>Ga0209536_100014379_pt1 | contig 11371 bp, 8 predicted proteins | sample DeeMarSeWOR28_12_FD_187461 | JGI IMG/M metagenome (GOLD analysis project Ga0209536, IMG submission 187461) | Marine sediment microbial communities from White Oak River estuary, North Carolina - WOR-2-8_12 (SPAdes) (version 2) | ecosystem: Environmental > Aquatic > Marine > Intertidal zone >... | reverse complement strand
CTTGTTTTTCTTTTCTTGAGTTTTGTTGCATCAGAATAACTCATTATAAGAGTAATCCTCCTTTTAAAATGATTCGCTTTTCTATAAAGCAGTAGAGGTCTCTTGTCAACATTTGTCAAAGATGCCTGGCAAAGCTTTACTGCGGCAGGAGGAAAAAGCTTTAATTCATTGCCATTGCTTGGAATTATATCGAAATGATACGGTTGACAGTTCAAGAGGCAGGAAAAATTATGTCATCAGATTTTGTGGAAGAAAGCCCCAGGAGCTTAGTAATAATGGATTTCAAAGGTGCTGGAGTCGCCTGCCGGGGATTCTTCGGTGGTGTGTACTTTTTCAACAATTGAGTTTGGCGAGCCCTGGTAAAACCATTGCAGCATTTTTTCCACGGCGGTTTTTTCTCCTTCAACAATCGCCTCAACCGAACCGTTGGGCTGGTTCCTGACCCAGCCGGAAAGACCAAGATTTACTGCTGCGTCCCTGGTGAAAGCCCTGAAAAAGACGCCCTGCACCCTGCCCTCAACAATGACATGTACTCTTTTTGTTTCCTCAATCATAGTGTCCTCCTGCCCCATACATGCGGCAAGTTATAAGGCCGGATTTCTGATCCTGCCCTGAAGATTGTCAGCATCAAAAGAAGCAATGTGCTGACATATATAGCGTTTGTAACCTTATGTTTTCGTCAGACGGCGCATTTCCTGGTCCAATTTGTCAAGCCTAAAATATTTTTAGCTGCTGATTATTTTTATTGCTGAATTTGCCTGCCAGCAGGTCTGCAAAGTTCTTCTCCGTCAAAATATTCAACCCCAGTTCCCGGGCTTTTTTCAATTTGCTTCCCGGCTTGTCCCCAACAACTACATGGGTTACCTTTTTGTTGACCTGGGATGCCACTTTGCCCCCGCGTTCCTTGACCCTTACCTTGGCTTCGTCTCTGGACATTGCAGCCATGCTGCCGGTGAACAGGAAGACATATCCTGCAAAGAGGCTTTCTCCAGAACTTTTGGGGGCTGAGACAATGGTAAAACCAAATTCCAGCAGCTGCGCCAGCATCTTCCTGACATCAGGATCATGGAAATATTCTTTTATGCTTTGAGCGGTTTGCGGCCCGATCCCTTCAATATCGAGAAGTTCCTCTTCACCGGCCTGCATGAGTTTTTCCAGTGAGCCGCCATAGTGTTCATCTAGAAGCCCGGCAACTTCCTCGCCGACATAACGAATGCCGAGACCGCTGAGGAGTTTGGCCAGGGTGGTTTCACGGCTTGCCTTTATGGCCGCAACCGCGTTGCGGGCTGATTTTTCCGCCCAGCCGTCCAGAACAGCAAGGTCCGCAACCTGTAAACCATAAATATCCGGTATATCGCGGACCAGTTTCTCATTGAAAAGCTGCTCCATTGCTTTTTTACCAAGGCCTTCAATATCCATTCCTGCTTTTGAGGTGTAATGGATAAGCAGTCTCAGCCTCTGGGCCGGGCAGTGGGAATTGGGGCAACGGGTTATGGCCTCGTTTTCCGGCAGTATGAGGCGATGCTGGCAGACCGGGCAGTTTTCAGGCATCAGGATTGTTTTTTCACTGCCATTCCGCTGCTCCACGACGGGTTTGACAATTTCCGGGATTACATCACCTGCTCTCTGGACAAGCACATGGTCGCCTGTTTTCAAACCCTTGCGCCTGATCTCTCCCTCGTTGTGCAGGGTCGCCCGGCTGACCACAACACCGCCGATAGTAACCGGGGTAAGAATGGCAACCGGGGTTACGGCGCCGGTGCGGCCCACCTGGAAGTCTACTTTCTGCAGAACAGTTGTGGCCTGGGTCGCGGCAAATTTTGCGGCAATAGCCCAGCGCGGGCTTCGGGCCTTAGTGCCCAGCCGCTGCTGCAGTTCAAAGGAGTTGACCTTGACCACCATGCCGTCAATATCATATGGCAGTGTCGACCGAATATCCTGCAAATGGGAAAAATGTGCGGCGACCTGGGCAATGTCGCGGCAGAACTTTGTCAGCGGGTTGATCCGGAAGTTTAATTTCTTGAGATAGTCCAGGAGTTCCTCCTGGCTGCTGCAGGGGGTTTGTGCGGTATCACTTACTCCATAGGCAAAAAAGTCAAGCGGCCTTTGCGCCGTGATCCGCGAGTCCAGCTGCCGCAGGGAACCAGCGGCAGCATTCCTGGGATTGGCAAAAATTGTTTCTCCGGCCGCAAGCCGCTGTTCGTTCAGGGTTCTGAAGCCGTCAAGCGTAAGATACGCTTCCCCCCGAACTTCAAGGATTTCGGGGAATTGCATATTCTTTGGTGCATCCAACCGCAAAGGGATAGACCGGATGGTTTTGAGATTCCGGGTGATCTCTTCCCCGGTGCGGCCGTCCCCCCTTGTAGAGCCAATGGCCAGCACTCCTTTTTCATAGACAAGTTCAACTGCCAGGCCGTCAAGTTTCGGTTCTGCCATATAGGACAGGTTGGTTTCAGATTTCAAAAACCGCTGCAGCCGCTCTTCAAAATCAACAAGTTCTTTTTCGTTGAAGGCATTTTCCAGGCTGAGCATGGAATGGGTATGGCGGACGGTCTTAAATTCCTCCAGTGGTTTGCCGCCAACCCTTTGTGTGGGGGAATCCGGAGTGACGAGCTCAGGATGCAACTCCTCCAGGTTCAGGAGTTCCTGGAAAAGCTGATCATATTCGCTGTCAGCAATCAGCGGATCATCCAACTCGTAGTAGCGATGCGCATGAAAATTGATCTGCTCGCGCAGCTTTTGGATTTTTTTCTGTATGTCTTCAGCCATGACGGGCGATCGTCATTGGGGCTTTTGCAGGAGTTTGCCGCCCACAGCTATGTTCTCATGCTGCTCCTCATCGATGAAGATAATTATTGAATCTTTGGGCTTATTGGCCACCTTGGCGATAACATCAGTAACACCGCTGCATATTTCCTCTTTCTGCTGCTTGTCCAGTTTGCCGGCCACCCGGATGCTGACATAGGGCATGTTCGCCTCCTTTTAGTGTTTTTATCGTTAGCTGATAATTAAAACTATATACCCATTTCAAAGAATCTTGGCTATGATTTGCCAAAGATGCTATCCTGAATCAATCCAGCTTGCTGTAATTATTGCACTACTGTCTTTATAAATTGAGCGATCCTGATTTTGCAGACACTAATAGTTTGAGTTTCTGAAATCTAATATGGACAATATATTTTATCAATCTGACTTTCACTGAGAGCAAAAGTTATGCGGATACTTATTACAGGCGGAGCAGGATATATCGGCAGCCATACCTGCGTGGAATTGTTGATGGGCGGCTATGAGGTCATCGTGGTCGACAGCCTCATTAACAGCCGGGAAGAATCAGTCAGGCGTGTTGCTGAAATAAGCGGCAAAAAACCGCGCTTTCATAAAGTTGACCTCCTTGACAAAGCCGAACTTGATGCAGTTTTTCGGGAGAAACCGATTGATGCGGTCATTCATTTTGCCGGTTTGAAGGCAGTGGGTGAATCCGTTGCCAAGCCTCTGCAGTATTATAAAAATAATATTACAGGCTCCCTGGTACTTTTTGAGATCATGGCGAAATATGGGGTCAAAAACCTTGTTTTCAGCTCTTCGGCAACGGTGTATGGTGATCCGGCCTCACTACCCATTACAGAGGATTTTCCCGTGAAAGCCTCCAATCCTTATGGCTGGGCCAAGGTGATGCTGGAGCAGATCCTGCGCGATCTCTATCAGGCGGATCCAGCAATGAACATTGCGCTACTCAGGTATTTCAACCCGGTGGGGGCGCATCCTTCGGGCAAGATCGGCGAAGATCCGAGAGGTATTCCAAATAACCTGGTACCGTATATCGCCCAGGTGGCGGTCGGCAAATTGCCTGAACTGCAGGTATTCGGCAATGACTATCCCACCCCGGACGGGACTGGGGTAAGGGACTATATCCATGTAATGGACTTGGCCGCCGGGCACATAAGGGCACTGGAAAAACTTGCCACGAATCCAGGCCTGGTCACCTATAACCTGGGCTGCGGCAAAGGCTATTCGGTCCTTGAGATGGTAAATGCCTTTGCAGAAGCGTCAGGCAAAAATATTCCCTACAGGATTGTCGGCCGCAGGCCAGGTGATATTGCAAGCTGCTATGCCGATCCTTCAAGGGCTGAAAAAGAATTGTCCTGGAAGGCAACCAGGGATATTAAGGCGATGTGTGTTGATACCTGGAACTGGCAGACTAAGAATCCGAACGGTTATGAGGAAAAAGCCCAGTGACTAAAGTAAATTAAAGTTACAAGTGCCTAAAGTTTATACAACTGGAGTAATGGATCATGAAAGGCCAGTTACATTTTTTATCCAATACTCTAACACTCCAGCCTTCAAATGTCGCCCTGAGCCCTACGCCTTCTACTTGTCCCCGGCCTCGTTTTTTTTACCGCTCACAGCAGGCAGGCCGAAGCCCAGCCGTACCTTTTGCGCAATTTCATCGGTCATATCCGGGTGTTCTTTCAGGAATATCTTGGCATTTTCCCGGCCCTGGCCGATGCGTTCCCCCCCATAGGAATACCAGGCTCCGCTTTTTTCCACGATATCCTGGGATGCGGCCAGGTCCAGCAGATCGCCGATCCTGGAGATACCCTCGCCGTAAATAATATCAAACTCGGCCATCTTAAAGGGGGGAGCAACCTTGTTTTTAACCACTTTCACCCTGGTACGGTTGCCGATAACCTCCTGCCCGTCCTTTAGGGTAGCAATCTTCCGGATGTCCAGCCGCAAAGAACTGTAGAATTTCAAGGCGTTGCCTCCCGGAGTAGTCTCAGGATTTCCGAACATAACCCCGATTTTCATACGTATCTGATTAATGAAGACCAGGGCTGCGTTACTGCGCTTTAAAATGCCGGTGAATTTCCGGAGAGCATGGGACATGAGCCGGGCCTGCAGGCCGACATGCTGATCACCGACATTACCGTCAATCTCCGCCCTGGGCACAAGGGCTGCAACCGAATCAACAACAATAATGTCAACTGCATTGCTGCTGATAAGAACCTGAGCAATCTCAAGCGCCTGTTCCCCGTAATCAGGTTGTGAAACAAGCAGATCATCCACATCGACACCGAGGCGGCTTGCATAGGAAATATCCAGGGCGTGTTCTGCATCGATAAAGGCTGCGGTTCCCCCACGCTTCTGCGCTTCGGCAATGATGTGCAGGGCCAGGGTCGTTTTGCCGGAAGACTCAGGGCCGTAGATCTCGGTCACCCTGCCCACGGGGATGCCGCCGACACCTACTGCTATGTCAAGGCTCAATGCGCCTGTGGGAATTGCCGGAACTTCTTCGGCTTCATGGGATCCCAACCGCATGATGGAGCCCTTGCCAAATTGTTTTTCAATCTGGTACAGCGCATTGTCTAAGGTTTTGCTTTTCTGTTCACGGGTCGCCATATTGATTGCTCCTTGTTGAAAAAATAGAGAGTCGAAAGTATATTAATTATTTGATATTATATTATAATTTTGAAATTTTACCGCATAGAACAGTGCGGTCACCCAGTCACTCTAATAAATAAGTTACAACTTTAAAATAGATTTTGCGCCCGGTTGCAGATATTTTATATGATGCACCAGCCGCCATAATTTGGCAAATAATATCAAATAATTATAACTTTTTCCCCAAGAGGAGGCGCCGAATAAGATCAAGAGCTGTAGCAGCGGTTAACTCCTGGACCTGCCAGCGGTTACCGGAAAAGCGGCAGGGGATATCAATTGTTGCATACGCGGTGGAAAGGCCTATGAATACTGTGCCTACCGGTTTTTCCAGGGTGGAGCCAGTGGGACCGGCGATGCCGGTAACAGACAAACCAATATCAGCAGCGGTTTTGGTGCGGATGCCATGCGCCATAGCCTGGGCCACCGCAGAACTGACTGCTCCATAACTGGTAAGCAGAGCTGCATCTACCCCGAGAAATTTTTCTTTCAAGTCATTGCTGTAGGCAATAACGCCGCCAATAAAATAATTCGAACTTCCGGGCACAGAAGTGATCTTGTGTCCCAGCAGGCCCCCGGAGCATGATTCTGCCGTGGCCAGCATTTTCCCCTGCTTTTGCAGGAGTTCCCCGACAACGCTTGCCATAGTGTCGTCATCGGTGCCGAACAGAAAATCACCCAACGCTTTTTTGACTTCACTTTCAAGGTGTTGAAATGTGCTTTTGACTGCCGCCAGGTCTTTGTCAATGACTACCAGGCTGAGATGTACTTCAGGGTATACCGGGTAATATCCTATGCGGACCCGGCCGTCCTCCTCCTTCTCGAGATGGGCTATGCGGCGGTTGATTTCTGTCTCGCCCAGGCCGAAGACCTTATACACTCTTTGTTCGACCTGCTTGGCCTTGCCTTCCTGCCAGACACCAAGTCGTGGGATGACCTTGTCGACAAGCAGTTCCTGCATTTCATGGGGGACGCCGGGAAGAAAAAAAACCGGCTTGGAATCATGCACCAGAAGGTATCCGGCCATCTTTGCTTCAGGGTTTAGGGTTTCAGCCCCTTCTGGCAGCACGGCAAGTTTTCGCAGGTTTTTGAAAGCCTGCTCATCCGCTTTCAAGAGACGGGCTTTTATCTTGTCAAAAATTTCTGGATGAAAAACAGCAGGCCGTCCCAGGGCCTGTCCCACAACCTCACTTGTCAGGTCATCGCTTGTGGCGCCCAGTCCGCCTGTCACGATAATAAAATCCGAGCGCTTGATGGCGCGCAGGAGGGTTTTGCTGATCTCGGCCGGAGTGTCACCGATGGTGACCATGGAAATAATATCATGGCCGGCTCCAAAAAGCAGGCCGGCGGCAAAACCACTGGTTGTATTTAGTACCCTGCCCGAGGTCAGTTCATTGCCAATGGCTATTATTTCTCCGATCATTCTGATGTAAGGGGTGAAGTGGGTTTATAAACTATTTGAAACAATTATCTAAAAATCCAAGAGTCTCCCGACAACAAACCGCTCCTGTACTTTTTCAAGTTTCACCGGAACTATCCGGTTGGCATGATCGGACTTTGCCTTGAACTGGACCGGGATATAGTTATCGGTAAATCCTTTGGCCAAACCGTTAACTGATTTTTCTGTTTCAACCAGGACAGGATGCACTTCGTCGATCCTGCTGCTGTAAAAAGCGTTTCTTTTTTTATGATCTAATTTGCGCAGATTCGCAACTCTCTCTTCCTTTATTTTTGGGGCAACCTGGCCTGGCATTTTTGCTGCAGGAGTGCCGGGCCTTTTTGAATAGGGAAAGACATGCAGGTAGGTAATGGGTAATTCCGCAACGAGTTCATATGTTTGCATAAAATCCTCTTCCGTCTCGCCTGGAAATCCGACAAGCACATCGACCCCGATGGCTGCAGTAGGGAGCATTTTTTTGCTTTGTTTTATTTTTTTAATAAACTCTTCCACGGTGTAGCGCCGGAGCATTTTTTTGAGGATTGCATCAGATCCGCTCTGCAGGGGAATATGCAGGTGGGGCATAAAGTTTGTCGCGCTCTGCATGAACTCTAGCAGTTCCCCGCTGATTTCAGAGGGCTCCAGGGAGCTGAGGCGATAGCGTATATTGGGAGTTGCAGTGCAAAGTTTTTTCAGCAGACCAAGAAGACTGCCGGCAGGTTTCAGGTCCAGGCCGTAATGTCCCACATGAATGCCGGTGAGGACTATTTCCTTATGGCCTGCTCCGGCATAGAGAGAGGCCTGGTGCAATACCGTGTCCCCGGCAAGGCTTCTGCTCCGGCCCCGGGCATGGGGCACAATACAGTATGAGCAGAAGTTATTACACCCGTCCTGAACCTTTAAAAAAGCCCTGGTGCGTCCGGAAAAGCGTTTGACGGGCAGCAGGCTTGCCTCTTTCTGTGCCGCAATATCATTGAAAAATTCATCGGAACAGTTCTGCAGGCTGGATTGGGCCGGTGGCCTGTCCGATACGGCAGCTTCAAATATCCGGTGTTTGTCGGCATTGCCGACAATTGAAACGGGCGCAGAACCTATTTCCCGGATTCGCTGCGGTGCTATCTGGGCATAGCAACCTGTTACCACGACCTTTGCCCCGGGATTGGTGCGCTGCGCCCGGCGGATTAGCTGTCTTGACTGGGCCGCGGCCTTTGCGGTAACAGCACAGGTGTTGATGACATAAATATCTGCCGGCGAGTCTAGGGGAAGAAGCGTAAATCCCTGCTCCTCGAAACAGGATTGGAATGCAGCTGACTCGCACTGGTTGACCTTGCAGCCAAGGGTGGCCACAGCCACTGTTTTTTTATCATTATTCTGCTTTTTCATGGAGGCCATACCTTACGGAAAAACATGCGGGAAAGCAAGGGGCACACTCAGCTAAGAAAATATCAGCAGAATTACAGGAATCAATATCTTTACTTGAACCTGCAGAGTAATTGTAATAAAGCTGCAGGCAAAAAACCTGTCCGGCAAAAATGCAGCCCAAAATAGTATCTTAACCAAAAATAGCACTGGAAATATTTATGCCGCTGAATCATGAACACCCTGTTGACGTGCTCTGCGTTGGGGCATCCACCTATGATCTTGTTTATTCAGTGGAACGCCATCCTCAGCCGGATGAAAAAATCCGGGCAACGTCATTTATCGGCTGCGGCGGCGGTCCTGCTGCCAACGGGGCTGTAACTGTGGCCCGCCTCGGCCTGCAGGCTGCCTTTGTGGGCTTTCTTGGCAACGATATATTCGGCAACGCCCATATTGATGAACTGCAGCAGGCGGGAGTCCTTACTGATCTTGTGGTACGAGGGGCCCATTCCTCAGCCTTGTCAGTGGTCATGGTCAAACCTGACGGCAGCAGGGCGCTGGTCAACTATCGAATGCCTGAAAGCTTTCTGGCTGCAGGTTCCGTGGATTTTTCAAAAGTCGAGACAAGGGTCATCCTTTTTGACGGACATGAACCTAATATTTCACCAGCTCTGGCCAGGTCGGCCCGGCAACGGGGCACCATCACAGTCCTTGATGCCGGCTCAATACACAGCGGCACTGAAGAGCTGGCAGGTCTGGTGGATTATCTCGTCTGTTCTGAGCGTTTCGGCCTTGACTTCACTGGTGCAGCATCCGAGACTAAGGCGTTGGAAACACTAAGCGCCTATGCACCAAATGTCATAATAACCCTTGGAGCGAGGGGGCTTGTCTGGAAGAACCGGGCAGGGTCTGGGAGCCTGGAAGCATATAAGATCAAGGCGGTTGACACAACCGGGGCCGGTGATGTTTTTCATGGAGCTTTGGCTGCCTGTCTGGCCCAGAAAAAAGAATGGCTCACAAGCCTTCGCTATGCAAGTGCGGCCGGTGCACTCTGCTGTATGAAAATCGGGGCGCGGCTGGGCATCCCCTCCAGGCTGGAAGTGGAAGCGTTTCTGGCAAGGCAGGGTTAGAAGTTCTGGGGCAGCATGCAGGATACTATCGAGAGCATGCAAACGGCTTGAGCTTAAAGAAGATGCAATCCCCCGGTTCGTTGATCAAGTTCCCTGGGGGAAAATATGTATATCCGAATGAGAGAAAATCCAAAGTTTATTCTGTTGGCACTGCTGTTATCCAGTGACTCGTAAAATTTCCTTCAGGGTTGTTACCCTGTTGATGGCCTTGAGAACTCCGTCTGTGCGCAAGGATCGCATCCCGCCCTTGATCGCGAGATCTAAGATAATGTTCGTTTGTTCATTTTTCTGAATTGCTTGTTTTATCTCTTCATTATTGACAAGCAGCTCATGGACTGCCAACCTGCCTGCAAAGCCAAGCCCATTGCACTGACGACATTGATACGCTTTGGCAATTTTAATATCTTTGTAGTTCCTGGGCATTTCGTCAATGGCATACAGTTCCCTGCCATAGGCATCGATCAGCTTGTTATGATCATCTTCAGTAATGCTCTCTTCTGTTTTGCATTTCACGCAGAGTCTTCGGCAGAGCCTCTGAGCAAGGATGCCGATGAGGGCATCGGCAAAGTTGTAGGGCTCAATGCCCATTTCAATGAGTCTGGCAACAGTTTCAGCTGCACTATTGGTGTGCAGGGTGCTAAAAACCAAATGCCCTGTAAGTGAAGCCTCAATGGCTGTTTTTGTCGTTTCGAGGTCACGCATCTCACCGATCATGATGACATCAGGATCGGCCCGCAAAAATGATCGTAATGCCTCCTGGAAAGAGAAACCTATTTCGGGTTTTACCTGCACCTGGCGCAGTCTGGCCTGGGTTATTTCGATGGGGTCTTCTGCCGTCCATATTTTCCGTTCAGGCGTGTTTATATGGCCGAGGGCCGCATGCAGAGTTGTAGTTTTTCCTGAACCGGTCGGCCCAACACAGAGAATAATTCCATACGGCTTTTCAACAATCTTTCGGAATTTTGTTAAGTTTGAGTCCGAAAACCCAAGTTTATCTAAGGGAAGGGCATCAGCGTGGGCTAATATACGCAGGACAGCATCTTCACGATTTTCAGAGGTTGGGGTTACTTCAATGCGATACTCTATGGTTTCGCCCTGATATTTAAGTTTGATTTTGCCGCTTTGGGATCTGCGACGTTCAGAAATATCGAGCTTGGAAATAATTTTTAGTCTGGAAATAACGGCACGTTCATACATGGGAGCTATCTTGTGCACATCATGGCATATGCCGTCTATACGAAAACGAACTAACGTATGGGCGTCCTGGCAGTGGCTTTCGAAATGAATATCGGAGGCATTGCGAGAAACTCCCGACATGAGAATGTTGTTCACCAAGGTGATGACAAGAGAATCGTTTTCATAAAGTTCGTCTTCATCCTCGTCTTCAACAATGCTGAAGTCAGTATCATCAACCATTTTGTCAAGGATGGATTCTATGTCGACTATGGTTTTGCCGGATTCCCCATTTTTGTTTTTTTTCTTTTTGCCAGTTGCTTGTGCTATGGAAGAGCGTTTGTTGTAGCATTGATCTATCGCTTGAGATATTTGATAAGGACTGGCTACGATAAGTTTAACTTTTCTGTTCAGTGAAAACCGGAGAATGTCTTCCAGGGTTGCGTGTTCGGTAGGCGCAGAGATGGCAATGACAAGGACATTATTTTCGATAGCCAACGGCAAAACTTGCATTTTACGTGCAAATGGAGCTGTTAGCAGAGAAAGAGCCGCCATAGATGGTTTGATTTCGTCGAGATCGACAAACTCAAGTCCAAACTTAATAGCCAGTGCCATAGTGACTTGCTCTTCAGTAACAAATCCTCGGTCGATAAGCATCTCGCCTATCTTTTTTTTCTCGGCCTGCTGGCTGTGAAGGGCGTTTTTTATGAATTCCTTTGTAACTATACCGGTCAGAGACAGTATATCCCCGAGGCGGGCAACATGAGGTATTTCACCTGTGCGCTGTTTGTCTCGTAATTTCTCTGACAGTTTATGGGACAAGGTTTTGGTT
>Ga0209536_100014378_pt1 | contig 11372 bp, 8 predicted proteins | sample DeeMarSeWOR28_12_FD_187461 | JGI IMG/M metagenome (GOLD analysis project Ga0209536, IMG submission 187461) | Marine sediment microbial communities from White Oak River estuary, North Carolina - WOR-2-8_12 (SPAdes) (version 2) | ecosystem: Environmental > Aquatic > Marine > Intertidal zone >... | reverse complement strand
AGAAAGGCGGTAATCTTTGTGGCAAACGCATTCCATGCTCCTGTGACAACTGTTGTGAATTCCATCTCTTACCTCCTCATTTTAGGGTTGATTAAGGGTTGGCTATCTCAAAGAGCCTTGCTCTATTATTTTATGGTTCGGCACCATGATCTCGCCATCCTCAGTTTCCATTATGACGCCCTGGCTATGTATTTGCTTAATTTTTCCCCGCCCTCCAACAAGAACCACCTCCTGATCCTCTCTAAAAAGCTGCCTAACGTAATAGCCCGCCAGAATATTCTGCACGACAGATCTGGCACCAAGTCCCAGAGACAACACGACAATGGCCACAAAACCGCCAATAAAAAGCGTGATATTGGCCATCAGCACTCCAATGTTAAATCCTAACTGGGTCATTGCCACGACGAGGCCCAGAATAATAATCAGTAGCTCAAGAGCTCTGGCCAGTGGCTGGGCGTAAATTAGGCTGATTTGTCCGAGCCCCACCGCAACCAAATCCTTTACAAATCGTGCCAAAAAGAGAGTCAGAACAATTACCGCGATTGCCGCAATGATATTCGGAACGTATAGTATCAACCGGTTCAAGGTCCTCAGCACCATGGAAATGCCCACCACCTCTGAGGCAGATACAATAAAAATGAGGAAAATAATCCAAAACACGATGTGCCCCATGACTTCACCAATGCTCGTGCTTATGCCCAGAGTCCTAATGGTCTCATTCACCCGCGACCTCTCTATGGCCCGTTCAAGACCGGTCCATCCCAGAACTCTTCTCGTTAAACCTCTACAGAGCTTGGCTATCAACCATCCCAAAAGGAGCAAAAGGAAGGCTCCTAACAGGTTTGGGAGTACGGCTGCCAGTTTAGTGAAAAACGCCGTGGCAGAGGTGAGTAAAACATCCGTCCACGTCTTAAGGCTTCCTGTAAAATCCATCATTTGCCTCCTTGCCTCTTCCATTGCCCAAGGGCGTATAAAAGGCCAGCCGTATAAAGTAAAGAGAGTTCTTTTAGGGTTTTCATGAGTTCAATAGTCGCGAAAACCCTTGGCTTGAGGGTTTGGGGTGGGAGGACGCCCTCATGTTGCGACTCCAATACTCTTTTCATCCCTTCATTTTCGTTGATCTCCATAGCCTACCGTTTCCTTAATTCGTGAGGAATGACAACGACGGGTATCTTCGTTTTAGTCATTACATCTGCACTTATCCATTTAGCAACAACCTTTCCTGGGCTAGCCCCCATAATGATGAGATCTGCCGATTCTTCTTCAGCCCAGTCAATAATGGAGGACACGACATCCCCTTTTCCCGATAACTTCGCCACATTTACTTCGGCCTTTTGCCCCGCCTGAGCAAAGAGATCAAAAGCTTCATCTACCTTTTCCCCCTGCTCTCCTTCCTTCAAGATGTGCAAGACCGTCAAATCAGCCCCGAGCCCCTTGGCGATATTCACAATGTAATCCGCCTTTTCTCTGGCGGGCACTGGACCTGCGGTAGGAACCAATATCTTCATCTCGAATCATCCCCTTTCGATAATGCCTTGACCGTCGCGTCAACGTTCATTTAGGATTTGTGGCCGATGAGTCTTTGATTAATTCCTTCTTTGCCCTGGCAATTCTCATTTTGACAGCACTGAGCCCCATTCCGGTGAGTTCAGAGATGGCCTCGTAGGAGAATTCATCCACATATTTGAGGGTAAGAAGGACTTTATCTCTTTTAGACAACCGGGAGAGTAATTTTGTCACATCAAAAATATGATTCACCTCAGAAAAAGATCCATTGGCGCTTTCTCCAATATCCTCCGCAAAGAATAATTTGTCCCTCCGTTTGAGATAATTGATACAGCTATTTATGGTGATCCGGTTCAACCAGTGGGAGAATTTGGATTCCAGCCGGAAGCCATCTAGCCCAAAATAGACCTTTAACCAGATCTCTTGAGTAAGGTCCTGTGCGTCTGCTTCGCTCCCTGACAGGAGGAGAGATTTCCTGTAGACAAACGAAACGTACCTGTCGTAGAGGGTTTCAAAAATTTTTTCAGAGTGGGTCTTCTGAAAGGAGAGGACCAGGTCTTTGTCTGAGGATTCCTTTTCAAACATAAGAGGCCCTTTTTAAGGGGGATATGAAGGTCCCAATTGGAAAAACCTCAAAATCTGTGGATGTTCGAAAGCGACTAAACCTGTGAGGAAGATGGATCCATAAATCCTATTAACCCGGCCTAGAGCCCACAGTCAAGTTTCTCCTTGCTTGAAATAGGCCTTGAAGATTTGCAGACAGATTATCTCAGGGGATGTGACCATGATGGGGACTCGTGATCTCTGAAAATTGCAAACACCCGCTACTGTGTAGTATTCTAATGAGGCTTTCGGAAAACGCCCATCTGCCGTTCGTCAGGCTCACGGCCCTGAGCAAAGTCGCAGGGCTGCGTTACCCTCATTCCCCGCCCCGTTAAATTCTCGCTACGCGAGACGGCGAAGCCGAGTTAACAGGGCAAGTCACTGCGGCGTACTTCTATAAGCGGAACATGGCTGAGAGTATACAGGAGATATTCAGGCGCAAACTCGTTCCAATCGGTTTCCAGCGCACCATGGGACTCTTGGGAGCCACCACACTGGGTGTGGGTGCCCTTATGGGGGCCGGGATATACGTGCTCATAGGCCTTGCTGCTGGCCGGGCAGGGCCCGCTGTATGGCTTTCCTACCTGGTATGCGGCCTGCTGAGCCTCATTTCTGTTTTCCTCTTCGCTGAGCTTTCCAGAAAGGTTCCCATTGCAGGAGGCGGGTATGCATTCGCCTACAATGCCCTTGGCAGCTTCTGGGGTTTCATGACAGGCTGGCTTTTGGCTCTGGGCAGTATATTTGCCTGCGCCATGTATGCCACGGGTTTTGCATACTATTTCAGTCCCCTTCTGCCTTATGACCTCCCAGCACCCGTCACGAAAGGAATCGCTATCACGATTATTGCATTACTAACCGTGCTCAACTGCCGTGGCACAAAGGGGGGCGAAAGGGTACAGAAAATTTTCACCTGGGGCAATTTGGTCATCCTCCTGGCCCTCATTATCCTGGCCATTCCCAAAGCAGACCCACAACAGCTAAGGCCCATGTTCCCACAAGGTTTCAGCGGCGTGGGAGGAGCGATCGCCATCATTTACGTCTCCTTTTTCGGGTATCAACTCATTGCAAACAACGCAGAGGAGATTATCGCTCCCGAAAAGACCGTTCCTAAAGCCATGTTCTTGGCTATGCTCGTGAGCCTCGCCTTCTATGTGGCTGTGGCGATCGTCTCCGTGATGGTGGTGCCCTGGGAAGCACTCTCTCAATCAAAGGCACCCCTTGTTGATGTAGCCCTTAGAAGCGTAGGGAGGTTGGGCTGGTTGCTCATCGCCCTGGGGGGTGTGCTTGCCTCTGCTGCGGCCCTTAACAGCACCCTGCTTTCACAGGCCAGGCAAATCTTCGCCATGGGCAAAGACAGGTTTTTGCCTGGCGTCCTGGGGCGTATTCAGGAGATTTACAGGACGCCCACCGCAGCCTTATGGCTCGGAGGTCTGGCCACGAGCGCAGCCCTGGTCTTCGGTGATTTGACGTTCATTGTGAAATCCGCCAACTTCTGCTTCCTCGCCTCTCTATTGCCCGCCTCATTTGCCCTTCGAAGTCTATACAGGTCATCAAAGTCCCATGCCCGTCCGAATCGCTGGAAATACTACACCCCTTACGCCGCTTTTCTGGCCAACCTGGCCCTTCTCTTCACCCTGGATTGGGTCTCCATCGCCTTTGGACTGCAGCTCATGGCCGTCGGTGTCTGCATCTATTTCTTCTACTCTCACAAACGAGAGATACGCTCCCTGACCGGCATGAGCCTGGTGCTCTCCGAGGAGCGAAAAACCACCATTCTTTCCGGTTCCAGGATTCTTGTCCCGGTGGCCAATCCTCAGACCCAGCCCGTACTGTTCACCATTTCGGAGGCCCTCCTGGGCAATCAGGGAGGAGAAGTGGTCGTGCTGAATGTGGTGCAGGCCACGGAACAGATGGACTTCTACTCCTCCTTATCAGACGCCGAGGATTCTGTTCACCTGCTTGACCGCACCACCAAGCTGCCAAGGCTGGAGGGCGTGAAGATCAGGCCTGTGGTTCGTGTGTCCAGGAGCCTGCCCAAGGGTATTGTGCATGTGGCTGAAGAGGAGGGATGCAACCTGATTGTTATGGGCTATGCGGGTGGAGAATCGCCTGAATCCATCCGGCTCATGGAAGAGGTTATCAATAACGCACGTACAAATATTATTCTCTTCAAGCTGAAGCGGGAGTTTAGCCCCAAGCGTATCGCCGTATCTCTCGGCAGCAGCAGCAATCTCAACCTCATCGTAAAACTGGCGGGGGTTCTGGCGGATCGCTACGCAGGAGACATTACGTTTCTGAACATTCTTCCCACCAACTATACGGCCGCTCAAAAGGCACATTCGGGAAAGATCCTCGTAGAGGCCATTAAACACCACGTGGCAAACGCACTCTATCGGATCGAGGTGGCCAGTTCAGACGAACCCCTGGAGTTTCTGGTGGAGCGGTCTTCAGAATTTGACCTGCTTATCGTGGGGACCACCAAGGTTGGGCTTTTGCAAAAAGCCGTTGTGGGGCCCTTTTCGTCCCAAATTGTGATGCGCTCGGCCTGTTCAGTGGCCGTGGTCAGGGTCGCGCCGACCGTGAAAAAGTTCCTAAAAGTGTGATCAGGAGATACGAAAGGATAGACTCCGAGCCAATGGCCTAAAGTGATTCACCCACGCCTGAGCTGTTTCATCTCCACTTTCTGCTCTGTTTCGCCATTCGTCATAGCTGGACTGGAATATCTCGTAACAGATATTCTGGACGGTCCACAGGTTTACCTGAAAAGGCAATGCCTTTAGAAGGGCCACAGCAGAGGCCAACTCTTGAAGTCTGGACATGTCAGTGGGGTCTGCCGAGAACGCTTCGGCCATGCGCTCCAGACGCTTTCTGATGGAGAACTCGAGTGTTGCCGCATCCAGAATGACACCCTCTTCCTTTGTGTCTTCCAAAAGCGATTCGATGAGCGCGAGATCAAATGGCTCCCGCTCAAACGCGTTGCGGAGACTCTTGGAAAGTATAAACTCAGCGACCATGCTAAGGGCCTTCGGAGGAGGGAGATCCGAATCTTTAAAAAACCGCATAAGTGGCGCATAGTCTTCATACAGCTGGCGATAGATTCCCTCTGCGTCTTCCAAGGCCGACTCCGCTATCATGCCCAAAATTCCATTCTCTTCATCCCGAAAAAGGGATTTCAGGGAATATGTGGATCCCCCAAACTGCCTATCCAGGCGTCTAATTGTCTCTGGAAAATCTGCCCTCTCAAAGGAACTGAAGAGATCTCGTGCCATACCCTGATAGGCATCCTGATTCTCAAATTCTTTGACGCCACAGGTCAGGTTGTGGTTGCCCAAATGCAGGGTCCCAAAGCTCAAGACGGCTGACTCGTTTGTGATCTCTGACAGGAAATGAGCCTTCCCGGTCAGGAGTTTTGCCTTCCCCGCCTCTGCGACCCTTACCTCCTTCTGATCAGCCCTATAACAATAAAAGGAAGACTCTGTTTCATACTCCCTGAAAAGAGAACATATGGCATAATGGGCGCCCACCTTTTTGAGGTCAGCGACGCATGGGCGCACGGACCTCTCATAGATAAGGCGGCCATCGCTATATTCAGGGACATTACTCTTGGCTTGTGCCAGATCTTCCAGAAAGGAGGGTTCCAGATCCTGGTCCAGGGTTTCCCGGGCCAACTGGAGGGTGCGTGCTGCATACTGAAGGATCTGAACCGTCTCAATGCCGGAGAGCTCGTCAAAGAACCATCCGCAGCTCGTGTACATGAGCATACTGTGGCGTTGAAGCTCCAATGCCTTAAGCGCGGCCATTTTTTCCATATCGTTGAGGTCGTGCGTTCCATGTCGGCGCAGAAAATCCTCCACGCTGGCTGGCGATCTGTCCAGAATCACCTGGATGTAGTCATTTCGCGCCTCCCAGGGATCCTTCAAGAATAATCGCGCTTTCTCCTCATAAATTGGATTGAGGGTATCTCTGAGTCTGTCCAGGGCCTCCCGCAGTGGGGTGCGCCATGCTTGATTCCAGTCTGCATGCCTGCCCGTATGGCACCCACAATCGCTCTTCCAGCGCTCCACCCCGTGGGCGCAGCTCCATGACGTATTCTCAAGGATTTCCACTTCATGGGTGGGCGGATGTTTTTCCAGGTAGGCGCCATAGTTGGTCAAATGAGCCAATCCCTTGGATTGGATGGTGTCTAAGGCGTACGCCAGAGCCATGTCCCCAAAGCGATGATGGTGGCCGTAGCTCTCCCCATCTGTGGCCATGTGGACAAGCTGGGATTTATCGTCTTTCTCTGAGAAGCCTCCCACAATTCTTTTCGCAAAAGACTCGCCGCTACTCAGAAGCTTTTCAAAGGCAACAGCACGAGAGATGGGTCCATTATAGAAGAAAATCACCAGGTTCCTGCCAGAGGGGTGATTGAGCAGGTAAGGCATGGTGGTATCAATCTTTTGATCTGTCACGTCCTCCCACTTCCCACCATCGAGGGGCCTGATCCGGCTTGCCTGGTGCGGTGCAAGGATAGTGAAACGGATTTCCTGTTCCGCAAGGATATGAAGGGTCTCCAGGTCCACGGCTGTCTCGGGCAACCACATGCCCTCTGGTTTTCGGCCAAAGCGGTGCTCGAAATCCCTAATACCCCACAGCACCTGGGTGACCTTGTCCCTGCTGTTCGCTAAAGGGAGGATCATGTGGTTGTAAGCCTGGGCCAAGGCAGATCCATGCCCCGAGAAACGCTTATGGCTCTCCTGGTCAGCTTCGAGAATGGACTGATAAGTGCTCGGTGCTTTTTTCTCCATCCAGGCGAGCAGCGTGGGGCCAAAGTTGAAACTCATCTTGGCGTAGTTGTTGACCATCTGAACAATCCTGTTCTGTTCATCGAGGATACGGGACATGGCATTGGGCGCATAACACTCTGCCGTGATTCGCGCGTTCCAATCGTGGTATGGGTAAGCTGAGTCCTGAAGTTCAATGGCCTCTAGCCAGGGGTTCTCACGGGGCGGTTGGTAGAAATGACCATGAATACAGACGTATCGTTCCATTCTTTTTGTATCTCTCTTTCGAACTATGATATCCCCTTCCCTTCTTTATGGAAAAAGGGGAGACAGGAAACATTTTCACGTCCAAAGAATAGCTTGAATAGTACCAAAAAACAACAAAGTCATTGCGAGGAGTGAGATTCCTCGCCCGTCATTGCGAGCCCCCATTGAGTCAGGGGCGAAGCAATCTCATCCTTTTGTTGCTGTGCTTTGTTAAAAAGCAATTGGCTCGGAACAGGCTCCGCAATCTCATAAAGGGTAGGACACACACAAAGTTACGCAGAAAGAGATTGCTTCCCCCCGCTTCCGCGGGAGTTGCAATGACCCTTCGTGTAAGACTTAATTTTGCAAAGAACTTCAGGGACGCAACACCAGGCTCGTTAAGGATCGTTTAAGGGAAAGGACTCAGAATTTCAGACGCCTTCTAATAAAACGTGCCAGATTAGAACCGTAGCCTTTGATGCCCATTTCCCTGAGGGTTTCTAAGGGAATCTCTGCCCTTGCAGCACCGGTATGCCCACCAGCCATTCCTAACTGACCAAAGGCACGGCTCACCACTTTCCCCGCGTCTTTTCGGTATCCGTCGTTTCGGATGATAATAATAACCGTTCCTTCGTAAACACCTGAGACGAATGTCCAGCCCATGCCATGGACGCGATTAAAAAAATCAGCCACCTGGACACAGATATCTCCACTGGGCACTTTGCCCAGGTGGGAATAGATGCCTTTTTTCGCAATGACTCGACTCTGCAGTGCTCTTTCAAAGTAGCGAAGGTCCGTGACTCTCAACTCAGAACTTTCGATCTTTCGCAAGAGGTTCATGTTGGCATACGGGAAAATGTACTGAAACTGTCTTACATCTCTCGCTGTACCCGCGCGTTCAAAATTGGCTGTGTCCGTCTTGATACCATATAGGAGTCCGGTTGCAAGTTGCCTGGAAGGCTTGATGCCAGCTCGGCGAAGATATTCAATGAGGATCGTTGAATTGGCTCCATATTCCGGGCGGATATCTAGGTAAGGTGCGCTCCATTTTTTGACTATAGGGTGATGGTCTATGATCGCATCATATGTAAAGGTTTCAAAGATCTCAGAATGGCTTGGTTGTGAATCGACCAAAACTGTACGTGTAAAACCCTCGACAGATACTTTGCCCAATTTCTCCATGGGAATCTTGAGAAGTTCCATCATGGCAAGATTATCCAGACGCTGGATTTCGTTTATGTAGGCGATCTGTGTCCTGTGCGCATGCTTCCAGAGCAGGCGTTTGACGGCCAAGGCGCTGGCCATGGAATCAGGATCCGCATTGATGGTGATCAGCACGTGGTCACTCCTCTTAAAGAGCTTCAGAAAGGATCTCACCCGTTCGCTTCGAACTGGGCCTTTGGGCTTTTTGGTTTTTCTTGCCTTTCTCATTGCGCTCATTGATTCTCTTTACGGCAATTTTCCTGTCACTACGGGGAGCATAATACTGTTTGCGCTCCCCTCCTCATATTCAATAGGATGACACCCTCTCCCTGCCCTCCTCCTCGAGGGGGAGGGTTCGGGTGGGGGTGAAAAGGCCCCCTATTCGCTCTCCCTCTTGAAATACACGGCTGAGAGCGGGGGCAAAGTGATTTTGAGTGCGTATGGACGGCCGTGAAAAGATTCAGCATCAGCTTGTACGGCGCCAAAATTCCCCTGACCGCTGCCCCCGTAGTCATGGGCGTCGCTGTTCAAAATCTCTCGCCAGCGACCCCCGGTTGGCACACCGACCCAATAATTGTGGCGCGGAACCGGTGTGAAGTTACAGGCCACGACTAGGGTGTCTTCTGCTGAACGGCCTTTGCGAAGCAGACTGATGGTGCTCTGCTGTGAGTCGTTGCAATCGATCCACTCAAAACCGGACGGATCGAAATCAAGTTCATATAAGGCTCGCTCATTCTTATACAGCCCATTCAGATCCACCACCCAACGTTGGATACCTCCATGCAAGGGATGATCAAGCAGGCCCCAGTCAAGGCTTTTTTCATGATACCACTCATTCCAGTCGCCAATCTCTCCTCCCATGAAGAGCAGCTTTTTTGCGGGCTGTGCATACATGTAGCCGAAAAGAAGCCTCAGATTTGCAAACTTTTGCCAGTCGTCCCCGGGCATCTTGCGCAGAAGCGACCCTTTCCCATATACAACCTCATCGTGAGAAAGAGGAAGCACGAAGTTCTCATGGAAGGCATAGAGCATACGAAAGGTGAGTTTGTTGTGGTGGTACTTTCTGTGGACAGGATCTTGTGACATATATTTCAGCGTATCGTGCATCCACCCCATGTCCCACTTCATTCCAAAGCCCAGTCCACCCACATAGGTGGGGCGCGAGACCGTGGGCCAGGCTGTGGACTCCTCTGCGATCGTCTGTACGTCTGGAAAGCTTCTGTAGACTTCCTCGTTGAAGCGGCGCAAGAATCCGATGGCCTCCAAATTCTCATTGCCACCGTACTCGTTTGGGATCCACTCCCCTTCTTTCCGACCATAATCCAAATAGAGCATGGAGGCGACGGCGTCCACGCGCAGCCCGTCCACGTGGTATTTGTCCAGCCAGAAAAGGGCGCTGCTGATGAGGAAGCTTTGGACTTCCTTGCGGCCATAGTTGAAGATGAGACTGTCCCAATCGGGGTGAATACGCTTTTTAGGATCCGCATGTTCGAACAGGTAGGTCCCGTCAAAGAAACCGAGCCCGTACTCGTCACTGGGAAAGTGGGAAGGGACCCAGTCCAAGATCACACCGATGCCCTGTTGGTGTAGAGAGTCGATGAGATACATAAAATCCTGGGGCTGTCCAAACCGGCTGGTTGGGGCAAAATATCCCACAGATTGATATCCCCAGGAGCCGTAGAAAGGATGTTCCATGATGGGCAGGAACTCCACATGGGTAAACCCCGTCTCCTTGACGTACTGGGCCAGCTTCAATCCGAGCTCTTGATACGTCAAAGATCGGTTTCCCTCTTCGGGCACACGCATCCATGAACCAAGGTGCACCTCGTAGATGGCCATGGGTGCATCGTGACGGTTGTGTTCACCGCGTCTGGCCATCCACGCCTCATCCCCCCAGGAGTAGTCTAAGTCAGTGATGATGGAAGCGGTCTTGGGTGGAACTTCGCTGTAAAAAGCAAAAGGATCGGCCTTCTGAACCCTGTATCCATTGAATCGGGAACAGACATGGTATTTGTAGTTGGCCCCCTTCTGCACGCCGGGGACGAAGCCCTCCCAGATCCCTGATACGCCCTTGGGGCGAAGAGGATGGTGACCCTTATCCCATCCATTGAAATCCCCTACAATAGAGACCTCTTCTGCATCAGGGGCCCATACAGCGAAATAGGAGCCGTCTGCACCTTGGTGTGCTACAGGGTGAGCCCCCAACTTATCGTAGAGGCGAAAATGGCTTCCTTCATTGAAAAGGTGCAGATCATCATCTGTAATAAGGCTCACATCACGGGATACTTTTTCAGTGGAACTCACCATCTTGGATCTCCTCCCATTAACCCCTTTTCCTCTGTTTGCCATGCACCTTTCGCCTTTTCCCTCTGAGGCCCTCTTTCTATGACCGCATGATAGAGTTCCAGATACCTCTGTGCCGAGCGATCCCATGAAAAGTCTGCCTTCATGCCGTTGGCTATAAGCTTCTTCCATGTCTCGGGATTCTGAAAGAGGTCGATCGCCTTTCGGATGGCAGCAAGAAAGGACACAGGCTTGTAGGGTCCGAATTTGAACCCGTTGCCCTCGCCCTTCTTGGCATCAAATTGGACAATGGTATCGTCCAGCCCACCAGTGGCCCTTACGACCGGGACAGTGCCATATTTCAAGGCGTACATCTGTGTCAACCCACAGGGTTCATAGCGCGATGGGATGAGAAATACGTCCGCTCCAGCCATGATCTTATGGGCCAGAGACTCATTGAAGCCAAAGAACAGTCCGACACGCCCCGGGTTCTTCTTTGCCGCCCTTTGAATAGCCTTTTGAATTTTTTCGTCTCCTGAACCCAAGACGATAAGACCCACATCCAGTGCCAAGATTTTTCCCAGAATCTTTACAACCAGATCTAGCCCCTTCTGCGCGTCCAACCGAGATACCATTGCCAGTAAGGGTCGCTCTTGCAAGGAGGGATCCAAGCCCATCTCCTCAATCAAGGCCTCTTTGCACTGCCCCTTCCCCTGCATTTTTCGCGCAGAATATTTCGTGGCGATGTGAGAATCCCTTGCAGGGTCC
>Ga0209536_100014377_pt1 | contig 11372 bp, 11 predicted proteins | sample DeeMarSeWOR28_12_FD_187461 | JGI IMG/M metagenome (GOLD analysis project Ga0209536, IMG submission 187461) | Marine sediment microbial communities from White Oak River estuary, North Carolina - WOR-2-8_12 (SPAdes) (version 2) | ecosystem: Environmental > Aquatic > Marine > Intertidal zone >... | reverse complement strand
CCAAGGCTCTCGTTACCGCGATCAACTGGAGGGTCTCGCCGAGCGTTACGGCGTTCTGGACCGGATCACCTTCACACAGGCTCGCATGGACATGCGCGACTGGATGGCGGCATCCGCAATCGTCTACAGCCTGTGCGCCGACCCACCGGAGGCCTTTGGCCGGACGGTGCCCGAAGCACTGCACCTTGGCGTCCCCGTGATCGGCTGGGACCATGGCGGTGTGCAGGAGACGCTGGCGATGATGTTTCCGCAGGGTGCGGTGACACCGGGCGATCGTGTTGAGCTGCTGGAACGCAGCCGGGATTTCCTGCGGACACCCCCGCGGGTGTCGCCAAGCAGCGCCTACGGTCTGCGCGAATCCATGGAGAAGACGATGACGGTCTACAACACTGTCCTGGCGGAAAAAGCATCATGAAACTCTTGATCAGGCGCCTGCAATCCGACTGGGCCAGCTGGCTGGCCGTGGCCTTCATCGCGCTGCTGCCGTTTGGTCGCCTGTCCGAACTGCCGCTTTCGATTCTCGCCGTCTCCATTGCCTTCCTGGCCCGGAGCGCCGATCAGCGGGCGCGCCTGCGGGCCGCCGCCGCCTTTGTCGTACCTTTGTTCCTGTGCTACTGGCTGCCCATGGTGCTGTCAACCTTCGATTCCTTCGACCCACAAAAAAGCGTGGTCCAGAGCCTCGCCGCCCTCCGCTACCTGGCTGCAGCCCTGGCGCTCTCGGTGCTTCTCGCGGCGCCATCAGCGCGCGAGCGGGTGCTGCGCTGGACCGCGTGGCTGCTGCTATTTTGGGCCGTCGACGCATTCATCCAGCTGTTTTTCGGCCGCGACCTGTTCGGCATTGCCATGCACCCGGACCGGCTGAACGCCCTGTTCATCAAGAAATACCAGTTTTTTGGCCCCACCCTGGCCATGCTGTCGCCGCTGGTGCTCGAGCACGCCCGCAGGAACTGGCGGCCCCTGGCCTGGGCGACCTCCTTTGCGCTGCTGCTCGGCGCGGTGATGATCGCCGGCATGCGCGCCGGCTGGCTGACCATGGCCCTGGTGCTGGCCACATACATGCTGCTGATGCTGAAGCGGGAAAACCGCGAATTGCGGCGAACGGTTCTCACCATCCCCGCCCTGGCGCTGATCGTTCTCGCGGTCAGCTATTTCGCCTCCCCGCTGTTCCAGGAACGGCTGGATGTGACACGCGCCTTCACCGCGGGAGAGGAGCAGGCACTGGACGCCTCGTCGATGGAGCGGGTGCCCATATTCCGTGCCGCACTGAAGATGTACCGGGAGCATCCGGTGAACGGTGTCGGCGTGCGCGCTTTTCCGGCGGCCTACATGGTCTATGCCGAGCCGGGTGACGTGCACATCGAAAAGTCCGGCGGCAAGTCGGGGGCCACGCACGCGCACAATGTCGTGCTCGAAGTCATGTCCGACACCGGCTCCATCGGGCTTTTGGGGCTGCTACTGGCGGTGGTTTTCCTTGTCAGATACCGGGCGCGAACCATGCCCGGCGAACGCCAGGATGCTTTCCCGTTTGCACTGGCGGTGTTCCTGATCCTGTTTCCGCTTAACTCGCATTTTGCGATTTACGGAACCTACACGTCGTCCCTGGTCTGGTTCCTGGTGGGCTTGTGGGGCGCCTCCCTGCGGCACGGCGCGTTACCGAGGTAATCCCCTCAGATCATCGAGCGCAGAATGGCGGCCGTGATGCAGGCCACGGTCAGCAGAAAAAACAGGCGAATGACATTTTTCATGAAGGGTTTCCGGGTATCTGTTCAGTCATAAAATGGCGGTTCGCCGGGGGGCCGCGTCTTGAAGCGCCGGTGAACCCACCAGTATTGTTCGGGGACCTGCCGTACCTGCGCTTCCATCAGCGCATTGATTGCCGCCAGGTCCTGCGAGGCATTACCGCTGGGAAAATCCTTCAGCGCAGGCCAAATCTTGACCCGATACTTGCGCTCCGCCGCGTCATACATTGGAAACATGGGGATGACGGCGCAGCCGGTCAGCCTCACAAGGCGCTCGGTTGCTCTCAGTGTCGCCGTCTGTATTCCAAAGAAGGGCACGAAAACGCTCTGATCAGGCCCGAAATCCTGGTCAGGAGCATACCAGAGCACGCCCCCGCTGCGCAGGTAGCGGACTGCGGAACGCAAGTCATTTTTGCGAAACATGCATTCCGTCCATTGAGCGCGCGAGCGGTTTTGATACCATTCGAGCACCGGGCTGCGCAGTGGGCGATAAATGCCTCCGGCTTTTCCAACCGCCAGGGCTGCCACGTGCGCCCCGATGTCCAGGCAGCTGAAGTGCGCGGTGATCACCATCACGCCGCGGCCTCGCGCGGTCTCGCGATGGATTTCCTCGACCCCTTCGACCCGGCTGATCCGTCGCAGGAAGCGGTCCGATGCCGACCAGGACCAGGCCATTTCGAACAGCATGCGCCCCAGAGAGTGGAAACATGCCGCGACCAGCTCCGCGTGTTGCCGGGCTTCAAGTTCCGGGAAGCAACGCTCCAGGTTGCGTTCGGCAACCCGGCGGCGTCTCCGCACGGTATGCAAGAGCAGCCAGCCCAGCGGTCGTGACAGGCCCAGTGCTATCCATTGCGGTGTTTTGCCGAGCAGCCAAAGGAATCCCATGGCCAGCCATCCGGGCCAATAGCGTGGTGTCAGTGGCGGCCGCAACGGTGGAGTTTCGCTCATGCGGCTATTCTCACCGCTACGGCCCGGAGAACCAAGCTCCGGTGCTATACTCGGGCCCGCGATGCGCAGCCTCTATACGCTCCTGATCTACCTCGCGACACCCCTGGTGCTGTTGTACCTCTTGTTCCGTGGCGTTCGCAGCAAGGATTACCTCAGGCGCTGGCCCGAACGATTCGGCCGGTTCGACGCTCCGCAGCAAACGGGTGGGATCATGGTGCACGCCGTGTCCATGGGCGAAGTCAATGCGGCCAGCATGATGGTGCAAGAGCTTTCACGGCGCTTCCCGGAAGATCCGCTGTACCTGACCGCGCTGACGCCGACCGGCTCGGCGCGGATTCGCGAATTATTCGGCGAAGCAGTTTTTCACGTTTACGCACCGCTCGATCTGCCTGGCGCGGTGCGGCGTTTCCTGGACCGCATCAGGCCGCGCCTGCTGATCATCATGGAAACCGAAATCTGGCCGAACCTGTACCACGCGGCCGCCGCCCGCGGCATACCCATCGTGATCGTAAACGCGCGGATCTCGGAGCATTCCATTGGTGGGTACCGGCGGCTGCGCCGGCTCACGCGCAGCACGCTCCGGAAGGTTTCGCGGATCGGCGCGCAAAGCCCCCTGGACCGTGAACGGTTACTCGAGATCGGGGCGCAGGCGCCGCAGATTTCGGTGACCGGCAACATGAAATTCGATGCCCGCATGCCGCCCAGCCTTACCGAACAGGGGGAAGCGCTCCATATGGCATGGGGCGCCCAGCGCCTGGTCCTGGCGGCCGGCAGCACCCACGAAGGTGATGAACGAGCCCTGCTGGCCGCCTTCACCCGCCTGCTTCCGGACTTTCCCGATGCATTGCTGGTGATCGTGCCGCGCCACCCCGAGCGCTTCGCGCGCGCGGCCCAACTCGCACGGCAAGCCGGTCTCACCGTGTCACTGCGCAGCTCGGGCATCAACTGTCCGGCCGGAACACAGTGTTTCGTGGTGGACTCCATGGGGGAGTTGCTGAGTTTTTACGCGGCCTGCGATGTTGCTTTTGTCGGCGGCAGCCTGGACCCCATCGGCGGCCACAACGTGCTGGAACCGGCAGCGCTGTCGAGGCCTGTCATGGTCGGGCCGCACACAGAGAATTTCGCCGACATAACAGAACAGCTACTGGGTTGTGGCGCCGCCGTGCGCGTTGCCGATACCAATGAGCTTGAAACGGGGTTGCGCCGGTTGTTCAGTGAACCGGAACAGCGCGACCGCATGGGCCGGGCGGGATTCGATCTGGTCCGGAACGGACAGGGCGCGGTTAGTCGCACCCTGGAGATAATCGAGGCGTTGCTTACTCCAGCAACTGGTTGACGACGCGCAGATCTTCTGCGCCCAGCAGCCCGGCAATGCTTTTCAGCCGCAAGTGGCGGATGATGTAGGCATGCCGGGCCACCGAATTATCCCGCTGCGCCTGGTACTTGCGCTGTTCGGCGATCAGCACGTCGACGATGGTGCGCGTGCCGACCTCGAAGCCGGCCTGGGTGGCTTCCAGTGCGCTCTCGGCTGAAATCCTGGCCTGCTCGAAGGCCTCTACTTCCTGGATACCCGCAATCACAGCCCGGTAAGCCGTCTGTGTCTGGCGGACAACGCCGCGTTGAATGTCGTCGAGATCCTGGCCGGTTGCATCCATCAGGTAACGCGCCTGCCGGGTTTGCGCGCTGACGCGTCCGCCCTGGTACAGTGGAATCTGCAGCTGCAGCAGTAACCGGCTCTCTTCGTTTTCCAACTCGCCTGTCAGCTGCCGTCCGCTGACGGGGTCTGTGTATAGATACTTGTTGTTGTTGAATTTGTTGTATGTGCCGACCAGGTCCAGGGTCGGGAAGTGCCCTGACCGGGCCAGCCGCACATTGGCCTCGGCCACCTCGAGTGCAGCCCGGCTGGACAGCACCGAGGGGTTGCTCTGCAGCGCGATGTCCACCCAGTCGTCGGCAGCGATCGGGTCCGGCTCCACCAGCGGCAGCACTTCCTGCAACGCATCGTATTCTTCGAAATACCGGCCAGTCAGTTCACGCAGGGCTTCTTTCGCATCCGCCAGGTCGTTCCTGGCCACGATGGCCCGCGCTCTCGCGTTGTCATAGGTCGCACGCGCCTCGTGGACATCGGTCACGGCGGTCAGGCCCACCTCGAAGCGTTGCTCGGCCTGTTCGTATTGGCGCTGGAAGGCTTTTTCCTCGGCCTCGGCAAAGGTCACACCGTCAGTCAGGGTCAGAACCAGGAAATAGCGTTCCGACACACGCAGCAGAAAATCCTGGTAGGCGATCTGGTAAATGGCTTCGGCCTGGGTGATCTGGCCACGCGCGACGTCGAGCGATTCGTAATTGGCCTGGCGGTAGAGGCTCTGGCGCAGTTCGGCCCCATAACTGTCGGTATCGATATCCGATTCGACAGCGCGCTTATCTGGTGGCGGGAAAGGATTGGGGTACGTGGTTTCGCTATCGCCGTAGTTCAAGCTTGCTCCTACTCCGATCTGCGGCAGCAGATTGGCCCGCGCGATGGTCTTGTTCTCGCGCGTGGCTTCGAGACGGGATGCCGCCGCCTGCAGCCGCGGATCGTTTTTCACGGCGAGGTCGTGTACGCCAACGAGGTCAACCGCCCAGGCCGGCGCGGACAGCAACAATCCTGTCAGGGCCAGGCCTATCGGCTTGAGTGTGATCGACATGTGTTGACTCCTGGTGGGTTAAAACTCGAACTCCGGAGCCTGGTCCGAATTCACCAGTCTCGGCAGGTCGGTCTCGAACAGGCTTTCCTGCGACCATTCGGTCACATGCAGCCGTTTCAACAAGCGCGCTTCCATCGCCGGTGAGTCGCCGGTCACCACAAACAGGCGCCCGCCGGGGTTGACCCAGCCCAGGAACTGCTCCGGCACCTGCGGCACCGATCCCGTTACGACGACCACGTCGTGGGCCTGTTCGGGCTGCCAGCCCTGCATGACATCGCCGACAAAGAGCTCGGCGTTCCCGATACCCTTGTCTGCGAGCTTCTGCGCTGCGGTTTCGTGCAATTCCGGAAAAATCTCGATGCTCACCACCCGCTTCGCCAGGCCAGCCAGGCACGCGGTAATGAAACCGCTGCCGGTACCGATTTCCAACACGGTATCGTCGGCGTCCAGTTCGAGGGCCTGCAGCATCCGAGCTTCGATTTTCGGGCGCATCATGACCTGATCGCATTCCAGCGGGATAGCGATGTCCGCAAACGCTAGTTTACGGTAGCGGACGGGAACAAAGTCCTCGCGGTGAATGCTCTCCAACAGCGAAAGCACCCGGCTGTCCAAAACTTCCCAGGGCCGAATCTGCTGCTCGACCATGTTGAACCGCGCTTGTTCAAAGTTCATTGTAGGTTCCTGCTTGAGATGAGCCGGTCGTCCCGGTACAAACGCCCAAGGGTAAGTCTTCCGGTCCCCTGCATCAAGCGAAAGAGTGCGCGTTCGTGACGTGGGTATTAAGTGCCATTAGTCACAGCATTGCGAGGCTTGCCGGGTCGCCTGTCGGCGTCATGGGGGCGATTAGCCAGAGCTTGCGCCTGACCGGGCGTACAAGATATGTTCAGGGCCGTCTGCACCGCGATCCGCCGCCGGGAATCCGGTAGTGTGCGGCGCGCACCTGGTTTCGAGGCAAGTCGTTGGAAGAGATTCTTGCAATTAATCTGTGGATTTTCCGGTCATGATCAGTGAATCCGGTCGCCAGGCGAAGTTCGACCGGCTGGCCACGGTCTATGGCGCGGATTTATACCGGTTTGCCGTGTGGCTGTGTGGCAACGACGCGCTGGCCAAGGACCTCGTCCAGGAAACGTACCTGCGGGCCTGGCGGGCACTCGACAAACTGAAGGATGACGGGGCGGCCAAGGGCTGGTTGCTGACGATCCTGCGTCGCGAGTACGCCCGCACCTTTGAACGCAAGGTGCCGAAATTCACCGACGTCGATCAGGTCGTCGTGCCCGAAGACAGCGAACTGGAACCGGATGAGCGGGTGGAGATCGAACTGATGCGCCGAAACATACTGAAACTGGCGCCCAAATACCGGGAGCCGCTGCTGATGCAGGTCGTCATGGGCTACAGCTGCGAGGAGATTTCAAGCGAACTGGGCGTGAGTAAAAGCGCCGTGATGACCCAATTGTTCAGGGCCCGCGAGCAATTGAAAACCAAACTGCAAAAGGACGGTATCACCGGCAATGTCCATGGACTTTTCTGAATTCAAGCGACTGTTGGGCGCGGACCCCCGCAACCGGGACCCGGCATTTCTGCAAGCCCGTGACTCGTCGCCCGAGTTTCGCGACGCCGCCGCGCAAGCGGACCGCCTCGAAGGGAGCCTCGAGCGCGCCCTCGCATTGGAAGTGCCAGCGGAACTGCTCGATCAAATCCGTGACATACCGCGCGCGGCTGCGCTGCATGACGACCAAGGGGCCGTCCGCGCCACATGGCGGCGTTTTGCGATGGCGGCCGGCCTGCTGATTGCGATAGGCGCCGCCGGTGTGACCTGGCGTATGAACAGCGGCTGGGAATCGGTGGAGGACTACGTGATCGACCACTATCAACACGATGGTGCGGCCGTGTTGGCCCGCGCGGATGGCCACCTGGCGGAGAATGTTTCCCCGATGCTGGCCGAATTTGGCGCCGATGTGGCGCCGGAGCTGGCCGGCCTCGTGAACGTGATCAAGCAGTGCCCGACGCCGGACGGCAAGGGGATCCACATGATCCTGAACACGGAACAGGGCCTGGTTACCCTCATTTACATGCCGAAAACGCCGGTAACGGACGGTGAACAGATCAGCTTCGATGACAGCGAAGCCGTGCTGGTGCAATTGCAGTCCGGTTCCGCCGTGATCATCGGATCACGAGTGCAGCGGGTTTCCGATTTGCACTCGCTGGTGCAGGCATCCTTCGTAGCGGCCGCCGAAAAGACCTGATCCCGATCACTCTGCGGACCATCGCCATAGTGCGGAGCGCCCCCGATCTGGTATCGTGAAAGTCATGATCAGCCAACTCTCCAAATCCGCCCGGATCCTGTGGCTCGCGGTGCCATCGACGCTGCTGTTGCTGTGCTTGCTGGCCATGTTCCTGTTGAACCACGAACCCCCGCCGTTCAACCCGATCAGCCGAGCCACCATCCATGCGCAGGCACACGGACACCAGGTCGTCACCGGATACGCGACCACGGCTACCCTTATTGAAACGGTTGACGTGCTGCTCAACAAGCGTGGCGGTTACATGTCCAACGACATCCTTCCACCATGGGTTTTTCTGGACAACCTGCCCAACTGGGAATTCGGTGTGCTGGTCCAGATCCGTGACCTGGCCCGGGCCATGCGTAACGACTTCAGCCGCTCCCAGACCCAGTCAACGGAAGACGTGGACCTGGCCGAGGCCGACCCCTTGTTTCATTACGACAATGCACGCTGGATCCCGCCGGACACCGAAGGCCGTTATCGCAAGGGCGCGGATGCACTGGAGCGCTACCTGACACGCCTTTCTTCCCTCAATGAGCCAGACGCGCAATTCTACGCCCGCGCCGATAACCTCACGGAATGGCTATCGATCGTGGAGAAACGCCTGGGATCGCTGTCCCAGAGGCTGTCGGCAAGTGTCGGTCAGGTGCGGCTGAATACCGACCTGTCTGGCGACGCACAGGCCCGCCAATCTACCGAAAGCCCCGGCGTCATGGTCGTGAAAACGCCGTGGACGCAGATAGATGACGTGTTTTACGAAGCACGCGGTACGGCCTGGGCCCTGGTCCACTTTTTACACGCCATGGAGGTCGATTTCGACGATGTCCTGCGCAAAAAGAATGCCCTCGTCAGTTTTCGTCAAATCGTCCGCGAACTGGAATCGACGCAGGAGGCGCTGCATGCGCCCATGGTGCTCAACGGCAGCCAATTCGGCATCTTTGCCAACCATTCGCTGATCATGGCCAATTACATTTCTCGCGCCAACGCGGCAATCATCGACCTTGGCACCTTGTTGCAGGAGGGGTAGCGCTTGACCAGACCGGTCTTTATCTTCCTGTTACTGGCTGTGCTCGCCGGTTGTGCCAGTGACACCATCGATCAACGCCGCTTCGGCCAACAGGTTGTTTGTCACGACGGCAGCAAAACCCTAGCCGTATCAAACGCCGACAGCTTCGGGCACCTCGATCACGGCGACTCGCCCGGCCCCTGTCCCGAGCCCTGACCCAAGGGCGAGGCGGCGACATGACCCGCTTGAGAATACACCCTAACCCACTGCCCTACGTAAGCGCCCTGGATAGCCGCAGCCCGGAAACCGTGGACCTGGCGGTGATCCATTGTACGGAGTTGCCGGACTTGCCCACGGCGCGAGAATTCGGAGAAAGGATTTTGTATGCCGGCAGCGCAACGGGCAATTCAGGACATTACTATGTAGAACGTTCTGGCCGAATCGAAGAGTGGGTTCCGGTCGACCGTGTCGCACACCATGTCCGGGGTTTTAACGAGCGCAGCGTCGGTATCGAACTCCTCAATCTGGGCCGCTACCCGGACTGGTTCGATTCGAGGTCCCAGGACATGCGGGAGCCTTACGCGCCCCTTCAAATTGCGAGCCTGGCAAGCCTGTTGCAGAAACTCAGAGAGCGCTTACCCGCGCTGCGTTGGATCGCGGGACACGATGCACTCGATAAGAGCCTCGTCACAGCTTCGGACGACTCGGGGAAAAAGGTTTTTCGCAAGCGTGATCCCGGCCCGCTCTTCCCTTGGGCCGATCTGCTTCAGGAAATCGACCTGAAGCTTTTCGACACGAACTCGGACTGCAGTTAATAAGCTGATTAGGACTTTTTAAAGCGCGCGTCGACTGTCAATTCAAGGATTGGGTGCAGGATCGTTTCCCGTCAAACCGGTTCAGCCTGTGAAACGGTAGCCCAGACCGTACACCGATTCGATTACCTGGTTGTCGGGCTCAATGGCGTGAATCTTTTTGCGCAGGTTCTTGATATGCGTATCAACGGCGCGGTCGCTGACAACCCGGTAGTCCGTGTACATGCTGTCGAGCAGCCGTTCGCGCGACATCACGTGCCCCGGGCGCGAGTGCAGCGCTTCAAGCAATGCGAACTCGACAGCGGTCAGGTCGAGTGGCTGGCCATTCCAGTGCGCGATAAATCGTTCTCGATCGATTTCAAGCCCGGATCCCGGGTGCGGCGAACCGACATTTATGGTTCGACGTAAAACGGCCTTTACTCTCGCCACCACTTCGCGCGGCGAGAATGGCTTGCAGATGTAGTCGTCGGCGCCCAGTTCCAAACCGAGCAGACGGTCAATCTCCTCCGTCCGGGCGGTGATCATGATGATCGGCACATTGCTTTCGGCGCGCAGGCACTTGCACAGTTCAATACCGTCCATTCCCGGCAGCATCAGGTCCAGCAGCACCAGGTCGGGTGGGTCTTCCCGGAACCGCCGGAGCGCGTCGTCTCCGCGTGACACGGTGCGGCAACGATACCCGCCATGGGACCGCAGGTAGTCCTCCAGCAGGCTCGCGATCTTTGGCTCGTCTTCGACAATCAGGACGCAAGGCGCGACTTTTTCCATGGCCTGTGGGTCAATCCGGTAATTCGATGATGATGAGAAGGCCGCCGGAATCGCCTCGTCGGGCCTGGATCCGGCCGCCGTGCGCCTCGACGATGTTGCGGCAAATGGATAAACCCAGGCCGCTGCCGCCGCCGACGCGGGAACGGCTCTGCTCGAGCCGGAAGAAACGATCAAACAGGTGTTCGAGCTGCCCGGAGGGGACGCCCGGTCCGCTGTCTTCCACGCTGAGAGATACCCCGGATGCGGTGCGGGCCAGCGCGACCTTGACCCACCCGCCTGCCATGACGTAGCGGGCGCAATTTTCCAGCAGGTTGTGTATCAGTTGCCGCAGGCGCTGAGGGTCGGCGGACAACGTGACCGTGCCAGGCAGATTCGTTTCCAAAACGATACCGCGGGCGGCCAGGCGCTCAGTAAAAGCCTCCGCCACCTGCTGCACCAGGGCATTGATCTCCAGGGGCTCACGGTGCAGATTCAATGCTCCCGCATCCGACAGCGCCAGGGTCTGCAGGTCTTCGATCAGGACCGCCAGCTGGTCTACTTCCTCAGCCAGCGAAGAGAGTTTCTGGCCATCGGGTTGTCGCACGCCGTCGGCCAGGGCCTCGATTTCGCCCTTCAGGATCGCGACCGGGGTACGCAGCTCGTGCGCGATGTCTGCCATCCAGCGACGGCGGGCCGTGCGGTTCTTCTCCAGTGTTTCCGCCAGACGATTTACGGCTTGCGCCAGCATGCCGATCTCATCCCGGCCGGTAGCGGAGGCACGCTCATCGTATTGGCCATCTGACAGCTTTGCCACCGTCGCGGCGAGGGCCCGCACCGGCCGGCTGAGGTGGCGCGCCAGCAGAAAGCCCAGCAGGGCCGCCAGGCCGAGCGCAACCAGCAGGGAGACGCTCAGGACCTTGGCCTGGCCTAGCAGGAATCTCTGCGCCTCCGGTGGCAAAACCTTGCCCATCGGCGCGAAACCGATCCAACCGACCGCCTCGCCATCGACCAACACCGCCTGCAGCGTCAGGTCCGTTCGGTCCTCCACCGGCGCGCCCGCCACAAAGGCGTGCTCAGCGTCCAGCAGGAACAGCCGCTCACGCATATGCAGGCGGTCCATCGAGCCCAGCCAGCGCAGCGGCGGGTCAGCCGGC
>Ga0209536_100014376_pt1 | contig 11373 bp, 9 predicted proteins | sample DeeMarSeWOR28_12_FD_187461 | JGI IMG/M metagenome (GOLD analysis project Ga0209536, IMG submission 187461) | Marine sediment microbial communities from White Oak River estuary, North Carolina - WOR-2-8_12 (SPAdes) (version 2) | ecosystem: Environmental > Aquatic > Marine > Intertidal zone >... | reverse complement strand
CAAAGAATGCAAGGCGAAAGAGTCGGAGAGGAAATACAGGAGGAAAATCGAGCATGAATCTGAAGACTCACCCGTTCAGAATTTACGATACCTAGCTAAAAAGAAAATGCAGAGTTAATCCTACAAAATCCTTCAAGTTAAAAAGTGCATAGGAAGTTGTTTTCTAAGAGTTACTCTAAATATAGTGAGTTAAGTTTTAAGTTGAGCTGCAATTTTCCTTCCGAAATCTTTGCATTTGGGTAACTCTCCATCTGTGACTGGACCTTTCATATCGTCAACCTTTATTGACAACCCAGAAGTTATTAGCTTCAATCTGGGAACTTTTTCGCCTATTCTCTTCTCCATTTTCTTCACAGCCTTTTCGAAGTCTTCTTTAATATAAGTGTCAAAAACAGCTACCCATTTTGCCTTCAGGTCAAGTTTGCCAAGCTTATCAATAAGCTTATTAATACCACGAACAGGTCCTCCCCAATGATTTGGCGACCCTATCAATATCGCATCATAATCAGCTACCCTTTCAAGGTCGACTTCCTCAACATCACTTATGGCAGTCTCTATTCCCTTGACCTCGCTTATTCCCTCTAAGATTTTTTCTGCTACCAGTTTTGTATTACCATGCTTTGTATCATAAATGACAAAGACTTTCAACATTTCATTCACCATTCATTATGATTATTCTACAAGTTCTTATGACTTGTGAGAAACAAAAATCGCAATTGGGAAAAAATGTGTGTTTAGATTGGGGGTTGGTTGTTCTTGTGTTCAAAACCCTGAAAGAAAATGGGAAAAAAGGTTACGGTTGACAACAAAACGTACCAGGAAACGAACGAGGCTACCTCACCTTGGTTACTTCTCATAAAAAAGGGGAAAGTCGCGGGAGAAATCGCCACTATTGGTAATGTTTAACCAAATTGGATAGCTATGGCGAAATCCACCACAACATCTTTTCCCTCTTTTTACACGTTCAAATGCAAAAGGTGAGTGAACTCGGAAAAATCAAGCAAGCTTCGTAAGTATTTCTTCTCTCTTAAACAACTTTACACCTGTTCTGAACACAGCAAAATCCACAAGCCCAAACAGACCGATAAGAGCTACAATAACTAGCGGACCGAAGACTATCGCACCTGTAGCTTGTCCAAAAACGAGTGCCAGGATAGGAATCAACAGAACCACACTTATCTGTTGAGCTTCCCTAAATCCCTTGACTTTAGCTGAAATCATAACCGTCAAACCAATGCTTGCGAGTGCAACTGTTGGAGCCAGACCAACAATCATCAGAATCCAATCAAGTGTTGGTAGCAACAACATGCCGTTAAAGAGTCCATATGCAATAATATCAAAAACTGCAGTGTAGATAGCGAAAGACACCAAGGTAACAATCATAGATGGGATAAAGGAAACTAACATTTTTCCGAAGAAGAGTTCTCCATCTGATATTGGGGTAGCAAGAAGCGCTTCTATCGTTTTTCTTTCCTTTTCTCCAGCGAAACTATCTGATGCAATTACACTAGATGCCATTAAAGGAATAATCAGAAAGAATGGAGCAAAGAAGTAAATCGCCATCACATAAATCATCACCTGCGTTTCGGTCATGCCCGAAAGTTGCTCTTGAACATGGCTCGGCAAATTTCTAATGAGAGTCTCGAAGCCATTTAAGCCGCTGCCTTGACTCACTGCAAAGCTGGGAATCAAGCCTAAGACGACTGGCAAAAATACGGAAATCATAAGCGGCACCACAATAATAGGTAAGATTACTTGCCAGTTTCTGCGAGTCTCAATCCAATCCTTCTTGAATACAAGCACCGCCTTTTCAACTCTCATTTTCGCTCCTCCCTAACTATCTGCAAGTAGGCTTCCTCAAGAGATGGCCGAACAACATAAACAGCAAGAACCAGTCCACCAGCGTTAACAATGCTCTTTACTACTTCCGGCGTTCCTAGTCTGACATCATCCAGGACTAAAGTGAGGCTGGAAGCAGATTCATCAACATCAACACGAGCTACATGGTGCAATCTTTTTGTAGTTTCAACAATTTTTGAATCGAGATTCTGCAAGTTGATTCGCACAGTAGGCTTTCCCGCAATTAGGTTCTGAAGTTCGTTAGGAGTTCCAACGACAATGCTTCTTCCTTTGTTGATTATCATTACTCTATTGCACAGCCTCTCAGCGTCCTCCAAACGATGAGTACAAAGCAAGATCGTGTGCTTCTCCCGTCGACTTAGCATTTCCATAAGATCTCTAACCTCCTTCGCGGACTCAGGGTCTAATCCAGCAGTCGGCTCGTCCAAGAACAAGATCGGTGGCTTGTGCACCAACGCTCTTGCGATAGCAAGTTTTTGTTTCATGCCCTTAGAGAAAGTTGCCACTTTATCGTTTCTACGCTCCCAAAGATCAAAAAACTCAAGCAGCTCCCTGATTCTGCTAGCTTTTTTCTCAGGTTCCAAGAGGTTATAGGCTTCTGCGAAAAAATCCATATTTTCCTGAGCTGACAACCTCTCATATAGGCTAGGATTTTCGGTTAAAATTCCCACGGTCTGTCTCACTTCAAGAGGATTCTCAGCGATATTGTAACTTGCCACTGTAGCTCCGCCTTCCGATGGCGCGATGAGACATGATAGCATGCGAATAGTTGTCGTTTTACCTGCTCCATTTGGACCAAGAAGACCAAAAACTTCTCCCTCCTCAACAGCAAAACTTAAGTGGTCTACAGCTATGTGAGAGCCAAAAGCCTTTGTAAGTCCATCGGCCTTAATAATCGGTGTCATTGCAATCTCCACTTGATCCGAGTTGGTTCTCGCTTCTCCGGCATGTCTTAGTATTCATAAGTTTTATCTGCTTCATAATTGTTCTGACTGCTAATGTTTTCTTCGATCAGATTATGCAACTCTTTTCGGTATAGTTAGAAACTCCGCAACCAAGACTACATCAAGAATCCAATATGTCTAACTAACCCTAAAAAATCTTGAAAGAAAAAAGGGTGCGAGTGAAAAAGCAATTATTATTTTATGTCCGTTTTCTTCTTCGGAATCACAATTTCAAGAACGTTATTGGCGCATTTTGATACCACAAACAACATGTCTTCCAGTTGCAGTTCCTTCAAGTTTAAAGGTATATTCTTACTGCAAAAATCGTTACATTCCACTCTTTCTGAACCTTTTTCTATATGACACGCTTCTCTGCAAATGAAAATTCCATTTTTATCCTCATTAATATGAATACTAAACTGTTGCTCCCAACATCTGCCTTGCACCAAGAGTCGAACATTGTCTGCTTCGTCTATAACATCAATCAATGGGTCTTCAGGATCTTCAGGTTCCTCTGCGCCAGAAGATCTCTTAACAAGAACTTTACAAAAGTTTAAATCAAAAAAGTCAGGCATGCCTTTTATCACTTAATCCAAGATTTTCAACAAACACAGGAGGACTATATAGTCTGACTCTTTTTATAGGATTTTTCTATTTTCGATCATTTTTTAATGCTTTTTTTAGATTTGGAAATGATCCCTTGTTTCTGAAATGGACAGTTGATTTCTTTTCATATTATTGGGGTCAAACTAGTAGACGATACGCTTAAAATCGATTCCAATTTAATATATCAAACTTTGGCTACTAGCAAAAGCAGTTTGGATTTGGGGATTAAATTTTCTTAAATAACTTGAAGCTATTAGCACAAAGTATTTCTTGACAAAAAAACGGAGAACGCCTAATATTCCCACGCGCACCCAAAAAAGAAGTACATTTGCCAAGTGACTGCAATTGCAGATCATCAACAATAGTCTAAAAAAAATCAGAAATGAAAAGCTTGTTAAGAAGGCTTTACTTTACTTGTTCATCAAAATACGATGTTTCGGATTTCATTTCTAACTTGTACAACACATGTTCCAAAAAAAGCCAAATTTTTTAACCCTATTCCATAAAAATGTCCAACATAAATACACAATATTAAGTCGAACCAAATACAACAGAAAAACATGAGAGGGTGCGGGTGATGTCTCCACTGTGGTGAGGGTGCAAATCAACCATTGGCTGATTCAGGACTGGGGTGTACATAAAACAATGACTAACCTCAATTCTTGTCTTTCAGGTTTGCTCGTTCTCTGCAAACAGCCTCAAAGAAAAAAAGATTATGGCAAGCCATCAATGATGAATTTCATCTTGTTTCGTGCAAAACCCTCTCAGCCGTTCTCCTTCTATGCCTAATAAACTGTAACCCCGAAAAAAGAGGGGAAGATTGTTTGTTTTTGTCGATTGCCTACCGTTTCCTGAGCATTAAGACTAGTAATAGTCCGATTGCCACGATTGCAATTATTGATCCTGCACCTAAACCTAACACGTACATATCAGTCATCGGCGCAGGTGTTGGGTCAGGCGGAGCCGTCGGCGAAATTTCCTCTTCAACCAGCAATACAGTTTCTGCATAGGAAGGCCAGTAAGCTTTGGAACCCAGGAATGAAGCTACAATTGTATATTCGCCTGGAACTGGTGGAGTAAACGAGCAGCTAAACACTCCAGTTGCGTCACTTGTATCTCTGCCAACCTCGTAAGAGTTGCCGTTCGGGTCAAGCACTTCAACAACAACTTCAACGCCAATGACATCTGCTGGACGCGGGAACTGCATATACACGTATTGCATCCACACGCTCATATTCTCATCAGCAACAGCAGCAACGCCATTTGGAAAACGAGCTCTCAAAGCGTATTCTTCAGTGCCTGCAGATATATCAGTCACCATACCCTTCACTAGAACAGGTGTCCCGAAAGACTGAGCAGTCTCCGGAGCTGAAACCGTAGTAGCACTTGGACCTTTGCCGATAGAGTATATACGATTGTCATATGAATCCATAGTTGCAATTATGCTGTCCGCGATAATTGCACGTCCACCCCAGTCATTCTGACGGAAACCTTCTATTGACCATACTTCTTCTCCTGTTTCTACATCGATGCAGACAAATGGTCCTCCGCGTGGTAACGGGTTAACGGGTGAATGCTCACTCTGACCCAGATACATTTTTCCATCAGCAAAGAACACAGGTCGAATAGACCAGTCATTAGCCCACAAGACCTCGTTCAACGGATCGCGATAGCTGTAGTTCCACAAGTAATCGCCTGTCTTAGCATCGTAAGCGTATACATTTCCGCTCATCCCCACTGAGAAGAATTTGCCGTGGGCTATGGCAGGACGCATACCGAAGATGTCAAGGTAAGCCTGTTGCTCTGTTGGACCCCAGATATTGCTGCCTGTGTCTAGGTTGAAGCCGTAATGTCTTCTGTCTTCTTTTGCCCATACCGTGAAAACCCGATCCTCTGCACTTGCACCCATAACGGTCAATGTTAAGTCAGCGTGTGGTCGCGCCCAACTTTTATTGTAAAGCAGATCTCCTTCATATCCTGGCTTTAGGCTCAATGCCCACATAGTGACGGGTTCATTTCCAATGGATTCATAGCCTCCACCAGTTGAACCAAGCACAATGTCCTCCAGAAAAATTGCGTTTACGCTTCCCGGTAAGCCTGTTGGAATAGTAACGTTCCATTCAATGCCGTCTGCTGCGCTAAAAGTCCGTTGCGTATTAGCTGTAGAACCCCAACTGCCATGATCAGAGATGACTCTGCTTGAGTTCCACAGTGTCATCCAACCATTATTTCGATCAATAGTGTATCTATAGATTTCACCTTTTGAACCATACAGGTTCGTACCAGAAGGAATGTTTGACATGCTGTACATCCATTCTCCAGTGTAGGCGTCATAAGCATTCCATGAATCCACAGAAGTGAAGGTAGCAAAGTCGAAAACTGATTCTACTTCCCAAATATATTCAAAAACGCCGTGATAGTTGTACGAGTCCCAATAGAATGTCTGACCAAAAGATAACCTCGTGTTATTTCTGAACCAAAGTTCTTCTCCAGTACGCAGGTCGACAGCAACAATTCCCTGTTGTTGCTGAATGTTCCCAGCAAAACCCGCAGCATATCTATTGTAGTAAAGTATGCCGTTTATGATTATTGAGTTTTGGAATTTGCCTTCATACGCGTCACCCATTTCAAAAGAATGATCTCCGCTAGTACCCCCGACTAAACCTCCAGTTTCCAACGGCTTTGCCCAAAGTATGTGCGCAGTTTCCGGTGCATCGTCATTGTATGGAGCAATGAAGTTACTTGGAGTTGCAAGCCAGTTTGCTGAAACCACTTGCCACTCTCTCAGCATCGCGTTTATTGGCCGCGACCAGTATTCTGTTGGAAGCGGCACAGTGGGCCAAAATTGTTGAGGTTCACTAGTTACTACAAGTTCCACTATTTCACTGTCACTGGCTTCATACAATATTGTCTTTCCAACAAGAGCGGGATCAAAAATCGAAGACGTCCAAGTATATTCCTGTGCGGGAAAATGGGACTGAAGTGTGTATACTCCCTCCACTTGAGGAGTGAAAGGCGCGCCAGTACCCCCAGTAGAATCAGTCCTGAAAGGTCCAAGCGTTTCAGTTGAGCCATCAGGCTTCGTTACGGTAACAGTCAAACCTTCCCAACCATCATATACGATCTCCAAATTGTCAGTAATTCCAACATGAATCAACGTTTGTTCGCCAACTCCGAGTGGATTTGGCGTGGCACCAACATAAGCATACGTTCGTTTCGTATAGTCGGGCTGAGCATTACCAAATGGCAAAGCAGCCAAAGAAGCAATAATAGCAAATATTAGAACCATTGCAATTGCTGTAGCAGTTTTGTTTTTGTTCATTTTCTATCTCCTTTAAGTTTATAACCACAACAGTTGATTTCATCTATTTATAAACCTTGCAGGTATCCACAGGCAAATCCAAAAAATAAAGCTATGACCAAATTGCTATACCAACAAATTGAAAATTATTGTCTCTTATTCTCCTGTCCATTATTTCCATTTTGAGTGATTTAATAATCTAAAAAAGGGAAAAAAGGGGAAGCGCGGGTGATATCTCCAGCTGGTAATGGGTGCAAAGCAATTCTTGTGTGAAGAATGCAGGGAGTGGGTTTTCAATCCTCGCATAGCGCACGGAAAGGTGTTTCGCGTCAAATAATCCTAGCTCAAAATTCTTTGTTAAAGTCAATTGCTTGCGTTGGATTTCTTCTTTTCAGTTTTGAAGTCCGAGATGAGTTCTTCCTTGCTTTCCTGCAATATTTTTGCTTGTTCCTTTTTGATTTTCATTAGGATGTCTAGCACATCCTCAAAGGGCACTGCCGAGAACTTGATTGGATGTTCAATACTGGATATAGTAGCCCCCCTATTTTGTAGACGTCTCAAGCTCTTGTACACTTGTCCTCTGTTGACTTTGAGATAGTCAACTATAGCTCTGGCTCTGTTAGCACCGTTTGTAGCCAGATAGATGTAAACTTTGGCGTCAGTTTGCGAAAGACCTAGCTTACCGAGCACTTTGATTATCCGTTTTAAACTCAATTTACCACATCCAGTTTGGATTGCAAAAAAGAAAAAGAGGAGATTGATGGTGGTGCGTTTGTTCTTATTTATATTGCAGGTTTATACAGGTAATTTTCGGGAGTGGCCACACCACCAGTTACCTGAATTGAAACGACCAACTTCCAACCCTCATAATCACCAGTGCCTCTAAGCACACCATACTTAAAGCCATCCTGTAGGTTTACATAGGGTCCAGCAATGCTGAATGTGCCGAACTCAATAACATATCCTTCAAGTGTTCCCTTCGAAGGGATTGTTATTACAACGTCATAACATACTACGCCTTTCCCAGTCTTAATGTTAACAACGTAGTTAGCCGTCCACAGACTAGTAATAGCAGGACCCGCGATTATGAATGTGCCGTCCCTTGTGTCCCATATGGCATATGGTCCTGGATAGGTTAGGGTTCCGCCTCTACCTATTTGTACATTTTCCCATATCTTGACTTCTGGTGGAGACGGGATGAAAGGACCACCAAACTTGACTGGAATTTTCTCTAATGATTGTCCCCAACTTCTATGAACACAAGCGCTCACTGTACCGAGAAGTGGAGTAGTCAGCATTGCCACAGCCAAAATGGCTAAAGCCATCGCCAAAATTTTCTTATTCATTCCATATCACCTCCTTCCGCCTACTTTGAGTTTCGATTCCAATCATCAAAAAACAGTTAAGTCTGTTAACGCAAATAACACTGTGTTTGTGGTAAGAGACAGACACAACTTACAACGGACTGAGTATTTGTGAGCCAAAAAACCATCAAGAAAGTTCTAAAAGACTACGGACTTACAGATAATGCAGTAGAGATATACCTTTTCCTTGCAAAACACGGCACTCTTAGAGGAGGAGAAATAGCTAAAAAAACCAAAATTGATAGGTCACTGGTTTATCGTATTCTAAAAAGGCTTAAAAGAAAAGGATTAGTTGAGCCAACTTTAGAAGCTCCCACTCGTTTTGAGGCAGTTTCAATTGATAAAGCCCTGGATATCATTATTAAGAGCAGGCAAGACGAAGCACTATCCATAGAAAGATCAAGACAAGACCTGCTTGAAGACTGGAGAACCATAAGTGAAAAGAGACCTCAAACAGAAACAGAAAAGTTTGTATTGATAGAAGGAAACAAAAACATTTACCCAAAAATCACCCAGATGATAAACGAAACAAAACAACAATTTTATGCAATGTTGCCGGTCTCATGTTTGGTGCGAGCTGAACAATTCGGAGTCTTTGACACCGCCTACAATCACCCTTTGAAATCTAACATAAAATTTCAGTTTATAACGGAATTAGCAGCCGACGAACTGCAGGCAATAGAAAACCTCAAACCTAAACTGAAAACAGAAATTCATCTGAAAGCAAGGAACACAACTTCAAGTTTTATGCCTCTTTCCAGAATGGTGATGAGAGATGAAAAAGAAGTTTTCTTCTTTACAAGACCCGATCCAGAATCAACAGGCAGAAAGCAAAGTGAAGTATGCATCTATACGAACTGTGAATCGCTAGTTCAAACATTCAAAGGCATTTTCCAGCAAATGTGGAATAATTCAGTAGATATTGAAGACAAAATTGCTGAAACCAAATTTACTGATTATCACCCCTCGCTTCCAAGCAAAGAAAAAAAGACTGTAAAAAGCGAATCTGGAGCTTGGGGCAAAGCGACAGAAAACTTTCTTGAAATGTCAGATCAAGACAAGAAAAGGCTCAGCAGCTACATTCAGAGAATCGAACTCTTGAAAGACGAAGAGAGAGACATCTTGGATTGTGCCTCCGTTATTGGACAGGAATTCGCCTCGGAAATAATCGAACAAATAACAGGTTTTAGCCACATTAACCTGCTAAAGAGGCTAAACAACATTGAAAGAAAATACAAGCTCATTGTATTCAATGGTAAGGCGTATCGGTTTGCCCAACCGACTATTCGAGAAATTATTTACAATAAAATAACTCCTGAGCTTAGAAAAGAGTACCACGCCCTAATCGCAAAACACCTAGAAGAAGCTAACAAGGACCGCCTTGAAGAAGTTCAAAGCGAGTTGGCTAACCACTATTTTTACTCGGGCAATGCTGAAAAAAGTGTTCCGTTAATTTTAAAACTCGCAGAGAAAACTGAAGAAGACCATGACGTTTTCAAAGCTATAGACTACTATTCTATGGCGCTCGAAATTATGGAAAAGGATAAAAAATGGAAAGAAAAGCGAACAAGGGTCTTAGAAGAAGTTGGAGACATCTGCTCTAAAAACATACAACACGACAAGGCCAATGAGTTCTACGAAAAAGCATTAGCCAACGCCGATAACGATCTAATTACAGAGAGAATTAGAAAGAAAATTAGAAAGAAAATACCAATGAAAAAAGATGAAGTAAGATTTGCTTACTTCACTTATGGAGAAGGCCAGCAAGCCATCCTTTTTTTGGGTGAATCTTGGTATTTCATGCCTCAAATCGCCTATTTTTCCCAGAAATACAAAGTAATAGTAATGGATTTATCAGAAACCATAATTCCCGGAAAGGCTCCCTTAGAATACACTTTCAAGCTATACTCAAAAATCTTGAAATCAATAATTGATGACCAGACATCCCAGAATCTCTATATGGTAGGCTCAGGTCTCGGGGGCCTCATAGCCATCGATTACTTAGCCAAAAATCAAGGAAAAGTAAGTAAGTTAGGATTATTTGCAACGCCACTCATACGAAAAGCCCATGACCCCCTTGAACAGAAGAAAATTGACACTTTTTGGGCAATGGCTTTCCAAAATCCATCTTGGGGATGCAAAAAAATCCTCGAACAGATGACAACCAACTTTGGCAAAAGAACATATGTTGAAGACCAGAATTTAGTTAAAGTAATACCCACTTTAGTTAAGCCAACACTTCTCATTAACACTAGGATAATAATGGACACAGAAGTTAGACCATTACTTAACAAGATCACGATTCCCACATTAATTCTTCAAGCCGAAAAAAGCTCTAGCCCCAAAGAAAATCTTGAATTGCTGAAGACGATCCCAAATTCAAGAGTCCACATTTTCAAAGACGCATACTTCATAACATACAAAGAAACTGACAAATTTAATAAGGTACTTGAAGAGTTTTTAGTTTCTGAAACGACTCCTGGAAACTAGCTGACGACTAAAAATTCTCAAAATATTTTCGAAATGATTGAACCTGCCATCCTTCTTCAGCTGTTGAACCTATACCAGTTTTTCTCAACCCTTTTTTCAATTAAATAAGCCAAAGGTACAGTGTATGCTACAATTATTATGTCATATATTATCAAGAATGGAATTAGCATGATAATAACTTCGTATAGGATAAAGAACCCTGCATAAAAAAAGACAGCGGGCATCATTATCGCAAGTCGAAGCAACATTGCGGAAGCTGTGCAAACAATCACTTCCTTTGATCTTGATATACCTCTTTCCTGAAAATACTTCCTGATCAGGAGTTTACGAGCAAAATAAACTCCAAAAACCGTAGATAGTGCTGAAAGAAGATTTAATAGAGGATTATTAAACCCAGGACCCCAGAACAAAATTAGAACAAAACCATTACCTAACGCAATTGAAATTGCATACTTAAAACCTAACAAAAATAGGGCTATCAATATCGGTATTTCCCAGAAATAAAACCACAATCCAGGGAAAAAAGAAGGAATAGCTAGTCCAGACAAGCGTGGATTCAGAACTAAGGAAACGCCAGCCAAAGCGATAGTCAACGCAACTTCTTTTGTGTTCATTCTCCAAACAATTCACGTATTCTATTTCATTCACTTATAAAATTATATGAAACGCACTAGTTTAAACAAAAAAGGGGAGTTTGCGGGAAAATAAACGGGTGATATCTCCACTGTGGTGGGGGTGCGAATCAACCATTGGCCGAATTAGGACTGGGGTGGATACATAACAATGACAAAATTTATTTCTTGTCTTT
>Ga0209536_100014375_pt1 | contig 11375 bp, 12 predicted proteins | sample DeeMarSeWOR28_12_FD_187461 | JGI IMG/M metagenome (GOLD analysis project Ga0209536, IMG submission 187461) | Marine sediment microbial communities from White Oak River estuary, North Carolina - WOR-2-8_12 (SPAdes) (version 2) | ecosystem: Environmental > Aquatic > Marine > Intertidal zone >... | reverse complement strand
GCTCCGCCGCTCCGCGGCATCCCCGCGAAGAGCCGCGAGTTCGTGGAGTTCCTGAGGTCCAAGTTCACCGCGGTGACGAGCTGATCGGTCCTCGACGGCCGCGCCGCCCGCACGCGGTCGCGGCCTAGAGCAGGAACGGCACCAGCCACCAGGAGCGGCACCGGTACTCGGCCCAGCCCGGGTAGCGGGAGAGGCTCGACTCCTTCATGACCATGTTGGTGGCGAACAGCGTGGTCCAGACCAGCGCGAGGACCGCGACCGGCCACCAGTGCCAGACCATCAGGGCGAAAGCACAGTAGACCAGCATCTCGCCCAGGTAATTCGGGTGACGCACGTACCGGTGCACACCGTCGGTGATGAGCCCGCGCTGCACCCGAAGCGTGAAGAACTTCTGTGCGTCCGCCGCGATCATGAGCACGCAGCCGAGGATGCACAGGCTCGCGCACAGGGCGAACCAGACGGGCTGCGGCAGCGGGTAGTCCGGCTGCACGGTGCCCGAGATCAGCAGCCAGCCGAAGGACCAGTAGAGCAGCAGGCCCGCGAGCGTGTAGAGCCCACCGCCGAGCGTCGCGCGCCGCTGCCAGGCCGGGTCCGGGAACGCCAGGTCCTTCAGGATCCACACGAGCCCGTAGCTGCCGTGCAGTGCGAGGTAGATCCAGGTGGCGGGCGCCGTGGCGGCGGGCGTCGTGCCCGCGTAGAGCCACATCAGCAGGCCGAGCACCGGGAAGGTGCCGGCCTTCTGGAAGTTGATGACCCAGCTCAGCTTCCACGGCCGCGGTCCGCCGAGCAGGTCGAACATCATGTGGTCGTTGAAGCGTCGCAGCGCGAGCGCCCAGCGCGGCGCGGCCGATCCGGCGCGCGCGCCCTCGACGGTGGAAGCCATGCTCGTCCGACCCTCGCGCCGCTACACCCGATCGCAAAGCTACGACCCGGCGGCCTCCGTGATCAAGCGCTCCGGAGTCTTGATCAGCGCAGGTCGACGCCGAGCTTCAGCCAGAGCGTACGGCCAGGTTCGTTGACGCGCGTGGTCTGCTCGTAGCCGGCGATCATCGCGCCGCCCCGGCTGAGGTGCTCCGCGTAAGCCACGTCGAACAGGTTGTCGACGCCCGCCGTAACGATGACGCTGTCCCGGGGCCGCCAGCCGGCATTGAGCGACAGGATGGTGAAGCCCGGCGTCGTGCCGAGATCCTGGCCCACGATGTTGCCCTGGTTGAGGGCGATCCGGTCCTGCTCGGCGACGGCCCGGACGAGCGCGCCGGCACTCCAGCTTCCCCGGCTGAACTCCAGGCCGAGGCGACCTTCCAGAGGCGGCATCTGCGCGAGCGGGATCCCGTCGGTGTCGTTCTCGCCACGCGTGTACGCGAGCGTACCGGTCAGCCTGAGCGATCGCGTCAGGCCGATCACCGCATCGGCCTCGCCGCCCCACGTCGTGGCATCGACGTTGCGGGTGACCGTGGTCCGGCGCATGCCCTTGGGGTAGTTCGACTCGATCAGGACGTAGTCGCCGATGTCGCTGTAGAAGCCCGACAGCGAGAAGGACAGGCGGCCGCGCTCGTACAGCAGCCCGGCATCGAGCTGCGTGGTCTTCTCCGGCCTCGTGCCGTCGAAGGCGCTCGGGCTGTCCACGCTCTCCTTGCCCGCCGAGACGAGCTCCCAGTAGTCGGGGAAGCGCTCGACCCGCCCCAGCCCGGCGTAGAGGGTCAGGGGTGCACGCGCCAGATCGCGCTCGTAACGGGCGAAGCCGCTCCAGAGCGTCTCGTTGCGCTCGTGACCGGCCGTCGGGTTGGGCGCCGTCATGCCCATCCCGAGCGACAGCATCTCGCGCGAGTCGCGCGCCTGCCAGTCGTCGGCCCGCAGTCCGGCGATCACTCGTGCCGAGGAGCCCGCGTCCACGGTCAGCTCGCCGAACACGCCGGCCTGCCGGAACCGCGCGTCCTCGGCGCGAGGCATCGACTCGTAGGGCATCTGCGGCTGGTTCATGGACATGCGCTGCGTGTGCCGGTTCTCCTGCGCATCGATGCCGACCGACGCGGTGGCTGCATCGCCGAAACGCAGGTCGAGCAGGACCCGCCCGCCGGAGGTGCGCCGGTCCGGGTTCATGACGGACGGATTCGGCATCATCATCGACGGTACGAAGGTGCGCAGGCTGTAGTTGTCCATGACGTGGTCGACATACGCGTAGAAGGCCTCGGCCTGGACGCGCTCGAGCACGCCGGTGGCGGAGACATCGCGCTCGAAACGCAGTAGCGCCGACTCCCGGTCGAACTTGACCCCGTCCATTCCCCGGTCCGCATAGGCGGCCTCGCCATCGCTCAGCGTCCCGGAAAGCTCTAGCCGCGTGCGCTCGTCCGGCGTCCACCCGAGCGCCGCCGTGCCGCTCCAGCGCAGGTAGCTCGAGTTGACCCGGCGGCCGTCGCCGTCGGTGTAGTCGTCCGACTCGCTCCGGGTACCCGTCAACTGCGCGTAGCCGAGCTGTGTACCGGCGCGCATCTCGCCCACCAGGTCGGTACGGCCGAAGCTGCCGGCCAGCGCGCTGCCGGTTCCCACCGCTGCCGGGGAGGTGAACCGCACCGGTTCGCGCTCGAACATGACCGTTGCCGCCGAGTTGCCGGGACCCTGGAGCACCGTCTGCGGACCCTTCACCACGACGATCCGGTCGAAGGCTTCCGGAAAGATGTAGGCCGTCGGCGGATCCATGCGGTTGCCGCAGCCGCCCAGGACGGGCTGGCCGTCGGCGACGATGTTCAGTCGCGAGGCGGCCATGCCGCGGAAGACCGGGTCGCCGTCCGTCCCGCCCTTGCGAATGACGTTGAAGCCGGGGACGGTCTTGAGGAAGTCCGCGCCGTCGTGCGCCGGCAGCGGCTGGCGGGGAAGCTTCGGGTCGGCAACGATCCTGAGCGGCTCGAGCATCCGTGCGCCGGTGACGACGAGTTCCTCGAGGCCGGCGGATCGTGCGTCGGTCTCGGCGGCGGCCGGCAGCGCCAGCGGCACACAACAACAGGCCGCTGCCGCCAGCAATGAGCGTACGGCATGAACGATGTTCGAAGGCGCATCGATGGTCCGGTGCATGATTGAAGTCCCCTCCCTGGCTGATCCCCGCTCCGTTCGTTCTCATCCGCATGGCATGCGCGGTGTGAAGAATCGTCCGGATTCGTGTAGTTGTATTGCCGAAAAAAATAGCAACTCGTGCAGGGGCTGTCGTGCGACACGTTGTCGCATGCCGCGATCTGCCGACTTCTGTAAAAGAGCCGATCCGGGATGCCGTGCGCAGTGGAACCTGCGACGCTACGACGACTGGATGGCGACGCGCCGGTTCGTGGTTAAGGCCGCGCTCCTGCACGAGGCCCAGCGTGTGGAGCGCATCGCGGTCGCCGACCGCCGCCGGCGTGGTCGCAGGTCAGTACCAGCGACTGGTGCCGACGCTCATGTAGCCGTGATTGCCGATCGGAACGCCTACGCTCAGCCCGACTCCGACGTTGCCGGAGCAGCCGGACAGCGACAGCGTCGCCGCCACCACGGCGAGCCACACGGTCCGTCGAACGATCTTCTGCATGGCCATACCTCGACTCCCTAGCCTGCCCCGACCTGCTGCAGCACCACGATCGCTCCGGACGGATCGGCGACGATCGTCATCGTCCCGTCGCGCACCTCGGGCGCCGGGGCAAGCAGCAACCGGCCGCCCAGCGCCTCGGCCTTGGCCGCGGCCGCTGCGGCGTCGGGCACGCCGAAACTCGTGAGCCACACAGGCGACCAGTCGTCGGTCGGGTTGCTCAGGATCCCGGCGCGATCCACGCCGCCGCTCGAGAGCAGCGTGTACTCGCCGCCGCGACGCGAGACGGTGCGAACGTCATAGTCCACGACGGAGTCGTAGAAAGCGGCGGAAGCGGCCGGATCGTTCGAGAGCAACTCGGTCCAGACCCTGCGCCCTGCTCCTGGCGCCGTCGCTTCGTCGTCAGGGTCGCCGATGCGGCTGCGCGCCAGGCCGACGACCGCGCCCTGCGGGTCGATGATCGCCGCGACGCGCCCGAGGGCGACGTCCCGCGCGCCGACCGCCACCGACGCACCGCCTGCGGTGGCCGTCGCGACCGCTGCGTCCACGTCGGCCACCGAGATGTAGGGCAGCCAGCGCGAGATCTCCGCCCCGTCGTCGCGCTGCGAGACCGGCACGAGGCCGGCGACGATCGCCGTGCCCGAGCGCGCGATGACGTATTTCCTGCCCGTCGGCAGGGTCGACTCCTCGAAGTTCCAGCCCAGCAGGCCGCCGTAGAAGCGGCGTGCCGCCTCGACGTCGTCGGTGACCAGGTCGCTCCACACGACCTTGCCGAGCAGCGGCTCCTTCGAGAACGTCAGTCCCGACTCGTCGGCGACACGACCGGGTGCCGCGCAGGACCCCAGCAGCACGGACAGGACGCACAGGGACCATTTCGTCCCGTGGATCAACGTTGTCTGACGATCCATCGCAGACTCCTTGACAGCGTGCAGGCGCATTGCCTCGTCAGTGGGCACGGGCGGGTCCGCATTGCAGCAGACGGCCGGTGAAACGTCCAGCGGCGGCCCTCAGCCCGCCCGCGCGGTTGTCAGGAACGGCCGGAGGTGCGCTTCCCGACGAATTCCGCGAGCTTTACGTCGTGGTCCGCGGCGATCATCTCCGCCGCCTTCTCGCCGATCATGATCGAGGCCGCGTTCGTGTTGCCGCTGACGATGTCGGGCATGACGCTCGCATCCGCCACCCGCAGACCGTCGACGCCGAGGACCCGGAGACGCGGGTCGACGACGCTGCCGATCCGGCAGGTGCAGGTCAGGTGGTAGACGGTCAGCGAGAAGTGCAGCGCGAGGTCCTCCAGAAGTGCGTCGCTCGGGTTCGCGCCCTCGCGATGCCCGTGCTTTGCCGCGAGCGAGGGCGGGACCAGCGGCCGACCGATCGGGCGCTGCGCCGGCCAGCGCGCGATGACTTCCAGCGCCCGTCGCAGGACCGCGACCATGACCTTCCGATCGTGGGGATCCGAGTAGTAGTTCATGCGGATGGACGGGGGGACGGACGGGTCGGCGCTCGCCAGGGTGATCTCGCCCTCGCTGTGCGGCAACACCGGGTTGACAAGGATGATCACGCCTTCCGCGTCGGGCGCGAGGCGCCGGTCCGCGTCGTCGAAGTACTTCGTCGTGTCGACGTTGAGGTACTTGTGCCACAGGTCGTGATTGCCTCCCCAGGCGAAGAAAGAGACCTGCGCGTCGTGGCTGTGGTGGTCGCCGAGGCCCGTCGAGAACCAGGCCGCTGCGTCGTACATGGAGGAGGACGCGAGCCCGCACCCCGTCGTTGCCCACTCCTCCAGCCGTCGCTCGGCTTCCTGCTTCAGTGCCTCGAGCTCGGCGGGCATCGTCTCGTCGTCCTGCGGATCCTCGGGCAGCGGCCCGGCCGGAGCCCGGAGGACCGAGGGCCCCATCGACAGCGCGAGCTCCGTCGTCGGGATGCCGACGCCGGGAGCCGGACAATACAAGGGAACCTGCACGTGGTCCTTCAGGTGCTTGCCCACGTGCGGCGAGTCCACCCGGCACGGCACGCCGACTGCCTCGAGCTCGCCGCGCGATCCGACGCCGGACAGCATCAGCAGGTGGGGCGACCCGATCGCGCCGGCGCTCAGGATCACCTCCCTGCTCGCCAGGACGACGCCGGCCTCGCCGCTCGCACTGCGATACTCGACGCCCCTCGCCTCGACCCGTCCGGGCTCGCCCGCGAGCAGGACGCGCGTCACCCGCTTTCCCGTCATGATCGTGAGGTTCGGCCTTTGCTCGGCCTCGCCCTCGAGAAACGCGCGATAGGTGCTCGAGCGCTTCCCGTCCCGGGTGCTGGTGTGCATCAACGACACCACGCCGGCGGCACCGCCGCGGCGGGTTCCGTTGTAGTCGCCCCGCGGGATCCCCGCCGCCTCGGCGGCCGCGAGGAAATCGCGCGCACCCTGCAGCACCGGCGAGCGCACGGACACACCCATCGGCCCGCCCTCACCGTGGGCCGCCGCATCCGTCACCGCCTCGTCGCAAGGCGAGAAGCTCTCGCTCTTGCGGAAGTAGGGCAGCACATCCGCGTAGCTCCAGCCCGCTGCGCCGGCCTTTGCCCAGGAGTCGAAGTCGCCGGGGTGGCCCCGCACGTAGGCCATGTAGTTGATGCTGGAAGACCCGCCCAGCATCTTGCCGCGCGGCACCGGAACGCGTTGTCCGAGGAGGCCGAGGCCGGCCTTGCCGGGATCGGCGGTGTACATCCAGTCGGTGGCAGGATCGAGCTGCATGGCCGCGCAAGCGACGGGCATCAGCTCCATGTCCGGCGGCCGGTCGCCCGCCTCGAGCAGCGCCACGCGGCACGCGCGGTCCTCCGACAGGCGAGCCGCAATCACGGCGCCGGCGGACCCGCCTCCCACCACGATGAAGTCGAAAGTCTCCGGCATGTTCCCCTCTCCTGCCTTTGTTCCCTGTGTCGCCGGATCCGTCGCGGCTCCCGGTGCCACGAGACCTGTCCGGCCGGCATCGGCCAAGCCATGCCGGGCCGGCATGTCGCTTGCGCGGTTCCCTATGTATGCACGCGCGGGGCGGATTGTTCAATCCCGAAGTCAGGCACGCCGGGGAGCTCACGCGCCGGTCACCTCGAGCCCTGGCGAGCGTTCTCGTGAGGGCGACCTCGCCTCGCCCCGATCCGGCTAGACTGCCCGCCATCATCACCCCGAGGATCAGCCGTGACCCTTGACCCGCGCTCCGCCGCCGTCGCTTACGTCGACTCGCTGGGCCCGGAAGTCCTGGCCAGGGCCGCCGCCTACACGGCCGGCAACCACTGGCTCCTGCTCTGGGGACTGGTCGTGACGGCCGCCTGGGTCTGGCTCGTCGTGCGCTGGGGCGTGCTGGAGCGCCTGTCGCAGCGACTCGCCTCGCGCGGCCCGAACCTGCGCGCCTTCATCGTGGCCACGGCCTGCCTCCTCCTCGCTTCCGTGCTGACGCTGCCCTGGGATCTCTATGCCGAGTGGTGGCGCGAGAGGTCCTACGGGCGCACGAGCCAGCCGCTCGGCGACTACCTCATGCAGTCGGCTATCGCCGTCGTCATCTTCTCGGTGCTGGCCGGCCTGTTCTTCGTCGGCGTGTACGCGCTCATCCGGCGCGCCGAGCGGCGCTGGTGGCTCTGGTCGGGCGGACTCACGGCGGCGGCGCTCGCCGCGTTCCTGCTGGTGGCGCCGGTATTCATCCAGCCGATCTTCAACGACTACCGGCCGGTGCCCGAGGGCGAGGTCCGCGACGCGCTCGTCGCCATGGCGCGCGAGGGCGGGGTGCCGGCCGGCCGGATATTCGTGTACGACGGTTCGCGCCAGTCCAACAACTTCACCGCCAATGTCTCCGGCATCGCCGGCTCGGCGCGGATCGCGATCTCGGATGTCGCGTTCAAGGGCGCCTCGCTCGACGAAGTGAAGGCCGTGACGGCCCACGAGATGGCCCACTACGTGCTGCACCACGTCTGGCGGCAGGTCCTCGTGCTCTCGACCCTGGCCATCGTGCTGTTCTTCCTGGCCGACCGGTTGTACCCGCGCTTCGCGCGTGTCTTCGGCAGCCGTGCCCCGCTGCACGATCCGGCCGGGCTGCCCGTCTTACTCTTCATGGTCTCGGCGTTCGGCCTGCTGGCGCAGCCCGTGACGAACGGACTGACCCGCATCGGCGAGATCGAGGCCGATCACTACTCCTTCGAAACCGTGAACCTGCCGGACGCGCTCTCCTCCGCGCTGGTCAAGACGGCGGAGTACCGCGACCCGCGCCCGCACAGGCTGCAGGAGTGGCTGTTCTACACGCACCCCTCCGTGGAACGCCGGGTCCGCCTGGCCATGGAGTGGAAGGCGGCCCACGGATCGGGCGATTCGCCGGGTTCCTGAGGCCGGGCGGCAGGAGCGCCGCTGCACCCGCCCGGCTGGGCGCCCCGTGTGCCCCGTAGTACAGTCCGGGCCGTCCCGCCACCGGAGTGCCCGCCATGATCGGCTACGTGACCCTCGGTACCAACGACCTGCCGCGTGCGGCGGCGTTCTACGACGCGCTGCTCGCCGAGATCGGGATCAAGCGCCTCATGGAGCTGTCGCGCGGCTACGCCTGGGGCGTGGCCATGGACAAGCCGGCGCTCGGCGTCCTGACGCCCTTCGACGGCCAGCCCGCCAGCGTCGGCAACGGCGTGATGGTGGCGATCGTGGTCGACTCGCGCGAGAAGGTCGAGCGGGTGCATCGTAAGGCGCTCGAGCTGGGCGGGCAGGACGAAGGCCCGGTCGGACCACGGGGCGACGGCTTCTACGCCGGCTACTTCCGCGACCTCGACGGCAACAAGCTGAACGTCTTCTGCTTCGGATGAGGCCAGGCCGCGGCGCGACGCCCGCAAGCGCGTGCCGCGACAGGCCAGGGACAGACGGAGCGGGTAACGAGAATCGAAACGCCAACCATGCCCGGCGTCTCAGATCGACAGCCTTCAGACGATCGTGTCCGGACGCATGATCGACGTGTGACGGGTTGGACGACTCGGAGGTCTCAAGATACCGGCTCGGCGACCAACCTCACGCCAAGGGCTGCGCAGACCCGGGATACCGTGTCGAACCTCGGCTGGGCTCCCGGTCGAAGCGCCTTGTAAAGGGCTTCGCGCGCGAGGCCCGTCGACTTCGCGATTTCGCTCATGCCTCGCGCGCGCGCGATGTCACCGAGCGCCGCCGCCAGCAGCGCTGGGTCGTTCTCGGCCAGGACGGCCGTGAGGTATTCGGCGACCGCCTCTTCGTTGTCCAGGTATTCCGCCGGGTCGAACTCCGGCAAATCGCTGGCCTTGACCTTCTTGCGTTTCAACGTCAATCCTCCTCGATCATCGCGGCTCGTCGCTGCGCGACCGCGATGTCCACCCGTTGCGAAGATTTCGGCCCACCGCCAAGCATCACAACCAGCTGGGCACCCCTCAGGGTGTAGTACATGCGCCAGCCAGGACCAAAGTGCTCACGCATCTCGACGACACCCTTGCCGACGGGCTTCACGTCACCCAGGTTGCCGAGCGAGGCCTTGCGAAGCCGCGCGACCAGCCGACGCTGCGCCGTCTTGTCGCTCAGACCCTTCAGCCAGGCATCGAACTCGGGCAGGGTCTTGATGACGTACACGGCGACATTGTAATCGTTCGATTACACTTCGGCAAGATCGCCCAGACCGACTACGGGACCCGAAGCGCCCCTCAGAGTCATTGAATCGGGCGGCGAGGGCGACGGGAGTCTTACCCGCTTCCGCAACTCGGGAAACTGCAATTCCGGCGTCGAACTGCGTCCCGCAGGACGCAGGCTTCAGTCAGCCGCCGCGCGACCCGGCAGCCTGGCGACCCGAAACGGCTACCGCGAGTGATTGCTGCCCCCGCTCGAGGTCGAGCAGCGCCTGCTTGCGCCACACGCCTCCGCCGTAGCCTCCTAGCTTGCCGTCCGCGTTCACCACGCGGTGGCAGGGAATGACGATCGCGATGCGGTTCATGCCGTTGGCGGTACCCACGGCACGGCTCGCGCCGGGCTGACCGACGCGTTCTGCGAGTTCGCGGTAGGACCACGTCTCCCCATAGGGGATCGTCAACAGCGCCCTCCACACCTTCTCCTGGAACGGCGTGCCGCGAATGACCAGCGGCAGGTCGAACTCGCGCCGGCGCCCGGCGAAGTATTCGTTGAGCTGGGAGCGCAACACGTCGAGCCAGCGGTGCCGACCAGGCACCGCGACGCGGCCGACCCGGCGCCTGAGCGTCTCTAGCTGCGCCTCCAGCATGCGCCGGTCGGTGAACTCGAGCAGGCACACGCCTTCGTCGTTGGCGCCGGCGATCAGCGGACCGGCCGGCGACGGGATCCAGTCGAGGCGGATGGCGTCGCTGTCGGCTGCCTCGCCCGGCGTGGTGCCGAAGGCACGGGCAAACGCGGCCCTGAAGCCGCTCTCGGACTCAAACCCCGAACCGCTTGCTGCCTCGCTCACCGCTGTCCCCTCCTTGATCATCCGCAGCGCGTCACCCAGTCTGCGCGCGCGGCAGTACGCCTGGAACGTCATGCCGTAGTGGCCGATGAAGAACCGCCGCGCCCGCGCCGGGTCGATGCCCGCGGCCCTCAGGTCGGCCGCCGCGATCCGCCGCGACGGGTCGGCGTCGACCCGCGTCAGCAGGCGCTGCACCCAGGCAGGCGGCCGGCCGTCGGCGTCCAGCGGCCGGCAGCGCTTGCACGGCCGGTAGCCGGAGAAGCTCGCCTCGCGCGGCGTCGCGAAGAACTCCACGTTCTCCGGACGCGGCTTGCGTGCCGTGCAGGACGGCCGGCAGAAGATGCCGGTGGTCCGCACGCCCGTGTAGAACACGCCGTCGTAGCTGGCATCCCCATGCCGGAACGCGCGGTGCATCTCGTTGACGGGGGGCATTGCCTTCATGGGTGAGAAAGGTAGCACCGTGCCGGCTGCGGCACCGCCGAAAACGCGACGACTAATTCAGCGGCTTCGGCGGTCGCAGAGTCGCTCGAGCTCGGCGCCGGCATTCCGGCCCCCAAGCCATGACCGGACCATCAGGCGGGCGGACCGGGCGTTGATCCTGCGCCCGTCAGGTAGTACATTCTGACTACCTCGAGGAGGATTGTCCATGTCCGCCACCAGCCTGAAGCTCCCCGACGATCTCAAGCGCCGCATCGCCAAGCTCGCGGCCAGTGCCGGGCAGACGCCGCATGCTTTCATGGTGGATGCACTCGCGCGCGAAGCGGAGAGGTCGGAACTACGCCAGCGGTTCGCGGCCGAGTCAGCCGAGTCGGAGCGTGAGGCGCTCGGCAGCGGCAAGGCCCATTCCCTGGACGCGACGTTCGATTACCTGACTGAGAGGATCAGAGGCAGGAATCCTCGGCGCCCGCGGGCTCGTTCGTGGCGCGCGTCGAAGTAACCTCGCGAGCGTTCCGCGACCTGAAGCGTTTGTTCGACTTTCTCGCCGAGGCCGATCCCAAGCAGGCGCTGGCGCAACTCTCGAGCGTACGAGCGGCATTCGAGGTCCTCGCGGATCACCCGCTGCTCGGTCATGCGGCCGAAGACGGTCGGCGGGAGCTCGTGATGTCTCGCGGCAGGCACGGCTACATCGCAAAGTATCGCTGGCTGCCCGCCGAGGACGTCGTGCTGGTCCTCGCAGTCCGGCACCAGCGCGAAGCCGGCTACACGGACGAGCAGTAGCGGAGTCCGCCTCGGCGGGGGCGATCTAGTGACCGCCCGGGCACCTTGGCCGACGTCGCTTCAGCCCGGCAGGGAAGTGGAGCGGGTGATGGGAATCGAACCCACGTTAGCAGCTTGGGAAGCTGCAGTTCTACCATTGAACTACACCCGCTTCGGGCACGATTCTACTCGACTGG
>Ga0209536_100014373_pt1 | contig 11378 bp, 7 predicted proteins | sample DeeMarSeWOR28_12_FD_187461 | JGI IMG/M metagenome (GOLD analysis project Ga0209536, IMG submission 187461) | Marine sediment microbial communities from White Oak River estuary, North Carolina - WOR-2-8_12 (SPAdes) (version 2) | ecosystem: Environmental > Aquatic > Marine > Intertidal zone >... | reverse complement strand
CAACTCTATCAGGTCGCGCCCATCGTGTTTCAGCAGCTCGATGTACCGTGGCACGCCGCCGGTGACGGCATACAAGGGGACGAGCTCGTTAAAGGAGAGGTCGAAAATGCCCAGGTATTCGGCAAACTCGAGCGGCCGGATGCGCAGTTGCCCGGTTCGGCGTCCGTAAAGCGGGCTCCCCGACTCGAGGCACAGGCGGCGCATCATGCCCACCAGGCTACCGCAGAGGATGAGCATGATCTGCATGTCCTTGAATTTTTCGTCCCACATGCCCTGGATGAACGATGGAAAACCGGGCGTGGTCTTGGCCAGGTACTGGAACTCGTCGATGACGAGCACGGTCTTTTGGCTCTGGTCAATGCGCTGGATCAGCAGCTCGAACAGCGTGTCCCAGTCACCGGCCGTGATCCGCGTTAGCAGCGGATCGCCGGTAAAGTCGCTGAGCACAGCCTGGAAGCGCCGTCGCTGTACGCTCTCCAACCGCTCGTCGGCCAGAAAATACATGGCCGGTTTGTCGCGGATGAATTCCTTGATCAGCGTGGTCTTGCCCACCCGGCGCCGGCCATAGATGATGATTAGGCTTCCCCCTGCCCTGCCGTACTCTTGTTCCAGCGTGCGCAGTTCTTGTTGCCTATCCCAGAACATGGTATCTTCTCCTGCTGTGGACAGTACTCTACCACCTCGGTTTCCTGGCTGAACCTGGGTCGGTGTCCCGGGTTTGCTTCTAATCGGGGTTAGTCTAATCTTCTTTAGACTAATCGTGTTTAGAAATACTTGGAAAGTATATCACAGCTCTGCAATTGCAGCAAAGCGTACTTTCTAATTCACATTAGTCTAATTTCAGCTAGACTAATGTGAATTAGATTACTCTGGTCCTTGTATGCTCCCCCATTCTGGTGCGTGCTGTGATGCCTTTTCTTGCTGGCCCGCGATATGGGTTTGTGAGATGATAAGAGCTTGACATTGTGGGTAGGGTGTGGTAAAATATGACCAGGGTCAACTTTGAGTGAGGTCATATTTGACTCTGGTCAGTGATGACTGGGGTCATAGAGGCGCGAGGCCGGCATGGATAGAAGAGAACGTAAAAAGCAAGAGACGCGGCAGCGATTGCTCCACTCTGCCTGGGAGCTCTTTCAGGAGCGGGGGTACGATCACACCACGGTAGCCGATATTACCGAGGGGGCCGACGTCGCCAAGGGTACGTTCTTTAACTACTTTGCCACCAAGGAAGCGATCGTGGACCAGATCGCGCTGTGGCGCATCGAGCTCTTGGGCAACCAGGTGCTTGCCGTCGACAATGTGCCCCAAGGCGCGGTGGAACGGATCAAGCTGCTGCTCCAGGCGGTGTCTACCGAGTTCTCCCCAGAGCAGGGCCTGATCCGGCACATGTACCTCATTCGCCTCGGACACTCAGGGCGGCGCGAGAGCGCGCATCGCATTGGCAGCCTGTTGCACGAGCTTGTCGTGCAGGGACAGGCCAGCGGCGAGATCCGCGACGACATAGAACCGGGGTTTGTCGTTCACCTGTTGATGTCGAGTTTCTTTCACAATGTTGCCCGCTGGTGGCGCAGGGACCACGGTCACGTGGAGGATGCCGCAGCGGCAGATTTGGCGCGAGTTGTGGACATATTGATGAGTGGATTACAGGGTGAAGGGAGGATGCCGTGAAGCACTTACTTCGAGCGGCTAGGTTTCTCAAAAGTTACAGGTGGCTGGCTCTGGGCGCGTTCGTCTGCCTGGTGCTGGCAAACGGTGCCAGTTTGGTCCAGCCTCAGTTCACGAGGCTGATCGTGGACCGAGGCATTCGAGAGCAGAATATGAGCGTTGTGATCTGGATGGCGCTGGCCTTGATTGGCTTTGCCGTTCTGCGCTCTGTCGTAAACTTTGCGCAGGGAGCGCTGATGGCGCGCACGGCGCAGGGCGTGGCCTATGACATGCGGAATGAGCTTTATAGCAAGATCCACGCCCTTCCCTTTAGCTATCACGACCAGGCGCAAACAGGACAGTTGATGACCCGCGCTACCTCTGACGTGGATATGGTGCAGGGCTTTCTTGGGCAGGGCTTTCTGATGACTGTGGGCGCGGTGTTGACCATGATCGGCAGCCTGGTCTTTCTCTTTGTCACCAACTGGGAGCTGTCTCTGGTCATGCTGGTCATTGTCCCTGTCTCGTTTGGCCTCTTTACGGTCATTGCCACTCGGATTCGACCGATGTTCATGCAGGTCCAGCAGCGGCTGTCCAAGCTGAACACTGTGCTCCAAGAGAGCCTCGCCGGCGTGCGCGTGGTCAAGGCCTTTGTGCGCGAGCCATACGAGTCACAGCGTTTTGCGGACGCCAACCAAGAGCTGTATGACATCAACATCAAGATCGCCAGGACGATGTCTTTTATGTTTCCCATGGTCTTTTTCATCTCCAACATTGCCTCGCTCGCCGTCTACTGGATTGGCGGCGGGCAGGTTATCCGCGGTGACCTGACCTTGGGCGAGATGATGTCCTTTGCCAACTATATGATGATGGCCTTTTGGCCGATGTTGATGGTGACCATGGTGATCGCCATGATCTCCCAGGCTGGCGCGTCGGCAGAGCGCATCTTTGAGGTACTCGATACCAGGTCGGAGGTGGCAGACAAGCCCGGCGCCAGGCCTCTGCCCGCGATCGAGGGGCGGGTTCGGTTCGCGAACGTGACTTTCCGCTACTTTGAGCACGGCGACCCGGTCCTCGACGACGTGAGCTTTGAAGCGCAGTCTGGTCAGGTCATTGCCCTGCTCGGGGCGACCGGGTCGGGCAAGTCGACCATCGTGAACCTGATCCCGCGCTTCTATGACGTGTCCGACGGGCAGGTGACCATCGATGACCTGGACGTGCGTGACGTGACCATAGAGAGCCTGCGCTCTCAGATCGGCACCGTCTTTCAAGAGACGACGCTCTTTGCGGGGACGATCAGGGAAAACATTGCCTTTGGTCGGCCCGAGGCCAGCATGGACGAGGTCATTGCCGCGGCCAAGGCGGCCGAGGCGCACGACTTTATCGAGAGCTTTCCGAACGGGTACGAGACAAACGTGGCCGAGCGCGGCGTGACGCTCTCGGGCGGGCAGAAACAGCGGGTCGCAATTGCCCGTGCGCTGCTGCTCGATCCGCGCGTCCTGATCCTCGACGACTCGACGTCCAGCGTGGACTTTGAGACGGAGCAGCGCATCCAGGAGGCGCTCAAGCGGTTGATGGAAGGACGGACGAGCTTTGTCATCGCCCAACGGATCGCCACGGTGCTCAATGCCGACCAGATCCTGGTGTTGGACAAGGCCAAGATCGCCGCCCAGGGCACGCACGAGGAGTTGATGGCGCGCAGCGAGATCTATGCCGAGATCTATTACTCGCAGTTGCTGCACGCTGTGCGTACCGAGTTGAGCGGCGAGCCAGAAGGGGAGCCCGTGGGCGGGCGTCCAGGTCGTGTTCCAGAGGGCGCAATGCGCGCCGCCATGACGGGCCGGGGACCGCACGGAGGACCTCCTGGAAGGATGCCACACGGTGGATGGCCGCGCCGAGAAGGGCCGCCGAGAGGAGGGCCGCCAGGCCAAGGTGGTCGTCGCCCTCGAAAGCCTGAGCGAAAGGAGAGTGACTGATGTTTGGAAGACATGGCAGGGGACTTGCCCGCGAGAAGGAAAAGGCCAAGGACAGCTTTGGCACCTTGCTGCGTTTGCTTACGTATTTCAAGCCCTTTACGGGGCTGGTGGTGATTGTCCTCGTGCTGCTTGTGTGCAACGCGGCTTTTGAGGTGGCGGCTCCCTATCTGATCGAGATCGCCGTCGACCAGTTCATTGTCCCCTCTGGAGTGGAGGGACCCCGCTGGCTGTCCAGCATTGTCTCTGAAGGAAGCTCTTTGGCGAGCGGGTTGTCGCGCGTCATGACGATCCTGTTGGGGATCTATGTACTGCGCTGGTTCTCGATGGCCGGGCAGGGCTATCTGATGAACGTGATGGGCCAAAAAGTGCTGTTCAAGATGCGGACAGAGATCCTGGATCGGATCCACAGCCTTTCGCTCAATTTCTTTGATGAGCGCGAGGCGGGCGACCTGATGAGCCGTCTGGTCAACGATACCCAGGTCATCAACCAGGTATTCACCATGGGCATTGTGCGTTTGCTCAGTGTCTCGCTCAACCTGATCGGCATCGTGGTGACCATGGTCAGCCGCAAGTGGGACTTGGCGCTGGCCAGCTTTGCCATCCTGCCGGTGATGATCTTGACGACGACGGTCTTTGCCCGGCGGGCGCGCAAGGCCTTTCGCAGGACGCGCGAGACGATCGGCGAAGTCAGTTCCGAGCTCGAGGAGAACATCTCTGGTGTGCGCGAGGTGCAGGCCTTTGCCCGCGAGCGGCAGAACGTGGCCGAGTTTCGCCAGATCAACCGTGCCAACCGCGATGCCAACGTCCAGGCCCAGACGTTGACCTCGGCCTTTTCGCCCACACTCGACGTGCTGAGCAATACGGCCCTGGCCATTGTCCTGGGATATGGTGGCTGGTCGGTGGTGCGGGGATGGGCGACCGTGGGCATGGTCGTCGGCTATATGGCCTACGTGCAGCGATTCTACCGCCCCATCCAGATGCTCTCGAGCCTGTGGACGATGTTCCAGTCGGCCCTGGCAGGTGCGGAGCGCATCTTTGAGCTGCTCGACACCGAGGTTGTGGTGTCTGACGCGCTGGATGCGCAGGAACTGGCTCCAGCACAGGGACGGATCGTGTTCGACCACGTCGATTTTCACTACAAGCCAGAGGAACCTGTGTTGCGCGATGTGAGCCTGGTTGCCGAGCCTGGACAGACCGTCGCCCTGGTTGGCCCGACGGGGGCAGGCAAGACCAGCATAGTCAGCCTGTTGATGCGCTTCTATGACGTCGTTGAGGGCAGCATCTCCGTCGATGGACAGGACATCCGAGGGGTGACGCAAGCCAGCCTGCGCGAACAGATGGGGATCGTGCTCCAGGACACGTTCCTTTTCTCAGGGAGCGTGATGGACAACATCCGCTACGGGCGGCTGGATGCGACGGATGATGAGGTCATCGAAGCAGCCAGGTTGGCCAACGCGCACGATTTTGTCACCCGTCTGCCCGAGGGGTACAACACGGACATCGGTGAGCGAGGGCACAACCTGAGCCAGGGGCAGCGGCAGTTGATCTCGATCGCGCGCGCCATCCTGGCTGATCCGCGCATCCTGATCCTGGACGAGGCGACATCGAGCGTGGATACGCGGACCGAGCTCTTGATCCAGCGTGCGTTGGATGAGCTGCTGCATGGGAGGACCAGCTTTGTCATCGCCCACAGGCTGAGCACCATACGCAACGCCGACCAGGTGCTGTTCATCGATCAGGGCGAGGTCGTCGAGCGGGGGACGCACGCCACGCTGATGGAGGCCGGCGGCAAGTACCACGACCTGTACATGAGCCAGTTCCGGCGCGAGGGACAAGAGGAACACGAGGCCGTCGCCGCCGGCGTCGACCCGCGGAATGACGGAAGCAAGCCATCTGCGTGACGTATCCTCTCAATAACTTGGGGTAATCTGCTCTAGCCCCCGTCTCGGGGGCGGTTGCCTTCCCAGAATATTGAGATGATACTGCGTGACGTTGTCTCCGCATTGGTCAGGATTTGGTCGGTAGGGTAGGGGATGATCCCCAGAGGATCATCCCCTTTTTCCTGTTCCAATACAGGCAAGATAGATTGCATGTGCCTCGGACGCGGTGAGGCAAAAGAGTGTTATTTGCCCAGTCGCTTCGTGTAGCGAGGATGAGCTTGAGTTTAGGCGCACTTGATGGTATAATCTACCTCAGGACACGTCGCCAGGATATCTTTTCAACAGACTGGGGTGCTTTGCTCCAAGCCACCGTCCTCGGGGGCGGTCTCCCCCCAATCATTGAGATGATACTCGCGAGGCTACATTCCCGTACCTTCTCAATAGCTTGGGGTAATGTAGGGCGGAATGCCATTCCGCCTTACGCTTGCCCCCAATTTGTTGAGATGATATGCATTCCCGATATTGCCGTTACAGGTGGATACCTATGGCTTCTCTCGTACAGAAATTCCGCACCCTCATCTCGGCCAACCTGCACTTTCTTGTGGACAAGGCGCTGCAGAGCCAATCCCTCTCCGTGCTCGACGAGTACATCCGCAAGATGACCCAGCAAATGCGAGAGCTCTATGCCGCCATCGAGACCGTGGCCGGGAACATCAAGACCGTGCAGCGCCGTTTCAAAGAGCTCAACGAGCAAGCAGAAGAGCTGAACGCGGCGGTGGATGCTTTTCTGGTAGAGGACAAGCGCGCACAGGCGTTGGCCGCACAGAGCCGCCTCAACGCTACGCGTGAGATGATGGAGACCTACCGGCGCGAATACCAGCGCCTGAGCGGCGGCTACAAGACCCTTGACGACGTGTATGTCAAGCTCGAGGCGCGCTTCTTGATGGTCAAGCAGGAGCGGGAGGAACTGGAGCATCTGCTGAACCTGGCCAAGAGCCGCGAAAAGCTGAGCAAGACCATTCGCACGCTCGACGACCTGACCGGGGAGGGGGATGCCGACGTGGCGCGCGTGGCCGAGGGGATCCGCCAGCGGCTTGACGAGGCCGAGGCGCACAACGAGATCTTGCTCGGTAGCCTAGATCGGCAGCTAGAGGACGCGCTGTCCAGCGTCGAGATCGAGGCGCAGTTGGAGGAGCGGCGACAGCGGCTGGGACTGGAGTAGGGAGGAAGAGATGGGCATACAGGAGGCGCTTGTCCCCTTTGGCGAAAGAGTCAAGCTCGCCGACTATGATGCTGGCTATACGGGCGGGTATGCGAAAAAGAGCGATGTCAAGGCCCTGGTCAAGGCCAATCTGGCCCGCATGGCCGAGCTGCAAGAGCTCATGTTTGCCGAGGGCAAGCACGCATTGCTGATCGTCCTGCAAGCGATGGATGCAGGAGGCAAGGACAGCACAATCCGTCGCGTGATGGAGGCGTTTAACCCCCAGGGCTGCCACGTGGTCGGCTTTAGTGTGCCCACCGAGCTGGAGCGGGGGCACGACTTTTTGTGGCGCATTCATCAGCACACGCCGCCGCTGGGCCACGTTGCCATCTTTAACCGGTCGCACTATGAGGACGTGCTCATCGTGCGGGTGAACGGGCTGGCGCCCGAGGAGGTCTGGCAAGAGCGCTACCAGCACATCAATAACTTTGAGCGGCTGCTGGCCGACAGCGGCGTGACCATACTAAAGTTCTACTTGCACATTTCCAAAGACGAGCAGAAAAAGCGCTTCCAGGAGCGCCTGGATCGCAAGGACAAGAACTGGAAGTTCAACCCAGCCGACCTCGAGACGCGGGCACAGTGGGACAGCTATATGGCGGCCTTTGAGGACGTCTTTGCCAGGTGCAACCATCCCTGGGCGCCGTGGTACATTGCCCCGGCCAACAGGAAATGGTACCGCAACCTGGTGATCTCGACGGCCATCGTCGAGGCCCTGGAAAAGCTGGATATGCGCTATCCGCCCGCGCCAGAGGGGTTGGAGAACATTGTGATCGAGTAGTCCCGTTCAGAGGTGTGCCTGGGCTGGGTGAGTACGGCGCGAGTGAGAAGGAGAGAACAAGTGAGTGAGTTGGCCTACAAGTTGTTACAGGATTTCAAGGGAGACACATACGTCTATGGCTCCGGGGTGCTCCGCCGGGCCGGCCCCCTGGCAGCCCAGGTGGGCAAGCGCGCCGCGCTGATCCGCTCTACCTATTCGGGAAGCGACGACCTGGTGGCAGTGGTCCGCGATTCCCTGTCTAGCGCGGGTGTCGAGGTGGTTGGCGAGGTAGCCGGCGCACAACCCAACGCGCCGCGCGAGGACCTGCAGCGCATGACCGAGGCGATCGGGGGATTGGACTATGACGTGCTGGTCGTGATCGGCGGCGGCAGCACGATCGATGCCGCCAAGGCAGCCGAGGTGCTGCGCACGCTGGGCGGCGAGATCGACGACTATTTTGGGACGAACCAGGTGACCAATGCCCTCGATGCGGCGTCCAAGTCGCTGCCCCCCATCGTCGCCGTGCAAACGGCATCCAGCTCGGCCGCGCACCTTACAAAGTACTCGAATATCACCAACGTGCACACCGGCCAGAAAAAGCTGATCGTCGACCCGGCGATCGTGCCCCTCCGTGCGCTCTTTGACTATGACGTGACGACGAGCATGTCCCCTTCCTTTACCGCCGACGGGGCGATGGATGGGATCTCGCACTCGCTGGAGGTGTTGTACGGGGCTGTGGGCAAGCCTTTTTATGAAAAGGTGGTTGACGTCGCGCGCGAGGGGATTGGCCTGATCGTGCGCAACGTCGAAAAGGCAGTCCAGGATCCGCAGGACAGAGAGGCACGCACCGCGCTGGGCCTGGGCACTGACCTGGGGGGCTACTCGATCATGATCGGCGGCACAAACGGGGGGCACCTGACCAGTTTTTCGCTGGTCGACGTCACCAGCCACGGGCGCGCCTGCGCGATGATGAATCCCTATTACACCGTGTTCTTTGCCCCGGTGATCGAGGAGCCGCTTCGTGTCGTCGGCCAGGTGTATGCCGATGCCGGGCTGACCGACGCCAACGTCGCCTCCCTGGGCGGGCGGGCGCTGGGCGAGGCCGTCGCCGAGGCCATGTTTGAGCAGGCGCGGCGCATTGGTCTGCCCACGGCGCTGTCCGAGTTGCCCGAGTTTTCCGAGGGGCACATCGAGCGTGCGCTGTCCGCGGCCAAGGATCCCCAGCTCAAGATGAAGCTGGAGAATATGCCCATCCCACTGACGGCGGACGTGGTGGATGAGTACATGGAACCCGTGCTGCGCGCGGCGGCGACCGGCGATGTGAGCCTGATCAAGAGCGCCTAGCTGAATTGGAGAATGTGAGGATGAGGAGCCCTCCGGGTGACGCGCGAATGCCCGGAGGGTTTCACTTTGTGTGACACTTGACAGGGGCGAAACTCGGTCATAAGATAACCCCGGTTATCTTGTGGCCTGGCTCTACAGCGTTTTGCTGAAAGGGGGCACAAATGAACGTGTGTCGCGCAACGCTCGACCGTGGAGTTCTGACCCTGCAGAACGATCGCATCCGGCGTGTCTATGCCTGGAACGAGGGGCATCTGCTCAGCCAGCAGATCGTCGACCGGGCGAGTGGGCACGCCTGGGACCTGGCGGGCCAGGAACCCGACTGCGCATTTCCTGGCGTGGGCGCGGAACCGACGAATGGCGATCTCGTCGTCATGCCTCTCCCTGCCAGCGCGTACCGGCCTGCTCACCTGCAGGTTGACGTCACCACTCACCTCGGCGACCTGCAGGTCCGTCGCCGATTCCGTCTTTACCCGGGCTGTCCGGCCATCGCCTGTGACCTTTACCTGCGGGGGCGGGCCGCCGGGACCTGGTCGGGCGATCCTCCCGCGGTGATGGAGCGACTGTGCATCCCGGGGCGACACCTGCGCCTGGACTGCGTCCAGTTCTATGACATCACCGACCGGCGCAACACGCTCGTAGCGCGGCACGCGGTGCTGCCGTACCGGCACGAGGGGCGATTGAGCGGCAACCTGCTGCTGGTCCGAGATGTCTTTGCGGACAGCGGGCTGTTTGTGCTCAAGGAGGCGCCGTGCTCTGACGTGCAGCTTGCCTGGCCGGGGTGCGATTTCTGTCACCGTCTGGGCGAGATCAAGGTGGTGGGCGTTGGCCTCGATCCCTCTGACCTGGAGGAGGACGAGTGGACGCGCTGCTATGGGTTTGTGACGGGGGTGGCCTCGGGGAGTGAGTACGGGTTGCTCTCGGCCCTGCGTTCTTACCAGGAAAACGTCCGCCTGCACAAGCCCGGGCGCGACGAGATGATCCTCCTCAACACGTGGGGCGACCGCGGACAGGATACAAAGATCCGCGAATCGTTCGCCCTCGCCGAGCTAGAGATTGCCGCACAATTGGGGATCACGCACTTTCAGCTCGACGATGGCTGGCAAGCGGGCCGTTCGTCCAACTCGGCTTTTGCCGACGGATCCCTGGAGCACATCTGGGAACGAGATGACTACTGGCTGCCCCATCCCGAGCGGTTCCCGGATGGCCTGGGGCCTGTCGTTCGGCGCAGCAAAGAGCTGGGCGTCGAGCTGTGCCTGTGGTACAACCCGAGCAAGGACGACAGCTATGCGCACTGGCAGGACGACGCAAACACGTTGATCGGTCTCTATCGCCAGTGCGGGATCCGCACGTTCAAGATCGATGGCGTGGTGATTCCCGACAAACGGGCCGACCGCAACCTGCGCGCGATGCTCGAGCAGGTGATGGAGGCCACGGGGGGTGAGGCCGTGTTCAACCTCGACGTGACCGCCGGGCGGCGCTGGGGCTACCACTATGGCAACGAGTACGGCAACATCTTTTTGGAGAATCGCTACACCGACTGGAGCAACTACTACCCACATTGGACGCTGCGCAACCTGTGGATGTTGTCCCGCTATGTGCCGCCGCAGAATCTGCAGATCGAGTTTCTCAACAAGTGGCGCAACCCGGGCAATTATCCGGCCGACGATCCGCTGTCGCCACACCGCGTGCCCTTTGAGTACTGCTTTGCCATCACCATGGCCGCGCAGCCTCTGGCCTGGTTTGAGGCGACGGGATTGCCAGAGGAGGCGTTCGACGTGGCGCCGCTGATCCACAAGTATCGTGCGCACCAGGAACAGATCCACAGCGGGCAGATCCTGCCCATTGGCCAGGAGCCATCGGGCACGTCGTGGACGGGATTCCAGTCCATTGGCGAGAACTGCGGGTACCTGCTCATCTACCGCGAGTGGAACGATCGGGGAAGTGCCAGGTTCAGGCTGTGGCAGCTTGCGGGCAAGGCCGTGCGCCTGGCGTGTGTCGCCGGTCGAGGGGCAGGGTTTACGGATGTCGTTGACGCTCACGGGGGGCTTACTTTCCGGCTGCCCGAACCGTTCACGTTTGCTCTGTACAGGTACCAGGTCCTGGAGGGCCGATGACCGAGCTAAGCTTTGACAATCGGTCAGGTGTACGGTAAAATAGTTCCAGCAATTATTGTGGGAACTACTTTACTGTACAGGAGGGACCATGAGATTCGTGGATCGTCGACGTGAGTTACAGGCTCTGGAACGATTCTGGCGCGTCCCACAAGCCGGGCTTATGATACTGCTCGGCCGTCGGCGTGTGGGAAAGACGCGCTTGCTCACACACTTTTTCGAGAACAGCAGTGCCCCTGATGCACTCTATTGGACTGCAACAACGCATGGCACGGGTTTCCAGTTGCGAGACTTTTCGCAGGTCCTCTTGCGCTATGCTTCTCGGTTTGGGGTACCGCAGGCCACAGACTTTGTGTTTCCCGATTGGGAGGCTGCATTCCGCTTCTTGGCCGACACTGTTGCCCG
>Ga0209536_100014372_pt1 | contig 11378 bp, 12 predicted proteins | sample DeeMarSeWOR28_12_FD_187461 | JGI IMG/M metagenome (GOLD analysis project Ga0209536, IMG submission 187461) | Marine sediment microbial communities from White Oak River estuary, North Carolina - WOR-2-8_12 (SPAdes) (version 2) | ecosystem: Environmental > Aquatic > Marine > Intertidal zone >... | reverse complement strand
TCGGGAAATTAACAACCTCTGCGATCGCAGCCTACTTGCCACCTATCTGGCGGACAAGACTATCGTCAGTCATGAAATCGTAGAGGATGCCTGGAAGGACTTGCAGTGATCACTGGGCGCAGCAGCCTTACCCTCGTGTAAAACCATTGAATATCGAACAGCAGAACAAGGAACCGCAGAATGATGAAGTGATTACTTCGATCCGCCTGAGGCGGATTCGATATTCTGCAGTTTAAAAAATCTTCAAAATCCTATTTGTTTCTGTGTCAAATTCGGTGGGGATCTTACCTCCTGTCAGAGATGACTCTCTAGACAACCCTGTAATACCGCCGAGTATCTGTAGGGTCCTGGTCCGGCTGAACCTGCTGGTGGGAAACTATGGAACGATAGTAATCATTGCTCTCCATGAGTGACTCATGGGTGCCAATGGCAATGAGGCGGTTCTGATCTAAAAGGAAGATGCGATCGGAATTCATGATAGTAGAAAGGCGGTGAGCCACCACAAAGAGGGTCTTGTTCTTGATAATAGATGGGAGAGACTGGAAAATAGTCTTTTCCGTCTGGCTATCCAGGGCAGAAGTGGGCTCATCCAGTACCAGAATGTCCGGATCTTTGACTATTGCCCGGGCAAGGGACAGCCGCTGCTTCTGTCCTTCCGACAGTTTAACTCCCTTTTCACCTATTTCGCTCTCATATCCTTCCGCCAGGCTCACGATAAAATCATGGATATCTGCCACAGTAGCCGCTCGAACAATCTCCTCCTCCCTAGCCTCGGAATTACCGTATCGGAGGGTTTCCCTAATGGTGCCAGACAAAAGTAGTGCGCTCTGGGACACGTAACCGATCCGTCTCCGCAGTGAACCCAGTTCATAGTGCTCTGCGGGTCTCCCATCAAAGTAGATTTCTCCTGCACTGGGCCTGTAAAAACGAAGAATAAGACTCAACAGAGTGGTCTTGCCCACGCCGCTGGGCCCCACAATGGCTACCCGTTCTCCGGCTTGAATGCGGAAGGAGATATTGTTGAGCACCGGCTCACGCTCGTCGTAGGAGAATGAGACGTTCTTGAACTCAATCTCCCCTCTCAGCCTTTCAGTTTTTTCACCGGCGCCAACATCCTCTTCCGGAATGATCTCGTATAGAGCTGAAACACGTTCCAGTGCGGCTCGGGCATTTTGTAACTGAAGGTTAGCACTGGCCAAAAACTGCGCCGGGCCGAATACATAGGCCAGGTAGGCTATAAAAGCCAGTAAAGAACCCAAACTCCAATGGCCCTGAATCACCCAGTACGCGCCCAGTGCCAGGACTATGACCTTTGCCATTCCTGGCATGGAATTGATTACCAGGTTAGCAACGGAACTTACCGTGGTCTGCTCCAGGGAAATGTGAAATGCCTCTTTCAGTTGAGTCATGAAACGTTTAACCGTGCGCGCTTCAGTGGAGAAGGCCTTGATCAAGGATACCGAAGAAAGAGACTCCTGCAACTGGCTCGTGACATTGGCCTGTTGTTCCATATTTTGGTGGCTGAGAACGTGAACTTTCTTTGAGAAGTACCTTATACAAAGCACCAGGCCGGGGACGATTAAAAGGACACCAAGGGCCAGTCTCCACTCCAGGTAGAAAAGCAAAACTAATCCGCCGGCAAATCGCATTATGTTACTTATTATGTAGACAATAGTGCTTGAAAAGAACCAGCGCAGCCCCTCCACGTCGGAGGAGAGGCGGGACATAAGATATCCTGTCTGCTTCTCGTCGAAGAAAGCCTTGGGAAAGCGCAGGACATGGCTGAAAAGATCTTGTTGGATGTCGAGGGTTACCTCCTGCTCAAAGCGGGCAAAGTAGAATTGTTGCAAGAGGCCTGTTAACTTCTCCGCCAGCAATATCCCGGCGAGCAGAAAAATGGCTACTGCTAGGAGGCCCAACTGACGGCTGAGGATCACGTCGTCAACCAGGTAACGCATGATGAGGGGTTGAGGGATACCGAGAAAAGAGCTGACCATGATGAGGAGAACACCCACCGCACCCTTGCGCCAATTGAGGCCGATAAAAGGGTGGAGGTTCTCGAGGCTGGTCTTTAAAGACCTGTGGCTGGCCTGACCACCAATACGGTCCTCCGGTAGCTCTCGCGAAAGCCCAGATTTTAAATATCTCCACCAGCTGTTTTTCACAATCTCTCCCGCCAAGGGACTTGGACAGAATTAGTCGAACCCGTCATTCCGGAATTCGCCAAAGGCGGATGTCCGGAATCTAGAAAACTACAGTGACATCATTTAGTGTCTGGCTCCCCGCCTTCGCAGGGACTTTTCCTGGATCCCGGCTCGCGCCCGCCGCAGGCGGACTTGGCCGGGATGACGAATGGTGACACCGTATTTTTTCACCCCTTTTGTTTCAATTCACTAGTCCTACTTATAACCAGGTCATCAATCCATCTAAACCATCTTCTCACATAAGAGAATGGCAGCAGCCAATTGCTGGAGGTCGGGTAGCAATACCGTACAATATCAGGATGTGGGAAAAGCAAACGTAGCAAAGACGGAACCCTCTTTAGAAGAAGGGAGGGATTTGCCAGCGACCGTTTCAACAAAATAGTCACCCAATGGTGCCGAATTGTATCTGCCCAAACAGCACACTCGTCCTCTGTGGGTCGTGGCCAGGTGGAGAAATCATTGAATCCCTCCGGCAGTTCGAGCCCAGCCCAGACTTGAGCCATTTTAAGGCAATGTTCCAATGGTAGCCGAGCCTTCCAGTCGACGCTCCTCTCTTCTAGTGTTTCCCAGTCATTGGGAACTTGAAGGTGCTGGGCAAGCAATGCCGTGTCATAAATCCAACTCAAACGCATTTCATTTCTATGGATCATTACTAAGTGAATAGCCGAGTGAATGAGATAGTCCACCGGGTGCAGGGTTTCGAAAGTTAGAGTAGGGGTCTGAACTTTCCAGGCCCTCTGAAAAAGATCCTTTATGTCAACCTCTTCACTGCCCTTGAAAAAGGGGTGTAGTTCCCAGTGGACCCAGTGCAGATCAACAGGAAACTTGTTACCCGGGTTGTTTTGGTGGACGAAGCACTCCTCGCGGAAAAAGTCCCTGGCTGTTTCGAACCTTCTTGCCAAACATTTATAGCCCAAGCTCTCCAAAATATCTCGCGCCTGGACTACTTGTTCTGGAAGCACCAATAGATCTAGATCGCCACTTGGCCTCATGGCTGGATCTGGATACAGTGAGAATGCCAGGGCAGGTCCCCGCAAAACCAGCACTCGAACACCTCGTTCCCGGAACGCTTCGATGATTTCCTGGAGCTGCCTTTCCATATGAAGAGAACGTACACAACTGACGAGAAACTCCTGCCTCATTTCGTCGGTGATAGTTTCCGGTGGACGACATTCCGGCGGCAAAGAGCCAATTTTTCGATAAACAAAAGGAATTATCCAGTTACCTCGGAGGAAATTCAGCAGGCTAGACCAATCATCTACAGATGCCTCTGGAGCCATGGGAGATTCGTCTTTCAAGACCGACATTACATAGGTCAGATGTTCATCTGATAGATCAAGAAGAGATTCATCTGTAGTTCCACACAGCTTCATGCTCGGGTGAATGCTTTGCATCATCCCATTTAAAGTGGAAACTCTTTGAAAATTTGGTGAGGTTTCTTCGTTCATTACAATGCGTAACTCTTATTTATGAGAAATTCATAAATTTAATCTTACGAATGACACAGTTTCATCCAGAAACTTACCTCCCCTCCCCTGGCGGGAGGGGATTGAGGGGGGGGATCACCCCCACCCTTACCCTCCCCCGTCAAGGGGGAGGGATTTAAGGTGGTCTTTCACTTTATTCGCTAATAATTCCTTATCAACAACGGACAACGAACCACGGACCCCTTGCCCGGATTTTCGGGCAAGGATTCCTCATCCACAAACAACCTAAACGGTCGCCGGATATGCCATCCAGTCTTTCCCGGAAGCCACCTGCCAATCACATGTCTTCCCATTAGGAGTTGCAGCTCTTTGCCCGCGCCTCGGTCGAAAGAGATCACTCGCGGCCTCATCTGTGCCGGAAGTAGTCGGATGAAAATACCAGCTCTAGCAAATTCTCTGTAGGCAGGACGAAGCAAAAAAGACACCCATGAGTCGACACCATGAATTGCTCTGACGCTTACAGCTAACAATCTTCCAACCATCCCGCCGAAGATTCTTCGCCACCTGTTCCCTCTTTGTGCGGCGACTATCCGCCCAAGGATTTGATCATGCCTCAGGATCCATGGATCGACATGACTTGAGTTGTCCCCGCGGGTCCTGATTCCTGATGGACCCACTGAGATGACGCGATGGATAATCTTGGAATCACCTCCGGAAGGCAGGAAAGCGATCACATCTCCCCGGCCAACTTCTTTACCATTGTAGGGAATGATACTCAGCCTATCCCCAGACTTGAGAATGGGATTCATACTTGGTCCAATGTAGTTTACTGTTCTTGCTTCAGATGGCTCTGTTGCTTTCATTATTTCCATTGGTCTTAATTGTTTCTAAGGTAAAACTGCCTCAATTTTTTCCCAAAACCGACCTTTCAAGCTCACTCGAAGCCTAAAAGCCGGGATTGATCCGGCGAGCTCGCAAGCATTCTCGAAAACTTTTTTCCTGCGAGCCCTCAATTCTTCACTATTTAGATTACTCCAAAACCGATGACACACCTGTTCGGCCGATTCGTTGATAGATACAGCAACTTTTCCCTGGCCCATACGGCTCACTTCGTCGGTCTCTGACTGTTCTAGAAAGAATATCGCGGATAAAAGAACATTTTCTTCAACATTCCATGTTTGCTCGGAGTTTCGCCACAAGTGATCGCTCCAAGTGGGAAACGGGTGTGCCAAATATCGTTTCAGATCATCCCTCACGACCAGCGCTTCATCATCGCAAAGGGGGTGCCAGGGACTGTAAAGGCGACGGCAACATGTTGATTTTCCAATGTTTCCAGAGGCTGCTAATAAAATGCCCTTCCCATCTCGTTCAACCAGCCCTGCATGAAATGGAAGCCCTCCCGAGCTTTGAGCCCTCTCAAAAATGGGGTAGAGAGCCAGCGACTTCCTTAAAATGTCCAGTTCATGACTATCCTCATGTCCGTACTCGCAGATCACGTCTGGCACGTCACGGTGATACCAGAGGTGGATGGCGGGTAATTTATGGGCCTGCCAACCTCCTCTAGGAAGACTATCTTGCATCTTAGGAGCTAAGTAGCATATCGGCTCCCCCCGCCTTTGTTTGTCTGTCTCCTTCCGGATAAAGATCAGCTTTGGGTAGCCGTTTTCATCGCATGTCTCAAGCTCCATTATAGAGGCAAGCTTCTCCACCCACGATCTTTTCCCCTCAGAGGCTATGAGCTGCCACCTCTGGCCATTGGCCAGGCGAATACAGTATCCACTCTTATTGTCCGAGATTGCCTTGATGATATTCATATGAAAGCTTGTATTGTTAGAGTACCGGTCGCCATTTCTCATCCGGCCGCCCTTCCCTTCGTCAAGAAGCCTTATGCCTGCCTAAATTATGGAAGAATGTCACCACAAACCTCCTTTATGTACTTAGGCACCATCAAGAGTCCCTTCACTGCATGGGCCTACTTTATACCGCCAGTACCGCAGATACTACCAGGAGAAGTACCATTCTGGCATTGTGATCCAGCAGTACCACCAAGTGTGCATTTTTTCGCCGGTGCCGAAGTACCACTACTGCAGTCATTAGTGGGATTGGCCGAACCATTTGCACAGACCCCCATCCCGACCTCATTTTCATCAGAGTTGAATGGGATTATTAATGGTTTCTCGTATTGCTGAGACATCATAGTTTCCTCCTGACGTTGACTGATCCAATGTTTGGCGCACTCTTCAAGCCGCTGTTTCGTATGGCTGAGCCACCCACGTTTTGAGGACCTAAGGAATTGTCCTATTCCACGCTCCCCACCATCCCCGATTGGCCCTCCTGTAAAGTACTTGTAAGAGTACGAGTATCAGGAAAGAGTCCCTGATTATGAGCCTCCTTGCAGAACCAGAAAGGTGCCCAGAGGTCTCTACTGCGGTAATAATTCTGGGCTACACAACTTCCCAGACAAAGTCTTTTCATGAGGCAGTATCCACAGATCCCCTCCAGGCGATGGGGGAGCCCTTTGCGGAGTTCCAAGAGAATGGGGGAGTTGGTCCAGATATCCTCCAGTCGATCAGAGTCCGCGTGCCCGAAGACAAGGTCGGGTACGGTCTCCCCAATTCCACAGAGCGCATACGAACCGTTAGCCAGAACGCCTAGAATGGACAGAATCCCGCAGACCCTGCACCCATCTCCATTGTTGGCAAATATCTTTCCAAGGGGACGAAAAGCCAAGGGGTGATCATAGTGAAGACGCAAAGGTGTTGAGGAGGAAAGGGTGTTCTCCACCCACCTTCCCAGATCAACAAGCTCCTCAATGCTCAGGGCCTCACCGGAATCGTGCATTTTTTCCCCCCTGGCCATAGGCTGCACGATATTGAACTTGATTGAACCAGCACCCAAGTGCTCGGCCAGACGCACCATCTCTTCCATCTGGTCTTTGTTCTGACGCATTATGGACATGATTATCTGCGGCCTCAGCCCTGCATCAACCAGATTCCTGATTCCCTGCAAAGCAGTTTCAAAACAACCCTCCACCCCGCGAACCCATTCGTGGGTTTTTGCCTCAGTACCATCCAGGCTCACTGAGACGAATGGGTTTTTACAATTTGCCATCTGCAGCGCCAACTCCGGAGTACACAGGACCCCGTTGGTCTCCACCGTAAGATCAAGGTTCTCGGTTCGGATGTGTTCCAGAATCTCATTGATTTCCGGGTGCAATAGAGGCTCACCGCCTGTCAATTTGATCCCCGTAAGGCCCAGGGGGTTGGCCTGTTCAATTATTGACTTGAAAAGATCCAGATCCAGCGCAGGATAGGAATTGTTTTCGCTCTGGTATTTGGGCGCAATCCAGCAATGCCGACACCGAAGGTTACACCCCTCGGTCAGATAAAAGTAAATCTGGTTTAAAGGATATGTGCGATCTTCAGGTTTATCACTCATTCATTATTCCTGTTCTGAGCATATAGCATAGAGCATAGGGCATAGAGTAAAAACCCAGACTCAAATTTGAAATTTCGAAATTCGAAATATTCTACTCCATGCTCCATGCCCCATGCCCTCTGGCAATCTCCCCCCTGCCTCCAGGAATCGCTTCAAGCAGGCATCCGGGCTCGGATGATTTTCTATCCCTAAAATCGTATATGCTAGAGCAGGACAGTTACCCGTGCAGTATGGAATGTAATCGCACCCCTGACAGAACTCGAAATCGCTCAATGCAATCTTGTGCCGCTCCCTCAGTCTTTTAAGTTCAGGGTGTTCCTGCCATACCTCTTGGAGATTATCCATGTTTATTCGACCCAGCTCAATGTGGCCCATTTGGCTACATGGAACCATGACCCCGTCAGCCCGCACTGCTAGCTTACTGATGGGGCCGTTACAACCTATGAGATAGCCACCCTTCGATATGGGATCCATCCCTTCTTGTAAGACCTTTTCCATCTCGAGCCACTTTATACCTTCGGCTAAAGGACCCGCACTTGCACTGATGCGCCCATTGTATTTTTCTTTGAGCTTTAAGAGGGTATCCATGGCTAAAGAACGTTCTTCCACGGTGAGCTGGACCTGATCAGCATTCTGCCGACAAAGGCCCATATATGAGGCAGCATTGGTGGAGAAGCTGGGAAGACCAACCTCTTCCAAAAGAAGCCTGGCAACGTTTTCAAGGTCCCAGACATTCTCTTTGTGAATGGTCACTCGGACGGAAACAGGAACATTGTGATTTAGAAGAGACTTGATGCCCTGCATGCCTTTGAGGAAATTGCCCTCGCCCCGGCAGGCATCATGTGTCGTAGGGACTGAGCCATCGATAGAAACTTGTACGCCATCGCAGCGTCCGGTTGCAGCCAAAAAAGCTGCCATCTCATCATTGATCAATGTTCCATTGCTCAGGATGTTAAATCGCATCCGGTTGCCGACAATACCCTCAATGAGCTCGCGCAAATCTTTCCGACAAAAGGGCTCCCCTCCCTCAAGCGTCACATTCATGACTGCGCAGCGATTCAATTCCTCGAAGAATTGGAGCCATTCTTCCTTGGGGAGATCCTGGCCCACGTCGCCCGCACCGGTGAAATGGCTGCAGTACGTACACCGCAAATTACACCGGTTCGTTATGGAGAGATCAACAGATCTGGGGGTTTTCATTAATTTCATTGTCATACTAAGCCTTCTGGAGCCCGGATATTTAATGAATTGCTGTCGCGAGACCACGAAGATGGTTGTGCCACCTGGCAACCGCAGGGTGTTGGTTTCGAGGCGTACCTGAACGGTACGTCGCAGGGACCGACACCCGAGGACGCCAGGAAGGATGGCCATATCCGTGGTCGGAGCAAGTAATTCATGAAATTATCCGGGCTATATTTCGTAACCAGCTAATCCGCGCCGGACCAGATCCTCGATGAACTCCTGGAGATCACCCTCTGCCTCGTACGGCACATCTTCATAACCCTCTTGCAGGTCTTTCAAAATGTCGTTGACTGAATGATTACCATCCAATCGCTTCCAGATGCGCACACCTATGGGATTGAGGCCGAAAGCATCTCCTGAATCGGGATCAAAAAGAATGGCCCAGTCATCAAACTCCTCCCTGAGTACTATCAGAGGATTCGCTATAGGTTTCTCAGTCTGCGTCACGGCCTCTCCTCCCCTTCAATCAATTCACTGCTCCAATACTTTAATATTTTGACCCTATGCCCTATGCTCTATGCCCTATGCCTCCCCAAATCCGCAATCCGCATTCCGCAATCTTCATTATTCCATCATTCCGGGGAGCCTCTCTCAGGCCATTTGCGCTTGAATATTGATGGCCATCTGATCGAAGCCCATTAGTCCGAACCTCTATACTTTAAGCAAACTTCGTGCCGCTGGCTTTGCGTCTCTTTCTCACGAAAATAAACGGTAATGTTTATAATTACAACCTTCTTGTCGCGCGGCCCAAATAAGCCTGATTGAAGATTTACCACAGAGGCACAGAGATCACGGAGAAAAACATTTAACCGCAGACCCACGCAGACGTGCGCGGACAGAAGATGAGAGTTTAATGCATTTGACAGGATTTACAGGATGTACAAGATGAGAGTGACAAGTATAGCTGAGTAGATGCAAGGATCGCTTAAGGCTACAATAGGAAGCACATGTTGGCGAAAATAAGCCAGCTTATATTCGCCAACACGGGCTCCCATCTTGTCCCGATAGGAAGCTATCGGGACGCCCGCCAGGTGGCGGGCTGCCTAAGCGATCTTTGTCTTCGTGTGCTTCGTGGTTCCAATTTAGCTTTTCTCGCCTTATCTCCATGCTCCATGCCCTATGCCCCATGCTTTCTTCGGCCTAAGAATTGCAAGGATTTGCTAGAAAAAAACAAGAGCCGCTCTTCGGAGAATGTAGATGGACATTTTAGGCAGGTGCTTCGTCAAAGAAAAGGATCTAGTCACCAGAGATGTTGCCGGCGAGGAGATTATTGTGCCCATCAAGGGGCATGTGGGTGACCTGGAAGGGGTTTTCACCCTGAATGAAGTAGGCGCAATGATCTGGCGATTGTTGGACGGGCAGACAACAGTACGTCAGCTAATGGAAGCCGTCAGAAACGAATACGATGTTGAGGCTGCTGAAGCGGAAAAAGACGTGGTAGATTTCCTCCGATCTTTAGAAGATGCCGGGCTGATCAGTCCATCTGAGACGATTTAAGGATAAGACAAGGTGAAAAAATCACTCCAGACCGGTGGGACTTGAGGAAACATACTCCTCCGGAGTCAGGACAGTACCTGGGAATTGACCTTTGAAGTGTTCGTCATCCCAAGTGATCAAGGTGGTAAGGAAGGGTAAATACTTTGCTGCAACAGTGAGCATCAAGGCATCACCAAGTGAAGCCCTATTTTTCAAAACATCGAATAGCTCTTGAATTCCAATGTTGGGGAAGTTACTTGATAGCTCAGGGGTGGGGAGTACAGTAACTTTGTATTTTTCTTGAAAGTAGAACCACAGTTCAAGCAGTTGATTTTCGTTGAGATTGACCGAGAGAATTCCGCAAAGCTCCAGCAGATTAACAATAGTCGTAAAACCTGCTCCCTTTTCAGCTACGGCATTGAGAAATGCAAGATTCTTTTTGAAGTAAATATCCCTTCTGTAGCGCAGGTCTATGACAAAAATGTTAGTATCAATTAAAACTAAACCCGATTTCGAGCCCACCTGGTTGCCTCCTTCCAGCTCTTGAATGGAGGTTTTGTTTTCTCCAGTGCCCTTTCAATATCCTCCCACGCCTTATCGAATGATCTCAAATCCGGAGAGAAACTATTCTCTTCAGATAAAGAAGGGTTAATAACGGCAACGGGTTTACCTCTGTGTGTCAGGGTAAAGCGTTCACCTGATTTGAGTCTTTTGATGATCTCACCTGTTCTTTGTTTCAGTTGCTTGGCAGTCACTGTTCCCATTTTATGCCCTCCAAGTGATTACTTTAATCCATAGTAAACACTTCATTCAAGTGTGTCAAGCAAATCCTAGCCCTGACAGCCTCTAGCTCCGCTACCCGCCCCTGCGGGCGATCTTAGTTCGCGCTCATCCAAAAACGGCCGTTTTCAGATGAGTAGAAGTTAGTGTCAGTCCGGAAATACCATAATCATCTTCCACCAGAGAAAGTTTCGTAATTCGTCATCCCGGCCAAGTCCGGAGGCGGCGGACGCGAGCCGGGATCCAGAAAGAATTTGATTATATTGAACTATAACTGGATTCCGGATCTCGCCCCGCAAAACAGCGCTCGTCCGGAATGACGGCTTGGGCACATTGCAACACAGCCTCCCAATGGAGGGGAAAGTAGGTTCCTCATGGAAACTGGTTAGTAGATTATAAAGATGTGGGATGTGAGATATGCGTGGGAGGTTATGATGAACTTTTCTTGAGGTACTTCCTGATAGCCTCTTTGAATGCTTCAAAATCGCCGAGGTTTTCCTTTAAATACTTGTATAGCCTGTCATTTTCTATTTTCCAGTAAAGATGGACCAGCATGTTTCTAAACTTGACCATCTCCAACAACCGCCCGACCAGATCCCCCTCCAACACCCCTTGCTGACTCATAAGCTTGATGACATCGGAATAGTCCTGTGGAAAGCCAAGTTTTCGCTTTGAGATGATTCGATTGCAGATGTCTATTATGGCTTCAATAGCTACAATGAAATTATATTTGGAGGTATCGATCTTTTCATAATGGCTTAGGAATTCATCTTCTGAAAGCTTCGAAAGACTTATAAGCTTACGGAGAGAT
>Ga0209536_100014371_pt1 | contig 11378 bp, 11 predicted proteins | sample DeeMarSeWOR28_12_FD_187461 | JGI IMG/M metagenome (GOLD analysis project Ga0209536, IMG submission 187461) | Marine sediment microbial communities from White Oak River estuary, North Carolina - WOR-2-8_12 (SPAdes) (version 2) | ecosystem: Environmental > Aquatic > Marine > Intertidal zone >... | reverse complement strand
TGGCGGAGTGGAACCGCGGCAGCGAACTGCGTACTGCCGCCGTGTCGGCCCAGCCGGGGTGCATGGCATTGACCGCAATACCGTCATCCGCGAGCCGCTCAGCGAGCATTTCGGCGAGCACCACCTGCATGCGCTTTGCCTGCGCATAGGCCTCGACCCCGTCGAACCGGCGTTGCCGCCACTGCGGGTCGCGCAGCGACAGGCGTTGCGTGTACATCCCGCCGGAAGAGACGAAGATCACGCGTGCGTTGCCTGCCGCGCGAAGCTTCGGCAACAGCAGTTGTGTCAGCAGCAGCGGGCCCAGCACCGCGGTGGCGAGCGTCAGCTCGTTGCCATCGGCCGTCTCGATGCGGTCGTCCGGAAGGACGCCCGCATTGTGGACCAGGACATCCACGCGAGGCTCACCGAATTCCCGCGCAAAACGCCGGACGGATGCGAAGTTCGACATGTCGACGAGGGCGACCTTCACCTTGCGCGAACCGGTCTGTCGGCGCAGCCTCCGTGCGGCGGCTTCAGCACGTTCCCGGTTGCGGCATAACATCCACACGCCGGCCCCGCGCGAGGCCAGCCCCGCCGCGGTGGCAAAGCCGATTCCCGAATTGGCGCCGGTCACCAGGCAGGTTCTTCCGCTGAGGTCCACGTCCAGGTCTGCCGGGTCGAAACCCGTCGCGTGTCGTGCGTAGCCCGTGCGATCAAACGAGAACACGATGGTGGGATCGAGCAGGCGCGAAAGCGCCGCCGCGGTTGCGCGGCGCAGCACGCCGGGACGATCACGTGTCCCGGCCGTCACAGGTAGGGCTCGACCAGAGCGCGGACATTGACGCGCGCACGCAGCATGGCGCAGAGCATGAAGGTGCCCACCAGCTTGCGATGCAGAAACATCGTCGAGGGCGGGGGTGTGGGGAGGCCGCGACGGAATGCGACGTCCAGGCCCAGGTCGCGCGCCTTGAGCGGCAGCTGCGATCTGGCGAAGTCGTACCTGCCGCGGTGACGCAGCGGCTGGCAGACGAGGCGGATGATCTCGATCACGCCCTCGGCCGAGTCCGCCGGAGTGTCGGGCTGCAGGTACCCGAGTTGCAGCGCGGCCTCGCGGATGGCCTGCAGATCGTCGGCAAGCACTGCCCGGCATATCGCGCGGTAGCCTTCGACGCGGGCGGGTTCGATGGCCATCGTCGCGCCAAAGTCGAGCAGCACCAGCTGGCCGGACTCCTCCTGATAACGGTAGTTGGCCGGGTTCGGGTCGGTCTGCACGTAGCGGAACTCGAACAGCTCGCGGAACATCAGGCCCTCAATCCTTCGGGCGATGGTGTCGCGAAGGGCCTGCGAGGCACCGTCTTCCGCCATCGACTCGACGGGCACCGACGCCACGTAGTCGAGGGCGAGGATGCGCCTGGTGGTCAGGTCGGCATGCACGCCGGGCACCAGCACCTCGGGCGATCTGCCGACCAGCGTTCCGTAGCAACTTGCATGGCGTGCTTCCTGGAGATAGTCGGCTTCCTCCCTCAGCTGGCGCTTGGCTTCCACGGCGAGGCCCGTGACGTCGAGATCCACCGGCAGGAAGTCGAGCCAGCGCAGCAGCATCGCCATGTTGTCGACGTCGCTGTCGATGCTGCGTGCAACGCCGGGGTACTGGATCTTCAGCGCGAGCTCGCGACCGTCGCGGGTCCGTGCGCGGTGGACCTGGCCGATGGATGCTGCGGCGAGCGGCTCCTCGTCGAAGTCGGCGAATCGCTGCTGCCAGCCCTTGCCGTACTCCCGGCCCAGCACGCCGTGCAGCTGGGCCGACGGCATGGCATAGGCCTGCGAGCGCAGGATGGCGAGTGCCTGGCGGAATTCCGCCGGCAGCAGCTCGTCGCCATGCATGGACAGCAACTGTCCGAGCTTCATTGCCGCGCCACGCAGGGTCGACAGGCGGCGAGCGAGGACTTGCGCATTTCGGGCGGTCAGGACGTTGCCGGACTTGCCTGGCCACTGCCCGCTCGCCAGCTGCCTCGCACTGCCGAGCACGCTGCCGAGGGCCAGCTCTCCGGCCATCAACCCCATGCGTACCGCGCGCCCGAGGCGGGACGAGGGGACGGTGCTGCGTCGCCGACGGGGTGGCGCCGTGCTCAAGGGCCGGTTCCTGGTTGCATCCATGAAAGCATATTCGCAGTCGGGGGCCGGCCGGATGAGCGGAATCAGCGGGCGGGCAGGCCAGAGGGATGTCGCAAGTCCTGCCTCGCCTGCCCAAGGACCGCCTTTTGCCGCGCATCGAGGCTCTTTGCGGCACGATCGACGTGGCACTTCTGCATGTACCGGGTCAGCCGCTGCGCGGGGTCAGCTCGGCCTGAAGCAAGGCATAGCGCGCATCCTTCTCGGCCCACATGGTCGTCAGCATCGACTGGAAGCGTGCGCGGAACTCAGCGTCGGCGCCGTAGTCGCCCGTCGTCATCCACGGCTCGATCGCACGCCTGCGGACGTCGAGGAGTGCGTGCTTGAGCCGGCCGCAGCACAGGTCCCACAGCGTCGGCGTTCGTCCACCATAGACGATGGTCACGTCGAGCAGCGAGTGCAGCGTGTCGCCCATGGCGGACAGCACGAAGGCCACGCCGCCGGCGCGTGGCGGCAGCAGGTGGCGGTAGGGCGCGCCGGCGGCCTCGCGCTTGGCCTCGGTGAATCGGGTCCCCTCGACGAAGTTGATGACGGTCGTCGGGATGCGCCGGAATTTCAGGCAGGCGCGACGAGTCGCCTCGAGATCGCGTCCGCGCGCTTCCGGATGACGCTCGAGATAGGCCGTCGAGTGGCGCTTCATGAACGGCATGTCGAGTGCCCACCAGGCCAGGCCGAGGAGAGGCACCCACTTGAGCTGGTCCTTGATGAAGAACTTCAGGAACGGAATGCGACGGTTGAAGGCCGCCTGCAGGACCAGGATGTCGACCCACGAGCGATGGTTGGCGACCATCAGGTACCACTCGCGCCGCTCGAGCACCTCTCCGCCGCGCAGCTCGAAGGCCAGCGCGCCCGTCAGCCTGAGGATGCCATTGTTGGTGCTGATCCAGTTCTCGGCCAGTGCGATCAGGACACGGCCGATGAGATCCCGCCAGGCGTCGACCGGCACCAGCTTGAGCACTGCCAGAGACAGCAGCGGAGTGCCCCAGAACAGCGTGTTCAGCACGAACAGCATGAGCGTGAACGCGCCGCGGAGACTGGTCAGCAGGAGCATGTACGGTCCTCAGCCCCGGGTCTTGCCGGTAGCTGGCTCCCCGGCGGATGCCGCCGCCGGCCCTCTCGTGATCGTCGGCATCATGCAGACCTTACCTCCGCGGGACGAGTATGCGTCGACGGGCGACGGCGTGGCATCAGTGTAGTGCGCCGGCACTGGCCGGTCAGTTGCGGCGCCATACGAGGAGCTGGTTGTTGGCCGGCATCGCGTGGTCCGCCTCGAGGCCGAGTCCCTGCGCGATGGCCAGCGCGTCCACCGATTCGAAGTCGCGGATGCCGCTCGCCGGATCACGCTCGCGCAGGTCGCGGTCGAACCAGGCGTTGCTGTCCGAGGTGTAACGTCCTCCGTAGCGGAAAGGTCCGTACACGGCGAGCACGCCGCGCCGGACGATGCGCCTGCCGACGCCGGCGAACAGGGCCTTCACCTCCTCCCAGGACATGATGTGCAGTGTGTTGGCCGAGAAGAAAGCGTCGGCCTCGACCACCGGCCACGGCTCCTCGGTCACGTCGAGCGCGACCGGGGCGCGCAGGTTGGCCGGTCCCTCGAGCGCGATCCTGGCAGCGAGACCCGCGAGGTACCCGGCCCTGTCCGTTGGCTGCCAGCTCAGGTGTGGAAGGTGGCGCGAAAAGTGCACTGCGTGCTGACCCGTACCGCTGCCGATCTCGAGGACCTGCCCGACCTCCCTGAAGGCGGACTCGAGGATACCGAGGATCGGTCCCTTGTTGCGTTCACAGGCTTCGGAGAAGGGCAGCACGGTTACCTCGCCGTGGTGCGAACGGGCAGGAAGTCTAGCAAGGCCGGGCGCCGGACTGTCCCGGTCGTGGGCCGGGCTGGCTCGCGCCTTAAGCGGGAATCGGTCTACTATCCGGGCGGGTAGTCGCCCGATACCTGCGAAAATCCCGGGGGTTCCCTGATGAAGACAAGCTTGTTCGCCTGTACCGCAGTCGTCGGCTCGATCTTCATTCCTGCCGGGGCCATCGCCGCGCCGGCCCCGGCCTCGTCCGCTGCCGCCGGCAGCTTCGCGCTCGAGCAGTCCATACGGGGGCGCAGCCTGTACGGCGAGCATTGCGCCAGTTGTCACGGCGAGAGGCTCGAGGGCGTCGTCACCTACGCCGTCAACGGAAAACAGTACATCGGGGCCGCGAGCGGCAAAGGTTCCTACTGGATCGGAGGCAAGGGAGCACCGACCATCATCGTCTTCACGCTGCCGGACGGGGCCTGACGCCAGGCGCTACGCCGAGAGGTGAAAGTGGTTTCCGCGATCGAGTCCGTCACCATTGGCGTCAGCAGCCTTGCCGAGGCATTGGGGCTGTTTCGCGACGTAATGTTGCTGCAGGTCGATGCCGAATTCGACGCCTCTTCCTCGGTGCTTGCGGCCTGGGGAGTCGATGCAGCGGTGCGCGCAAGGGTCGTCGAGCTGTCCTGCCAGGCGCATCCGGTCGGCCGGCTTCGGCTGGTCGAGTACTCGCCGCCGGCGAGGCAGCACGTGCGTGTGCACCATGGACCCGGACCGCAGGATTCGCCGCTCGACATCGGTCCCAAGGCCATCGATTTCTACATCCCGCCACCGGCCCGCACCGCCTGGGAGCTTGTCACCGCGGCCGGCTTCGTGGCGCGGTCCGGACCGATCCGGCATGAACTGGGCGCGACCGTCAGCGAGGAATTCGTGTTCTGGGGTCCGGATGGCGTGCCGCTCCTGATGATGGTGGGGCACCGGCACGGGCCGGACCAGATGCGCCCTCTCGATGCGCCGTTCAGCGAGGTTGCGACGGTCTCGGTGGTCGGTAGCCAGGTCGAGGCGACGCGCGGCTTCTACGAGGACGTTCTCGGCCTGCGCGCGATCACCGACACCGATACGGCGCCGGAATTCCTCGATCGCGTCAACGAGTTGACCGGCACCCCGAAGGGAACAGGGATTCACTGGCTGCTCTACGCCGAGCCGGGTCAGCCGAGCGGCAAGATCCTCGTCGTCGTGTTCGGCGGAGCGCCGGGCAAGCGTCTCGAAGGGCGCATGCGGCCCGGTCATCTCGGTTTCTCGCTGCTGACCCACTTCGCACCGGATCTCGACGTCCTCGAGGCCCGTCTGCGGCGGGCCGGGTTCGCAGTGCCGACGCCACCGACCTCGGTGGAGTGGCGCGGTGGAACGCGGCGGATCATGCTGGCCGGCGGTCCGAACGAAGAGTTATTCGAGTTCGTCGAGGGCGAGGTCGGGCGTTAGGCGCGACATGAGTATTCAGGTCAATCGCGCGCCGGTGCTGACGCTCTGGGCAGCTGTGGTTGCCGAGCGGCTCGGCTTTGCTCACGAGGAGGCGCTGACGCTGGGCCGGGCCCTCGCGGGCCTCAACGCCCATTCGAAGGGCAAGGCACTGGGGTTGTTCAAGCCGACGCCGGAATCGGTCCGTGCCGAGCGAAAGAAGAAGGCCCGGGCCGCGGGCATCTTCGAGGTCGGCCTGATGCACCGTGCGGTGCCGGTGCAGCGCACGCCAAACGGTCTGCGCGCGGTGGCGAAAGGCAGGACGGTAGATCCGGCCAGCGTCCAGCGCTACCTCGAAGGCAAATTCGGCGAGGCGCTCGGCGCGGTCTCTGACGCCATGATCAACCTGGCCGCCTCGCGCGACCCCGAGGACCTCGCCGCGGAGGCCTATGCCCTGTACGAGAAATTCCGTCCGCAAGTCCCGGCCGGCGAGGCGGGCTGGGGCGCGACGGGTAAGCTGGACCCGGACCTGATCCGGCAACTGGCGGATCGCGGCGCTGGACACGGACATGCCCATTGAGGAGTACGAGATGGCAACCCACGAAAGACTGAATCCCGCAACCCTGTTCGACTCACGCAGCCTGAGCTACTCGCAGGTAATGAAGAGCAGTGGGAAGGTCTTCGTACAGGTGGCAGGGCAGGCCGCGCTGGACCGCGACATGAAGCTCGTCGGCGAGGGTGACTTCCAGGTGCAGACCCGGGTTTGCTTCGAGAACCTGGGGCATGCGCTGGAGGCGGCCGGCGCATCCCCGGCGGACGTCAATTGCATCCGGATCTACGTGGTCGATAGCAAGCCGGCGTACATCCCTGTACTCAAGGCAGCGCTCGAACACTTCTTCGGCGACTCTCTTCCGCCCGGCACGCTGGTGGGCGTCGAAGCCTTGTCGATGCACGGCATGCTGCTCGAAGTCGAGGCCTCCGCCGTCATCTGACCCGCATTCACTTGAGGCCTGAGGCGAGCCGGTCCCTCAGGAACGCGCAAAAGCGCGCTGCGTCGGCCCCGTTCAGCACCCGATGGTCGTAGGAGAGCGACAGCGGCATGATGAGCCGAGGCTCGACCTTGCCTGCGACGCAGGCCGGGCGGAGCCGCGCCGGACAAATGCCCAGGATTGCCACCTCCGGCGGATTGATGATCGGCGTAAATCCGGTGCCCCCCAGGCCGCCCAGGCTCGAGATCGTGAAGCACGAACCCTCCATCTCGGTTGGCTTCAGCTTCCCCTCCCGGCCACGCGCCGCAAGATCGCTGATGGCGACCCCAAGCTGCTGGAGTGTCATGCTCGCCGCGTGGTGTATGGCGGCAACCACCAAACCTGCCGGCGTCTCCACGGCGATGCCAAGGTTCTGGTAGCGCTTGAGCACGAGCCGCCTTCCGTCTGTGTCGAGCGACGCGCAGAAACGCGGGAACACCTGCAGCGCCAGCACCGAGGCTCGTGCCACCCAGGCAAGGAGCGTGAGTCGCCGGTCGGGGTTGTCCTCATTCAGGCGCATGCGTTCGGCGTCGACCGTCGTGACGTCGGCTTCCTCGAAATGGGTGACGTGCGGGATCGCCGTCCAGGCAGCGTGCAGTCTCGCGCCGCCAATCTGCTGGATGCGGGACAGCGGCTCGTAGGTGACCGGGCCGAAGCCGTCATCTTCTGGCGCATCAGCGACGTCCGGCGCGGTCATGCGGCGTCGACGCGCTGTTCGAGTTCGCGCAGCTCCGCCTTCAGGACCTTGCCGCCCGCGTTACGGGGCAGCATGTCAACGAAGCGGAAGCGCTTGGGGATCTTGTAGCCGGCCAGCGACTCCCGGCAGTGAGCCTCGAGCTCGGCCGATCGCAGGACCTGGCCTGGCCTGGAGACGACGATCGCCCGCAGCGACTCACCCCACTTGTCATCAGGCACGCCGATTACCGCGGCTTCGAGCACCAAGGGGTGCTTGTGGAGGATCTCCTCGATCTCGCGCGGGTAGACATTCAGGCCGCCCGTGACGACCATGTCCTTCTTGCGATCGACGATGTACAGGTACCCGTCCTCGTCGCGGCGTGCAAGGTCCCCGGCCGTGATCCAGCCATCGCGAAGCACACTCGCCGTCTCCTCTGGCTGGTTGAAATAGCCGTTGAAGATGTAGGGAGAGAGTGAGTACAGCTCCCCGACCTCACCGGGTCCGACGTCTTTGCCGTCATCGTCGAGCAGCCTGATCCGGGTAACCGCGAACGGACGGCCAACACTCTGTTTGCGCACGAGCTGGTCCTGGGGTCGCAGGTTCGTGACTACGCCAGCCTCGGTCGATCCGTAGGTTTCGTGCAACAAGCCCTCGCCGAAGTAGGCAACGATCTTCTCCTTGACCGCCTGGGGAAGCGCAGCCGCATTCGACATGATCGTGCGAAGCGCAGGAGAAGTGTTGCGCCAGCGATCGAGGACCTTTGTTTCCAGCCCGAATATGGACTGGAAGTGCGTTGGCACCATGAAGACGCCGGTAAACGGCCGCGAACCGAGCTTGGAAAGCACGAGTTCCGGCTCGAATCGTGGCAGCACGTCGACGGTCCCTCCAAAATACAGAGATGCCATGATGAAGGCGAAGCCCGCTCCATGAGACATCGGAGCGATGCCGAGTTGCAGGTCATCCGGACCATAACAGCCGTATTCCATGGCCATGCCGTGGAAGGTGAGTGTTCGCGACCGATGCGATATCAGGATGCCCTTGGGTTTTCCGGTCGTTCCGGAACTGTAGACGAGGGTGAAGGGATCGGTTTCCCGCAGCCCGGGATGAGGCGGCGCTGGTGAAGCGCCCGCCAGCCAGTTCTCGTATTCGGGACCCAGCCCGATGATGCGCTCGACGGTCGACGGTCTCGCGGCTGCCACTGCATCGGCCGCCGATGCGTGGACAAACAACAGCCTGGCGCCGCAATCGTCGCATGCCTCGGCGATCTCGCGCGGCGTCAGCCTCGGGCTGATGGTTGCGACGATGCCGCCCGCGTCGGACAGGCCGCAGACGAGTTCGGGATATTCAAGACAGTTGGGTGCGACCACGGCGGCGCGGTCGCCCGGTCCGAGCCCGTGGGCCGCGGCCCCGCCCGCGACCAGCGATACGCGTGTCGCGAGCTCGCCATAGGTCAGCACCGAGTCGTCGCAAAGGATCGCCGGCTTTCCAGGGGTGCGTGCCGCAGACGCATGCAGCCCGCCCGAGAGGAGCAGCGGCTGGTAGGTTTCGGGTAGCAGGTCCGGCCGCTTCACCTCGCCGGGCCCCTTGCGCGACGGCGACCGGCCCCGGGCAGCTTCGTGAACACGGCCAGCGCGTTGTCTCGCATCAACCTGCGGTGTGACTCCGGCCGCATGTCAAGCGCGGCAACCTCGGCGACGGCGCGTTCGGGATCGATAACCGGCCAGTCCGTGCCGAACAGGACCTTGTGGCTGCCGTAGGTGTTGGCGTAGTGCACGAAGGGCTTGGGCCAGTGCTTGGGAGCGTACGCATCTCCTGCCAGGTAGACGTTCTCATGCTTCCATGCCATCGAAATCGCTTCGTCCGTCCAGGGCACTCCGATGTGGATGCCGATCAATTTCAGTTCGGGAAAGTCGATCGCCACCTGATCGAGCGTGATCGGTCGCCCGACGCTCGGGAGCCGGCGCTCTCGCGAATAGACCAGGTTGTGCCCGATCTGCATCATTATCGGCACGTCCAGCTCGCAGCACTTGGCATAGTACGGGTAGTACTTGGCGTGGTCGGGCGCGAGTCCGAACCAGTGCGGATAGAGGTGTGCGCCAACGAAGCCGAGTTCCTCGACGGCGTGCTCGAGATCCTTCAGGCCCTGCATGCCCCGGAAAGGGTCAATCCCGGCCAGACCCGAGAATCGCTCCGGATACCGGGAGCACACCCTGGCTACCCGCGCATACGGGAGCTCGAATGAACCGGCGATGTTCAGGTCACCCGCGCGGACGGCGATCAACAGGGATCGCTCGATACCCGCCCTGTCCATCTTCTTCAGGTAGTCGCTGACACGGACCCCGCCCCAGAGCCGCTGGTCCATACGGACCTGTTTCTTGAACGCATTGTCGATCCCCGTCTGGTGCTTCCTGACCGCCTCTGGATCGTAGAGATTGCAGACGATGTCGATGTAGCCGGACATGCGGGAATCCTCCGACTGGTGCACACACTCCGCCCGGGCGCATACAGGCTGAGCGAGATACTCACTTGCATTGCAGGTCAACCGCAAGCATGACGATCAATTGTCTTTCTTCGACAATGACTTGACGAAGTCCGGGGCGATCCGAAGTTCATGTATGTGAACGAATCGTGCACGGAGGTGCTTGACCGGAGAGTTCGGTCGGTGTATTTCTCGCGAACATGTCGCGCGCCAGGGCGCCGCCGGGCGCCGCGCAGTTCCAGTCCAGCGCATTTCCGAGGGGAGATTCAGATGCCACGATTGCACGGTTCCAGGGTCAGACTCGGGGTTCTAGGCGTTCTGTCTCTGGCGGCTGCTGCGCCAGCACTGGCGGAACAAGCGGTGGTACTCGAGGAGATTACGGTCACGGCGGAGAAGCGCATCAGTACGGTGCAGGAAACGCCGATATCCATCGCGGCGTTCTCGGGAGAGGAGTTGGCGATCGCAGGCATCGATGGGACGGCCGCACTTGCGAACTACACGCCCGGCCTGACGATCCAGAAGGAGGTCATCGGCAAGGTGGTGATCCGGGGCGTCGGGACCGAGAACTACACGGTCGGCAGCGACCCGGGCGTGGCCATTCACAGGGATGGCGCATACATCGCGCGCTCGTCAGTAGCGATGTTCGACTTCTTCGACATCAACCGCGTCGAGGTGCTGCGCGGACCGCAGGGAACACTCTACGGACGCAACGCGACGGGCGGCGTCATCAACATCCTTTCCAACGAGCCGACCGACACCGTCGAAGGCTATGCGAAAGTCGAGGTTGGCAACTACTCGAAGCGGCGCTTCGAGGCAGCCGTGAGCGCGTTCTTCGAGGCCGAGGCCGAGGAATTGCCGCTGCGCACGGCGCTCCAGCGCGCCGAGCTCTACTTCGACGACACACCCGAGTACCGGGAGGCCGAGTCCCAGGCCGTCGGGGGGGTGCGCGAGTTCCTACGCGAGGCGCTGCCACCGGAGACGCGCGAGCTCGATTTCAAGGCTCGGCTGGTGCAGACAGTCGTGTCGAGCGTTGCCGAGCGCCTCACGAACAGGGGAGTGAAGCGGTCCGAGCTTCGCAAGTGGGCCAGGGTCTGCAGCGGCATGCTTTGTGACTACTTGGGGATCTGAGGGATCGCAGGGGCGGTACCGGGTTGAGTGGAAAAGGGTGTCGAGCAGGCAGGAATTCTGTGAGTCCTTGGCCATTTTGGCGTTCTTGCTCCCAGATAGTCAAGCGCCGGTTTCCATCAGGATTCCGAAGGCCTGTGGTACCGAGCGAGGGTGACCGTGCTCGGGTTCCGGACAGCCCCCAGGATCGTCTGGATTAGACGACGCGCGACACCGCGGCGCTACACCAGACGCACCAAAGCGTGGTAGGCTGAGCCGGCTGCCGGTGAGCGGCCAGCCGTTGTGCCGCGGGAGTGGGCAATGGAGTACGCGATCCACCCGATGAGGATCGAAGACCACGACTTGGTTATGGCGCTGTGGCGCGAGACAGACGGGATCGTGCTGAGCGACACTGACGAAAGAGAGCCGATGCAGAGATTCCTGAACCGCAACCCTGGGTTGAGCCTCGTTGCACACTACCGTGGCCGGCTCGCAGGAGCTGTTCTCTGCAGCCAGGATGGACGCAGGGGGTACATGCACCACCTGGCAACACGCAAAGAGCTCAGGCGGCAGGGAATCGGAAGCGCGTTAGTGCAGGAAGCGCTCTCGCGCCTCAACCGGGTGGGTATTCGGAAGTGCAACATCTTCATCCTTCCGGAGAACGATGAGGGGATGACCTTCTGGCAACACAACGG
>Ga0209536_100014370_pt1 | contig 11379 bp, 12 predicted proteins | sample DeeMarSeWOR28_12_FD_187461 | JGI IMG/M metagenome (GOLD analysis project Ga0209536, IMG submission 187461) | Marine sediment microbial communities from White Oak River estuary, North Carolina - WOR-2-8_12 (SPAdes) (version 2) | ecosystem: Environmental > Aquatic > Marine > Intertidal zone >... | reverse complement strand
GACGCCTCCTCCTAACCCACCGCCGGAGGCAAATGCTGCCCCGACCTTTCCCTCCAACTTTCCATGATACTTAACACTTTTGTCGATGGAGCCCTTTACCTCAGCGGCCATGGTTCCATAATAGGTAGGAGAGCCCAGGATGATTCCATCGGCCTTAAGGAGATCGTTCAGGGTGGTCTTTTGAACTTTTTTTCTGATCACCTTCACCCCTGTGGACGCGGCTCCTTCTGCAACCACCTTCGCCATCTCCTCCGTATTTCCGGATAATGAATGGTAGGCCACCAAAACCTGAATGGATTCCGACCGAGGCTGCACCTGCGCCGCCACATGGGAACACCCTAAACTCACGAAGAAAAATCCGGCAAACCAGAGCAAAGCAGCGGTAGGCAGCTTAGGCATCATTTACAACTCAGAGAGAAATGGCCGCATAAAGAAAGAGGCACAGGAGAACAACACGCACCCCCCCCGAACAAATCTCCCGCAATTAGCGCCGTTCAATTTCTTCGTCCATCTGCTCTTCTACCGACACATGCGTCAACGCACCGCGATAATCACACTTATGACACCGCACCCGGAATTCCTCTAACCACTTCTCTTGCACAAAATGTTGATGGCATTTGGGGCAGGCAAACACCCCCTTCACATAATGAACCTGCTTCCGATACTTCATAACCAAACCCCTCCAAATATGAAATGAACAACCGTCGTTAGCCTGCCACAGGCCTTTTTCCAATTGCAACTTGGGATGGGCGGGAAACGATGGCCAGGGAAAGACCTCCGCACCCGCTGAAAAAATACGGGTTAACACAGCCAGGGCAGGTTAAGTTGTAAGGGATGCCCCGAAATTCCACAAGGCATGCTTATTACTCAGGGCTGAGAGTGATCAAGGCCTCCTATGGCTTTTGTCCGTTGTTTGCGGGGAAAATATTCATCGTGGACCCGTTTCAGGCGGGCTTGCTCGACATGCGTATAGATTTGTGTCGTGGCAATGCTGGCATGGCCAAGCATCATTTGCACAGAACGAAGATCGGCGCCATGGTCCAATAAATGCGTGGCAAAGGAGTGGCGAAGCATGTGGGGAGAAATCGGTTTCATGATGCCTGCGCGAGTCGCCCGGGCTTTTAAAATTTTCCAAAAACATTGCCGGCTCATCGCCCGACCCAGCCGGGTGAGAAACAACGCCGAAGACGTTCGCTTTGTGACAAAGGCCGGGCGAGCACATTGCAGATATTCCGAAACTAATTGGCGGGCCTTATCTCCGATGGGCACAATGCGCTGCTTGTCCCGCTTGCCAGTGGCCTGCAAAAATCCCACGTCCAGATTCAGGTGCCCCACTTCCAAATTGATGAGTTCAGAAACCCGGAGACCAGTAGCGTATAATAGTTCAATCATGGCGGCATCACGAGAATCTTCCCGATTGTCCATGATGGGCAAATTGAGCAATCTGGTCACCTCGGCTTCGGACAACAACTTTGGCAATTGGCTCCATTGTTTCGGCGTTCCTTTCAACATGCCTTCAAAAGTCACATCCTCTTTTCCCATCTCGAACGATTTATAAAACCCCCGGACGGACGCTAAGCACCTGGCAATCGAGGAGGAGGAGAGACCTTCGGCTTTCAAGCTGCTTAAGAATTGAACCCACAGAGGCTTCGAAAGATGTTTGGGATCGGCAATGCCGTGTTTTCGGAAAAAGTTTGCAAGCTTTCGTAGGTCCCGGCGATACCCCTCAATGGTGTTCGCGGCATAGCCGCTCTCCACTTGCAACATGGCGAGATAGCGATCGATAAATTCTTGCATTAACGACTGTGTCCGTTTGAGAGATTTTCTTGCATTCTTCTATTTAGGTAAGAGAACTTCCTGATATACTAAACAAGAAAATACTCGTAGTCATCGTTATCTGCTATCGATTTATCCACCTGCTCGTTCATTATTTTGTTCGCCTGTCTTCATACGGTCATTTTCTTCCACACCCAACAGGTTTAGGTAATTTCCCATTGACGACTGTCTCACTCATTAACACATTGCGGCGAGCTGTTCTGTGGCTCGCACTTGGTAGCTTGGGTTCTTTGTTGGCCCAGGGGTTATGGGTTTCCCTAGTGGTGTGGCCCGAATTGGTGTTCGCCCAACAGCCCGCGACCTCTCCTCTTCTTGACCGGGCGAGATCGGAGCTGGAAGCAGGGAAACCTGCAGACGCCATCAAAACGCTAGAGGGACTTATTGATTCATTTCCTCCTCCGGAAATCCTTCAAGAAGCCTATCTTCTGCAGGCAACGGCGCTTAAACAAGATAACCAGCCCACCGATGCCCTCACGGTTCTGAAACAGCTTCTGGAAGAATTTCCCTTTTCAACTTCGACCAACGCGGCTCGAGTCTTGATGGCCCAACTCTATCTCGAAATACAGGACTATGAGCATGCGCTTTCTCAATTGTACCAGGCCCTGGATTACTCCACCGAGCTGGAACTACGCCGGTCAATCCTCCAACTGATCCGTCAAGCCGAATTGGACAATAAGAACCCGCTTGGTGCTGTCAAAGCCACATTGAATGAAATAAGTCTGGCCGATCAAACGGACCGACTCGAATTAGAACGCTTGACTCAATCCCTTATTTTGCAGCAGTTGGATGAATCCGCCCTCCAGGAACTGGTAGAAAATTATGCCTCCCGATATCCGGGAGACATCGCGACTATCCGGCTGATTGAGCTGCATACCGCCCACGGGGATGAAGTCCTGGCTGAACGGGATATCCGGGGATTTCTTAAACGCTTTCCTAACCACCCCTATGCCCAAACCGCCATGGCCCTCCTGCAATCATTTATCAGCAAAATCAAGGCCCATCCGCATATTTTGGCAGCCGCCCTTCCCTTTTCAGGTCCGATGAAAACCTATGGCACGGATTCGTTAAACGGAATTCGACTCGCCCTTGATATCGCCAAAGAACAATGGGGACTGACTTCCATCGGGCTGGTGGTGAAAGACACCGCGACACTGATAGCTCCGCTACGCGTGGAGATGCAACAATTGCTTGATGAATTTCAACCACTTGCCGTAGTCGGACCCTTGTTGTCCCGGGAAATACAGGGACTCGGTCGACTCCCCGACCAATATGCCACACCGTTTATCACCCCTTCATCCACTCTCTTGAACGTGCGACAGTTTGGATCCTTTTGGTTTAGCACAGCCATGACCTCTTCCGTTCAAGCTAAACGCCTGGTGGAATATGCCGTCTTGCAGCTCGGATACCATCGTTTTTGTATTATTTATCCACAAACAGCCTATGGACGTGAATTGGGTGATATGTTCGCCAAAGAAGTGTTGCACTCCGGCGGGGAAATTATCGCCTCGGAGAGCTATTCCGAAGACCAAACCGATATTGGGGAACAACTACGTCGCCTGAAGGAGAAAGATCTGGCTCAATACGGCACAACCAAAAAGGAAAAAACCCGGACCGGAGAAGAACGAACGGTCTATACACCCGGGTTTGATGCCGTGTTCGTCCCCGGACAGCCCGTGCACTTGGCCCTGATTGCCGCACAATTGGCCTTTTATGACATGAATGTTCCGATCTTAGGCGGCAATAGTTGGCATAATCCTGAGTTGTTTCGATGGGCCAAGCGCGATCTGGACGGTAGCGTGTTTGTTGATGGGTTTTTCCCCAACAGCCCTGACCCCAACATTCAAATGTTTGTAGGGCGATATCGCAGCCAGTTTCACAAGGAGCCATCCCTTTTTGCCTTCCAAGCCTATGATGCGGCAACCATGGTCATGGAAACCATCCGCCAAGGTGCCCAATCCGGACAGAATGTCTGGGACCAACTTGTGCGACGCTCTGACTTGCCGGCGTTGAGTGGTTTTGCCTCATTTAGCTCATCAGGAATTTTAAACCGAAGGCTCTACCTCCTCCAAATCCACGAGAAGACCTTTACCCAACTGAACTAAGCGCCATGGATTCCATCTCCTCTTTTCTCTACAGCCTGTCTTTCATGCTGGTTCCACTCATGGCCGCAGTGGTGTTACACGAATGCGCCCATGGCTGGGTCGCGAATTTTTTTGGAGACCAGACGGCCAAAAACCTGGGGAGACTCACCATCAACCCTCTGCCACACATCGACCTGTATGGAAGCATCATTGTCCCGCTCTTCTTGTCCCTGATACCAGGAGGGTTTGTGTTCGGCTGGGCCAAACCCGTTCCAGTCAATCCGGCACAACTCCACAACCCCAGGCGAGACATGGCTTTTGTGGCGGCAGCGGGACCACTCATGAATTTATTCCTGGCCATTGTCAGCAGTCTGTTGCTTAGCCTGTTCCTCTACCTCGATCCAACCCTCCAAGCCCATTGGCCCCCTCAACCAGGCGTGGAACCGCGCCGGGATCTTCTCGGAATGATATTGGTTCCCCTTACAGCCATGGCCCTATCTTCCATGATTATTAATATCGTGTTATTTTCGTTCAATCTTTTGCCGGTTCCTCCCTTGGATGGAAGCCGGGTTCTCCGAAGTCTTCTCCCGGCCAAATCCGCGGCTGCCTTGAGTCGGTTGGAGCCCTATGGCATGTTTATCATTGTTGGACTCCTGATGCTGAATTCTCGGATCCCCATTGTGAGTAGCTTTATCGGGATCGTGTTTCAGATATTTCAAAAAGCGTTTTTACCAGCATTCGTCACCTAAACACGACCGGAACTATTACCTATGACCACACGCGTACTCAGCGGCATGCAGCCCAGCGGGCTCATGCATTTAGGCAATCTCCTCGGAGCGGTAGAAAATTGGAAAGCCCTTCAAACGCAGCATGAGTGTTTTTTCTTCGTGGCCGATTGGCATGCTCTCTCAACCAATTACGCCGACACCGGCCGCCTCAAGGCATTCACGCAGGAATTGCTGATTGATTGGCTTGCAGCCGGAATCGACCCAAACCGGGCAACCGTGTTTATTCAATCCAGTGTGCCGGAGCATGCGGTTCTTCATTTATTACTGTCCATGATCATTCCTATTCCCTGGTTGGAACGAAATCCCACGTATAAAGAAAAGCAGGAAGAAATTCGGGAACGGGACTTATCCACTTATGGGTTTTTGGGATATCCGGTCCTCCAATCCGCCGACATTTTGCTCTACAAACCTGATTTTGTGCCCGTGGGGAAAGATCAACTGCCTCATCTGGAACTCACTCGGGAATTAGCTCGTCGCTTTAATAGTCTGTATACAACCGTATTTCCCGAGCCCAAAGAACATTTAACGCAATTTCCAAAAGTGCTGGGAACTGACGGCCGTAAAATGAGTAAAAGCTATGGGAATACCATCAATTTATCGGATACCGAGACTGAGGTTCGCCAAAAACTCAAAACGATGGTGACCGACCCGGCCCGGATTCGACGCACGGACAAAGGCAACCCGGATGTGTGTCCCGTGTACGACTTCCACAAAATTTTTTCTTCCGAGAATGTTATCAAACAGGTGGATACCGATTGTCGAACCGCCGCCATCGGCTGCATCGATTGCAAACGCCAGGTAGCCGATGCCATGGTTGAACGACTGTCTCCTATGTGGGAAAGACGTGCCGCCTTAACCGCTCATCCCGGTCAGACCCAAGAGATCGTAGAATCCGGGCGACAAAGAGCCTCAAGTCTGGCATCAAAAACCATGAAAGAAGTCAAAGACGCCATGAAAATTCTTTAAGGAATTACGTTCCTTTCCGAGCAAGGCACAGTCGGGTTTTCCCCATTTAGATGCATAAAGATTTCTTGACAGAAAGTACCCTCCCCGCTACTATCAAAATTCTTTTAGATCGTTATTCACTTAGGTATTAAAACTTATGACCATGCGAGTTGCCATTAATGGATTCGGACGTATCGGCCGGAATTTCTTCCGGACCTGCTTCAATGATCCTGCCATTGAGATTGTGGCCATCAATGACCTGACTGATTCCAAAACTCTGGCCCACCTTCTGACCTATGACTCGATCCACGGAAAATTTCAAGCCGATGTCCAATATGGACCAGACTCTCTCACGGTCAATGGGAAACAAATTCAGATTCTGGCGATCAAAGACCCAAAGGCCTTGCCCTGGAAAAATAACCAGATTGATTTTGTCATTGAATCCACAGGACGATTCACCGACCGTCAGGGCGCAAGCCAGCATCTGAATGCCGGTGCTTCACGCGTGATCATTTCAGCTCCCGCTAAAGATCCGGATATCACGATCGTGTTAGGGGTGAACGAATCCACCTATAATCCTCAACAACACGCCATCATTTCCAACGCTTCCTGCACCACAAATTGCCTCGCTCCCGTGGCGAAGGTCCTTTTACAAGAATTCGGGATCCGGCACGGATATATGACCACCATCCATTCTTATACCAACGATCAACAACTGCTGGATTTGCCTCATAAGGATTTACGACGCGCCCGAGCGGCCAACTTATCCATGATTCCCACGTCTACCGGGGCAGCCAAAGCTCTGTACCTGGTCATCCCTGAACTGAAAGGGAAAATAGATGGCATGGCCATTCGAGTACCGACACCCAATGTGTCGCTCATTGACCTTTCAGTTGAAGTCGAACGCGATTGTGATGCCGCGACCGTCAACGCGGCCTTTCAACAAGCCGCTCAGAGTTCCCTAAAGGGGTACTTGCAGGTCTCTGACGCCCCCAACGTTTCATGTGATTTCAATGGATGTTCATATTCGGCCACCGTGGACGGCCCCCTCACCTCAGTCATGGATAAACGGCTCGTCAAGGTATTTGCCTGGTATGACAATGAATGGGGGTATTCGTGCCGGTTACGAGATCTGATCAAAGTTCTCGCTCAACACCGTTAACCACATCATCACCGGAGAATTATCCGGCTTTACCCCGGCAGACGGCCATCGATCTCGGAAGACAGAGGAAGACATGAGGCATCTCAAAAAACAAACCATTGATGAGGTTGACCTCCGCCACAAACGAGTGCTCATCCGCGTGGATTTCAACGTTCCGCTCGATGATGCCGGCCAAATCACTGACGATTCCAGGATTCGGGCCGCCCTTCCCACCATCAATCGTGCCGTCGACGAAAACGCCATCGTCATCCTTTGTTCACACCTGGGGCGCCCGAAAGGGACATTCAATCAGACACTCAGCCTGGCCCCCGTCGCCAAGCGACTCCAGCGGTTGTTGAATAAACCGGTGGAATTTGTTGGAGACTGCATCGGGCCAACGGTTGAAGCCGTAGTCAACAAAGCCCAACCCGGCGATGTCGTGTTATTGGAAAATTTGCGTTTTCATTCGGAAGAAGAAAAAAACGACGACCAGTTCTCCGCTCAATTGGCCTCCTTGGCGGATGTTTACATCAACGATGCGTTTGGAACCGCCCACCGGTCTCACGCGTCCACTGTTGGCATCACCAAATATGTGAAAGTCTCGGCAGCAGGATTTCTTATGAAACGGGAAGTCGAAGCCTTGGAAGGTACCGTGGAGAATCCTGTCCGACCCTTTGTGGCTATCCTGGGAGGGGGCAAGGTTTCAGGGAAAATCGGGGTCATTGAAAATCTTGGCAAAGTCGTCGATAAGGTCATTATTGGTGGAGGCATGGCCTTTACCTTCATTAAGGCGATGGGCTTAGAGATCGGCCAATCTCTGGTCGAAAACGATATGCTGGATTTTGCAAAACGAATCCACGAGCAAGCCATGGCTCAAAAAATCAAATTTTATCTTCCGGTGGATTGTGTCGTGGCAGCCAGTTTAGAACCTGAAGCCGAAACAAAAATTGTCCCGGTTCAGGAAATTCCTGTTGGCTGGTATGGGATGGATATCGGGCCCGCATCAGTGCGCCTGTTTAGTGAAGCCGTTCAAAACGCCAAAACCATTTTATGGAATGGCCCCATGGGGGTCTTTGAACGTGATGCCTTTTCACGCGGGACATATTCCATGGCCCATGCTGTGGCCAATGCCTATGCAAAAACGATTGTGGGAGGAGGAGATACGGCCCTGGCGGTGTATCGTGCAGGGGAATCGGAAAGTATGTCCTTCATTTCCACGGGTGGTGGTGCCGCCCTCCAGCTGCTGGAAGGCAAGCACATGCCAGGGCTCGCGGCCTTACCCGATCGCCTCTGATCCGACCAGTCCTTTTCACTTCCAAAAGTTCCGAGGCTCTCATGGTACGTCGGTTCATTGTCGGCAATTGGAAAATGCACAAGACCATTTCCCAGGCCGAGTCCTTGATTCAGGATATCCTCAAGATTTATCAACCACAGACATCCGTGGAACTTGCCGTGGCTCCTCCCTTCGTGGCGCTGCAGGCTGTCTCAGGCCTTCTTGGCTCCACATCCATCAAATTGGCCGCTCAAAATGTCTGCGCCAAAGACGAAGGCGCCTTTACCGGCGAAATTTCGCCCCCCATGTTACGGGCAGCCGGCTGTCAGTATGTTATTATCGGTCATTCGGAACGACGGCATATCTTCGGGGAAACAGACCAGGACATTCATGCAAAAATCCACGCTGCTCTTCGCCACTCCCTCCTGCCGATTGTCTGTGTCGGTGAACGTCTAGAAGAACGCCAGGCCAACCAGACGCAGTCAGTCATTCAGCATCAGTTACTAACCGGTCTGGATGGTCTCGAATCGAAAGATCTCGCACATATCACCATTGCCTACGAACCCGTTTGGGCGATTGGAACCGGCCAGGCAGCCACCGTCGACCAGGCTGCAGAAGTGCATGCACACATACGGTCTTTGCTCGGTAAGCAATGGGGAGTTAATCCCGATCAGACAAGAATCATTTACGGCGGGAGCGTGACCCCTGACAACGCCAAAATGTTATTTCAATCCACACAAATTAACGGGGCATTGGTGGGAAAAGCTTGTTTGAATTCAGAATCCTTTGTTAAGATAGCTCAGTTGGCTACTTCAGATTAACCAGGAACGATCCGATCAACCGATACACATTATGTATACCCTAACTGTGATTCTTCACTTAATTGTCTGTTTTCTCATGATTGCCGCCATCCTGCTCCAAGCGGGAAAAGGCGCAGAAATTGGTGCATCCTTTGGAGGATCTTCCCAAACGGTGTTTGGAAGCCGCGGCCCGGGAACGTTTCTGAGCAAAGTCACCGTGGGAGCCGCTATCGTGTTCATGCTGACGTCTCTCAGCTTAGCCCTGCTTTCCAAACAGGCCAATACATCCTCGGCAGTGATTGATCTTCACCCAACTTCTCATCATGAATCTTCTCCTACGACAACGGCTCCTGAAACGACTTCGTCAGCTGAGACCACTGAAACCAAAAGCCCGGAAGCAACTTCAGAGGCTACATCGACTCCAGCCCCGAATGCCCCTTAATCTATTCCGCCTCAGCTGAGTCTCCGCACGTAAATATTCGAGAGAGTTTTTCATGCACAAGAAGGCACCGGATCGCTGGTGTTCCCGAAAGAAGCGTGAAAGGCTAAATAGGGGTAAGCCAATTAGCATAGGCAGGATCTTCGCCGCGAACGATCCTAAAGAAATCACCTTGAAGGGATTGGGTCAGAGGGCCTGGCTTACCTTCTCCGATCTTTCGATCGTCCAGTTCGCGAACCGGCGTGACTTCCGCAGCAGTCCCTGTCAGAAATATTTCGTCCGCCACGTACATGGCATCCCGGGTAAACCGTTCCTCCACCACCCGAATATTTTTGGCTCTGGCCAATTCAAGAATCGAATTCCGGGTAATGCCGTCCAGAATAGAGGTCAAGGGTGTCGTTTTTAAGACCCCCTTACTGACAATAAACACGTTTTCTCCTGTCCCCTCGGCCACATATCCATCAGGATCAAGGAGAATACATTCCGCATATCCGGACTTTTTGGCCTCCCATTTGGCTAAAATGGAATTGACGTAGTACCCGGAGATTTTGGCCCGAGTCATGGATACATTCACGTGATGTCTGGTGAAAGAGGAAATTTTTGCCCTGATGCCTTGCGCAAGAGCATCCTCCCCTAAATACGAACCCCAGGGCCAAGCTGCGATGGCCAGGCGAATAGGATTATCGCCGGGGTATACACCCATCGCCCCGTATCCCACATACGCTATGGGACGGACATAACAGGAGGCTAATTGATTGACCCGAACCGTCTCGACAATGGCGTCCATCACCTCTTTTCTGGTAAAAGGCATGGGCATCATGGTGATATGGGCAGATTCAAAGAGCCGGTCGACATGCTCTTTTAATCGAAAGATGGCTGATCCCGCTTTCCCCTGATAACAACGGATTCCCTCAAACGCCGCGAGACCATAATGGAGGGAATGAGTGAGAACATGGACCGTGGCCTGATCCCAATCCACGAGGGCTCCATCCATCCAGATTTTTTTTGACGCAGTCACCATAGGAAGGGTTCTCCGATTGAAATGTGCTAACTTTAGGAATATGTCATGGGCGTGCGGTGTACCATGAGCTCTTTGTTAAGAATCAAGAACGCGAATGATATACTAAAATGTTGACATAAATGTAAACATACTGGCAAAATGATTGTTTGTTAAGGAGCTAAAAAACATGTACGCAATTATCGAAACAGGTGGAAAACAATACCGGGCGGAACCTAATGGAATCCTGCAAGTCGAATCCCTTGAAGGCGACGTAGGGTCCATCATTCAATTTGACGCAGTGCGATTTGTCCAGACGGACCAAGCGCCTATTGTCGGGACTCCGATGATTTCACAGGCAGTCGTCAAAGGAGAGATCATCCGACATGCCCGAACCCGGTCTATTACAATTTTCAAAAAGAAACGACGAAAAAATTATCGCCGGACCAAGGGCCACCGTCAGGGATTTACACAAGTTCGGATTACCGAAATTGTGCCTTCGGTTAAATTGGCTTAAATTTGGTCTTTAGATTTTTGGAGGTTTGACACATGGCACATAAAAAGGGTGGCGGATCAACCCGCAACGGTCGCGATAGCAATCCACAATATCTGGGCGTCAAAGCCTATGCCGGTGAAAAGGTGAGCGGAGGAAGTATCCTCGTTCGTCAACGTGGAACAAAATTCTTTCCCGGAACGAATGTGGGTCTGGGGAAAGACTATACACTCTTTGCCAAAGTAGATGGGATCGTTAAGTATGAAGGGGGAATCGCCCGCCGCAAGGTAAGCGTGTATCCTTCTGTTTAGATTCTCTTCCCATCTTCCTGCCTTTTTGTAACCCGTCCACTTCATTTTTTCTGGAAAGCCAAGTAGGGTTTAAGGATCAGTATGTTTATTGATCAAGCACGTATATTTGTCAAAGCTGGTGACGGGGGCACCGGACATTGCAGCTTTCGACGTGAAAAATTTGCCGAATTTGGTGGTCCCAACGGAGGTGACGGCGGGGATGGAGGGGACGTGGTGTTTCTGGCCTCCAACAGGGTGTCAACGTTGCTGGACTTGCGATATCAACGGCACTACGA
>Ga0209536_100014369_pt1 | contig 11379 bp, 7 predicted proteins | sample DeeMarSeWOR28_12_FD_187461 | JGI IMG/M metagenome (GOLD analysis project Ga0209536, IMG submission 187461) | Marine sediment microbial communities from White Oak River estuary, North Carolina - WOR-2-8_12 (SPAdes) (version 2) | ecosystem: Environmental > Aquatic > Marine > Intertidal zone >... | reverse complement strand
CATTTAATTTCGGCTATATTAATTATTCGTACACCAGCTTTTTTATATAAAGAAATTTCCGGCTTAAGTCGTAAATAATCATTCTTCGATAAAACAAGAATCTTTAGTTCTTCTTTACGTAAGTCTTTTATTAGTCTATTAAAGTCTTCAGATAAACTCTCCTTATCCTCGAATAAATTGAAATCCGAAAGCTTATATAATTTTATGCCCCGCTTTTCAAGTTCTGTGTTGAAATACTTGAACATATCCGATTTATAAAAATCAAAATTGTCATCAAATACAAAAAAAGATGCATTGGCATAATCAACTGACAGCGCTTTAATTACGTTGGAAATTCTTAAGAATGAGTACGACGCATCCAGCTTATAGTTTGCCTCATTAATTTCATCACTGATAATTACTGAATAGCTCTTTCTACTCTCAATTATAAAAGGAAGATAATTAAGATTTTCTTCTGAAGGTGTAACCAATACATTAAATTTATCAGCGGTTTCAATTAACAACGAATCATCAATATTATCCATCTCGATATTCTTTATAATGAATGCTAAAGCACCTCTTTCTCTTTTAATATTTTTAGCGTAATTAAATTCTGCTGATAGTCGCGGTATATTATTTTCTTTTAAAGTTAAAATAGATTTTCCGCCAGCACGTTTCTCCTCTGATTCTATAACAAGGCTATCTTTTCTAAACTCGTTATAAATTTCTAACAGTACTTCAGGAATTGATAAATCGTTTGGTATGGTTATTTTATATAAAGGATAATTTCTATCTGATTTTTCATCTTTTACTGTTTTCTTCTTAAGCCACTCAGTTTCTAATCCGAAACTTTTTAAAGTAGACTCAAAACGAGTTTGAAGATCTTTCGAATTTACAGAAAATTCTCCACTGCTTTTATTTTTCCTCAAAGTTAGTTCAACTAATATGTTGGCGGCAAGTAAAATTAGCGCAGCAATAAACAAAAACAACAGAATTTTCTGCTGGGAACTTTTCAATTCTCTAATTCGAAATTTAAAATTTGTTCATCCAATTATTTATTTTTGAAATCAGGCTTTCTTTTTTCCAGAAAAGCAGTTGTTCCCTCTTTGAAATCTTCTGTTCCACAGGTAAGTGCAAACAAGCTTGCTTCATATTTTAATCCTTGTGCCAGCGCCATTTGATGTGTTGCCCGTACAGCCTTTAATGCTAGTTTAACTGCTTGCTGTCCTTTACTTGAAATTTTACCAGCAAGCTCAAAAGTTTTGTTCATAAGTTCCGGCTGCGGAAAAACACGGTTTACCAAACCAATCCGAAAAGCTTCTTCGGCATTAATCATGTCGCCTGTTAAAATATATTCCAAAGCTCTTGCAGAGTTTACTGCACGGGCTAAACGCTGCGTGCCTCCATACCCGGGAATTAAACCCAGATTAACTTCCGGTTGCCCGAATTTTGCGTTTTCACCCGCAACGCGAATTTGACATGCAAGTGCTAGTTCACATCCTCCACCTAACGCAAAACCATTCACAGCTGCAATTACAGGTTTGTCCAAGTTTTCAATCAAACTAAAAACAGAGTTGCCGCGTTCGGAAAACTGCTTAGCACTTAGAACATCAAGTTTATTTAATTCTGATATATCGGCACCAGCAACAAATGCTTTTTCGCCGCTGCCGGTTAACACAACAACAAAAATTTTATCATTATTACCTATCTCTCTAAATATATTTTCCAGCTCATCAATAGTCTCTGCATTTAATGCGTTTAACTTATCTGGTCTGTTAACGGTAACAATTGCAGTTTGTTCTTTTAATTCAAAGAGTAAATTTTTATAGTTCATTTTTAATTCCTTATAAATTAATGAATAAGGGTAGTCTTACATTAAGATTAAAAGATAGGTACTGATTTGATTCAAAGTAATTGTAGTTTGCAAATATTTCCAAAATAAACATTGAAATTCCTACTCCTGCACTGGCACCCACCTTAATTACTTCTTCTCTGAAATTGTTTCTCCCGGTTCCCATTTTAAATTCATGCAGTTTCTGCATATAAGTTAAGGATGCCGACACTTCGAGGACCGGCATTAACAAAACAATACTCTCAACAAAAGGACTGAAATAGTAACGTATCCCCAGACTTGCAGGAATAACCATAGTTGAAAAATTGGAATAATCAGTACTTAAATAATAATCCTGTGAGCCAGGATATTGCTCAAATCCAAGACGTGCAAAAATAAAAAACGGCAAATGGTCGCTATCAGTATATGAAACATCAACATTGATTCCATAACCGAGATCAGTAGTATTCGCAAAATTTCCGATTGGCAGCCTCGGACCAACACCTGCGGTTAGAAAAACTCCAACGGCTTTGTTTGCAGGTTGCTCTCCTGCAAAAAGAACTGAGCTTGAAACAATAAAAACTATTATTGAGTATTTCATAAGTGCAAAAATTTTCATTTATTATTGTTCTTTGTTTTGCCAAGATCTAATTCAGTACCGATTCCAAATTTAGCAACTAATTTGCCTCCGTGCTCACCGGTTTGATACACAAGAAATAAAATAATTAGTGAAAAAATCAGAAACACAAACTTTTTGTAACCTTTAAATTTTTTCTTTAAAGTCAAAAAGAATCTTAGCGCACAGATAATTAAAGAAAACCACAATAGAAACGTGGCATATTTTTGATGTTCATTTAAAACATCTGTGCTTTCTTTAGTCCACAACTGAAACGCGGAAAAAGCATCGTTGCCTGAGAGGACAGCAAAAAAAGAAGCAGCCACACCCAAACATAAAAGTAGTAAAGCGCATTTGTTAACAGATTCCTTCTTTAAAAGTATTCCCGCAATCTCCAACATTGCATAAATCGATAAAAGAGCAATTGGAAAATGAACAATTTTCGGATGTAATTCAGCTAAAAAATTTGAATCCATATTGTCCCGCTATACTTATCCGCATAAAACTGAGCCACCATTTACGTTTAATATTTCACCATTGATATGGGATGCTAGATCGGAAGCTAAAAAAAGTACCGGACCAGCAATTTCTTCAGGTTGTGCAATTTTTTTCAATGGTATATCCCCAACCACTTTTTTAAAACAAGTTTTGTCTTCCAATGACTCCTTTGTCATATCAGTATAAACCCAACCTGGTGCCACACAGTTTACGGTAATATTAAATATACCAAGTTCTGCAGCAAGAGATTTAGTGAAAGAAATCATTCCTCCCTTTGAAGCTGCATAGTGTGAGTGAAAAGCTTCACCTCTTTGCCCTGCTGTTGATGCAATATTTACTATTCTTCCATATTTATTATTTTTCATCTGCGGAACGACAAATTTAGCAAATAAGTAAGCACTTGTTAAATTTATGCTTAACGTCTCGTTCCATTGTTCCAGGCTCATTTTTTCAATTGCAGATTCTTTCCAGATTCCGGCATTATTAACTAGTACATCAATATTTCCAAAATCAGCTATTACTTGTTTTACAGATTTTTCAATTTCCTTAGGATTGGAAATATTAACTTTGTATGATTTTATTTTCGAATCGTGTCTATGACTCATTACTATCTCATTTGCTTTCTCTTCTGCAGTAAAGTATGTAAATGCAACAGTGGCTCCAGCTTGAATAAAAAGCTCTACACAAGCTTTTCCAATTCCTCTCGATCCACCTGTTATCAAAACAATTTTATTTTTATGTGTTATCATTTTTAATATTTAACTTTAAAGAGAAATAATCCTTTTGCAGGAACTGCATCAGCTGCCGATTCTCTGCATTTGCCTTCAAAAATTTCTTGAACATATTTTTCTGGATTCTCTACCTCTATTGCACGTAAAAGTGTGCCGACTATAGCTCTTACCATTCCGTACAGAAATCTGTTGGCTTCAATATAAAAAAGATAAAAATTCTTACTCTTTCTCCAATTGGCTTCGAATATATTACAATTTTTAGAATCAACCTCTGTATTAACTTTACAAAAAGATGAGAAATCTTTTTCATATAAAAATATTTTTGTTAAGTCATTTAACTTAATTAAATCAATGTTGCTGTAATATAAATATGAATAACGGAAATAGAAGGGAGATTTTTCCTTTGAAATTAAATAAATATATGATCGCTTTTGCGCATTAAACCTTGAATGAAATTTTTCATCAACATTATCAATTTCAACTAAAGCAATATCTGAAGGTAAAACAGAATTTAATGAGTACTTAAATTTATATAAATCCAAATTTTTATTAATTTTAAAATTAGCAACCTGCCCAAGGGCATGCACACCTGCATCTGTTCTGCCCGAACCAATTAAATTAATTTCTTCCTGAGTTATTTGCTCAATCGCATCCTTTAAAACCTGCTGCACAGTTTTGGCATTCTCCTGAATCTGCCAGCCCGAGTATTTTGTACCATCGTATTGGATTATCATTTTGTAATTAAACATTGCTTTAAACTTACTAAGAAGTATTTGTTTTTTGAATGGATGTATTTTTTACTCAAACATGTTTTTATTGCATAAAAACAGATGATTCCATACTGAAATAACATTAACAAAATATTGCCAAATGGCACTAATATTGCATAAAATAGCGAAATGAACCAGTTTGTAAAAATTCACAATTGATGATATGGTGAACACATATAAAGCAGCTTTTGAGGATTCCCCGGAACCAAAGCTAATAATTGATTACAAATCATACCAGATTATCGAATCTAATAAATCTGCACGTAAGGTTTTTAAATTAAAAACTTCTCGAAATAAAGATTTCTATATCAACGAATTGCTGCCGTCCGAAGAACAAAATGATTTTTTGATTCAGTTACAAAAATCAAAGAGGAAAAAATTCTCTTCAATCGAATCAATAAATTTCCTCACTAAGAAAAATGACAATGAAAGATTCAATTTAGAATTAACACAGATTAAAACTGAAGACAAAAAACAGCTTATCTGCAATTTTACCAAGCCTAAAGAATCACAGAGTGAAATAAATCATACTGTATTATATAATCAACTTTTCAATTCAACCCAAAATCCATTTATAGTGACTGATAATAAATTTCGTTTAGTATACTGCAACAAAGCTTCAGAAAACCTTTTTAACAAAAAAGCTTCACTAGTTATTGGGAAAAAACTTGAAGAGATTTACAGAATTATTAACTATCCTTCATCGCGCAATGAAATTAGAATGGAAGTTGCAAGTAAGGGCTTTTGGGAGGGTGAAGTTATTATTTCTTTGTCAAAGGGAAGGCAGAAACACAACCAATTGTCCATCTCAAGCATCGTAGGAAAAAATAAGGAACTAATCGGAACAATTGGAATTTTTAGGGACATTTCTAAACTTAAAGATGCAGAGGAGTCAATTCGGGAAACTACAAAGAGACTCCAGCAGGTGCTTGATGCATCTCCTTTGGGAGTGCACATTTATGATTTGAAGGAAAAAAATAATTTGATTTTTGTAGGATATAATAAATCTGCAAATAAAATCCTTGGAATTGATCATGAACAATTTCTTAACAAAAAAATTGAAGAAGCCTTTCCAAATCTAGTCAATACTGAAATTCCTTATGAATACCGAAAAATTGCAAAATCCGGTTCCAGATTTGAAAACGAAGTCATTAATTATGAGGACTATAAGATAAAAGGTGTTTTTGAAGTTTCCGCAATTCAAATAGCACCAAACAGGATGGCCACCTTCTTTGCGGATGTAACAGAAAAAAGTAGTGCACTTGCTGAGCTTGAAAAAAATCAATTGAAATATAAAACTTTATTTGAATCTGCCAATGATGCCATTTTTTTAATGAACGAAGATATTTTTATCGACTGCAATCAAAAGACATTGAAAATCTTTGGTTGCAGCAGAGATGATATAATTAACAAACCGCCTTACGAATTTTCTCCTGCAATTCAACCTGACGGGAAAAGTTCAAAAGAAAAAGCACTGGAAAAAATAAGTGCCGCACTTAGGGGGAAACCCCAATTTTTTGAATGGAAACATAAAAAACTTGATGGTTCGCTTTTCGATGCTGAAGTTAGCTTAAGCAGAGTTGATTTAGGCAACAAGACGATTCTTCAGGCAATTGTAAGAGATATTACCGATAGAAAAAATGCGCAACAAAAAATTTCTATACTCGCTCACGCATTAAAAAGTATACATGAGTCGGTCTGCATCACGAACATGCTTGAAAACATTATTTTTGTTAATAATTCTTTTTGTATCACCTATGATTATAGTTTCAATGAAATAGTCGGAAAACACGTTTCTACTATTTACTCGAAGAAAAATTCAACGAAATTGCTTCAGGGTATTTTGCCATCAACTTTAAAAGGCGGCTGGTCTGGAGAGCTTCTTCATGTAAAAAAATCTGGTGAAGAATTTCCGGTATCACTATCAACTTCTATTATTAGAGATGATGAAGGAAAACCATTGGCTTTAATCGGGGTATCTGCTGATATTTCCGAACGCAAAAAAGCTCAACGCGATTTGCAATTTGCAGAACAAAAATTGCGAGAGATTGTTGAGCATAGTTCTAACTTATTTTATTCCCACACACCTGAGAATGTTATTACCTACATAAGTCCTCAAAGCCGATATTTTTTAGGGTGCGAACCGGAAGAAGTGAAAATCGGTTTGACAAATTTTATAACTGATAATCCGCTAAATAGAATAGGAATGCAACGAACGCAGCTTGCAATAGAGAGCGGCAAACCACAGCTTCCACATGAACTGGAACTTAAAACAAAAGATGGACGAGTTATCTGGGTAGAAGCAAATGAGGCTCCGGTAGTTAAAGATGGAAAAACCGTTGCCATAGTGGGTGCTTTAATCGATATAACAGAAAGGAAAAAGGCTGCAGAGAAAATAAAACAATCCGAAGAGAATTACCGTGGAATTTTTGACAATGCAAGTGATGCAATTTATATTCAGGATAAGGAAGGGCGTTTTATTGAGGTGAACAGGGGTGCCGTTAAGATGTATGGCTATGAAAAAGAATTTTTTATAGGAAAAACCCCGGAAGTTTTATCTGCACCAGGTAAAAACGATCTAACTAAAATAATGGGGAAAATTAAAGCTGCATTTGAAGGAGAACCACAGCAATTTGAATTTTGGGGTAAAAAGAGAAATGGAAATATATTTCCAAAAATAGTCAGACTGGAAAAATGTAAATATTTTGGTGACGATGTGTTGATTGCTTTTGCACTGGATATAACTGAACGCAAGAAAATTGAAGAAGAACTTGGCAAAAGTGAAGAACGTTTCCGCTCTCTTATTGAAAATATGCTTGAAGCTGCTTTGATAATTGATTTAAGCGGGAAAATTTTATTCGCAAACATTAGTGCCGCTAAAATAGTCGGACTAAATTCGCCTGCTGAGGGGATTGGAAAAAAGGTATTTGATTTTCTGCACCCTGATTTTATAACACCGGTGTTACAAGTTCTTGCCAAATCTAGAAAAAGTAATGAACCATTGGTTGATGAATATAAGATTACAACTGTTGATGGAGAAATAAAGTGGGTAGAAAGCCTCGGGAAAAGAATCAGTTTTGAAGATAAATTGGCTATTCTACTTACATTAAGAAATGTTACTGATCGGAAAATGTCTGAAATGGAATTGAAAGAATCAAAAGATAGAGCCGAGGAGATGAATAAAATAAAATCCAATTTTCTTGCAAACATGAGCCATGAGCTTAGAACCCCACTCGTTGGAATTCTTGGATTTGCAGAAATGCTGAAGGATGAACTTAGCGATGAAAACTTCAAAGAAATGGCTGATAAGATTTTAACAAGCGGTAAAAGATTAATGGATACTCTTAATTCGCTTCTGGATCTTTCAAAAATTGAGGCAAATAGAGTTGAATTAAACTTCCAGACAATTAACCTTTCAACAATTGTAAACTTTCAAGTTGATTTATTCAGAGCATTTGCTAAAAGAAAAAACCTGTATCTTAATATGGAAACCTCAGAGGATAAAATTTATATTTCAGCCGATGAACAAATATTAAGACAAATATTAAGTAATCTTATAAACAATGCGTTAAAATATACGGATAGAGGCGGGGTTACAATTTCAATTGATAAATCAATATCTGGTGCTGCTGATTACGCAATAATAAGAGTTGAAGACACCGGGATAGGAATCCCAAGTGAAAGTCTTGGTACTATATTCCATGAATTCCGTCAGGTAAGTGAAGGTTTTAATCGCCATTTTGAGGGCACCGGTCTGGGCTTAACCATTACAAAAAGATTCGTTAGCTTGATGCGGGGAACAATTACTGTGGAAAGCACTGTTGGTAAAGGTTCTATATTTACATTACAGTTTCCTGCAATTGAAAGATCAAATTCTTGGCAGAAAACTGAAAAAATGGAGGCTACTAAAACAGAAGAAAAAAACAATGGGCAGAATCCGGACCATCTTCCTAAAATATTAGTTGTAGAAAACGATGATGCAAGTAAAGAAGTAACAAAATTATTTTTAAAAAATCTCTGTGAAATGGATTTTGCTAGCGATGGAGAAACAGCTGTTGAACTAGCCGGTTCCAATCACTACGAAATTATTTTAATGGATATAAATCTTGGTCTGGGAATAAGCGGACTCGACGCAGCGAGAGAAATCAGAAATATTAATGGATATGCTCGCGTTCCAATTGTAGCACTAACGGCTTTTGCTATGCGTGGCGATAGAGAAGAATTTCTAAAATCAGGTTGCACACATTATTTATCAAAGCCATTCACAAAAGATAAAATTGAAGAATTATTAAAAAGAATTTTGAGGCAAAACGGGAAAGCAGTTACTTAACATAGACTGTTTTAATATTTACAAATTCTCTAATCCCAAATATGGAAAGCTCTCTCCCGTAACCCGATTCCTTAATACCGCCAAAAGGTAACCTCGGATCCGATTTAACAAAATCGTTAACAAAACAGCAGCCGGCATTTAGCTTTTCCCTGGCAATTTTTTCTCCTATTATTTCATCCGAAGTAAAAACCGCCGCCCCCAACCCAAAAATAGTGTCGTTTGCAATTTTTATGGCTTCATTTTCATCTTTGGCTTTTATGAGTGCTGCGACAGGACCGAATAACTCTTCATCATACGCAGGCATTCCTTTTTTAACTTCTGATAAAACAGTTGGCGGATAAAACGCTCCTTTTACTCCAGGAATTTCTCCTCCTGTAACTAACTTAGCTCCCATCTCAATTGATTTTATTACCTGATTGTGAAGCTCATCTCTTAATTGAATGCTTGCCTGAGGACCCAAATCATTTTGCTCATCGAAAGGATTTCCCATTTTTTTTGATTTCATTTTTTCAATAAACAATTTTTCAAATTCATCGTAAACACTTTCAACAACAATGAATCTTTTTGCAGCGATACAACTTTGTCCCCCATTAATTAACCTGGAAGTTACACAAGTATCAGCAGCAAGTTCTAGATCTGCATCTACCAAAATTAAGTAAGGATCACTACCGCCAAGCTCCATAACCGTTTTTTTCAAAACCGAACCTGCAGTTTGTGCAACGGATTTACCTGCCGGAACACTTCCGGTTAAAGTAACGGCTTTAACTTTATCATTTTTTATAACACTTTCCATTTGGGATGATGGAACCAGAATTGCTCTGAAAATATTTTCGGGAAATCCGGCTTTGACAAAAACATCTTCAATAGCCAAAGCACAGCCCGAAACATTTGAAGCATGTTTTAATATTCCACCATTGCCAGCCATCAAACCCGGCGCTGCGAACCTGAATACCTGCCAAAACGGAAAGTTCCAGGGCATAACAGCAAGTACAACACCCAAAGGCCGGAACGATACAAAACTTTTTGATGCATCAGTTCTAATCATTTCATCACTTAAGAATCGCATAGCATTTTCTGCATAATACTCGCAAACCCAGGCACATTTCTCAACTTCTGCTCGCGACTGATTAATTGGTTTCCCCATTTCTTCGGTCATCAATTTAGAATAACTCTCTTTCTCAGCTTTCAAAACATCAGCAGCTTTTTGCATTAATTTTGATCGTAAATCAAAATCAGTTGCAGCCCATTTTACGAATGCGGCATTAACTGATTTAATGACTGATTCAATTTCTAAAGGCTCCATTATTTTAAATGAATTGATAACTTCTTCAGTAGCGGGATTAATTGACTTAAGCATTCTCATTCAGCAAAAAAATAAAAATTAAATTTCAGTTAATCTTTTTAATTACCACCAGCGTTATATCATCAGAATACTTTCCATTCTTTGAAAAATCAATAACGTCTTCTAAAATAGTAACAGCGATTTCTTTTGGAGATAATTTTTTTAATTCTTTTAATTTATTAATAAGCCGGGAATTTCCATACTGTTGAAAATTTTTATTTGCTGCTTCTGTTACTCCATCTGAAAACAACAAAAGAATATCTCCCTTAGAAAAATTAATACTTTCAAGGTGATATTTCGCATTGGGTGCCGGTCCGAGAACAGGTCCAGTCGGATCTAAAAGTTGAATTTCGTCTGTTTTAGACTTAAGAAAAATAGGTGGATTGTGTCCGGCATTTGAGTACAAAAACATTCCAGCAGTTTGTGTGGATAATTCACCATAAAACAGAGAGGCAAATTTATCATCCTCAAAAATTCTGTTTACAAGTTGATTCATTCTCCGCATTAATGCAGCTATTTTAATTTCAAAACCGCTGGCCATCCTAATTGCGCCTGATATATACATAGCTTCAGCAGCAGCACCAACTCCTTTACTTGCTGCATCTCCGATTGCCACTCCCAGTCTTTCTTGATCTTCACCATGTTCAAGATAATCGAAAAAATCACCGCCAACAATTTCTGCAGGATTTGTTATTCCATAAAGCTCGTAATCATGAAACTTATATTCGTGTTCGGGGAGAATGCTTTTTTGAATCTGTCTGGCTTTATCAATATCTGCTCTCAAGTGATTTGCACTTTCGGATGACCGTCTTTGTTTTATTTTTGACGTTAGTGCCGTAGCGATCATGTTAAGGCTGAGTCTGAAGTCTTCATCTATTTTATCGCTGTTTAAAGCAAGAAGATATTGGTAATAGAATTTTTCATCAATTTTTTTTCTGCTTCCAACGCCTGAAGCAGAATATTTAAAAATCCCTTTTTTAATTAGTGCACCAATTGTCTCCTTACCGAGAATTGTTCTTTCTTTTGCGATCAGATCCAAAATTGCATAACGCTTTATATCTATTTGAAAATTCTTATCTATCTTTTCAATTTTACCCGTTTGATATAACAGTATATATGTTTTTTTTGCTTCATCCAGTTTCCATATTCTTCCGCCTGTAACGTCAATATCTTCTTTGGCAACAATCCCATTTATAGTGTTGATGAGCATTTCCTCTTCGGATTTGAATTTTCCCGAAGCTATAGTTTCTACCAGCTTGTGTATTTTTCTTGCTTCCATATT
>Ga0209536_100014368_pt1 | contig 11380 bp, 9 predicted proteins | sample DeeMarSeWOR28_12_FD_187461 | JGI IMG/M metagenome (GOLD analysis project Ga0209536, IMG submission 187461) | Marine sediment microbial communities from White Oak River estuary, North Carolina - WOR-2-8_12 (SPAdes) (version 2) | ecosystem: Environmental > Aquatic > Marine > Intertidal zone >... | reverse complement strand
CGTCTGCCCGGCCTTTACGGGCTATTGGCGCCTCAGTACGACCGCGTCAACGCGCTGACGCTCGAGGTTGGGCTGGATTTTGAGCGGGGCGCCAGGACTTGGTTGCCAGACGCCGAGGCACGTCTTCGATATCGTAGTGTCCGTTCGGACCTGGACGGCGACTTGGAGCTTCGCTGGCCTTTCGGTCGCCACGTCGGAGCTCTCCGCGGCGGGCGGGCGGTGAGGTCGAATGACCGCTGGATCAATGCGGACCTGGAGAATTCGATCTATGCCTTCGTCGGAGCGGTAGATACGCGCAGCTACTACGAGGCGGATTTCGCCGAGGCAGATGTGCGGCTCGAGTTCGGGACGAGTATCCGCTGGTGGGCAGGCCTGCTGCTGGGCTGGGAGCGAGCCGGCTCTCTGGCGAACCGAGATCCGTTCTCGATCTTCACGGCGCGTGGCGGCTTCCAGGATAACTTGCCCGTGATCGAGGCGGATGCCGTCAGCCTGAAGATCGACCTCGGGCTTAAAACATGGATCAGCGGAAGCACGCCGGTCGAATTCGGCTTGGATCTGGAGCGCGCCGAGGCTGATGTCACGGGTGACCTGACCTTCTCGCTGTTCCGAGGCTACATGAGCGCGGGCATCCCGACGGTAGGGCATCAGGAATTGGTCCTAGAGGGTCGGGGTCAAGCGCCGGGTTCCTCCGGAGCACCGCCGCGGCGCTGGCGAGGCCTGGGTGGCTGGGGATCCCTGCCCACGCTGAGGCCTACAGAACGGGAAGGCGACAAGATGTGGTGGTGGGCGGCAACCTACCGGGTCCCCCTACGGCCGCGAGCCAGCTTCCTCGCGCGAGTCACGATCTGGCTACGATATGCTGCTGGAAACGCTTGGGCCACGGGAGACTCGCGGCCGCCGACGGTACACAACCTCGCGGTCGGTGCCACGGTTGGGCCCCTGGCCGCGGGCGTGTTCACCGACCCGGGCGACGACTTCAGGACGGTCCTAGCGCTAGGAATTGACACCCGTCGATAACCCTCGCCAGCCTGTAACGGCCAGTTTTGACAACCATTTAAGCGCTTGTTATGTTTATGGCGTGAAAATTGCTTAGCGGCGCCCGAAGTTCCAATCCAGACCCCGCGCAGACGGGTGGCGTGCTCGGAGTGATCCCAGCGCGGATTGGCTCATCTAGATTGCCCCGCAAGCCGCTCTTGGATATCGCCGGGCGGCCATTGATTGAATGGGTATGGCGGCGGGCGGAGTCGCTGGAAGTCCTGGACGATCTCGTGGTGGCCGCCGATGCGCCGGAGATCGTGGAAGTGGTGGAAGGGTTTGGCGGGCGAGCGGTCCTCACCCGTGGCGAGCATCCTTCCGGAACAGACAGAGTCGCTGAGGTCGCTGAGGATGCCGAATTCGTGGGCTGCGACTGGATCGTCAATCTCCAGGGCGATGAGCCATTCTTGCCGCAAGGTGCGGCTCGGGCAGTGGTGGAGCAGCTGAGGTCGGGCTGGGACGTGGGGACGGCGGCGAGCCCGATCTACAGCACGGTGGAATGGGAGGATCCCTCGGTGGTCAAGGTGGTACGGAACGACCGGGGCGGTGCTCTGTACTTTAGTCGAGCTCCCATTCCCTACGATGGGACGGGGAGGGCTGGTGAGCAGTTGCTGATGCTGCGGCACGTTGGCATCTACGCGTTCACGCGAGCGGCCTTGCGGCGAGCGACATCCCTCCCCAAGCACGCGTTGGAGGAGAGGGAGGGGCTGGAGCAGTTGCGCTGGCTGGCAGCCGGATTGCGAATCGGCGTGGCGGTTGTCGAAGGGGGAGGCCCTGGAATAGACACAGAGGAGGATCTGGTGCGAGCTGAACAGATCTTGGGAGGAAGGGAAGATTCCGCATGACTGAACGATCTGGCCCCGCCAAAATGATCTTTGTCACCGGGGGCGTGGTCTCCTCATTGGGGAAGGGGATCGCCGCCGCGTCGCTTGGCCGGCTGCTGGTGGAACGCGGTCTCGCCGTTACGATCCAGAAGTTCGACCCGTATATCAACGTGGACCCGGGCACGCTCTCTCCGTTTCAGCACGGCGAGGTATACGTGACCGATGACGGGGCGGAGACGGATCTAGATCTCGGTCACTATGAGCGGTTCATCGAGGAGTCTCTCAGTCAGGCCAACAACGTGACCACGGGACGCATATACCAAAACGTGATCACGAAGGAACGACGGGGCGAGTATCTGGGATCGACCGTGCAGGTCATCCCTCACATCACGGACGAGATCAAAGCTGCAGTTCGGCGACTGACGCCGAACTACGATGTCGTGATAACGGAAATCGGCGGGACCGTCGGCGACATCGAGTCGCTGCCGTTCTTGGAAGCGATCCGGCAGCTGCGCAGCGATGCCGGACGCGAGAGCACTCTGTTCATCCACCTCACCCTGATTCCCTACATGGCCGCTGCCGGTGAGCTGAAGACGAAGCCGACTCAGCATTCTGTGCGGGAGCTGATGGAAATCGGGATCATGCCGGACGTGCTGGTGTGCCGAACCGAGCACGAGCTCACCGAAGACTTGCGGCGTAAGATCGCCCTCTTCTGCAACGTCAAGACGGAGGCGGTGATCGAAGCTCGCGATGCCGAGACCATCTACGAGGTCCCGCTAGTCTACCATCGGCAAGGTCTGGATCAGCTCGTTGTTGACAAGCTGGGACTAGATGTGCCCCCACCCAAGCTCACCGAATGGCGTGCGCTCGTGGAGAGGGTCAAACGGCCGAGCTGTGGCAGCGTTCGCGTGGCAGTCGTAGGTAAGTACACTGAATTGGTCGACTCCTATAAGTCTATCCACGAGGCGTTGACCCACGGTGGCATCGCGAACGACGTACGTGTACACGTCGACTGGCTGTCTTCCGAGGACATCAAAGGTCCGGAAGACGCGACTCGATTGGCCGAGTACGACGCTTTGCTCGTCCCAGGAGGATTCGGCGTTCGAGGTGTGGAGGGGATGGTACGAGCGATAGAGTGGGCGCGCGAGAACGATCTGCCGTTCTTTGGGATATGCCTGGGTCTTCAGTCGGCGATCATCGAGTTCTCTCGCAACGTGTGCCGGCTCGAGGAATCTCACTCGCGTGAGTTTGCGCCCGAATGTGCCGACCCGGTCGTCTCGCTCATGGACTCGCAGCGACAGATCACCGATATGGGCGGCACGATGCGGTTGGGAGCCTACCCATGCCAACTCGGGCCCGGATCGCGCGCTGCAGCAATTTACGGTAAGGCCGATATCAGCGAACGCCACCGTCACCGGTACGAAGTAAACAACGCGTATAGAGAGACGCTGGCTCAGCACGGAATGCGTTTGAGTGGGCTCTCACCCGACGGCATGTTGGTGGAGATCATAGAACTGCCCAGCCACCCGTGGTACGTGGCGACTCAGTTCCATCCCGAGCTCAAGTCGAGGCCCGCGCATCCCCATCCACTCTTCGCATCGTTCATCCAAGCAGCGGTACGACGGCGCGATGACCAGCGAGCGGATGAATTCGAAGCTGTTGGGGTCGGGGAGTGAGAGGGGAGCCATCCCATGCCGGACCTCGTTCAGCTGTTCCAGCCGCGTGGCGGTTTCTTCCTGATCGCCGGCCCTTGTGTTCTCGAGGATGATGATACGAACCTGGCGGTAGCGGAGGCGGTCTCCCGCGCCGCCCAGCGTTTCGGCATCCCCGCAGTCTTCAAGGCTTCCTTCGACAAGGCCAATCGCAGCGGGATCGCCTCGGCACGGGGGCCGGGCTTGGAGCGAGGACTCCGTCAGCTGGAGCAGATCAAAGCACGCCTGGGCATTCCTGTCGTCACCGACGTTCATCTGCCTGAGCAAGCGGCGCCAGCGGCGGAAGTCGTCGACGTGTTGCAGATCCCAGCTTTCCTGTGCCGTCAGACGGATCTGATCCTGGCGGCGGCCGGTACGAGCCGTCCGGTGAATCTGAAGAAGGGGCAGTGGATGGCTCCTCAGGACATGGCTCAGCAGGTTGAGAAGGCTCGAAGCGGGGGCGCCTTAGGTGTGGCGGTCACGGAAAGGGGAACCGCATTCGGCTACCACAATCTGGTGGTAGATATGCGCTCCTTCACTGTGATAAAAGAGGCTTGCCGGTGCCCGGTGGTCTTCGATGCCAGCCATTCCGTGCAACTCCCGGGTGGGGCGGGAGACAGGAGCGGAGGCGAGCCTCGCCATATCGAGGCACTGGCCGCTGCCGCGGTGGCTGCCGGCGCCGATGCGCTCTTCGTCGAGGTGCACCCCGAGCCGGAGAGGGCGCTCTCGGACGCGGCCAGCATGTTGAGGCTGGATCAGCTGGAGAACTTGCTGGCCCGGGTCTTGGCGGTGCGCGATGCGGTAGGAGTCCAGTCGGAGGCGCTCGATGCTTGAAAAGCGTGGCGAGATCCCAGCCGAGCTCGCTGCGAGCGTGAAGCTGGTTATCCTGGATGTGGACGGTGTGATGACTGACGGCGGCATCTATTACGGCGCGTCGGACTCGGGTGAAGTCGTGGAACTCAAGAGATTCGAGATCACCGATGGTTTAGCGGTGAAACTGCTGCAGCGTGCGGGCATCGAGGTTGCGATCGTCACGGGCCGTCGCTCTGGGGTTGTGACGAGGCGGGCCAAGGAGCTGGCGATCGAGGAAGTTCACCAGGACCCAGGTGCCGAGAAGCTGCCAATCGTACGGGAGATACTGAGTCGGAAGAGGTTGGACTGGGAGAACGTAGCCTTCTTGTCGGATGACCTTGCCGACATACCGGTCTTGCGACGTGCCGCTTTGCCGGTTGCGGTGAAGAACGCGGTGCCCGAGGTCATGTCCATTTCGCTTTGGTGCACAGACCGCCCCGGTGGCGCGGGCGCCATACGCGACTTCGCCGAGGCGTTGTTGAAGGCTCGAGGAGAATGGGCGGGCGTGGTGGACCAGTACCTGGCCGAGCGAGAGGATCCGAAACGTGGATGAGCGTGAGTTGATCGAGGCGGCTCGGCGTGTAATCCGTCTCGAAGGCGAAGCGGTGCTCAAGCTCGAGGAGCGCATCGACGCTGGGTTCGCGCGGGCCGTCGAGCTGTTGGCGAAGCTCCGAGGTCGTGCGATCGTCACGGGGGTGGGAAAGTCGGGGATCATCGCTCGCAAGATCGCCGCTACTTTCACGTCCACCGGGACGCCGGCGTTGTTCCTACACCCTGTGGAGGGTGTGCACGGTGATCTGGGCATGGTTCTGCGCGATGACCTGCTGGTCCTCATCTCCAAGAGTGGCGAGTCCGACGAGCTTTTCGAATTGGTAAGAGTCGTCAAGCGCTTGGGTGTGCCGATCATCGCTTTCACCGGTAGGCGGAAGTCGACGCTTGCGGAGCAGGCCAATGTCGCGCTGGACGTAGCTGTTAATGAAGAAGCTTGCCCACACGATCTAGCTCCGACTGCCAGCACGACGGCAGCCCTGGCAATGGGTGATGCGCTGGCCGTGGCGGTCCTGCTCGCGAAGGGTTTCACTCCAGATGATTTTGCCAAGCTGCACCCCGGCGGTGCCTTGGGACGCCAGTTGCTGCGTGTGGCCGATGTGATGGTGAGCGGTGCGGACAAGGTACCGGCGCTACCGCGGGATGCGACTCTGCGGGAGGCGATGCTGGAGATCGCATACAAGCGTGGCACGGTAACGGTCGTGGATGAGGAGGGTAGGATCATCGGAGTGATCACTGCGGGCGACCTCACCCGATTTGTGGACAGCAAGGAGGAGTTCTTTCACCGTCAGGTCTGGGAGGCCATGAACGCGAACCCGAAGACTGTCACCGTGGACACGCTCGCGGCCGAGGCAGTCTACAAAATGGAACAGCATGGCATCATGGCTCTGCCGGTCATCGACCAGAACGATCGCCTGGCGGGAATCGTCCATCTTCACGACCTGATGCGGGCGCGGGTGGTCTGATATTATATGAGCGCGCGTTGGATTGCGGTGTTGGTGCTGGCTTTTTCGCTGGCCGCATGTTCCGAGAGCGGTGATCCCCCTCTCGTGGCCGAAGAGATCCTGCAGTTGAACCCGAAGGCGAACCAGGTGGTCTTCGGTCTCGACCACTTCATGGCAGAAGAGGGGATACGCCGGGCCCAAGTCAAGGCAGACACGGCTTTCTTTCTAGAGGATGAGTCTCTGGTCGAACTTCGCATCATGGATGTCATCTTCTTCGACAGTTCAGGCGATACCACGTCGATCCTGACGGCGAAGGAAGGCACGTACGATTGGGAAACGGGTAATATGACCGCGAAGATCGACGTGGTAGTGGTAAACCCCCGCGAGAACCGACGAGTCGAGACTTCGGTGCTCCACTACAGTAGCGCGTTGGACCGCATCTGGGGCGATGAGCCGACGACGATTATCGAAGCGGATGGTACAGTCGTCGAGGGTACAGCGTTCGAGACGAACTCGCGCATGGACCGAGTCGACCTGACGTCGGCTCGCATTGTCAGGCCTGCCTCGCAATCGCAGCGCGAGCCGTGAGATGCGCGGTACGCTTGCCATCGCCCTCTTCTTGACGGTGACCGCCTTCGCGCTCGCAAGCGATCAGCAGGAGGAGAGTTGCCCATTGGAGATCATTCAAACTCCGGGACAACATACGGTTCGAACTCCTTTGCCTGAGGGCGGCAACAGGATTGACGTAGGTGGCGGCGTGGAAGCTACGTGCGGGACGAAATGGCTGCGCGCCGACAGCGCCAGCTACTTCAGCGAGCGAGGGGTGCTGTACCTGATCGGCAATTTCAGGTACACCGACGAAGGTCGCCAACTCGATGCCGATCGAGCTACCTACTACGAGAGAGAGGGTTGGGTCCACTGCGAGGGAAACGTGCGTCTGACTGATCAGGAGGGCCGATCGACTTTGAGCGGGCCGGCACTCGACTATTACCCGGCGAGCCAGGTCGTTCCCATGGATCGCATGTTCGCACCTGATCGACCGCACCTGACTTTCTACGCGGATGACCCGACCGGTTCGGAGGCGACGCCCTTCGACGTAGACGCCGACCGAATGCACATCTACGGTGACTCGCTCATCGCGACGGCGGGCAACGTGGTGGCCATTCGTGGCACGATGACGGCCAATTCGGATTCGATGGACCTGGATATGGGCCGAGATGCGCTGTGGCTGCTGGGTGGGCCGCCAGTGGTCAACGCCAGCAACATGGTGTTGGAAGGCGATTCGATTCTGGTGCAGATGGAACAGCGTCAGGTACGAGAAATACACGCTTGGCCTAACGGTTTCGCCCACGGGAGCGACATGCAGTTGTCGGCCCCAGCGCTACGGCTCTTCGTAGAGGGCAATGAGGTGAGCCGAGCGGTAGCGTCCGCGGGCGATCCGGAGCGCACCGGCGCGGTTGATTCAGCCGGCCGTGATCCATGGGCTATGAGCAGATCCCAGCACTATGCGCTCGTGGCTGATTCCATCGATATCCGACGCCCGGCGGGGCGAATCGAGCTGGTCGTCGCAGTCGACAGGGCCCGTGCGACAACGCTTTTGCCGATAACAGCGGGCGAGAGCCTGCTCGGCAACGACTGGTTGGAAGGGGACACGGTCACGGGTTACTTCACGGCTGCCGATTCGGGCGTCCTCGAAGGACAAGAAGCCCAGTTGAGCCGCCTGGTGGCCGCTGGTGTGACGGCGGGGGACGCAAGAGCATTGTATCACCTCCGCGACGAAGGAGGCGAGGGGGATGTAACCGGTCATCCGGCAGCGAACTATGTCATCGGCCGTGTCATCACACTCTTCCTTCAAGAAGGGGACGTCAAAGAGGCGCAAGTCGTCGGCCCCAGCACCGGCGTTTCCCTCGAGCCGCTCCCGCCAAGGCCCGATACGACTATCGCAATACCCGATTCCCTCTTTGATGCCGTTGACGACACGGGCAGCGTGTCTCCGGTTGAGGTGACGGCGGGATGAGCGGCGTTCAGGATTTTCGTAGTTATCTCGAGGGACTGCCGGCGCGCGACGCCCCGATGCTGATCGCCGTGCTGGAGCTTCTGGAACAGGCGGATGGCGAAGGCCGTCTGGACCGCGCTCGCTTAGCTGCAGGTTTTCGTGACTCATACGTCACACATTACGGTGAGTTTACTGACGAGGGTTTGCGGGAAAGTCGCCGCCTGCTCGAGATCCGGCGCATGACGCCAGAAGAAGTGAGCGGTTATCTGGGGGAGCAGATTCTCGCTCGACTTGAGGCCGCGGGCTACCTCGAACTAGACGGAGATGCGGAGACCGATTCGGTGGGTTTTGCAGTTGACCTATGGAATGAAGTCAGCGGCGAGCGCGCTGATCTTGGCAGGCTACTGGAGCGCGAGATCGATCGACGTCTGCGCAGCACCGACGACGTTCAGGCCGTCGCTGAAGAAGTCACGAGCGCCAGTCGCATGTGGACGCAAGGCCTGGTGAAGATCTACAAGAAACGGCGTGTGGTGAACGATGTCGATATCGAGCTTCGGCAAGGCGAGATCGTCGGATTGCTCGGACCGAACGGTGCAGGTAAGACGACGACGTTCTATATGATCGTCGGCCTGGTGGCTCCGAACGCGGGTGCGGTCTACCTGGATGGGCGGAGGCTCACGCGCATTCCGATGTATAGGCGTGCGCGTCAGGGTATAGGATATCTGGCCCAGGAGCCATCGGTTTTCAGAAGGTTGACGGTTGAGCAGAACATCTTGGCTATTCTGCAGACGTTGCCGATCCCCGAAGAGGAGCGCCGGGAACGTTTGGAGCTCTTGTTGGACGAGTTGTCCATAAAGCATCTAAGGAAAAGCAAAGCGTACTCGCTGTCAGGTGGTGAGCGACGCCGATTGGAAATCACTCGGGCTCTTGTGACCAACCCCAAATTCATGTTGTTGGATGAGCCTTTCGCGGGGATCGACCCGATTGCCGTGGACGACATTCAAAGGATCGTAGCTGACCTGAAGCACCGGGGACTCGGCGTTCTGATAACGGATCACAACGTTCGAGAGACGCTCTCGATCACGGACCGGGCCTATATAATGTTCGACGGCCGTATACACATCGAAGGGACTTCGCAGGAACTCGTTAACGATCCGCAGGCTCGCAAGCTATATTTGGGAGAGGATTTCCGCCTCTAGAGAGGGAGTGGCGATGAAAGTAGGCTTACAGCAAAGCGTTCGACTAGGACAAGAGCTTAGGATCAATCCTCGCCTTTATCAGGCGATGGATTTGCTATACATGCCGCTCCTCGACCTTCAACAGCATCTGAAGCAGGAACTCGTCGCTAATCCATTCCTAGAACTTGTCGAGCCCACCGACGAACCCATCGAGGATGCGGAAGGGAAAGACGAAAAAGAAGATGAGAACGAAGTCGACTGGGAGGACATACTGCTCGACGGGTTTGAAACCGGTGGCAGGCGCGAGGAGTACGAGGAGCGGGAGTATTTCGAGCCGACGGCGGTTGCCACTCGCGATCTTTATGACCACTTGCACGACCAGTTATCGCTACTGCGCCTGGAGCCGCGGCAGATCATCATAGCTGAGGAGATCGTCGGCAACATCGACGACACCGGTTTTCTGACCTGTAACGTCGAGGATGTGCTCGGCTCACTGAATCAGTTTCTGGAGAGCGACGAGGCCAAGGCGGCTGGATTCGAAGACGTGCCACCCTTCACCCTGGAGGAGGTGGAGGCAGTGCTTGTGATCATTCATGGACTAGACCCCGCAGGTATCGCGGCACGCGACCTGCGCGAGTGCCTCCTATTGCAGCTGCGTGACATGCACATGGAAAACGGCCTGGTCTACGACATAGTGGACAAGCACTTCGAGCAGCTCGTGAACCATCGCTGGGCCGAGATTTCGAAGGAACTAGGGGTCAACCCGCGTGAAGTCCAAGCGGCGGCCGACGATATCGCTAAGTTGGATCCGAAGCCTGGGTTGCAGTATTCGGCCGGAGAGGGCAACTACATCATCGCTGACCTCGTCGTCGAGAAGGTAGGTACCGACTACATTGTATTCCACAATGACACGGCCCTTCCGCGTCTGCGTTTGTCGCGCTCATACCGTGAGGTGGCTCAGGACAAGGCGAAGTACAAAGGAGAGAACAAAGAGTTCATCTCCAACAAGTTGAACAACGCCAACTGGATGCTGCAGGCTATAGAGCAAAGACGTCAGACGATGCTGAAGGTGATGAATTTCATCGTCAATAGGCAGCGTGATTTCTTCGAAGAGGGGATAGAGCACCTAAAACCACTGACGCTGAGAGAGGTTGCTGAGGTCATCAGCATGCACGAGTCCACGGTCTCTCGTGTCACGAACCAGAAGTACGTACAAACGCCCCGAGGCGTATTTCCTCTCAAGTTCTTCTTCTCGAGTGGCCTATCGACGGACTCGGGTGAGGACGTCTCGGCCCGTGGCATAAAGGCGCGCATTCAGAAACTGGTGAATGAGGAAGATTCCAAGAAGCCACTGACAGATCAGGCGATCGTGGACATTCTCAAGCGAGAAGGCATCAATATCGCGCGGCGCACGGTGGCGAAGTATCGGGACCAACTCGGGATTCTATCGGCCCGTATGCGTAAGCGCGTATGATAGACCCAGCGCTTCGTCGCGATTTCTCCGTCATTATCCCGGCGCTGAACGAGAGCGAGAACGTAGCCGAGCTGTTCAGCGAGCTCGAGGCCGCTTTCAACAAGCACGACCTGAACGGTGAGGTCATCTTCGTCGATGACGGATCGACCGACGGAACGGAAGAGGTGGCGCGCAGGGAGGGTAAACGGTTGCGCCGCTTCAAGTTCCAGCGACACAATCGCAACCTGGGGAAGACGGAAGCTCTGCTGACGGGCGCTCGAGAAGCTGAGAGCGACTGGCTGGTTCTGTTCGACGCTGATCTGCAGCACAGTCCGGAGGAGATCGCCCGCTTCTTGGCCGAGTCGGAGAAGGGCTACGACATCGTCTGCGGGCGAAAGGTGGGGAAGTACAAGAAGCGACTCGTGTCCGGAATCTACAACTGGTTGTCTCGCCGGGCGTTCGGAATCCCGATTCGAGACCTCAACTCGATGAAGCTGTTCCGGCGATCCGTGCTGGACGATATCCAGATGCGGCACGACTGGCATCGCTTTTTCGTCGTGTTGGCGTACGCCCGAGGCTACCGCGTCACGGAGATCGACATCGCGCTTTACCCGCGCAGGAAGGGTGAGTCCAAGTACGGAAGTGGGGGACGAGTACTGGTCGGCCTGTTAGACCTTCTCTCCGTCTGGTTCCTGCTCCTCTTCAGCCGTCCGTCTGATTTTGTCAGGGTCTGGTTCCAGTACCACGGTGACGGTCGCCGGGTTATCAACCAGAGATGTTTTGATCAATTCTTCGAAATAGCCTTCGTTCAGCGCCTTGGCCCGGATAGACTTGAGTACCTCCTCGGTCTGCAGTGCG
>Ga0209536_100014367_pt1 | contig 11381 bp, 11 predicted proteins | sample DeeMarSeWOR28_12_FD_187461 | JGI IMG/M metagenome (GOLD analysis project Ga0209536, IMG submission 187461) | Marine sediment microbial communities from White Oak River estuary, North Carolina - WOR-2-8_12 (SPAdes) (version 2) | ecosystem: Environmental > Aquatic > Marine > Intertidal zone >... | reverse complement strand
TCATCTTCATGGGCCCGACAGGGGTGGGGAAAACGGAACTCGCCAAGGCACTGGCGCATTTTCTCTTCGACGACGATGCCGCCATGGTCAGGATCGACATGTCGGAATTCATGGAGAAGCACTCCGTAGCCCGCCTTATCGGGGCGCCTCCAGGTTACGTCGGTTACGAGGAAGGCGGATATCTCACCGAGGCGGTCCGGCGCCGGCCCTACAGCGTCATCCTTTTCGACGAGATAGAAAAGGCCCACCAGGAAGTGTTCAACGTCCTGCTGCAGCTCCTCGATGACGGGCGCCTCACCGACGGCCAGGGGCGAACAGTGGATTTCAGGAACACGGTGGTCATCATGACCTCCAACATCGGCAGCAGCGCCATCGCTGACCTGCAGGGTCAGGACAGCGCGGAGATGGAGCGGCGGGTGATGGAGGCGCTGACAGGACACTTCCGCCCCGAGTTCATCAACCGCATCGACGACGTGATCATCTTCCATCCCTTGACCAGGGATCAGTTGAGGTCCATCGTCACGATCCAGGTAGAGAAGCTGGGCAGCCTGCTGCACGAGCGGGGGATCGATCTCACCCTTACGGACGAAGCCCAGGAAATGCTGGCTTCAGAGGGTTACGACCCGGTTTACGGTGCGAGGCCCCTTCGCAGGGTCATCCAGAAGAGATTGCAGGATGTCCTTGCCGTTCAGATCCTGGCAGGCAAGTTCCGGGACGGGGACAGGATCCTTGCCGATGTAAAAGATGGGGAGATCGTTTTTGAGGCAAACGGTGTCTAGGTTCCAGAGTCTGGTTTCTGGCAGGAATGTAGGATATGGGATGCAGGACTAGAAAATAAGCAATAGGAGATGGTCGACCGCTCTGGCATCAGATTTCTCATCTTGGATCTTGGATATTGGATTTTAATTTCTAGAGGCTAGACACCGCCTTTCAGCTCTGCTTTATCGGTATGGTAAAGTGGAAGGTGCTTCCTTCCCCGAGGGTTGAATCAACCCATATTTTGCCGCCGTGGAGCTCAACAAAGGACCGGCAGATAAACAGGCCCAGGCCCGCCCCCTGGAAAGATCTGGAAGCGCCCTGCTGGACCTGGACAAACTGGTCGAAGATCCTCTGCTTCTCTTCCTCCGGGATCCCGATCCCCCTGTCCTTGACGCTGATCTGGATCAGATCCCCCTTGTCGCTTTCCCTCCGCCCCTGGATCCTGGAAGCTATTATGTCCACCGGTGAGCCTGGCGGGGAGAATTTCAGGGCGTTGGTGACCAGGTTTGTCAGAACCTGGGTGATCTTATCCGCATCTCCCTCGAAGAACGGAAGGTCCTTGGGTATGTGAGTATTGATTGTAGGCAGGTTTTCGGTGACGTGGCGCGTGGAGGATCGAACGGAAAGGATCACGTCCTCCAGATCAACTTCACGATAGCGGAGAGCAAGCTTCCCGGATTCCAGACGGCCCGTGTCCAGCAGGTCGTTGATAAGGGCGAGCAGGTCCTTGCCCTTGCGGAGGATCTGTCTTATGTACTCCTCCTGCTCACTGGTAAGCTCACCCACATGGGCCTCGGCGAGCAGTTCGGAAAACCCGATTATGGAGGTAAGCGGAGTCCGGAGTTCATGGGAGACCATGGACACAAAGTCCGATTTGGCACGGCTGAGGTTCTCGAGCTCCAGGTTTGCAATATTCAGTTCCTCATTCATCCTCTCAAGGGCGTCATTTTTCCTGCTGAGGCGATGGTACAGGGCGGCGTTTCTCAAGGCATTGGTGCTGGCGCCGGCAATGATCCTCGCCATGGTGATCTCGTCATCGGTAAAGCCCATTTCCTCCCTCGTGGCCCTGAGGAGCATGGCGCCGAGGATCTCACCGCGAAAGGCGAGGGGCAGCGCCATCACGGACCTGAAGGGAAGATTGGACAGGGTTTCCTTGATGCCTTCCATGAGAGGGTCTCTTTGAACATCCTCCACGACCACCACTTCCCCGGTGCGGAAGGATTTGAGGATCTCAGGGTATTTTACCAGGTCGATGGTCAGCTCCGGCACATTGGGATCTTCATGGGAGACCAGAAGACGACCCAGAGGTATTTCCTCATCGTTCCCCCAGCTCCCCTCCACCGAAATAATGGAGCAACGGTTCGCATTGAGAAATTCGGCGGTTTTAGACACGAGGTGAAAGAGGACCTGCTTCAGCTCAAGGGATGAGGTGGTTGTCTCGAGAACATCGCAGGCCAGTTCGAAACGTCCCGACCTTTCGAGAAGCTCCTTGGTGGCGAACCGGTGGTCCAGGTTGACCTTAACCCTGGCCAGGACCTCCACGGGCGAGAACGGTTTTGTTATATAGTCGGTGGCGCCGGATTTGAGACCCTTGACGACGTCTTCCCGTTTGGCAAGGGAAGTTATCATGAGGATGGGGATGTGGGCGCCGGCCTGGTCCTGTTTGACGGTTCGGCAGATCTCGTAACCGGACAGGCTGGGCAGGATAATATCAAGACATATCAGATCCGGAGGATCGAAGAGGGCCATTTCAAGGCCCTTGGCGCCGTCGGAAGCTTCCTGGACCCTGTAACCTTCATTTTCAAACAGATTCTTAAGGAGGTTCCTGGATACAGGGTCATCCTCGATAAGGAGGATTCTAGACGGTCTCCTGATGAACGTCATAATATTCCCGGTTAGACATCCTTTATGTTAGTGTAAATTGACACTTAACAGTTACTCTTTATCATACTATAAGGTATGGGTCGAGTGTCAAGCTGAACCGTCCATGGAAAAAAGAAATCTGCGGGGTGGAGGTTCGTTTACAATCGAGCTTTTCCATGTTAAGTCAATTGTATTTGAAAGTGCTGTAATATCTCCCGTAGATACCAAAACGACATGTGAGGAGGACTGCTATGGCTGTCAAGGTGGCGATCAACGGTTTTGGCCGCATAGGAAGACTGACTGTTCGCAGCGCGATGAACGATCCGGGAATCGAGTTCGTTGCCATTAACGACCTGACCGACGCCGATACCCTGAACTACCTATTCTGTCATGATTCGGTTCACGGGTGTCTCTGGGGGGAGAAGGCAAGTGTGGCGGCCGGGGACAGCATCATCATCAGCGGAAAACCCGTAAAGGTTTTTTCTGAAAGGGATCCGTCCAGGCTCCCGTGGAAGGAACTCGGGGTGGATGTGGTCCTGGAGTGCACTGGACTTTTCACAAAAAGGGAGGCCGCAGCCGTTCACCTGGAGGCCGGAGCCTCCCATGTTGTCATTTCGGCTCCCGGCAAAGGTGTCGATATAACGGTTGTCATGGGCGTTAACAATCAGGAACTGGACCGGGAGAAACATCGCGTGATCTCCAACGCTTCCTGCACAACCAACTGCCTCGCGCCCGTGGCTAAAGTGCTGGACGAGAATTACGGGATAATCCACGGCATCATGACTACCGTTCACGCCTACACGAACGACCAGCGGATCCTCGATCAACCGCACAGGGACCTGCGCAGGGCGAGGGCAGCGGCTGTTTCGATGATACCGACAACCACCGGAGCCGCTTCCGCCGTCGGCGAGGTGCTGCCTCAGCTGAAGGGCAAGCTGGACGGGCTGGCGGTTCGGGTGCCCACACCTAACGTGTCCCTTGTGGACCTGTCGGTAGAGCTTGAAAAGGAAACCGATGCTGATTCCATCAATGCCGAGATGAAAAAGGCCTCGGAAAAAGGCCCTCTGGCCGGTTTCCTGGCTTACAGCGATAAGCCTCTTGTTTCTATCGACTTCAACGGTTGGGAGGCCTCGTCCATTTTCGACGCGCCGCTGACGAGAGTCGTGGATGGCACCATGGCGAAGGTGATGGCCTGGTACGACAACGAGTACGGTTACGCATCCCGCCTGAGGGATCTGGTCAAGTACCTCTACGGGGTGTGATGTGCTTAGGAAGAAATCTATAACGGATATCGACTTCAAGGGGAAAAAGGCGCTCGTCAGGGTGGACTTTAACGTTCCTCTGGATTCAAGCGGCCAGATAACGGACGATACGCGGATAAGGGCCACACTGCCTACCATAAACCACGTTTTGGACAGCGGCGGCAGCGTGATCATCATGAGCCACCTGGGGCGGCCCAGGGGGAATCCGATCCCGTCCATGAGTTTAACGCCGGTGTCAAAACGCCTGGGGCGGCTTCTCAAAGTTGACGTCAAGTTCGTGCCTGAATGCATAGGCGAAAAGGTCCAGAAAGCTGTCGATGGGCTGCAGCCCGGTGAAGTCCTTCTCCTCGAAAACCTCAGGTTCCACCCAGGTGAAACCAGCAACGATCCTGAATTCGCCCGCCAGCTCGCCGCTCTCGCTGATTTATACATAGACGATGCTTTTGCCACGGCCCACCGGGAACACGCTTCCGTGGTCGGTGTTCCCTCCTTCCTGCATCCAGCTCTCGCCGGTTTTCTCATGCAGCATGAGATCGACTATTTCAACAAGGCGCTGGCCGAACCGGTGCGTCCCCTGGTGGCCATGCTGGGAGGCGCCAAAGTCTCGGACAAGATACAGACGATCATGAGCCTGATGGAAAAGGTGGACAATATCCTTATCGGGGGAGGGATGGCTTTCACCTTTTTAAAGGTTCTGGGTTACCATGTGGGCAGGTCCCTTGTTGAGGCAGACATGCTCAACCTGGCAGCTGATATCATGCAGCAGGCAAAATCCAGGGGGATCCCATTTTACCTTCCAGTCGATTGTGTCGCTGCCGAGGTTATGGAGGAAAAAGCCAAGACCGTGGTTGTGCCGGCCCAGGAGGTCCCGGATGACCTTATGGGCCTGGATATCGGCCCTGCCACGGTGAGCCTTTTTAACCTGGTGCTCAACCGGGCCAGGACCATCGTCTGGAACGGTCCCATGGGGGTCTTTGAACTTTCACCCTTCAGTACGGGTACCTTCTCCATGGTGGATACTCTGGCCAAGTGCCGGGCCTTGACCATCATCGGGGGCGGTGATACCGATGTCGCTGTGCATGCCACGGGAAACAGGGACAAGATCGACTATATTTCCACGGGGGGCGGAGCCTTTCTCATGCTTCTCGAGAAGGGCGAGCTGCCGGGTATCAACGCCCTTGATGACGCATGAAAAACCGATGAAGGGACGCATGGAAGGACCTGTTGCAGAAATTTGGCCTTGGCCGGGGGAACAGACTCGGTAAAATGCAGATGATATAGCCCGCACGTTCCGGAGAGATCTTTATGGACAGAAAACCGCTCATCGTTGCGAACTGGAAAATGAACAAGACCATTGATGAGTCTGTAGATTTCGTCGAAGAATTTCTCCCCCTGGTTTCGGGTGTTGAGGATGTGGACATGGCCCTGGCCCCGCCTTTCCTTTCACTGCCACCCGTTGGCGGAGCCCTGAAGGGCAGTATGGTCTCTCTCGCCGCCCAGAATATGCATTGGGAAGAAGCAGGTGCGTTTACCGGTGAGATAAGCCCTGTCATGCTGAGGGATGTCGGATGCCGTCATGTGATTCTAGGCCATTCGGAACGCAGACAGTTCTTCGGTGAAGGGGACGGTGAAGTATCACGAAAGGTGCAGGCGGCGCTGCAGGAGGGGATCATTCCCATTCTCTGTGTCGGCGAAACCCTGGGTGAGAGGGATTACGGGAAAACCTTCGATACTGTTGGAGGACAATTGACCGGGGGATTGGCCGATGTTGTTCTCGAAACAGGGAACGAGCTCGTTCTTGCCTACGAACCCGTGTGGGCCATAGGAACGGGAAAGACGGCGAGCCCCGAGGAGGCACAGGAGGTCCACGCCTTTGCCAGGAGCCTGCTGGCCAGCGCTTTCGGGAATGATATCGCTGGAGCCATCCGGATTCTCTACGGAGGATCGGTGAAACCGGATAATGCCGGTGCGCTGATGGACATGGCTGACATCGACGGCGCCCTGGTGGGAGGCGCCAGCCTTGATCCGGACAGCTTCGCGGGGATAATAAAAGCGGTAACTGGTGATTTGTAATTGGTGAATGGTTTTGTGCTGGGCAATTTTATTTATTAATGATAGCGTTTAAGGATTAGCAATCACCACTTACCAATTACTTTTGATTTGCAAGGAAAGATCAACTGATTTGAAAGGAAAGATCAACCATGCTTTTGATCCTCGTTAAGATCCTTCACATCGTGGTCGCGGTATTCCTGATCCTGGTCGTTCTTCTTCAGACGGGGAAAGGTGCAGAAATGGGGGCCGCTTTTGGTGGCTCGAGCCAGACCCTTTTCGGGGGCGGTGGTCCCGCCGGGTTCATGGCGAAGTTGACGACCGCAGCCGCTGTGTGCTTCATGGTGACATCCCTGGGGCTTGCCTACATTTCCTCTCACAGCAGGCTGGGCGAAGTAAATCTTCCGTCTTCCCAGGAACTTCCCGCCCAGGTCCCTTCAGGAACGCTGCCGGAAGCTTCACAGATCCCGGAGGGAGGCGCGTCGGCCCCCTCGGGAGCCGGAGGTCAGGCCGGCACCACGGCCCAGTAAGCCCTGCTACCTACTTGATCTTGTTGACAACCTCGGTGCCGATCCCGATATCACGGAAGCTTTTCGTGATCCTGGCCACCGAGGTTCCGGGTCGAGGAACGATCACCTGAATCTCCCCTGTGATCTCCGGAGGTGTCTCCTCCCCGCCGACCATCTTCTTCTTTCCGATCAGGTCCAGAGTATCTCCCGTCTTCAGACCATCCTCGATCCCCAGGTCTATGAAAACGATATCCTCTCTGCCCAGGATGGATTTGCCCTCGGGATTGATCAGGATATAGCCGGTGAGGTCCCCCGGCATATCACCCTCTTCCTTGGGTATCCAGGTCAGGTAATCGAGGTGTTCGATGACATGGTCGCCTACCTGGACGTCCTTGTAGACTTCCCCGACGATGGCAGTGGACAGCTTCCCCTTGGAATGGACCACATTCATATCACCGAGAACGCGGGCCAGGTATCCGACCTGTTTTTTTGTCACCGGATGGGTGACCTTGTCGAAAATACGGACGATGGAATAGCGGCGATCGACCAACAGGGGCGTATTTGTGTCTGATTCAACATATACTTTCATCCCCGGACTGATGAGGAGCCTCTCTTCCTCAGTCGATGTAATGGTCCCGATGCCGATCTCATTGTCATCTATGATGAATCCATAGGTACTCATGGCGAAGATCATCTCCTGCTTCACCTCTTCGCTCACCATAACGGGTTCCGGCTGAGGTTCAGGCTGTTCGGCGGGTGGGGCCGGTTCAGGTTCGGCTGGAGGGGGTGCCGGCAGGGGTGGTTTTGCTTCTCGAGGTGGAGGAGACACCCTGGCCGTGATTTCAGGGATTATGATCTCCTGCCCGGGATAGATGAGATGAGGATTTTCGATCTCCCTGTTGGCGCTCCAGATCTGCGGCCACAGGAAAGGATCGTAAATATAAAAGGACGAGATGTCCCAAAGGGTATCGCCCTTGACGACGATGTGAACTTTTCCCGAGGCTTGTGAAACGCACGGCACGGTCGTCAGAAAGGTAAACACGAACAGCACTGCAATGATCGCGGCCACAGTATAGCCGGTTCGCTTCATGGCGATCTCCTTTTTGTAAAGGCTCCTTATAGATATGGGTATACTGTAAAAGGGATTATCCCTCAACCCCGAACCTCACACCGTTCGTCAAACCTCGAACCTGCACATATCCATAAATGATAGGCTCAGTGAAAATCCCTGTCAAGACAATGGTTTAGGAAAGACCGGCGGAGTTGCCTGCTGTCAATGTGTCGCTCTTCTTCAGAAAGCTCATGTACATGAGCGCCTTGCTGTGGGACGGATCCGCCTTCAGAACAAGTTCCCATTGCTCCCTGGCCCGGTCGAGGAAGCCTCTGGAAAAGTATGTGATCCCCAGCTGGATGCGCGCGTCAAGATAATCCGGACGATTCTCGATGGCCCTTATCAGAATGTCCAGAGCCTCATCGGTCATCCCCAGTTCGCGGAGGGTGACAGCAAGTTTGACCTGGATATCCGGGAATCCCGGTGAGATGTTGAGGGCTTTTCGATATTCATCAATACTGTCAACGAGCATTCCCAGTTCACGGTAGATATCCCCGATCTCCTTATGCTTATTGGCAAGTTTTCCCGCAATGAAGGGTTCTAAAGCAGTCCGTTTCCGGGTGGCCCTTTGTTGAGCCTGTTCGATGACCTCCTTGGCCCTCCCGTACTGTTTCATCTCGTTGAGGGTGACGGCCAGGTTGAGGGACGCCTCTGTGTAATCCGGGTTTAGGCGCACAGCCCTCTCGAAAAACTCTCTGGCCTTTGTGAAATCATTTTTCTGGTAGTAGATCTGCCCCAGCCGGTTGCAGACATCGGCGAAATCAGGATTTTTACGGTAGACTGAAAGAAGGGCTGCCTCAGCCTTATCGACCTGCCCGTGGTTTATGAGGTCGTCTATCTCCGTGATCGTAAACTGCTTCTGATCCATCCTGTCCTCCACTCAGCTGTTTTTTCCAGGTGCGCCGATGCAAAGCTCAATTTCGTCGGCAGATGATCTCCCCTCGCTTTTCCGGTACAAAAGCTGGGGAATCTGGAAAAAACCACGGCAAGTTGGCCTGGTTCCCCTGTTCAGGGACAGCGTCAGGCAACCTCAGTACCGCAACAACGGCAGCGGATAATAATATTTGGCTCGGTTTTCAAGGCCGCAGCGAGATACCCTGTGATAAACACTAAACGGTGCATATGCGAGGTTTAAAGCGGGCACCTGGCTTCACTTGTCCTGACTGTCTTCGGCTGGAGACGCCGATTGCTCGGCCTTGCGGATCATATCCCGAGCTTCATCCTTGATATGGTCGGGATAGCTCCCATCCAATACCTTTCTGGCTCTTTCCTTGGCGGAACGGTAACTCTTTTTCCTCAGGTAAAAGGATGCAATCTCAAGTTCGTGCTCGCCTTCCCTGAGGAGAAGATCTCTAGCCTGTTGTGTGGCCGGCTCGTTCCATTCCCCAGCCGGGTATTTCTCGATATAAATGTCCAGCAGGACCCTTGCTTCCCTCAGCAGGGAAATATCCCGGTCATGGGGTATGTATTTTTTAAAGGATAGGAAACCTATTCTCCATTTCTGGATTTGCTTCACTTTTGAGAGTGCCTGCATGTAAAGAGCTTTCTCTGAAAAGGGTCCTCCGGGATAGGCGTTCAGATAAGCCGCATAGTGTGACTCCGCCTCTGGATACTTGCCTCGTTTGAATCCTGTCTCTCCCAGCAGAAACTGTACCTCACCGCCGAGCCGGGTCCCTGCAGTGATGGGTCTCAGCTCCTCAAGGGTTTGGTAGGCCTTTTCAAGGCGGTGCTTGTCTATATCGATGCGGACCTCGCGTATCCTCTCCTCCGGCGTGGATTCACTGACAGCCGGCGCCGAACAGGAGACAGCCAAGGTGGCAAGGACCATAATCAGTGCCGTTAGAATGCCAATGGTTTTCAGGGTAGCCTCCGTGGATCTGCTGCTAGTCAGGCTGGTACAGGGTCAGATTTTCGCCTAGTATGGAGAAGAAGGTGTGATTGTGTCAAGAACGGTAAAGGGCAAAGGGGAAAGGGCAAGAAGATTCAATGAACCCGTATTCCCCTGCCCTCATGTTTCCCTTACAGGATCCCGGAGGTCGACAATGCGATACATGACCATCGGTTCAGGTTCAGCTGTCCCCCAGCATGACAGGTCGGCACCCTGCCATCTCGTCCAGACCGGTGGCAAGACGATCGTCGTCGATCTGGGACCTGGGTCCACTTGGGGCCTCTTACGGCACGGCCATGTCTCACCCGCTGATATCGATCTGCTCCTGCTGACCCACCTTCACATGGACCATTGTGCAGATCTGGCGCCATTCCTGTTTGCCCTGCGTTCCCCTGAGCTTGTAAGGGTTGAGCCCCTGCTTGTTGTCGGCCCTGAGGGATTGCACCAACACTATGGAAATCTGCAAATGATGTGGGACCATCGCGTGACGCCGAGCGGCTTTGACCTGACCATCGATGAATGGAAAGGCGAGAGATTGTCATGGCAGGGATGCCTTGTCGATGCCGCACCGACTTCACACTCTTTGGACAATCTGGCCTGGCGTATAGATTCCGGGATGGATGGGGGCTGCGGAATAGTCATTACCGGGGACGGGCGGGCTACCGAGGAGCTCATAACCCTGGCAGGTTCAGCGGATCACGTCCTGGTGGCCGAATCCGCGGCCGGTCCTGGGGAACTTCTGGATGGACACATGAACCCGGGCCAGGCAGGCGAGCTTGCGAGCATGTGCGGGTCAAAAACACTGATCCTGAGTCACATCAATCCGGGCCCGCAACCGGACGCGATCCTGAAGGAAGCTGCAGCCCACTTCCAGGGGGAAGTTGTTGTCGCTGTGGACGGGATGGAGATTGAGGTGGACTGATATAGGCATGGTCCACCTCAATGGAGAATGGAGTGTTGAAAATTGAGGATTCAAAAAAACAGGCTATGATCTTGATTCTCAATCCTCAACCCTTAATTCTCAATCAGGTCTTATTCCTGCTTCTCGTAGCTCTCTGCTGCCCCGCAGGCCTGGCATTTCCTGGGCTTGCAGCGCCCTTCCTTTGTCTCACCGCATTCCTTGCACTTGAAAGTCGCCATGGGAAACTCCTTCCAATTTTAGATCTCAAACTTCAAATTTCAAATAGGTACACAAAATGTGATCTTTCTGGAATTGGAAATCTGGGATTTGGAATCCGTTTTCATCTGCATTCCGCGCACAGGCCAACGGCGTGAACCTGAATGCTATGAACCTCAAATCCCGGTGATCCATGCGGAAGTTTCATCAAAAGGGGCATGTCCGCTGAATCCTCAAGGTCGCTGATCCGTTTGCAGGACCTGCAGAACGTGTGAACGTGCTCGCTGATATCGGGATCGTAATGCGCTCTTTCGGGATTGATGCTCAGTTCCTGGATCTCGCCCATGTCCCTTAAGGTCTGCAGGGTCTTGTAAACTGTCGTAAAGGAAATGGACGGGTGGATTTTAAGGGTTTCATGGTAGACGTTCTCCGCCGACGGGTGGCTGTGGTTCTGGTGAAGAAGTCTAAAAATACTAAGCCTTTGCGGGGTGATCTTCAGACCCGTTTCCCGAAATCTTTGGACGACCTTTTCGATGTCTCTCATCTGTTCAGGTTCCTTTCCCATCACGACCCTTACCGGATAAAGATAAATGGGTCAGACCTCAGCCTGAAAGCATAATATCAAAAGCATGGAAAGTAAATATTGTGATTGGACGGAATGGAGGCTCAGACCAGGGCACTGGCTAAAACGAAAACCAAGACTTAAGACTTGTTTGTTGTTTCTACCACAGATGCCAGTCCTTCCAGTCCCGTTCCACTGTTTCGATCATGAAACCAAGCAGCGGGAAATATAGGAGAAGAATGGGAGACAAGGAGGAGAAGG
>Ga0209536_100014366_pt1 | contig 11381 bp, 11 predicted proteins | sample DeeMarSeWOR28_12_FD_187461 | JGI IMG/M metagenome (GOLD analysis project Ga0209536, IMG submission 187461) | Marine sediment microbial communities from White Oak River estuary, North Carolina - WOR-2-8_12 (SPAdes) (version 2) | ecosystem: Environmental > Aquatic > Marine > Intertidal zone >... | reverse complement strand
ATGCGGGTGCGGCAGGTGCAGCAGCGCACGCACGGATTCACGGCCTTCATTGCCTGGCCGCTCCAGCCCGAGCATACCGAGATGGCAGGGACGCCAAAGACCGACGCGGTCACCTACCTGCGTACGATCGCCATCGCGCGCATCATCCTGGACAACGTGCCGAACCTGCAGTCGTCGTGGGTAACGATGGGGCTCAAGGTGGGGCAGATCGCGTTGCGTTTCGGGTGCAACGACTTCGGCTCGCTGATGATTGAGGAGAACGTCGTCTCGGCGGCGGGCACGACGCACCGCGCGACACTCGAGGAAATGGAGCGGCACATTCGCGACGCGGGATTCACTCCCCACCGTCGACGGCAAGACTATTCCATTATCGGAGCGGCGGCATAGGAACCATGGCCAAGAAAGACATTCTGATCATTGTGGGCTCAGAGAGCGATCGGGAACGCGTGAGCAAGGCGTTCGAGGTGCTGGACGAGGCGGGCGTTGGCTATGACTTCGTCGTCTCATCGGCCCATCGCAATGCTGAGCAGACGGCGCAGATCGCCAAGGAGGCGAAGGGCAAGGGCTACCGGGTGATCATCGCGGCGGCAGGGCTGGCGGCGGCGCTCCCGGGGGCGGTGGCGGCGCTCACGGACCTTCCGGTCGTGGGGCTGCCGCTGGAGGTGGGACCGCTGCGCGGGGTGGACGCCCTGTACGCCATCACGCAGCTCCCGCCGGGCTGCCCCGTGGGAACGGTGGGGATCGGCAACGCCAAGAACGCGGCGCTGCTGGCGCTGCGGATCCTCGCTGTGGCCGGGAGTTAGACGGGACCCACCCGTGCACACCGCGCAGCGTACTCAGACGTTCACCGAGTCGGTGATCCGTGGGATGACCCGGCTCGCCCTGAAGCACGACGCCATCAACCTGGCGCAGGGTTTCCCCGACTTCCCGGCCCCCGAGGTGATCAAGGAAGCGGCCCGCCTGGCGATTCGGCAAGACAAGAATCAGTACGCCATTACCTGGGGGGCGAAGACCCTGCGCGACGCGCTGGCGCAGCGGTACGGGGACTGGTACGGGATGGCGGTGGACCCCGAGACGGAAGTCACGATCACGTGCGGCGCCACCGAGGCGATGGCCACGACGTTGATGTCCATCGTGGACCCCGGGGACGAGGTCATCGTCTTCGAGCCGTACTATGAGAACTACGGGCCGGATGCCATCCTGTGCGATGCGCAGCCGGTCTACGTGCCCCTGCCGGTGACCGGGCAGATCGACCTCGACCGGCTGGCTGCCGCGTTCTCGGAGCGCACGCGGGCGATCATCGTGAATACGCCGAACAACCCCACGGGACGCGTGTTCACGCGGGAGGAGCTCCAAGGTATCGCCGACCTGTGCCGCAAGTACGACGCGTACGCCGTGACCGACGAGATCTACGAGCACATCTGCTACAAGGGCCGGCACATTCCCATGGCGACGCTTCCGGGAATGCGCCTCCGCACGATCACCATCAGCGGCGCGTCGAAGACCTTCAGCGTGACCGGTTGGCGCGTCGGGTCGATCGTGGCGCCGGCCGAGATCACGGCCGCCATCCGCAAGGTGCACGACTTCCTCACGGTGGGTGCGCCGGCGCCGCTGCAGGAGGGAGTGGCCGTGGGGCTGGAGATGCTCGGCCCGGAGTACTACGACAACCTGGCCGACGAGTACCGGGAGCGGCGCAACATGCTGTGTCGCGGATTGCTCGATGCCGGGTTCAAGCTCGAGCCGCCCCAGGGATCCTACTACGTGCTCGCGGACTTCTCCGGGATCAGCGAGAAGTCCGATGACGAGTTTGCGGCGTGGCTCACCGGCGAGGTGGGCGTCGCGCCCGTGCCGGGCTCCAGCTTCTTCAACGACCCCGAACAGGGCCGTACGCTGGTGCGGTTCGCGTTCTGCAAGAAGCTGGAAACGCTGCGTGAGGCGGTGAACCGTCTCCGGGCGATGGGATTGGGGCGCTAGGGGCTCTGCGCCTCGTCCTCGAGCAGCGCCTCGACCTCTGCCCGTCCTTCGAGCAACCGCTCCACCGCCTCCGAGACGTCCTTCGCGGAGGCGAGGTCGCGCGTGATGCTGGCGGCGTCGCCCTTGCCGGCATGCATGCGCAGCAGGCCGAGCCGGATGGTCTCGAGCGCGGCGACCGCGTCGGCCAGCCGCTGCTGTGCCCCGTCGCGCGTCACCGAGAGGTCCTTGACGAGGGTGTTCTTCCGCTCGGCCAGGCTCGCCTGCGCATCCCCGCCTCCCGAGACCAGCAGTCGGCTGAGCGCGTGCTCTCCGGTCACGTTGGCGATCATGGCGTTCAGGTCTTCGACCCGCATCCGCATCTTGCGTGCGTCATTCTCCAGGCGCCGAACGACGTCGGGGAGATCCTGTAGGGTCTTGCGCGTGTCGCGAGGGAGCTCCTCGAACAGCCGGTCGGCCGCCATCCCGATGGCGAGCTCAGTGCGGCGGTAGGTCCCCGCCTCGGCTGGCGCGGTGGGTTTGACCCCGATGCCGGCGAGCTTGAACAGCAGATCCCCGATGCGCGAGTTCCAGAGGCGGATGCGGCGCTTCGCTCCGCTGTCGGTGCGCCGCTCGTAGCGGTTGGCCGCCAGCACGCCTGCCCCAACCGCCGTGGGAATCGAGAGCCCCAGGATGCCGTAGGCCGCATACCAGCTCGGATCCACGGCGAGGGCTCCGAGCCCCACGAGGAAGCCGCCGATCCCACCGAACGTGACCAGGCGCGCCATCCGCTCGATCCAGGTCGGCTTGCGGCCGAACTCGAAGGCCAGCTCCTCGCGGTGGCGTTCGAAATCGGATTTGAGCGCCACGCGAGCGTCTTCAGGACCGTAGCCCGACCGCAGCAAGCTGCGCCCCATGTGCGCCATGATCCCCAGCGGGGCCATGGCGAACCCCGCGATGACCGCGGCCACGACCGAGATCCCGACGACGTCCGCCTGCGTGATCGCAGAAATCAGTGCCGGAAAGAGGAGGAAGAGAAAGAGGACCACGATCCCCGAGGCGCGGAACGATTCCCGGTTCTGCTTCACGAACACCCGGAGCGGCAGGGGGAGGTCGCGTCGCAACTCGAGGGACTGACCGAGGGCCTCGGCGAGCTCCTCGCCGTTGGCGAACCGCCTCGCGGGTTCCTTCACGAGGCAACGGTCGATGGCCCGAACCAGCCGTCCTGGGGCCTCGGGGGCCACCGACCCCAGCGGTGGCGCGGGCTGCGTGAGGTGCTTCGCGAGCACCGCCGACACCGTGTGTCCTTCGAAGGGCAGCGTGCCAGTGAGCATGTAGAACCCCAGCACTCCCAGGGAGTACATGTCGCTGCGCTCGTCGACCGCCTCACCGCTCGCCTGCTCGGGACTCATGTACTCGGCCGTCCCCACGACCTCGCCGGAGCCAGCGGAACCCGCCTCCTCGCGCACGTGCGCGATGCCGAAATCGGTCACCAGGGCCCGGCCCGATCCGTCCTCGAGCAGGATGTTGTCGGGCTTGATATCCCGGTGCACCACGCCCTGTGCGTGCGCGTAGGCGAGGGCCCACGCGATCTCGCGCAGGATGCGGGCAACATCGGAGGAGGACTGCGGCCCGCGGCGGCGGATGCGCTGGCCCAGCGTCTCGCCCTCGATGTAGGCCATGGCGAAGAACACGAACTCGCCCACCTCATCCACCGCGAAGATCGGCACGATGTTGGGGTGGGACAGCTTGGCGGCCGTACGCGCCTCACGCAGGAAGCGCTCGCGCAGGGTGGGGTGGAGCGCGAGCTCGGGCGGCAGCAGCTTGAGTGCCACCGGACGGTCGAGTCGCACCTCGCGGGCGAGGTACACGATGCCCATGCCGCCCCGGCCCAACTCCCGTTCGAGGGAGTAGCGCCCGGCCAGTGCTTCCTGGAGCGCGAGGAACTGTTGGTCGGGCTCGTGCGGCATCGGAGAGACGATGGTGCGCGGAGCTGGTTCGGGCAAGGGTCGGACGGCGGGCTAGCCGGCACTGCGATATCGTTTCGCCGGTCGATGCCCTTCCGCCCCCTCGTAGAACCGCCTATCATCCTGCCATGCGCCAACGCTTCGGAATCGGATTCGACTCGCACCTGTTCGTGCAGAACCGCCCGCTGATCCTGGGCGGCGTGACGATCGAGCACTCCAAGGGGCTGAAGGGCCACTCCGACGGCGATGCGGTCGCGCACGCGGTCATCGACGCGCTGCTGGGGGCCGCCGCCATGGGGGATATCGGCCGGCTCTTCCCAGACACGGACGAGCGCTGGAAGGGTGCCGACTCGATGCAGTTGCTACGCGAGGTGAAGCGACGCATCCTCGCGGCGAGTTACACGATCGTCAATGTGGACGCCACGGTCGTGACCGAGGAGCCCAAGCTCGCGCCGCACATCGACGAGATGCGCGACAACCTGTCCCGCGCGCTCGGCCTGCCCGTGACGGCGGTCTCCGTCAAGGCCAAGACCAACGAGAAGATGGACTCGGTGGGGCGGGGCAAGGGTCTGCAGGTCTTCGCGGTCGCGTCGCTCGGAGGCGCGTAACCTGCTCGACCAGGTCCTGCAGTGGTTGCTCGGCCTGCCGCCTGCGTGGATCTACTGGGCCATCGGGTGCCTCTCGGCGGTGGAGAACATCTTCCCGCCCGTGCCTGCGGACACGGCCGCGGCGCTGGGGGCGTACCTGTCCCAAAAAGGGACGCTTTCGGCCAACGCCGTCTTCGGCATCACCTGGAGTGCCAACGTGGGTGGGGCGGTCGCGGTGTACCTGACGGGCCGCACCCTGGGTCGGCAGTTCTTCACCGGGGGCCTGGGGCGACGACTCCTCCATCCGAGGCGGCTGCGCCGCATCGAGCGACTGTACCGACGCTACGGGTCCGGTGGGATCTTCCTCAGCCGTTTCGTGCCGGGCGTGCGGGTGGTGGTGCCGGCCTTCGCCGGGATCGCGCACCTGAGCTGGCCCAGGGCGGTCATCCCGATGGCCGTGGCGTCCGCGATCTGGTATGGCGTGCTGGTGTTCACGGTGTCCCGCCTCGCTGGCCGGTTGGAGGACGTCGCGCGCATTCTCGTGGGGCTCAACTGGGGCATCGTGGCCGTGGCCGTGCTGTTCGCGGGGTTCGTGGCGTGGGTCGTCGTGGTCGGGCGGCGCCACTGGCACACCGACGAACATGCCATCCCGACCGAGCGAGAGTGACGTGACCACGGCGCTGCAGGCTGATCTCGATCGCGCCTTCTGGGTGGAGGGATTCCAGGACTTCCTCGCGCTCGAGAGCGGGAACAGTCCGCACACGGTGGACAACTACACGCGCGACGTACGACGGCTGGCCGCCTACGCCGTCTCGCGCGGGGTGAAGGACCCCGACGGAGTCTCGCCGCGGCTGCTGCGCGAGTTCGTGTACCACCTCAAGGACCTCGGCCTCGCGCCCGCCAGCATCCGGCGGCAGATATCGTCCTCCCGCACCTACTTTCGGTTCCTGGTGGCCGAGGGACACGCGATACGGGACCCCAGCGATCGGCTGGAGATGCCCAAGGCGTGGCGCACGCTGCCCGAGGTGTTGTCGCACGATGAGCTCGAGGCGCTGCTGTCGGCTCCCAACCCCGACGAGGCGCTGGCATGGAGGGACCGCGCGCTCCTCGAAGTCGCCTATGCCACGGGCGTGCGCGTCTCCGAGCTCGTCTCGCTCGGAATGCAGGACATCTGGTACGACGACGCGCTCGTCCGAGTGCTGGGGAAGGGAGGCAAGGAACGGCTCGTGCCCATAGGCCGCCGCGCCCTCGGGGCCGCGGCGCTCTACGCGCGCGAGATCCGTCCCACCCTGGATCGCGGCGAGACGAAGGCGAGGTTTTTTCTCAACGCCCGGGGTCGACCCCTGACGCGGGTGGGGGCGTGGTCCATCATCAAGCGTTGTGCGCAGCGCGCCGGGTTGGACAAGCGCGTGAGCCCCCACACGCTGCGCCACACGTTCGCCACGCATCTGCTGGAAGGCGGCGCCGATCTCCGGGCGGTGCAAGAGATGCTGGGGCACGCCGACCTCTCCACCACCCAGATCTATACGCACGTGGACCGTGAGTACCTGCGCAGCGTGCACAAGACCTACCACCCACGCGCCTGATGATCTTCGTCCTCGACAACTACGACTCCTTCACCTACAACCTGGTCCAGTACCTGGGGGAGTTGGGCGCGGAGCCGGTCGTGCGACGCAACGACCAGGTCAGTGTCGACGAGGTCGAGGCGCTCGGACCGGCCGGGGTCGTGATCTCACCGGGCCCTGGGCAGCCCCGGGACGCCGGCATCAGCGTGCCGCTTATCAGGGCGCTGGCCGGCCGGCGGCCCGTGCTGGGCGTCTGTCTCGGGCATCAGGCCGTGGCGGAGGCGTTCGGCGGGCGCATCGTGCCGGCCGAGCACCTGATGCACGGCAAGACGTCGCCGGTGGCTCACACCGCGCACGGCGTGTTCCGGAGCGTGCCGTCGCCCCTCACCGCCATGCGGTACCACTCGCTCGTGGTGGAGCGCGCCAGCCTACCGGCGGAGCTCGTGGTGACCGCCTGGACGGAGCCTACTCCCGACGGGGGTGAGATCATGGGGTTGGAGCATCGCGAGCTGCCCGTCTACGGAGTCCAGTTCCATCCAGAGTCGATCGCCACCGCCGCGGGCAAGCAGATCATCCAGAACTTCCTCGAGATCGTGACAGCGGAGAGCGGGCGCGGGTAGCCCGCCGCACCCACACCGGTCCCCCCGCGCGTTCGCCAGGGATGCGCCCCAGCCATCTAAGCGATTATCGGGCAATAGGTTATACGGTACGTCGCCGGCCCGGCCCGGCTTGGCACGAGTTTTGACAGAGACCCCGGGCCGATGTTAGTTTTCGCCGTGCAACTCCTCTGTGTGATTCCGGCCCGTCTCGGTTCGACGCGACTTCCCCACAAGCCCCTTCGTCTCCTCTCCGGCGAACCCCTGGTGCGCCTGGTGACGCGGCGCGCGCTCGAGCTGGGGGTGGCGCAGGAGGTCGTGGTGGCCACGGACGATCAGCGCATCGTCGACGCGGTGGCCCCCCTGGGCGTGGAGGGCGTGCTCACCGATCCGGCGCTGCGTTCCGGCACGGAGCGGGTCGCGGCCGTCGCCGGGATGGCCCGCTTCGCCCGATTCGACGCGGTGCTGAACCTCCAGGGCGATGAGCCGTTCTTCGCCCGGGCGGCGGTCGAGGGAGCGGTCGAGCGCGTCCAGGGTGGCGATCCGATCGGCACCGCCGCCGCGCCGCTCGCGGCCGACGACCTCACCAACCCGCATCGGGTGAAGGTGGTCGTGGACGGCCGCGGCCACGCGCTCCGGTTCTCGAGAGCGCTTCCGGCGTCGGCGACGTGGTCTTGTGAGGTCGTGGTGCGACACCACATCGGCATTTACGCCTATGAGCGGCGGGCGCTGCTCCGGTGGGCGGCGCTGCCCGAGGCGGTTGAGGAGCGGGCCGAGGGGCTGGAACAGGTGCGGCCGCTGGCGTACGGCATTCCGATCGGCGTGGGCCAGATCGATGTGCCGGCGGCGCCGAGTGTCGACACCGACGAGGATCTGGCAGCGGCTGAGCGTTACGCGGACACGATGAGCCAAAGGGTGGGGCGATGAGCACGAAGTACATCTTTGTGACCGGCGGCGTGGTCTCCTCGTTGGGGAAGGGCATTGCCGCTGCGTCGCTCGGGCGACTGCTCATGGAGCGCGGGCTCAAGGTCACGATCCAGAAGTTCGATCCGTACATCAACGTGGATCCGGGCACGATGTCGCCGTACCAGCACGGCGAGGTGTACGTGACCGACGACGGGGCCGAGACCGATCTCGACTTGGGGCACTACGAGCGTTTCATCGAGCGCTCCCTGGCGCAGGTGAACAACGTGACCACCGGCCGGGTGTATCTCTCGGTCATCACGAAGGAGCGACGCGGCGAGTTCCTGGGCGGCACGGTCCAGGTGATTCCCCACATCACCGACGAGATCAAGTCGGCCGTGCGCCGGCTGGCTCCGGAGCACGATGTGGTGATCACCGAGATCGGCGGCACCGTGGGCGATATCGAATCGCTGCCGTTCCTCGAGGCGATCCGACAGTTCCGCCAGGAGGTGGGCCGGGACAACGCCTTCTTCATCCACCTCACCCTCGTGCCGTACATCGCCGCCTCGGGCGAGCTCAAGACCAAGCCGACGCAGCACTCGGTGCGGGAGCTCATGGAGATCGGGATTCAGCCCGACGCCCTCATCTGCCGTAGCGACCGCCCGCTCTCCGAGAGCATCAAGCGCAAGATCGCACTGTTCTGCAACGTCGATCACGACTTCGTGGTCGAGAGCCGCGACGTCGAAACCATCTATCAGATCCCGCTGCTGTTCCACAAGCAGAAGCTCGACAAGCTCGTGTGCGATCGGATGGGGCTCGATGTGAAGGACCCTGATCTGCGGCCGTGGGGCGCGATGGTCCAGAAGATCCTGGCCCCGCGCGACCGCGTGCGCATTGCGATCGTGGGGAAATACACGGAACTCACCGACGCGTACAAGTCGATTCACGAGTCGCTGATCCACGGCGGCGCGGCAAACGACGTGGGCGTGGACCTGGATTGGATCTCGAGCGACGCGTTCAAGGACCAGGAAGCGGCCGGCAAGCTGCTGGGCGACTATCACGCGCGGCTCGTCCCGGGAGGGTTCGGAGAGCCCGGGATCGAGGGAATGGTCGAGGCCGTGCGCTGGGCCCGCGAGCATCAGCTGCCGTTCTTCGGGATCTGTCTGGGGCTGCAGGTGGCGATGATCGAATTCGCGCGCAACGTGTGCCAGCTCCCGGAGGCGAATTCGAGTGAGTTCGAGGCCGAGTGCGAGAATCCGGTCATTTCCCTGCTGGAATCTCAACGCAACGTCGAGGACATGGGCGGCACGATGCGCCTCGGGGCGTACCCCTGCCAGCTGAAGCACGGGTCGCGGGCGGCGCAGATCTACGGCGCCGACGAAGTCAGCGAGCGGCACCGGCACCGCTACGAGGTGAACAACGCGTACCGGGACGTCCTCGCGGAGTACGGGATGCGCTGCACGGGGCTGTCGCCCGATGGCGCGCTGGTGGAGATCATCGAGCTACCCGAGCACGCGTGGTTCATCGGCTGCCAGTTCCATCCTGAACTCAAGTCGCGGCCGATGCAGCCACACCCACTGTTCGCGGGATTCGTGAAGGCGGCGCTCGAGCGGAAGAAGCAGCAGGCGTCGCGCGAGGAGCTGGCGGGGACGCGCGCGTGACATGACGACCTTCTGGTCACCGGCGCCGATGCTCGTCGCGGGCCCGTGCGTGGTGGAGAGTGATGCGATCAACCGCGTGATCGCCGCCCAGTTGGCCGAGCTGTCCTCGAAGCTCGGCCTTCGTGTCGTGTACAAAGCGAGCTTCGACAAGGCCAACCGGGCCAGCGGCGCGGCCCCGCGGGGACCGGGCATCGAGCGGGGGCTCGAGGCGTTGGCGCGGGTGCGAGAGGAGAGCGGCTTGCCGGTGCTCAGCGACGTACACGAGGCATGGCAGGCGGAGCGAGCCGCCGAGGTCGTGGATGCACTCCAGGTGCCGGCGTTCCTCTGTCGGCAGACCGATCTGCTGCGAGCGGTCGGAGCCACCGGGCGGCCCGTCAACATCAAGAAGGGACAGTGGATGTCGGCGGAGGCCATGCATGGCGCGGTGCAGAAGGTGCGCAACGCAGGCGCGTCGGACGTCGCGGTGACGGAACGGGGCACGTTCTTCGGGTATGGCGACCTCGTCGTGGACATGCGGAACTTCCAGCGGCTCAAGCGGGTGACGGGCGCGACGGTGCTGTTCGACGCCACCCACGCCGTGCAGCGTCCGGGGCAGGGGGTGGGTGGCGTGAGCGGCGGCGATCGGGAGCAGATTCCGCCGCTCCTCCTCGCCGCCGCGGGCGCGGGGGCGGACGGGTTCTTCTTGGAGACGCATCCCGCTCCCGAGACCGCGCCGAGTGACGGCGCCAGCATGTGGCCGCTGGGCGACCTCGTTCCCCTAGTCGAGCGTGCGCTGGACGTGTGGCACGCCGCACGAGAGAAGGGAGCCGTGCCGTGGTCACGTTGAACGTAGCCCCGTACGTGGTGGCCGGCGGCCTGCTGCTCGCCGCGGCCGCGTGCAAGGGGAGCGGCGAGCCGCCGACGACCCTGGCGGCCCAGGACACGGCCGACCAGGTGCTCTATGGATTCGAGCACAACGTGACCGTCGACGGCGTGTTCCGCGCCCGACTCACCGCCGACACGGCGTTCCTCTACCAGGGGACGCAGACCGCCCTCCTCTATGGTCTGCAGGTACGCTTCTACTCGCCGGAGGGCGAGCTCACCTCGACGGTGACCGCAAACGACGGGACGTACGACTGGCGCACCGGGGACATGGAGGCTCGCGGCGACGTCGTCGCCGAGACGCCGGACGACCGCGTTCTGACAACGACGATCCTGCGCTACGTCCGCCGCGAAGACACCATCGCGGGGCCCGAGGCCTTCGTGTTCGATGCTCCGGATCAGCACCTCGAGGGTGACGGCTTCACGGCCGATCCCAACTTCACCAACGTGGAGACGCAAAACCCGCGGAGTGGACGGGTGGGCGAGCTGGACGTGAGGAGATAACGATGGGCCCGGCTCGGATCGGTGCGCTGCTGGTGACGTTCCTCGCGCTGCCGCACGTCGGGAGGGCGCAGGGCCCTAGCACGTGCCGGCCACAGCTGGACAGCGCGCGGATCGGGCGGCACGTCGAGATCGCTCCCGGGCAATTCCACCAGTTCGGGGGCGGTGGCGTGTTCGCGCGCTGTCTCGACCAACCGACCACCATGCAGGCGGACAGCGTCGCCTGGTTCTCGGAACAGGATCTCATGGAGTTCATCGGGTCGGTTCGGTTCCAGGATTCCACGGTGTTCTTGGATGCAGACCGGGCCCGCTACCATCCGACGGCGGAGCGTCTCGAGGCCTACGGCAGCGTGCGCCTCGAGAACCAGTCGACCGGTGCGGTGTTGGAGGGTCCCAATCTCCTCTACCTGCACGCCGTTGTTGCGCATGAGCTGCACGTCGTCGCGACTGTGGATACCGCTTTCGGTCACCAGCAAGCGATCCGGCGGAATCCGCGGCAGCAGTTCTATGGTCGTCTGCAGCGATGTGTGGAAGGTATGCAGATTGCGGTTGTTGACACCGATCAGTGGGGCGGGCATTGCCAGCGCGCGTTCCGTTTCCTCGGCATCGTGCACCTCGACCAGCGCGTCCATGCCGAGATGCCCGGCAAGCTGCAGCAACTCCAGCAGCATGTCATCGGCAAGCGCGGCAACAATCAGGAGAATGCAATCGGCCCCGAGCGCACGCGCCTCATAAACCTGGTAGGGATCCAGCACAAAATCCTTGCGCAGCACGGGAAGGGTACAGGCGG
>Ga0209536_100014364_pt1 | contig 11382 bp, 10 predicted proteins | sample DeeMarSeWOR28_12_FD_187461 | JGI IMG/M metagenome (GOLD analysis project Ga0209536, IMG submission 187461) | Marine sediment microbial communities from White Oak River estuary, North Carolina - WOR-2-8_12 (SPAdes) (version 2) | ecosystem: Environmental > Aquatic > Marine > Intertidal zone >... | reverse complement strand
CTGCCAAGATTGGGACTTGAGTCCTTTCTAGTAGTTCTAATATCCCGCTTACTCTACGAAAGCCGTTCAGGGCCCAGAATGGGGTCAGGGCGCAGATAATCTCCGGTTTATGGTTGTCGTCTCTATAATTTCTGTGGGAAGCATCCAAGGGGATTCCAAGCTCATTTTCCCGGGCGAAGCCTTGCGCGGCCTGCTCCTTATTGGGATGTGCTTGGATCGACAGCGGTTTCGCTGCAGCGAGCACCTTGAACAAGAATGGCAACCTGCCAGAAAATTTCTCGGCTGTCTCTTTCCCCAGAATCTCTTCTGGATTTTCGTCAATCACCTCCAGCAGAGATTTACTGAGACCATTATATAGGACTTGGGACGGTGCTTTCGGGTGGGCCCCCATCCAGAGTTCTGCTTGTGGTTTGTCCGCCGGTACTGCTTGGCCTAGGAGCTCAGCAATAGCTGTCCTTGATCCCCAAGCATACTCTTGTATGCTATTCTCCAAGAGCCCTATCTTTCGCATTTTATTTTCTCTTGCACAGTAAAGAATTTATGCCTAAAGGACCTAGCTTTTACATATCCCCAGAGTGGGTTCATGCTGTCTGCTATTTCAGGTGGATTCTGGAGTAATGGAGTCTTGGAGGACTGGAGTATTGGTAACTGAAAACAGAAATCCTTGGCCGCCTTAAAGTCCTCCCAATACTCCATAGAAACTCCCAGGAGGTAAAGCCATCAATTTATGACCACGCCCTGAGGAATTTACCTCCAATATCGAGCAAATTTGGAAAATGATACCAGTTCAACCGGGAAAGTCCAACATTGTTGTATTTAGTTAAGTTTTTCTCCAGCATGCACTCTATGCTATCATCAGAGTTGAGATAGTATAAAATGCATTTATTCCAATACTCCAACACTTCAGTACTCCATGAGCTGCTGTTGACCACCTCTACCCGAGTAGATAGAAAGTGATGTGCTAGGTTAGAATACACTTGCAAGGAGGCTACCTCCATGTCTTTCAAAGAAAATCTAAGAGCGAAAATCAACCTCGACACCCTTCTGCTAAAGATTACTTTAACCATGCGTGAGATCCCTGGGCAGAGAAGGTTGGACAAGGGACTCACGCAGGAACTCCTAGAGATGACAGATCTTGAGCACAAGAAGGTCAGAGACTTGCAGCTCTATGTACGTCCTTTAGAGGGAGAGAGCATGGAGGTGCTGGTGTTGGATAACGAGCTTCCCATCTACCACACCACCGTGGCTGACGTAGCCCTGCGGAAAAGCCCTGTATGGAAGGAGATTTTCAGCATCAAGAATATCAAGAAAGTTATGGATGACAAGGACGTGATCGTAAGCAAGGGTAAGGAATCACTTAATCGATTGTACAATGATGCTCTGGCGCGGCTGGATCTTAGCTACACCGGAGATGATCTGGCGTTGATGGTGGAAGATGCGCGCCGGGGACTGGAGCAAAAGTCCTTGGAACAGATCCAGGAATCTTTCGAACTATTTTTTGCACTGTTGCACTTCCAGTCGGTGTCTCTAGGAATTCTGGAGGATGACATAGAAGTCTATGCCAGACCAAAGGCGAACGGTGGGGCCGCTACAACTTATGAGTATCCCGTCTTTTTCGATGAGAAAAGCTTCTTGCTGGGTCTGAAAAAAGGAACTATCTCACCACAGAGCGATTTAGATCTTGCCTGGGTCATGCAATATGCCCTGGGTGAGGAAACAGCAGATCTTCAAGGCGTCGAAGTTTTCGAATTCTTGGCCGTGTTGGCGCTGAAAGAAAGACCCTGATCATTTCACATCTGGCATTTCGCATTTATCATTTGTCATTAATCTTTGACCTGCAGTTGAGTAGGTCGGGTGGTTCTGCAAAGCAGGTTCACCCGACAACAGAACTCGTCGGATCAACCTCGCAACGCGAGAACGATCCGACCTACAGATTAGTTCCTTGATTTTCAATGATAGATGCGCAATATGAAATGCCAAATGTTAAATGCCTAGGGCCAAAGCTGCGCCACTATCATTCCCGCCAGCATCAGCCCGCAGCCAAGCAGTCCACGTGATGTGAGCACCTCGCCGAGGATAAGCCAACCGGCCAGGGCCGCAAACACCGCTTCCAGGCTGAGAATGATTGCCGCGTGGGTCGGAGGTGCAACTTTCTGGGCCACCACCTGGAGTGTGTAGGCCACCCCCACCGACATAACCCCCCCGTAAAGAATGGGGATAGTTGCCTGACGCAGACCATCAATGGTGATTGTCTCCGTTAATCCTGCCACTATCAGACTCAGACAGCAACAGACTGCATACTGGGCACAGGCGAGCTTCAATACATCTGCTCTGGGAGAAAGCCATCCTAATATTAAGACGTGCGTGGCCCATAAGAAGGCGCCCGCGAGTACCCAGGCGTCTCCGGGAGCAATGCTAAAATCTTCAGTAACGCTGAGGAAAAAGAGCCCAACTGCCGCCATGCTCGCCCCGATCCAGCCGCCCCAACCAGGCCATTGTTTCCACAGCATTCCCAAAAGTGGCACAATAACCACATAGAGCCCGGTTATAAAACCAGCCTTTCCTGCGGTAGTGTAGACAAGGCCCACTTGCTGGAGGGTAGCCCCTCCGAAGAGCACCAATCCGGCGAATCCACCCCCCAGAACAGCCTGCTTGCTGCTAAATCGCTCAAGTGCATCTTTTTCCGCTGCTCTATCACCCCGCAAGGCCAATGGCAGCATAGTGAGAGCCCCCAGCGCAAAACGTACGCCATTAAAGGTGAGAGGACCCACATGATCCATCCCCACCCTCTGGGCCACAAAAGCGCCACCCCAGATGACCGCTGTCAGCATCAAGAGTGAATCAGCTTTATAAATCTTACGATGTAGGGTATTGCCCATATACCAACCCATAGCTGATCTAGATCGGTGGTCATCGGAGCAAGGGAGTAATGGAGTAGTGGAGTAATGGAACTTAAAAAGCCCTTACGATTTAAGGCTCTTTCCAACACTCCAAAGGCCTTTTATTGAGTTAAACCTCTGGTATCTAGCAAGATCCAGTTAACTTGACCCAAAGTGTCCAGACGAAAATGGTGTGGATAATACCATCAGATCTACCTGGAAACCAGCGTTTTTGCTGCTTCGCATCTTGAAAGTACCTACTGTCCATCGCCTACGGCATTGTAAAATTTGAACGCTTTAGTCCATACTGCCAGGGAATTTGAGTTTGCTGGTTTCAAGCCAGGTGGTCGTATCGTCGAGCTCGTAAAAAGGTTGCAGCAGTAGGAGCTAAGATCAGGAGACATCATGTCAATGTCCATTAGCTTGGCTTCAGCGAGTCGATTGCCTGCAACAGGTTGGTTGGCGAGCAGTTGCAGGTGGCGGGTTTTGGTGGTGGTTGTAGTCTTTTCTTCCACCCCTTTGCTGGCGAGCCAGGATAATGACCTACTCGATCTCGAGAGCGGCGCTTTGGTGTTGTCAGCGACAACCCAGTACGGTGGCAGGTAGAACGCACAACCTCTTTTGGATGGGACAGAGGTCACTGGATGGAGTAGCACCAAAGGCTACCCCTGTCCAAACACCCTGGTGATCGAGTTGCCGCGTCAGTATCTGCTGACATCCTTCGTTATTGAAAACACGGGTGCCGATGAGTCCGGTTTCCCGGGGATTTCGGCGCGACATTTTGTTTTGTACGCTTCAACCGACTCCTATGATGAAGGCTTTGAGCTGGTGCTCAGCAGTGAAGCAGCCAAGGGTGAAAGGAAGGTGTTTGAATTGGAGGAGCCGACTGAGGCTCGTTGGTTGAAGTTTGCGATTCTATCGAATTGGGGGAATGGTGCGCATACCCAAGTAATGGAACTTGAGGCCTATGGTGAACCAGTCGGCACAATCCCCAGACAGATGCCCCTGCATGGCATCTACACAACCAAATTCGGTCTGATGCGGTTGGAGCAAAGGGGCAGTCTGGTAATAGGTTGTTACGATCTTGACAACGGTACACTGGCAGGCAGGACCAACGGCCGACTTCTGAAGTTCCGCTGGTGGGAAGATGGACCCAACGCCGGTACCGCCGCCATGGTTCTATCATCAGATGGCAGTTCACTGAATGGCTTGTGGTATGCAAGCCGGGTGACTGATGGACGGCAACCGAAATGCCAGGTGCCCGTACTGGACGCCTTAATGACGGCCATTTATGAGCCCGATGTGAAAACACCCTTGGAAAAAACTGAAGCAGAGAAAGTCCTCGAGGAGACCCTCCAGGAGCAGCTTTCTGGTGAAAAAACCGTACTCGCGATTCTTAGCAAGGTTTATTTTGACAGCGACTCAGCTGAACTCAAACCCGAAGCAGCAGAATGGCTCACGAAAAGTCTTACCGTACTTCTGAAGAGTCCCTCTCAGAAGATTATTCTCAAGGGGCACACTGACTCCACCAACACTGAAGCATACAACCTGGAACTTTCATTGCGGCGAGCTCAAACAGTGATGGAATGGCTGATTGGTAATGGTGTGGATGCCAGCCGCATGGCAGCCAAGGGTTACGGCGAGTTCAGGCCGGTAGCTGACACCAGCACGGAGGAGGGGCGGGCTATTAATCGGCGGGTGGAGATCAGCCTGCAGTAAAAAGATCGATCCTCCCAGTTAGTTACTCTTCCACTGGTACAGATTCTCCACTCATTTACCACACAAAGTGGAATAAATCCGAATATCGAAATAAAGGAGATTCAGGAATTTTGGAATTATCGGGCTAAAAAATTGATATTCCCAAGATTCTCAAAACTGTGAATTCCTTAATTTCTCAATTTCTCAATTCGTTTCGTGCTTCGAATTTGCATCTTGATGCGCGGTTAAACTGCCAGACAGAACATAGTATGGGTTTCCCTGATCCCGTCGATTGGTCTGAGCTTGTCATAGGCCAGCGCAATCATACTAGCATCGTCGGAAGCCTGGACCTCTGCAACAATATCGTACAGGCCAGTTACCAAATAGACATTCTTCACTCCTTTGATCTTTTTCACCTGACCTGCGACCTCACGGTCCATCCCCGGATCCGCTGCGATCAAAACAATTGCCTTTGCCATAATACTACCCTCCTTTTTCGACGCGTCCTCAATGGTTTTTTTTGGCATAGGGTGAACATCCGGGCTAGTGTATTTGAGTATCATAGCCGGATTCCTGATAATCTGATAGCATTTTATTAGTTATAATATCTCAGACATAGGGTTCATCCGGAATTTACACAGATCTTGGCAGGTGGTACCTTGAACCGCAGAATATCGAACAAGGAATAATGAATGTAGAACGAGAGCAGAATATTTGACCTTGAGGAGTGCTTAATTAATTTTGCCGTCCAAATTATTATAGCGAAATCCCTGCCAATAACAAAAAAACTTCATAATTCGAAAATTCTTGTTCGATATTAGATATTTAATTCAAGTCTGAAGCTAATTGACCTTTTAACTTGGCGCCTAAATTTAGATGAGGAGAATGTCATGAGCGCAGCCCAAAGAGAAATTCTTGTTTTCAGCGAACAATTCAGTCACCATAGCTATGGACCCGCTCACCCGCTGAAAGTAGAGCGTCTCCAGTTAACCATGGATTTGATCCGCGCCTATGGGCTCTTTGACGGTTCGGAAACTGTTTGGGTGGAGGCAAAACAAGCCGAGGAACAGGACCTGCTCCTCATCCATTCTCCAGAATATCTTCAGATACTGAAGGAGGCCAATGAAGGCCGTACTCCTCCGGAAGCATGGAAATATGGTCTGGGCAGCGGTGATAACCCCGTATTTCCCGGTTTATATGATTGGTCTCTGCTGGTCACTGGTGCAACAATTGAATGTGTTAGCCAAGTTAGGGAAAAAGATCGGCAGATTGCTTTCAACATTGCAGGCGGCCTACACCATGCAATGCAAAACAAGGCCGCGGGTTTCTGTTACTTGAACGATCCGGCCATAGGAATTGCCAAGATGGTAGAGGATGGTTTACGGGTGGTCTATCTGGACGTCGACGTCCACCACGGTGATGGTGTTGAAGCGGCCTTCTATGACACCGATCAAGTTCTTACCATCTCCCTTCATCAGCACGGCCATACTCTCTTCCCCGGTACCGGGTTTCCTGAGGAGATGGGTCAGGGAGCAGGCCGGGGCTACGCGGTCAACGTGCCATTGGCTCCAGGCACCGATGACGATTTGTATCTTTCAGTTTTTATGGAAGTTGTACCCCCATTGGTCCATGCCTATACCCCCGATGTGCTGGTAACCCAATTGGGAGTGGACTCCCTGACTACTGATCCGCTGGCCACTCTCAACCTAACCACCAATGGTTTCTCCCGTGTCATACAGGAGATAAAGTCCTGGGGTTTCAAATGGGTGGCACTGGGTGGAGGTGGATATAATACTATGAATGTGGCCCGGGCATGGACTCAGGCTTGGGCCATTATGAAGGGAGTTGAACTTTCGGACGATTTGCCTGAATCTTTTGTCCAACAGCACCAATCCGAGCTGGGGCCAAATCCCTCCCTCTCGGATCCGACTCAGCAGACGCATCCGGTCGTTGCCGGCCGGGCCCAGGCATTAGCCAAGTCAGTCGTTTCCCAAATAAAAGAGACTATTTTCCCGATTGTTGGAGCACAGCCCGCTTAACAAAACATCCGGGTTAAGGAATTATTCCAGCCCCTTTTTGAGGTTGAAATAACGCATGATGGCTTGACCGATTGGGGTTTTCAAATATCTTGATTCGCCAGCCGGCTTTGGAAGTGCTGCTGCCTGGGCAACGAACTGGTGGATCTCGTCCCTTTCTCCCTGCGTCAGATTCATAAATCGAAGCACCATGCCCCACTTTTTGGCATGATCAAACCGCTTGCGCAGGATTACAGAGCTATCCACCTGTATGGCTGTTTTGGAGTTAGGATTGGTAATCTTTAGGGAAAATGAAGTGCCGCAGTCATGGGGGCTTTTAGTATAGACGACGCAACCTTTGGGTGAAAAACGAGTCCCATTTGCCTTCACCTGTCTTCCCCCTTTGTTATAAAATACCTCTAACTGAATTTCTGGCGCCGATCGCCCCTGTTCTCTCTTTCCTTCCTTTTCTCCCCATGACTTTGTCATTGATCTCGCTCCTGTCCCGAATGGTTGGAAGATACCGGGTCAGAAAGCAAGGGCTATGCCAACCGAATATATAATTGAAATCATTGAAATATGTCATTCTTGATGTCAAGTGTTGTATCCTCTCTTCCACCCAAACAAGAGTCAGTGTATTTTCTTATATACCCAACCAAAAGATTGTAGATTTCAGAATGTAGATTGTAGATTCTTAGCTATATACTTAGATTTGAGCTCTTAAATCTGAAATTTGAATTAATCATTTATATAGTTTGCTTATCTCATCTGTGACGAATTCGGGAAGGGGTACCACATCACCGCCTACTTCTTGTAGTTGCAGTCCCAGGTCAGGAGGGACGACTTCGCCTATTATTTTTGCTTGAATACCTGCCTTATTGTACTCGCGGATAAGATCCGAAGCCACTTCCGCCGGTATAGTTAAAAGAAGGGCGCCTGAAGAGATCGCCCCCAAAGGGTTGAGGCCAAACTGGTGGCACAGCGCCTCTGTCTCCGGAAGTATAGTAACGGCACCAGCCTGCACCAAGGCACCACAGTTGGAGGCCATACATATTTCCCCTATCCCAGTGGAGACGCCACCTTCAGTAGGATCATGCATGGCGTGCACTGGAAAATTACGTGCTAGAGCCGCCTCGCGGATCACACTGATCCCAGGGTCCAGGAGAAAATTCTGACTCCTTTTCATCATTTCGGCTCCGTGTACCGCCTCCACCTCATCTGCCTTCTCGGTGGCAATGATTGCAGTAGCCTCAATGGCCGCAGCCTTTACCAATAGCAAAGCGTCACCCACTTTAGCGTCACTGCTGCGACACAGATCCTCTGGGGCCACATAGCCAATCATCTGACCAGCCACCAGAACGTTATTAACGGCGTGGCTCACTTCCGTATGACCACCCACCCAGAGAACCCCTATCTGCCTGCAGGCTTCCTCGATCTCGGCAAAAAGGGCCTCAACGTCCACCAGGCTGGTCTGCCCCTCCGGCAAGACAATCGCTGCCGAGTAGTAACGTGGGGTTCCGCCGCAGGCAGCTATATCATTTGCATTCACACATACCGAGTACCAGCCACAGCGCTCCGTGGTAAAGGTTATGGGATCAGTGGTGACCACCAGGTATCGATTTCCCTGGTCGATTACAGCAGCATCCTCCCCTACTGCTGGCCCCACCACCAATTCCGGTGCCTGGGAAGTATGGCGCAAGAGGTGTGTCAAGATCTCAGGTTTGAGCTTGCCCGGAGGCAAGATTTCAGCGGCCATCATGATCTCCGATCATGTCCGTGGTCAGTAGTCCGTAGTCAGTTGCATCAATACTGCAAAAAGTATTTCATTCTATCGTCCCATCCGGTTAAGTCAAGCAATGCGCGGAAATTCAGGGATTTGGGGATTCAGGGATTTTGGAATTATCGGGTTAGAAGATTACTATCCCAAAGGTTCTCGTAATTCTGCATTCCTCAATTTCCTAATTCCTTAATTCCGGAATCCGCAATTTTCTTCTCCATGCTCCAGGCCCTATGCCTTATAATCGAACTCAAATATTTTCTCTCACAGGGATCGCAGAGAACCCTGTGAGCCCAAAAACACCAAGACGAATCGGACCATTTGTCAAATCATCTAAGGATCGCTTAAGAGTTCAACGGGAAGTCCTTGATGTCTAGAATAAACTCGCTTATTCTAGACATCAAGTGCTCCCCTGGGTCCCGATGAAGTTTCATCGGGACCTCCCGCGTCAGCGGGAGTTCTTAAGCGATCCGGCTATATCCTCTGATACTTTTTTTCTGAGCCCTCTGAGTACTCGAGCGAGCCCTGAGCTAGTCGAAGGGTGAGTGGGCGAGAGATATAGGAACTGGAAACAAATGATTAATTTTAAGAATCCCCAAGACGTGGCAGCCATCATTGACCAAACTCTTCTACAACCTACAGCAAACCTTGACCAGGTTCAGAGATTCTGTGAGGAGTCTGCCACCATGGGTTTTGCCTCTGTTTGCATCGGTCCTTGCTGGGTAAAGGTAGCGGCGAGAGCCATTGCATCCAGCGGGGTTCGGATATGCACCGTTGCCGGCTTCCCTCTGGGCTTTGAGCCTCTGGAGCTCAAGGTGCAGGCGGTGCAGGCCGCCCTGGATAGTGGGGCTGACGAAATCGATTACGTGGTCAATCTGGGTGCAGTGAAAGGAGGAGATTACGAATTAGTCAACGCTGAAATGAGAGCAATGCGGCAGGCCGCTGATAAAGTGATAATAAAGGTTATTCTGGAAACAGGACATTTAACTCAGCAAGAGATTAAACGACTTTGCCAATTGGCGGTGGAGACTGAAATAGATTTCGTTAAAACCTCCACCGGCCTGGGTCCCACTGGGGCCTCTGTGGCTGATGTTAGATTCCTGGTCGAGTGCGGTCAGGGACGAATCAAAGTAAAAGCTGCTGGTGGCATTCGGACACTCCAAGATCTTCGAGGAATGGTAACTGCCGGTGCCCACCGTATCGGCACCAGCGCCGGCAGGGAAATCGTTGCCGAGGCAGCCGCTGGCGGCAAGTAAGAGGTAAGCAGAAAGCAGAAGAAAAGGGTTGCTGGTTCATCCCTAATATGAGACATAGACACTTTACTTGTCTATGCGCAGGAGATGCTTATCTTATAAAAAGTCGGCAAGTAGATCATAGTGATGGAACGGATGCTACATTGGAGGAAACATGATCATCGAACAAGTCCAAGTGGGAAACTTTGCGGTATTTGCCTATGTTGTGGGTTGTAAGGAAACCGGCGAAGGAATCGTAATCGATGCAGCAGACCAGGTGGATGTCCTTTTGGACGTTGCCAAGAACAGGCAAATTGAGAAGATCAAATACATAGTAAGTACACATTGCCACGCTGATCACGTTGGCGGCAATAGGGAAATGAAAGAGCGTACCAACGCCCAGATTGTGGTCCACAAAGATGACGCCGAAAGACTTGCCAATCCCTCGGCCCTAGCCCTGCAGATTTTTCAGTGCGAAGCTTCACCCCCTGCCGATATAACGGTCGAGGAGGGAGACCGGATCGACTTCGGTCGCCATTCTTTGGAAGTTATCCATACACCCGGTCACACCCCTGGGGGGATGTGCCTTTATACCAATGGCTACATCTTTACCGGGGATACTCTCTTCGTGGGTGGAATTGGACGCACCGACCTTCCTGGCGGATCAATGGCAACACTGTTTCAATCAATCAAGGACAAGCTCCTGACCTTGCCCGAGGACACCTTAGTTTTCCCTGGACACAACTACGGAGCTTCACCCCAGTCCACAATAGGCAAGGAAAAACAGTACAATCCTTTTGTCAGGTGATGTCCGTGGTCCGTAGTCGGTTGTTTGTTGCAAAAGATTCTTTGAGAGATGTTTTTCAAAACGGTCAAAGCACATTACCTCCTTGCAGTTCTCCGTGGAAAAGCTCCCTGTTGGCCGTTACGGTGACCGGCCCTACGAATCTTTAATTTCGAAATTCTGATCTCTGACCTCCGATCTCTGTAGTCTTCTTCTACCTGCTGCAATCTGCCAGCTTAATCTCCATGCACGATGCTCTATGCCCTTTGCACAACGAACCACTGACCACGAACAACTGACTCCCTAATTTTGCCTCCAACCTCGAGGCCCCAGGGCCGATCCTCCAACATCCTCTATATCCTCCGTCCTCTGACCTCAGACTTCTGGCCTCCGATCTCTGTCTTCTTCTGACTGCTGCATCCTGTCTCCGCTGAGTATTTCCAAATCCGCAATCCGAAATCCCAAATCCGCAATGTTTCACCCCATGCCCTATGCTCCATGCTCCATGCCTGAATCTACCATTTTGGCCTAGTTCTTGCTCTTGGTTTCTGGTAGCCTTGTCCTGGCGTGTGAGCTGGCTTAATTTGTAAGGCTGCTTTAAAAATCCATAGGCTCTGGGTATTACTGTGTCCATTTACGAGTTGCTTGTTGTCAAAGGACCCGAGAAGGGTCAGGTCTATCCATTGAAGAGCGACGAAGTCGTCATAGGGCGCGATCCATCCTGCGAGCTCTCTTTTAATGACAAGACGCTCTCCCGTCAACATGTCAAGATCGTAAGAAATGGCGACAGTCTTAGCATTGAAGATCTGGACAGTGCAAACGGTATTCTGGTAAACGGCATTCGGGTAAGCAGCGCCGAGCTAAAAGTGGACGACAGGATAACCCTTGGACAAATCGAGCTACTCTTGCGGCCGGTAGGCGAAACGGCTTCCCTACTCGAGAAGCTTTCACCTCGTGTCCCACCAGCCGACGAACCTACCCTGCTAGCTCAACCACC
>Ga0209536_100014363_pt1 | contig 11382 bp, 7 predicted proteins | sample DeeMarSeWOR28_12_FD_187461 | JGI IMG/M metagenome (GOLD analysis project Ga0209536, IMG submission 187461) | Marine sediment microbial communities from White Oak River estuary, North Carolina - WOR-2-8_12 (SPAdes) (version 2) | ecosystem: Environmental > Aquatic > Marine > Intertidal zone >... | reverse complement strand
CTAGTGGTAAGGTTGGTACTGGGAAGACCACAGTTGCTGTGGGTTTAGCATTGGCGACAGAAAACGCTCAACTACTAGATTGTGATGTTGAGGAACCAAACGCTCACATCCTTCTGAAACCTACGATATATGAAGAAAATCCTGTTTATTCGCCGGACATGAAAACGATAGCCTACACGTCAACGAAGGATGACCACCGAGATGTCGAATACAATCAGAAGCTCCGCGACATTTACACTCTTGATTTGAACAATCAATTGGAAACAAATCTCACAACAAACAGTTCTAATGACTGGAAACCTCGCTATGACAGGAATTCTAACTATATCGTTTTTGTATCTGAGAGAGCCGATTTAAGAGAGGTAGATATTACCGATTTGTACAGCCATATATATATTATGGAAGAAGACGGAAGTTTCCAGCTACAATTGACGAAGGTTGATGCAAACGATGGTGGTCCGGTGCTCACAGGTGGTGAAACAGGCACAGTTTATTTTGATTCTAACAGAAATGGTAGTTTTGATATATATCGTATGAAAGCTGATGGCACTGATGTTAAACAGTTGACCTATGACAATAACATCAATAACGCCGCCCCCGACTTGAGTGCAGACGGAACAAAAATTGCATTTTTCTCAGATCGAGACGGTAATTACGAAATATATACAATGAATGAAAATGGTGATAATGTACAGCGAGTCACATCGAATCCGGCAGATGATGTGAATCCTGTCTTTTCGCCCGATGGTACTAAAATTCTCTTCCATAGTGATCGTATGGGGAATTTTGATCTCTATGAAGCAGACTTGACCAAAAGGAATGAGGGTGCAACTGTCAGTGATGTCGTGGCCAAAATTGATGCTTCACTGGCGACTATGTAAAGTTGTTCCCTGTAGTAAATGACAGTAGTATATATGCGATAATTATGATGTAGAGACGTTGCATGCCGAAGGTCTCGTTTTATAAGTGCCGCAGATGCCATATACGGGGCAACGTCTACTGATGAAAATTAAATTATTGATCCATTACCCCAATACTCCATTACGCCAGATTTTAGATGAACCTACCTCAACTTTTAGACTATCTAAACACCAAGAAGGATTTTTTACAAAATATTACGACCTGGAAAACGATTCCGGCGCAACAAGCAGTAACAGATGAATTTCCTGATTCAATTCCGGAAAAAATAAAAAATGTTCTTGAGAAGGATGGAATACAGTCACTGTATAGCCATCAGGCAAGTGCTTATAAACAAATAGCCAGTGGAAAAAATGTTGTTATCGTTACTCCGACAGCATCAGGAAAAACGCTTACCTATAATCTGCCGATCCTGACAGCACTCCTTGAAAATAAAGAGATCCGCACGCTCTATCTATTCCCAACTAAAGCGCTCGCTCAGGATCAGGTTCATGAATTGCATCACCTGATCGAGAAACTGGAAGAACCGATAATTTGTCACACATTTGATGGTGATACGCCTCCTGAAGTCCGGCGCACAATTCGTTCAGCCGGACATATCGTGGTTACCAATCCCGATATGCTGCACCAGGGGATACTACCTCATCACACATTATGGATTAAACTGTTTGAAAACTTAAAATTTATCGTAATTGATGAGATCCACGCTTACAGAGGCGTTTTTGGAAGCCATTTGGCGAATGTTATCCGTCGTTTAAAACGTATTTGTAACTTCTATGGCAGTGATCCACAATTTATTTGTAGTTCTGCAACGATAGCAAATCCCCAGGAAATCGCAGAAAAAATAACAGGTACGCAGGTAACTGTCGTCAATAATAATGGCGCACCAAGTGGAGAAAAACATTTTCTGTTCTATAATCCTCCTGTAGTGAATAAAGAGCTGGGCCTCCGTAATTCAGTTTTAAAAGAGGTTCGAAAAATCGTTCAGCACTTTCTTCCAACAGGAATCCAGTTAATTATTTTTGCCAGGAGCAGGCTAAATGTTGAAATACTGGTTACTTACTTGAAAGCCTCAGCGAAACAATTAAAGATAAATACTAATAAAATAAGAGGTTATAGAGGCGGGTACCTACCGAACGAACGTAGGAAAATTGAACAGGGATTAAGAAATGGTGAAATACAAATCGTGGTAAGCACTAATGCCCTTGAATTGGGAATTGATATCGGGCAATTAGATGTATCGATCATGACAGGATATCCTGGTAGTATCTCCAGCAGCTGGCAACAGGCTGGGAGGTCTGGTAGGAGACAAACGACATCCGTATCATTGATGGTTCTCAGCAGCGCCCCCTTAGATCAGTATCTGGCAGAGCATCCCGATTATTTTTTCGGTAAGAATCCGGAAACAGCAAATATTGATCAAAATAATTTGCCTATTTTAATGAGTCATTTAAAATGCGGAGCCTTTGAACTTCCGTTCACATCTGATGAAAATTTTGGGACGGATGCAACTCAGCAACTTTTACAATATCTGAGAGAAGAAAGAGTCTTACGTGAGACAGATGGCAAGTATTATTGGATGCAGGAAGTCTACCCGGCAGATGAGGTAAGCCTGCGAAATGCAAATCCAAACAATGTTGTAATTGTGAATACATCTGATAACAATCGAATAATCGGTGAAGTGGATTTGTTCTCAGCTCCATTATTAGTTCACAAGGATGCAATTTATATTCATGAAAGTCAGCAATATCAGGTCGATGAACTGGACTGGGATGGGAAAAAAGCCTTTGTAAGTGAGACGGATTCGGATTATTACACCGATGCGATTTCAAAAACAGATTTAAAAGTGCTGGATATTCTTGAAAACAGAGAGGGAACTTATCATACCTTTTACGGAGAAGTTGCCGTTACAACCGTCGCTACGGCTTTTAAAAAGGTGAAATTCTTTACACATGAGAATGTGGGCATGGGGAAAATTTACCTGCCCGAAATGGAAATGCATTCCAACTCTACCTGGCTTGAGTTTACAAATATACTTTTTACAGATCCGTATTTCGAAGAATCAGTAATTGGTGAGGGTTTGCGTGGAATCGCTTACACCATGCAGAATCTGATTCCGCTCTATATCATGTGTGATCGGTCGGATATAAGCGTCATCCCGATGGTAAGGGCACCTTTTTCAAATATGCCGACCATATATGTGTATGATAAATATCCGGGAGGTATTGGGCTCAGCAAGAAGGTCTATACTATGATTCCAACAATTTTAAAGGCTGTTCTTGATCATATTCAATCCTGTTCTTGCGATAAAGGTTGTCCTTCTTGTATTGGTCCACCCCTCGAATCCGGACTTTTCGGTAAAGAAAGCGCCCAACGTATTCTGCGGCAATTATTGTAGTCTTTATTCGCATATCCTCTTGATGTATATTTAGTTCAATTGAAAGATAAAAGTAAGAAGTAGAAAGTAGGAAGTAAGTAGTAGGAAGTTGGAAAACTAAACCAACACTATAATATATCTCATTTCTTACTTCTTACTTCTTACTTCCTACTTTCTACTTCTTACTTTACATTATTCCTGTAACAATAATTTGAACGGATAATTGTGGATTTAAGGGATAAATTAAAATACTATCAGTTTGAGAGGAAAAAAGTACTTCCCGAGAAAGATAATCCTCTTGAAGAAATAGCCTCTCGTCTTAATGCAACAGTTCTGGAAAGAGATACGCTGCCGGTATTTAAGATCGAAAAGAGTATTCCCCTTTCATACATGCATCCATTGCTAACGGATGACAGCTATTCCGCTGTACAAATACCTCTTTTAACTAAAAAAAAATTCCCTGATCCTATCAATTTGGATGAAATCCTCATATTTGACCTTGAGACTACCGGGCTGGCTGGTGGAACTGGTACATATCCATTTTTAATAGGATTTGGCATCTTCGAAAAAAATACTATAAAAATTCGACAGTATTTTTTGCCTGATTTCGGGAGAGAAATCAGTGCCTATCTTGATATCCGTAATTATCAGAGGGAAACAAACGTCTTATTATCTTATAACGGTAAGACCTTTGATTATCCGCTTTTGCGCAATCGCTTTATTCTGAATCGTATCGATAATCCATTCGAGAACCACGCACATCTTGATCTATTGCATGCTGCACGAAGACTCTACAAAAAGCATTTGCCATCCTGCTCCCTAGAATCGATTGAGAAGTACGTTTTTTCTTTTCACAGATGGGGGGATATTGAGGGTTCACTTATTCCCCAATCATATTTTACATTTTTACAGACAGGAGAATTGAATGATATCCAAAGGATTATTGACCACAACCAGCAGGATATAGTTTCATTGGCCAGACTCCTTTTTCATCTGCACCACCTGGAAAACGATGAGTTTGATTCGACTTATCCGGAAAAAGAATTCGTTTCAATCTTCAATCTGGCAATAAAGATTTCAGATCTCGAACAAATTGAACCGATGATCAATTCTGTCACAAAAGAAGAAAAAATCCTTCCTGCTCAATCACTAAAAAGTTACAGTCTGCTCCTTAAAAAAGAACAAAAATGGGATAAAGCGCTTGACATATGGCATAAGCTTATTAATGACGGTGAAGAAGTTCTATTTTCCTGCGAAGAAATTGCCAAGTATTACGAACATCGTGAGATAAACCTGCAATTAGCCTTAAATTATACAAATCGTGCTATTGAATACATCAATATCATTGAAGAGATTCACAATCATACAGATATTGGAGAAAATCGGCTCAACTTAACCCGTCGCTTGAATCGCCTGCAAAATAAAATGAGTAAAATGTAAATCCGTGTGATTCATCAGTCTGGACCATTTTCATATTGCTTCATTGGATTTGCTTGCCTATATTGAAGGTATCATACTTTAAAACCCACCTATAATATCAGCATGTAACGGAGGAGATATGCGTCATAACAATCTGGCTGAAATGTTTTTCAGCACAGCTGAGAGGCTTGGCGATCGTACGGCTTATATGCACAAACCCGATAATGAATATCTTACAATTTCATTTAATGAAGCGAAAGAAGATGTTCAAAAAATTGCAGCAGGGTTATCCTCATTGGGAATTAAAGCAGGGGATAAGGTTGCCCTGATATCGCCAAATCGATATGAATGGGCATTTACAGACTACGCAATTTTAACTCTTGGTGCAATTACAGTACCAATATACCCCTCATTAATGCCTGATCATGTAGAATATATTCTGAAGGATTCAGAAGCAAAGGTAATAGTCTGTTCCGACCGTGAACAATATTCTAAAGTTGCTCAGGTGCGGGAAAGGTGCACCGATCTTAAATCTGTGGTTGTTATGGAAGAGATAGCTGATGATGAAAATCAAATATCTTTAAAATCCTTAAAAGAAAAAGGATCCAAATTATTAGAAAACAATCCTAGTCTGATCACTGAACAGATTAAAAAAACAAAATCTGACGACCTTGCAACAATTATTTATACATCTGGAACGACGGGAGAACCGAAAGGTGCCTTATTAACTCATGGAAATTTTCTAAGCAATGTCGAGGGATCACTCCACCATCTTAGTGTTAATGAGTCTGATGTGTTTTTATCCTTTCTCCCGCTTTCCCATATATTTGAGAGGATGGCCGGACATTTTCTCGCAAATTATATTGGTGGAACCATCGCTTATGCGGTAAGCATTGACACTGTTGCTGAGAACATGGGAGAAGTAAAACCTACGGTAATGACCAGCGTCCCAAGACTTTATGAGAAAATATATGCACGAATTCTGGAAAATGTTGAAACAGGATCACCGCTGAAAAGAAAAATATTCTACTGGGCATTGGGGGTTGGCCGCGAGTATATTAATAAAATAATGAATAAAGAAGATATAGATGCCATACTGCAATTTAAGCGCAATCTGGCCTATAAACTGGTTTTCAGCAAATTAGCTGAACGTGTAGGTGGCAAAATGAGATTTTTTGTATCGGGTGGTGCGCCACTGGCTAAAGAAATTGCCGAATTTTTCGGCGCTGCCGGCTTGATTATCTATGAAGGGTATGGTCTGACAGAAACATCACCGGTGATAGCCGTTAATAAAGAAGATTTATTTAAATTCGGTACTGTAGGGCCGGTCCTACCGAACGTTGAAGTAAAGATTGCTGATGATGGTGAAATATTAACGCGCGGACCACATATAATGGTCGCTTACTTTAAAAAGGATATAGAGACAAAAGAGGCGATTGATGAGGAAGGATGGTTTCATACAGGTGACATTGGATTTATCGATGATGACGGTTGTTTAACGATCACTGACAGAAAGAAGAACATTCTCGTCACCTCTGGAGGAAAAAATATAGCACCACAGCCGATTGAAAATAAATTGGTTACATGTAAATTCATTGAACAGGCGATGGTTATCGGGGATAACCGAAAGTTTTGCACAGCAGTTGTTGTTCCAGCCTTTGAGAATCTGGAAAAGTGGGCTCAGAATAACAAGATGGATTATAAAGGTTTAGGTGAACTCTCCAGATTATTTGAAGTCAGAGAATTAATAAAAAAAGACATAGAATCGGTAAATAATCAATTAGCCAGCTACGAAACAATTAAGGAGTTTTATCTGACAGAAGCACCTTTCTCCATAGAAACCGGCGAACTAACTCCGTCATTAAAAGTCAAACGTAAAGTTGTTATGAATAAATTTGCCGACCAAATCGAAGAAATGTACAAGGTTTAAAGGGGGGCAGAATATAGCATTATGAAGCAGGGTGCAAAGGGCAAAGGGCTTAGCGTTTAGATTTTTGTGCGCTATGCACTTTACTCTCTGCCCTGTGCGGCATATGATAAAATAAATATGGGAATCATCACAGAACACCTGCCTGTAAAATTGATCACCGCCATCACATATCATCCTCAATTCGAAACGGATATGGTTTTAAAAGAATTGGAAGATAAAAACTTCCTGATTGAATCCATCTCTGAAGCATATGAATTCAATAAATTTACGGCTTATTATGAAACAGAAATGGGAAGTCTGTTACATAAAAAGTTTATTTCGTTCACAGCGCTTATTGCCGCGGAGAAACTCCCAGGTATAAAAGTACAGACAAACAAAATCGAACAGAAATATCTTGTTGAACAAAATCGACAAATCAATATTGATCCCGGATATATAACGCAGGCGAAATTAATTCTGGCCACAACAAAAAATTATAGTCATCGGATCTATCTGGGAGAAGGGATCTTTGGTGACCTGCATATGCAGTTTAGAAATAAATCTTTTCAACCTCAGCCCTGGACCTATCCCGACTATAAAGATGAACAGAATGTCCGATTCTTTAATTCCGTGAGAGCACGCTATCTTGAACAACTTGCTGAAATCTAAATTTAATATCATTTCTTTTTTTCAATATTCCTTATTACTTTATACATATTTCAATCGAGAACGGAGGAATCGTGTCAGGAGTTACTTATAAAGATGCCGGTGTGAATATTGAAGCGGGTGACCTGGCTGTCAAAAAGATAAAAGACATGGTGCGATCAACACACAATTCGAATGTACTGAGCGAATTGGGTAGTTTTGGGGGAATGTATGAAATTAATAAAGAAAACTTTGATCAACCAGTTCTGGTTTCCAGCACAGATGGTGTGGGTACAAAATTGAAAATTGCTTTTTTAATGGACAAACATGATACAGTAGGTGAAGATCTGGTAAATCACTGTGTCAATGATATCGCCGTTGGCGGCGCATTACCATTGTACTTTCTAGATTATTTTGCTACTGAGAGCCTTCAATCGTCTGTTTTTTATGATGTTATATCTGGGTTTGTTCGGGGTTGTAAAAATAACGGATGCGCCCTCATCGGTGGTGAGACAGCTGAAATGCCAGATATGTATCAAAGTGGGGAATACGATCTTTCAGGCACAATTGTCGGCATAGTTGAAAAAAAGAAGGCTATAACAGGTAAAAATATAATTAAATCTGATGTTCTTATCGGATTGCCTTCAAGCGGATTGCACACAAACGGGTATTCACTGGCCAGAAAAGTGTTATTGGCCAAGCATATAGTATCAGATTATATAGATGAACTCTCCTGTACGATTGGCGAGGAATTACTTAAGGTCCATATAAGTTATTTAGATATAATACAGAGGGCTATCAAGAATTTTAAAATTAAAGGAATATCCCATATAACAGGTGGGGGAATAGAAGGGAATACAAGAAGAATCTTAAGCAAAGGTTTAGATTTGAATGTTGACTGGTCTGCATGGGATCAATTACCAGTTTTTTCTGTTATAAAAAATATGGGGAGTGTGCCTGAGGATGATATGCGAAAAACTTTTAATCTGGGAATTGGCTTAATCTTCATCGTTTCTGCTGATTCCGCTCAATCATTTTATGATTTTCTTCAGCAAAAAGGTCACAACGCGTATTTTATAGGGGAAGTTGTGTAGATTTGAATAGAATAACTGTGGTCAGGAAATGATTTTTTTATCCACCAATTACACGAATTTAAACGAATCTCACGAATTTTTATTAAAACTTTATATATTGGAGTTTAAGGCCAGTACTCCACTACTCCAATACTACATTACTCCATACATATTTATCACAACTTATATTAAACCGGATAGTTTATGTTAACTTTAGTTGTAATGATCCTCACTTTTTTCGGATACATCCTTTTTTACAGGCTATATGGCCGATATATTGGCAAAAAGATATTCCGATTAGATAATCAAAGAATGCCTCCCTCAGTGGTGAAAGAAGATGGTGTGGATTATGTTCCTACCCGAAAGGAAATCATTTTCGGGCATCATTTTACCTCAATTGCCGGTACAGGTCCTATTGTGGGTCCGGCAATTGCCATCATCTGGGGATGGGTTCCAGCCGTAATTTGGGTATTTCTCGGCTCAGCAATTATTGGTGCTGTACATGATTTTAGTGCCTTAATCATCTCTATGCGCAATGATGGAAAGTCAATATCAGAGATTACGTCGAAATATATAAATCGTCGCACGAGAATATTCTTTTTTATTGTTGTATTTCTGGCGTTATGGATAGTCATTGCTATCTTCGGGCTTGTGATCGCCATTATATTCAGTATGTTTCCTTCTTCCGTGCTGGCAGTATGGTTACAAATTCCCATTGCCATCTATCTTGGCAGGCTCATATACCGACGGGGTAAAAATGTTATAGCCTGGTCAATACTTGCCGTCTTCGCGATGTATTTGACAATGATATTAGGCAGCTACCTACCGATTAATATGCCTTTTATATTCGGTGTTCCGGCCACAGGAATCTGGACCATTATTTTGTTTATCTATGCCTATATCGCATCCGTTTTACCGGTGACTACTTTACTTCAACCGCGAGATTTTATCAATGCATTTCAATTACTCATAGCAATGTTTTTCCTGACACTTGGTGTGCTATTTTCAACATTTTTTAAAGGAATGGAACTGGTAGCACCGGCAATTCAACTTTCTCCACCCGAAGCGCCGCCGGTATGGCCATTCCTTTTTATAACAATCGCCTGTGGTGCTATATCTGGTTTTCACGCGCTTGTTGCCTCAGGGACTTCTGCAAAGCAGGTTCGGAGTGAAAATGATTCACTGTTTGTCGGATATGGATCGATGCTGGTCGAAGGGGCATTGGCAACCCTTGTTATAATTGCTGTAGCAGCTGGAATCGGAATGGGATACACTGCGGGAGATCAGACTTTGTCAGGTATAAATGCCTGGTCAAATCACTATTCATCTTGGACTGCTGCTGCCGGTTTAGGTTCGAAAATCAGCGCTTTTGTGGTTGGAGCTGCAAACATGATTGCAACATTAGGAATTCCTCATCAGATTGCAGTTGTCATTATGGGTGTTTTTGTTGCCTCTTTTGCCGGGACGACACTTGATACTGCGACCAGAATCCAACGTTACGTGATCAGTGAGCTTGGCTCAGATCTCAAATTAGCTCATTTCAGGAATAGGCACGTCGCAACAACCTTTGCCATCACCAGCGCAGCTTTACTGGCATTTGCGTCTGGAGCGGACGGAAAAGGGGCACTGGCATTATGGCCACTCTTTGGGGCTGTAAACCAAACCTTGGCTGCACTTGCCTTAATTATTGCAACCCTTTATTTACGGCGTATGGATGGGTATAAATGGATAATTACTGGTGTGCCGGCCATGTTCATGGCGGTTATGACATTATGGGCTTCAGTGATGAATCAAACACAATTCGGAACTGACAATAATCTGCTACTGCAGATAATCAATGCTGCAATTGTTATCATTGTAGCCTGGATTATCATTGAAGGGGTTGTAAAGTTTTTCAGCAGAGAAAAAATTGCTACGGAAAAGTTAACGGTTTCCGGGGATAAACTCTGATGATTGGGTTAATCAAACGAGCAGTAAAAATATTTGATAAAAGGAAAGTGCTGGCAGATTTAGTTCGCCATCAGGCAACTGATGTCCTTGAGTGGGAAACCTCAGAATTGGAGAATATATTTGCATTGCTTGTTTTCGGATCATTTGTTGGCATACCGTCCACTCCTACGGCAATTACCTTAAATTTACTTCCTCATATGGAGAATGAATTGCAGGCTATGTTGGAAAAGGTCGTCACAGCAGCCGGCCCTATATCAGATTTATTCTCACATTTGGACAGCCCGTGATGAGTGGTAGAAAAGGCCGTAATATTTTTTATCTGGGGAAGGGTGGTACAGGTAAAACAACGATTGCTGCTTTGACTGCAATGGCCTGCGCAAATGAAGGTCAAAAAGTAGCACTTTTTTCAATGGATCCTGCTCATAATCTTTTTGATGTTTTTCAAATCCAAAAGTCATCAGATGTCTTTCTGCTGCGTAAAAATCTCCTGCTCAGTGAAATTGAAATCGATTTCTGGCTGAAATCATACCTTAAATCAATTGAGGAAAAAATAGCGGGTACTTATCAATATTTAACAGCCCTCAGTCTTGAAAAACATATTGAAACGATTCGTTACTCACCTGGATTAGAAGAATATGCTCTACAATATGCATTTGAGACTCTCCTGAAAAAATACCAAGATTACGACATCAAAATCTTCGATATGCCTCCAACGGCACTGGCTCTCAGATTTTTCAATTTAGCAAAGATCACCAATATCTGGCTTGAGCAACTAATTAAACTGCGAGAAGAAATAGTAAAAAAGAAGATCATTTTAGAGGAAGTCCATAAAAAAGACTCCAAACATTCCAATGATAAAGTTCTCAAAGAGTTGCTTAAATTGAATCAGAGAAATGATGTGCTTCTGGATACTTTCCGGGATGAGGTATCAACTGGCATTTTTATCGTACAGAATGAGGATGATCTCTCAATAAATGAAGCAGGTGATATTTATACAATGATGACAGGAAACGAGTTCAATGTGAAGGGAATTCTGGTAAATAAATCCATGAATAACTTAAGTGAATCGGAGTTGTCCAAGAATTTTTCGG
>Ga0209536_100014359_pt1 | contig 11383 bp, 11 predicted proteins | sample DeeMarSeWOR28_12_FD_187461 | JGI IMG/M metagenome (GOLD analysis project Ga0209536, IMG submission 187461) | Marine sediment microbial communities from White Oak River estuary, North Carolina - WOR-2-8_12 (SPAdes) (version 2) | ecosystem: Environmental > Aquatic > Marine > Intertidal zone >... | reverse complement strand
TACATCCCAATAGAAAACGAGCGTGTCCTAAGTCAACATCAGGAGTATATCCTTACCAACTATAGATGGATACAGTTTGACAGAGGATCCCGAACCAGTGCAAGCCTCCCGTTGCATATCATAAAGGAGTACAAATTGACGCCTAACTCTGCGATGTGTAAGGTTGTGAATGGAATTGTGAACCTTGTAGGAGCATTGCCTAGAAGGGAGGAGCTACGTGCAGCCCTCGGACTACGGGAGTTCGATAACCTTCGAGTTGGGGACCAGAGAAAAATCTGTGAAGTAAGTGGAGTACCATTTGTTCATCCAGACCACCCCTATAATAGATGGATTTCAATCGGATTCCACAGACCTTTTTCAAGACACTTCTATCAGACTTTTGCATGGATAAAGGGTGAGGAAGTTTTTACCTATCACCCTGGAAGCTTCATACTCACGAACTACCGTCTGTATCAGTATGATCAAAGAGACAAGAAGATGTACATCTTTCCAATGCACATGGTCGAAACCTTCGAAGCAAGACGGAATGAGCTCAAGATAAAAGCGACATCGGGGAAGTTCAGGATAAAGGGGAGTGTTCCACGGCAGGACCACCTTGTTAGTGTTTGGCAGACCCGTGCCTGGAGCCCAATCTCGAAGGAACATCTTGATTGGCTGATTCGACCGTACAGTTACATCACACCGCACCATCCACTGTCACAATATATAGTCAGTGACTCTGCAACTGTCACTCCTACTCCTGTTGCTCAAGAAACAACTCAGGAAATGCAGACTGCAGCTGGGAATGGTGCGAGAGGCACAGTCTTTGTCAAACCAGTCATCAAGGACAGATGTACAAATTGCTCCGCTCCAATGTCATGGGAGCAGATCGATTGGACCGGACCTGATCAGTATGCATGCCCATCTTGTGGACATCCTCATAGAGTCGACTACGTCAGAATGTAAAACTCATTAGGAGTGGGCTTTGGTCCACTCCAGTGAGAGTCTTTTGATTGTCTTCTCTGTTGGAAGACCTGTCTCCAAATCCCATCCTCGTAGTTTGTAATAGTCATCGAGCATCGGGTCGAGATCCACAGTCTGACCTTTTCCTGGACCCTCAGGCATTGGCTCTTTGGTGAATCTATCTGGGAGATTGTCATCCTTACGAGTAATCCCTTCCCGATTGTTGAAGAGACGTTTCAATGTGATTTGACGTTCTGCAATCTCAATAAGGTTTTCAACCTTACCTAGATGTTTCTCACCCGTTGCAAGAGGTAACATCTCTGCAAAGTCCTCCATCCAGAATATCGGAGGCCAAGACACTGAATACCAACACACAATCAAAGTATCTCGAATGCTATACGAATTCTCACTCTCGAAGACTGCGTTTGCCTTATGTTTCTCAGTGTAGGGATCAATAATCTCAGGGAGTTTATCTGCACCCCATCTTTTTGCTGCGACATCCTCATACCCCAGCTGGTCGACAACGACCAAACTTCTGAGATGGTCGGCGCCCCTTGCACCAGTAGCATGTCCTAGTCCAATACTTCGATGAGTGCGACCGTCCTGACCAGAGACCTCCATTCCTTTGACGTGAATAGCAAACTTCTCAGAGCCTTTCCCGATCGAGTCTGCGGCCCTCTTGCTACCCTCTGCAAGTAGATCTCCAAAGCCATCACGCTCTGCAATCATCTGCAGAAGGCGGATTGCCTGCTCTCTGTCACCCCATTCAAGCTTGAGTCCCCCTGTGTCTTTCTCTGTAATCATACCATTCTCAAATGCTTCCATGGCAAAAGCAATGGTCAGTCCAGCAGATATGACATCCATCCCATATCGATTACAAATCTGATTGGCCTTCAGAGTGGTTGCATAATCATCAATACCTAATGAGCTACCAAATGCCATTAAGCCCTCATATTCAGGACCCTCCTCCAAAGTTCCAGCGAAAGGTCCAGTTCGGACATAGTTGAGTTTCTTACATCCAAGACTACATCCAAAACAGGCTCTGTCAGATACAGTAAATCTTGGTCTGATGTAATCACCAGTCAACATTTCATAACCCGGAAAGACTCCTGTTCGATGGTTATAGGTTGGTAATTCACCAATCTCCTGTTTTACTGCAGTTAAAACCCAAGTCCCCCATTTGCCCATCTCTTGTGCCTGAGGATTCTCACGTACACGCATATGGGCTTTCTTAGCAAGCTCGAAGAAACCCTCGTGGTCGTGAACATCCACACCTCCATGGCCACGAATCGCGATTGCCTTCACATTCTTTGAGCCAAGTACTGCACCCATTCCAGTACGACCAGCGGCTCGAGCATGGTTCACCATCACTGAAGAGAAACGTACTAGACGTTCGCCAGAAGGACCAATTGCTGCGACCTGAATGTCGGGATCATTGTGTGTTTTTTTGATATTGATAGTTGTCTGGTCAGTGGTTGTGCCCCACAACTCGGAAGCATCACGAAGTTCAAGATGAGAATCTTCTATGTGGATATAGACTGGACCTTCTGCCTTCCCCTCTACAACAAGCAAATCGTATCCAGCATACTTAAGCTCTGGACCTAAGAAACCACCAACATGGCTTTCGCCCCAGATACCAGTAAGAGGGGCTTTTGATATGAAGACAGTCCTTCCACTCATTGGCCACATCGTTCCGGTGATCGGTCCAGTGGCTACTATGAGTTTGTTATTCTCTCCTAGTGGTTCTGTTCCGGCAGGTACTTCCTCATACAGAATCTTTACACCGAACCCATCACCACCAATATAGTCCTTTATCCATTCTTTGGGAAGTGGGTCCACATTGAATTTGTTGTCCGTTAGGTTGACACGCAGTATCTTACCTCTGTAACCTCCAGCAGTCAATCTATTCAGCTCCACTCGACTCTTTAGCGGTTCTATCAATCTCTCTCAGGTAGCTAGATATCTTGCCATGACGATCAATAGAGGGAACAATGGAAACGTCAGTATAAGTAATAGCGCCAGTTGGACACACCTTGGCGCACTCAGGGTCACCACCACAATGGTCACACTTTATTATCTTCATTCTGTTGGTGTCCAACAAAATAACTCCATTAACGCATGCACCTACACAAGACTTGCAGAGTATGCACTTGTCTTCCTCAAGAAATGTCATTTTTGTAATTGGATCACGACGAATTGCATACACAGGACATACATCAACACAGGGTGCTGTTTCGCATGGACCACAAACATTAGGGATATCAAGCCCAAGATCATCGTATTTTACAATCTTCAACCGGGCTAGACTTGGTTGGAATCGACCTTCCTTCGTAGCAGAACAAGCAAGTTCACATATACGACAACCAGTACATTTCGTGAAGTCAACGACCAGATGTGATGGCAGGGAAACCACCTCGACGCCTTTTCATTCATGCAATACTACACTAAAATGCTTCGGACAATCTATACGGTTTATTAGGTACAAGGTCCTACGCATCAATAGGTCGATTACTATGTCAGAGGAAGAATCAGTCGAGGCTGACACAGGAAAGAAGAAGAAGAAAGCCGACTATTGTGAAGTCGAGTTTGAAATTGGCAATATCGAGTTCGAAGCAAAGGGACGGAGCATTGTTGTTGAACGTATGTTTAGGATGCTTCTGGAGAAAATCGAAGAAGGAAAACTCGTAGCTGAGTTCAAACTACAAGAGCCTGACGAGGAAGAGGAGGAGGAGGAGGAAGAGGAGGAAGAGGAGGAAGAGGAACTCCCACCTGTTGATCTTCCCGAACCAGAAGAAGCTGACTCGTTTCCTGCTGATGCCTCGTTAGACCCACCTCCTGCATGGGACAGTCTAGAGACCGAAGAACCTGAGGTTTCAGATGCTGAACGTGAAGAGCTCGGTATTGAATAGTCGCAATGTTTGATTATTCAATTGGCACAACCCAACCGTGAGGATCTTCCTGTTCGCCGGATTGAATGCCAATTAGGTCATCAAAGAGTCTTTGAGTCAATTCTCCTGTCTGCCCTTTGGAAACCTCATAGGGTGCGTCTTTATACCAGAGAGACCCTACTGGGGCGATTATAGCAGCAGTACCGCAGCCGAAGATTTCCTTTACCTTTCCAGAGGAAAGGCCTTCGATAATCTCATCTATGGAAATCATTCGTTCAGTTGGATTCAAACTATAATCCTTAACCAGAGTGAGTACTGAGTCCCGAGTAACACCTGGAAGAATTGAACCTGTAAGAGGAGGTGTTGCGACTTCATCATCAAATCTGACAAACAAGTTCATGGTCCCTACTTCTTCAACCCATTTTCGCTCAAGAGCGTCTAGCCAAAGGACTTGAGAATAGCCTACCTTTGTCGCATCGGTTCCTGCTAGTAAACTCGCAGCATAATTTCCAGCTGCTTTTGCTGCTCCAGTCCCACCCTTGACAGCTCGTACGTATTTATCACTTACATAGATCTTAACTGGACTGAAACCTTCTTTGAAATAAGGTCCGACAGGTCCAAGGATGACGTAATAGAGATACTCCTGTGAGGGGCGAACACCAAGCTTTGGTTCGGTTCCAATCATCGTAGGACGAATATAGAGTGAACTTCCTGGAACATCAGGCACCCAGTCAGCATCAATCTTCAATAGTTCCGTTAATGAATACATAGCAAAGTCGACATCAATCGTGGGCATTACCATTCTTTCTGCGGAAGCATTGAGCCTCTTGAAATTCATCTCAGGTCTAAATAAGAGGACTCGTTCACCTCTACGGTATGCTTTCATACCTTCGAAAATTCCTTGACCATAATGTAAACACAGAGCGGCGGGACTAAGAGAAAGAGGGCCGTATGGATGAATCCGCTCATCGGTCCATCTATAACCATTATGGCGCATGGAAAACATGTGATCAGAAAAGACAGTCCCAAAAGCCACTTGAAGAACGTCTTTTGGTTTCTCCTTTCTCTTATCCTTGGGAACTAGATCGACTTCGATGTTCATTTCCAAGCACAACATTTCAAGAATGTGTATATCCCCCTCTTAAGCCAATAGGTTGGATAATTGCGTCTTAGAAAATCCCTTAAGTCATACAATAACTGGAAATACATCATAGGAGTGTATCAAATGAGTCACCATGAAGGAGCTCCACTAGAAGACGACTATTACTTGGACCCAAAGGAAGTACTATCACAATATAGTGTGGAGTGGGTATCGCTTCGAAAGTCCTATGATGAGATAAAGACACAACTACTTGATGTCCAAGAAGAGCTCACTCGCATTGATAGACAGCTAGAGAAAGGTGAGCTTACGGAGGGAGAGCATATAGTTCTCTATAGGGAGAAATGGGCAGAGTCAACTCAAATTGTTCAGGTGAAGAGAGAGGTTGAGAAAAGGCTCTATGAGATTCAGAGGGAGATTCGCGAGGCAAACAAGCAGTTGAAACAGTTAGAAGAAGAGCGTCGCAGAAGAGAGAGGATGGAAGAAGAACGCAGTCACGCGATGATTGAGTGGATGTCATTAAAGCAGGGTTTTGATTTAGTCACTGCTCGACGAGATGAAATAAACGCTGAATCTGATAAGCTTGAGATTCAGAGACGTAATGGCAGTATTTCAGGTGAGGCATATAGAGAAACAAGAATCGAACACATTAGACAGCTTGCAGAACTTAGTACAGTAGAGTCCGATGTCAAACGAAGACTTGCTGAGTTACTTGAAATAATCAGGAAATGACCTGGTTCAAAAGAGGAAGAATTGCAGAACCCATAAGAGGGTCCTGCAGATGATAATCTATACGCGGTGTCCTTGAGCAATCATGGCATCGGCGACTTTCAGGAAGCCTGCGATGTTTGCACCCATGACATAGTTACCCTTCTTGCCGAACAACTCAGAGGTCTTGTAGGCATTTGCGTGAATGGCTTGCATGATCTGCTGCAGCTTTGAGTCAACTTCCTCACGAGTCCAGAAGAAGCGCTGACTGTTCTGAGCCATCTCAAGACCAGAAACTGATACACCACCCGCGTTGGCAGCTTTTCCAGGTCCGAAGAGAAGTCCACCCTCTAGGAATATCTCAACACCCTCTGGAACAGTTGGCATGTTAGCACCTTCACCAACAGCCATGCAACCGTTGTCAACGAGCATTTTTGCTTCCTTTGCATCGACCTCGTTCTGAGTCGCGCTTGGGAGGGCAATGTCACATTTCAGACTCCATGGACTACCATCCTTGGTTTCAGTGTAGTCTACCTTGAAGTGTTCAGCATACTCCTTGATACGACCTCTTCGAACGTTCTTCAAGTCCATGATCCATGTGAGTTTCTCTCTATCGATACCATCAGGGTCGTGAATCCAACCACTTGAGTCACTTAGTGCTATGACCTTAGTACCAAGATCGATACATTTCTCAGTTGCATACTGAGCAACATTTCCAGAACCAGAAACAACAGCAGTCTTACCCTTCATCTCTTCGCCACGAGTCTTCAGCATCTCCTCGACGAAATAGACACACCCATATCCAGTTGCTTCAGGACGGATTAGTGAACCACCCCATCCAGCCCCCTTTCCAGTCAGGACGCAGGTTCCATGATTGTTTGTGATCTTTCGATAAGCCCCATATAGGTAGCCAATCTCACGACCTCCAACACCAATATCTCCAGCAGGCACATCTATAAACTGACCAATGTGTCGGTAGAGTTCAAACATCAAACTCTCACAGAAGTTCTCCACCTCTGCATCTGTCTTGCCTTTTGGATCAAAGTCAGAACCTCCTTTTCCACCACCCATTGGTAGAGTTGTTAGGCTGTTCTTGAAGATCTGTTCAAACCCTAGGAACTTCAAAACACCCTGTGTCACAGTGGGATGAAAACGAAGTCCACCTTTGTATGGACCGAGGGCGGAGTTGAACTGAACTCTGAAACCACGGTTGACCTGTACCTTACCATCTCTATCCTTCCAGGGGATACGAAACTGGATTATACGCTCAGGTTCTGTAATCCTTTCAAGAATAGAGTGTTCCTTATACTGGGTGTACTTTTTGATGGCTGGCTCCAAAGACTCCAGCACTTCTAACGCGGCTTGATGAAAGACCTTCTGATGAGGATCCTTCTCAACGACGCGGTTATAGACACTTTCTATGTACTTATCCAATGGTATTCACTCACCACTAGTTATACGCGTTCGAGGGCGCGTGATGTCTTGCACATAAATCAATCGGAATCGGACCTGAGAACGAAAAAAGCGGAAAAGATGGTGCTTCAAACGAGCCCTCCTCAAGATTGTAAGACAAAGAGTCATTAGCTATCAGTATTAAGAAAGTTCTGGGCAAGAGCTGATGCCAACATTTGAACAAGAATGGATATCCCCAATCCTTGAGGTCTACAAGAAAAGGAAAATCACTGAGAGCTATTCAGTTATTCTTGGTCTTAATCCATTAGGACAAGCTCTCTGTAGGAAACTCTATGAGAATAATCACTTTGAAACAATCCTTCTTTTCAACTCTCCAGCGTTCTCTTCTTGGAACAGGTATCCTGTTGATCTGAAGCCACCAGTTGTTCCAGTTCATGGCATGATTGCTGAAGAATTAATGATAATCTTTGGAGATGTCATGATTAGGGAATATGATTGGATGACAGATTTGTTGTTCTACCTTAGAGGAAATGTACCAACAAGGTTCGTGATATCCCTTATGAGTCATGAAGGTCCAACCTGTGGACAGGCACTCTCAAAGAAGGGAGATCGCCTTCTGAAAAGAATGGATGTCCCTCTTGGTAGGTCTGATTTCTATGATGGTATTGCAGCACCCCTCATCAGTGCTGGTAGCGCGGTAGGTCTGGACCCGGTTATCCTTTTCCTTGAGGAGTCAAGGGATAAAGAGGTTATCCTTCAAGTTGATGATGTAACAGTCACACAAGCAGATGTGGATGAAGCACTAGGTCGACTTAAGAATGGCTTGGACTTTCAGCTCGCTTTCTAGTCATCAACATCTTCGAAACTAGTTCTTCCATATCCAGTTCGATTACGTCCAGCCATCTGATCAAAACGCTTGTGAATGTCACTTCGAGAAATACTACTATCGCAATTTGTACACATTAGCGCTCTTGTTTCTTTAACATTCACAATTTCACCACATGATATACAAGTCCATAGACCACCTTGGAGTAGCTTGGTCTTTCTAAACACCGCTTTGGCTGTATCGCGAAGAGATTCTGGACAATCTTCAGCTACCCCTACTATACCCTTTTCAGACCACTCACAAAGAACAGACACCAAAGTTGTCATCAATTCAATAATTCGAGTGGTCCGATCCTCAATCTCAGTAGATGATTCAGACTTGGTGTCTCTTGGTGCATCGGGAATCCTTGACAGCATCTCAATGAAAGCAAAGAAAGCTGGTGCGGGAAACCTATCCCTGCCGCGTGCTTCAACCATCTGACCTAGAACTGCTGATATCATCAGGGTCTGAGTGTAATCCTCACGAAGTATCTTCTCAGCCTCTTGGACAATTTTGTTTGCATCTATTCGATACTTTGTAGCCTTGAGTCCATGTTCATCAGCAATGTTTCTAACCGACTCGATGAGACCCACACCTTTAGCCATCATTCTGTTGACCTTTCTCGCAATGGTTTGATATGGTAAACCAGCATCATTTGCTAGCTCCTGCAATAGGTCTCTGGCTGTCAGACTCAACCGTAGCACGTACCTGTAGTGGCACGAATCAATGACATCATGACCAATTTAAGTTACTGTAGTACTATGCATTGAAGTTGATTGGGGGCAAATCTCATAAAGGGAGACTTGTCGCCAACAAACGGCGGTTTTCTATGAAAGAGTATGATGTCATCCTTGCAAGTGGTGCGGAACACCTAAAGGAAAGCTTCCAAGAAGAAGGATTTCGTGTTTTCACATCCGCACTGAACTATGATAGACGGAGACTTTTTCCAAACGCAGATATCTATGCTAAGCTGGAAGATGTATCTGAATTATCGAACAGAAGGGTTGTCATCATTCAGAGTTGCACTGGATCAGGTCCGGCTGAGAATGAGCCATACACAACATCGGACCGTGTGGTTGAACTCCTACTCCTCTTGGACTTGCTCTCTAGACCACTGGCTGTTCGCGAAACAGGGCATAAATGCTACGAGTGCAAACCAATAGCTCCACCTTCACGTGTGGAGGTCGTGTTAACGTTCCAGCCCTTTGCGCTTCAGGACAAAGCATTCAGGACTGGAGAAGCTATATCAGCGAGATGGGCTATTGAAACCATCGCAAAGGCAAGCAACAAGGTCTGGGTTGTTAATCCGCATGCACCAGATAGTCTTGATTGGGTTCAGGAGCTGAGAGAGAAGAATCTGTATGAAATTATCGATGTGATTCCAGATTTAATTAGTTTCGCCGAGAAGCAGTTCGGTTTCAAAGACACTATCCTTGTTACTCCAGATGAGGGTGCCCAAGAGAGATACAAGATAGAGGGATTCACAAAGAATAGAGAGAATTCATTCAAAGTTGATCTTCATGGCAATATTGATGTGAAAGATAAAGCAGTCATCATTGTGGACGACCTTACAAAGAGCGGAAGCACTCTCCTAAAAGCTGCTGATAGATTAAGAAACCAGGGAGCTGCGGATGTGGGAATGGCTGTGGCACATGTGTTGCCTTTGATGGAGAGGGGCGAAGAACTGCTAGAGGAGCTTATTGAGAAAGCTCGGGGTATGATTGTTACAACAAACACCATTCATACGGAAATATTTGGTGAGCAGAATCCACAATTAACCTACAACATCGTGCAGACATTAGTGAAGCGTATTTAGTGTTATTAGAATACTCAGTCTACGTAATCCTCAGCGCTACCTTTTGCAGTCCATGCCTTAGTACTAAGCTTCTCCACCAGATTCCTCTTTTCAAGGTCAATAAGTGCTTGTACAACATCGTTCTGATTGCACTCTACATTCCGCCTTTTCAGGATTGAAGCAATGGCTCTTGGTCTTCGGGCATCAGCCAGGATGAGTCCGAGTATTTTCTTTTGAAGCTCAGTGATTTCCTCGCTCATTGTAACCACAAAAGTCGATTCCTGTTTGGTTCTTAAGCCTATCTCTACCTCGATGCTTCGTTCTGTCGAAACCCTTTTGTTGCATGTAACAACTGCGCCAAGAGGTTGAAGAATGTCAGATGATAGAGAGTATCACATTGGGATAGCACCGGGAGAAATACCTGAGCTTGTTCTTTTGCCTGGTGATCCTGACCGTGCGCATAATATTGCGATGAAGTTTTTTGAAGAGCCCGAAGAAATCGCCAAGAAAAGAGAGTATTGGAGTTTCAAAGGCAAATGGAAAGGAGTACCAGTCGCTGTCTGTTCAACCGGTATTGGTTGTCCATCTGCAGCAATAGCCTTGGAGGAACTTGTGAAAGTTGGGTGCACAACATTTCTCCGTGTTGGAACATCTGGAGCAATCAGCCGTTCCATCAATGCTGGAGACTTGGTCATCTTCAGTGGTTCTGTCAGAGATGATGGAACTTCACGACAATATGTGCCAATCCAATTCCCTGCGGTTGCAGATCCAGAAATGGTTATGGCGCTGATCAAGTCAGCCCAGAAGACTGGTGCCAGATACCATGTTGGTATTGGGCATAGTAAAGATGCATTTTACAGCGAACATCCAGACTACGTTGTGGACCCAGAGGGAACCCGAAGAAAATGGGAGATGATGAGGAACTCTGCAGTGCTAGCCACTGAAATGGAGGCGGCAGCTCTCTTCGTCATTGGACACCTACGGGGTGTTCGGGTTGGCACAATCTGTGTGGTCATCGGAGAGAACGTGGAGAAGGAAGCTAAGATTGTAGGAAAACCTCCAATTTATGAGTTGATATCTGTAGCTCTGGATGCGATCACTTCGTTCAAGAGGGAATGATGTCTCAGATACCACCAAACCAGACTTTCTTTTGAACAGCCATATGAAGGTCCTCAGCTGTCCTCTTGTCAATCCCAGTTAGTGATGCTAGTTGATCAGGACTCGTGGCAACAAGGTCTGTTGTGGTGGCAATCCCGGCATTGAATATTAGATTGATGGTTGGCTCTGGTGTTCCAAGTTCTGTTAAGAGACCTCTGAGATCAGCCATTGTGTCCACAGTTGCTTCTGGTGGTGCTACTGCAGGCAAATCTTTCTCGATTGGGTCTTCCTCAACAAACTCTGGTGCTCCAGGGGGAGCTACAGGAATAGGCTCAGCAGATTCCTTCAGATCACGAAGTTCCGCGGGCTCACCCTTAACACTATGTTTGGCGATGAACGATGGTCTTAGGAAAATAATACCAATCAACAGAAATAGAATGAGAAGTGGGACCAATATGACGTTGCTGATACCCATGGGAACTAGTGGTCCAGGGAGACCTAGAGTGGGAATTCCACCAACTATTCCTTCTGTTACTAAGATAAACCAAGAATCACCAGTGAGGTCTGTAAAGAGG
>Ga0209536_100014358_pt1 | contig 11384 bp, 5 predicted proteins | sample DeeMarSeWOR28_12_FD_187461 | JGI IMG/M metagenome (GOLD analysis project Ga0209536, IMG submission 187461) | Marine sediment microbial communities from White Oak River estuary, North Carolina - WOR-2-8_12 (SPAdes) (version 2) | ecosystem: Environmental > Aquatic > Marine > Intertidal zone >... | reverse complement strand
CCCGCGGATCGCGCCCTTGTACTTCTTGATCGAGGAAAAGAGGTACCAGTCGTTCTGTCCGACGAGCGGCGGCGCGCCCATTCCGGGATTCCCGGCGCCATCCGCCCCGTGACAAGCCGAGCAGACCGCGAAATAGCCGGCGCCGCGAACGGGATCACCCTGCTTCTCGAGCGTATGGGGCGTGTCGGCGGGAGCGAGGCTCGCGACGTAGGCCGCGACCGACTTCTGGTCGGCTTCATCGCGCAGCCACTGCGACATCGGGTACATGCGCAATCCGCCCTCGTCCTGCGCGTGCAAGCCGCGGATACCGCTCTTGAAGTTCTTGAGCTGCGTCTCGACGTACCAGGCGGGCAGCCCGGCGATCGCCGGCGCCGCGACCTCCATCTTGCCGGCGCCGTTCGCCCCGTGGCACTTCACGCAGAGCGCGTACAGCTTCGCGCCTCGGGCAACGTCCGCCTCGCCGTCTTCTGCGGAGGCTGCACCGGCCAGGGTGACGGATGACATGACCACCCACGCGGCCACCAGGAGCGAGACCCGCATGAACAGGGCCGGCTGAAGCTGTCTAGCGAATGAATTACCGAACAAAGGTCTTCCCTCTTTTCGTGCTTCTCGTGCTTCGTGCTCGAAAGTCTCGTGCTCGTGCGATCCGACGACCGGGTCTCCTCGACATCACCATACGACGAACAGCGACATCATCATCGCCGTGACGGAATGACTTCGGGGCCACTGCAACGGCGCACCGAACCTGGATCTGCATCGGAGAGATCGGTGCCGGAGAGCGCGTCTGGCGGTCGTTTTCGATCGCTGAGGCTGGTCGCGAGGTAGCCCATCGTTCTCTAATTCGTCAAGCCTGACGGGGCTTTTCGCCATCTCTACGCGCCTTTGATCGAAGCTCTCGTCAAACCCTTTCGGCCGATCCTCCGCGCAGCCTGCGCATCGGATCGACGCGCCCCTCCCGGAGACGACCGGCAGCGCGAGCGATGCGGCCATCGATCGGCCACCGACCCGGCGCTGCTACTCGAGTGTCCGTGGGAAGACGCCAGCCTGTCGGGCTCCTGCCTCCGAAACGCGTTGAAGCAGGTCGCGCTCGTCGGAAGGACACGCTGGAGCATAGCGTCGTGACCCTCGCCACGAGCCACTTCGACCCGTGGATCCCGCTTCCCGGACGCAACGATTCGCTGCACGAGCGCGGGCCGCGCAGCGACGGGTCGCTGGCGGCCGGAATCGCTCGCTCCCCGCCCCCCTCAGCGCGCGGCGAGCGGCGCGGGATTCAGCGGATAGAGCAGAAGATAGATCAGCACGCCGGTGATCGAGACGTAGATCCAGATCGGCCAGGCGATCCGGGCGATCTTGCGGTGGCGCGGCCGATCGTCGGCGAGACCGAGCCGGATCAGCAGGATCGCGAAGACGGGCACGCTCATCGCGAGCAGAACGTGGGATCCAAGCAACACGAGATACGCGGACTTCGCAAAGCCCTCGGCGTTGAAGGTCGTGTTCTCGAAGTTCTTCGAGACCTTGTGTCCGACGTAGAGCAGCAGAAACAGGCTCGAGACGCCGAACGCCGACAGCATCACCCGCTTGTGGCGTTCCACCTCGCCGCGCAGAGCCAGCCGACGCCCAATCAAGAGCAGCACGGTGGCGGTCGCATTCAGGGCGGCGTTGATCGGGGGCAGAACCGATAGATCCATGACGCCTCGGAGCCTAGCAGCCGATCGACGCGCGATGAAGCGGAGGGGCGATCCGGCCGAGAGGCGCCGGCCGAAGCCGCGGCCTCAGAGGAATTGCTGCGCCCGCTTGAACAGCCCGACCGTCGTCGCATGCAGCAGGTCGCCGATCTGACGGTCCGCGCGACCGGCACACGCTCGCGCATGCGTGCCCTCGAGGATGATGCCCAGCCGATAGCAGGCGAGCACCTTGTAGAAGTCGATCGCGTCCAGACTGCGCGCCGAGCGCTCTGCATAGCGGGCGATCATTTCACGAGCGCTCGGGAGCCCATCCATCACCCCCGTGCTGTTGCCGAGTGGGGACTTTCCCTCGTCATCCGGCCAGCTGGCGACCAGAGCACCGAGGTCGAGCAGCGGATCGCCGACGGTGGCGAGCTCCCAGTCGATGATCGCCGCCAGCTCGGGCCCGTCGTAGGAGAACATGACGTTGGCGATGTGGTAGTCCCCGTGCAGGATGCCCGGCTGGGAATCGCTCGGCCGATTGGCCTCGAGCCAGGCGGCGACCGCTTCGACGCCGGGAATGTCCGGACCCGGATAGCCTTCCAGCTCGGAGTAGCTCTCGAGCTGATGGCGCCAGCGCGAGACCTGCCGCTCGAGGTAGCCATCCGGCCGACCGAGCCCTTCGAGCCCCACCGCCCGGTAATCGACCGCGCCGAGCGCGGCGATCCCGTCCGCCATCGCGAAGCCCATTTCGCGCCGGATCTGCGGGCTGCCGGCGTGCAGCGGGGGCAGCCCGCTGCTGGCATTGAAGCCTTCGACCGGCTCCATCAGATAGAAGGCCGCGCCGATCAGCGCCTCGTCCGGACAGGCCGCGATCAGCCCCGGATGCGGCACGTCGGTCCCACGCAGCGCCGCCAGCACCCGCGCCTCCCGCCGCATCGTCTCGTCGCTGTTCGCACGCTTGTGGATCGGGGGCCGCCGCAGCACGTAGCGGCGTCCGCCGCGCGCAAAGCGCACGAGGATGTTCTGCGTACCGCCGGCGAGACGCTCGATCTCCTCGATCGACCCCGCCGGCAGTCCCTGCTCGTCCATCCATGCATCGAGAATCGCGAGGTCGACGCCCTCGATCTCCTCCGCTCCCGACTCGCTCATGACTTCGCTCCGGCAAGGCCGCGGAAGCCCTCACGCGGCGGCGCTTCACGATACCACCCTCGATCGGGAGCGCGCGGGAGACTCGTAGTTCGCCGCAGCGGCGACGAACCCGGCGAACGAAGTCGCTAGAGTGCCGCGCAAATGGCATCCCCGGACGATCTGCAAGCGCCCTGGCGACGAGCGATTCTCGAGCGCCTGCACGAGAGCGGGCGCTTTCGATCCGCCGTCCTGCTCACCGCGCTGGCCGGGATGTTCGCGACCAGCTTTCCGATCACGATCCTGACCGTCTCGCTCGCCCCGATTGCCGAAGAGTTCGCCGCGCCGGAGACCACGATCGCCTGGGTGATCTCGGCGCCGATGCTGCTCTCGGCCGTCTTCTTCCCGCTGCTCGGAAAGCTCGGGGACCTACGCGGACATCGCACGATCTTCCTGCTCGGCTTCGCCGGGGCAACGATCGTCGCGGCGCTCACGGCCTTCGCCTGGGACGCGTTCTCCTTGATCGGATTCCGCACGCTCGCCGCCGTCCTCGGAGGCGCGACGCAGCCGACCGCGATGGCGCTGATCTTCTCGGTCTATCCCCCGAGCGAGCGGGTCCGGGCGATGGGCTGGTGGTCCATGACGACGGCCGCCGCGCCGGCGATGGGTCTCGCGTTGGGCGGGCCGCTGGTCGATCTCTTCGGCTGGCGCGTGGTCTTCCTGATCCAGGCCGGCCTCAGCCTGGTCGCGCTCGCGATCGCCTTCGCCGTCCTGCAGGAGACGCCGCGCAAGCGCGTGCGTTTCGATCTCGCCGGCTCGATCGCGCTGGCCTTCGGCATCGGCGGATTGATGTTCGCCCTCGGCAACCTCCGGAGCCTCGATCAGGGCCTCGGCTGGATCGTCCCGAGCTTCGCACTCGGACTCGTGAGCCTGGTCGCGTTCGTCGCCCTCGAGCGCCGCATCGAAGCCCCGCTCCTGCCGCTCGAATTCTTTCGTTCGCGCAACTTCAGCGCCACCCTGCTGACGAACGCGCTCACGAGCGCCGGCTACATGGGCGCCTTCGTGATCGCACCGCTCTTCCTGAGCGAGCTCGGCTTCACCGCCACGGCGATCGCCTTCATCGTTCTGATGCGCACGGCCACCCTCACCATCGCGTCACCCTTTGGCGGCCGCCTCGGCGAGAGGGTGGGCGAGCGCGGCGCATCGGTCTTCGGCTGCACGCTGCTGACGCTCGGCTTGATCGTGACCGCGGCGGCGGCCTACGGCGAGAGCCTGACGCTCTTCGTGATCGGGCTGATCGGACAGGGCGCTGGCCACGGGCTCAGCCAACCCTCGATCACCGCCGCCATCTCCCGATCGGTCGACGAAGAGGATCTCGGCATCGCCGCCGCCTCGAACAGGCTGATGGGGCAGAGCGGCGCCGCCTTCGGCATCACGCTGCTCACGCTCGCCTACGGCGGCATCCGGGCGCCCGAAGCCTTCGGCTACGCCTTCGCCGCCGGCGTCCTGCTCTCGGCGCTCTCGGTCGTGACCGCGCTCTTCATGGGCCCCGAGCCCGTGCACTTTTCGCACGACGCGATTCAGCCGTCGGCGGAGTCTCCGTCCTCGTCCCCGGTCGAGGAGCTCCCGGTCGCACGATCGATCTCCAGGCCGCGATAGCCGACTCGAAACCCGGCCCGGATGAAGGCGTCCGCCAGGGCCGATCCGCGCGCCTTCTCGCCGTCGATCTCTTCGACCGTGAGGCGGCTGCGTCCGAGACGTCCGAGCCCTCGCGAGAGCGCCCGCAATGCCCGATCGAGGCGCTCGGCGTGGGACGCGTCCGCGGCATCCTCGAAGGTCCGGACGCGGGCGCCGCGGCGATCGAGGAAGAGCGAGGGTCGGCCATCGACCAGCACGACATGCGCTCCGACGGCCCGTCGAGGCCTTGCCTGTCGGTCCTGCGCACGCGACGCAGCCTGCTCCGCGCCGCGCCCGCTGCTCTTGCCCCTCTCCGAGACGAGCGCGGGAACGCGCGGCTCGGGCCATGGCAGCTGCATTCCGTAGGGCTGCGCCGGATCGGTCGCCGCCAGCAGCACCGCGTTGGGGCGCGGTGGTCGATCACGCAGCGAACGCAGCCGATCGACGGCTCCCGGCACGGCGAGCTGCGCGCTGGTCATGCCTTCGACGAAATATCCGCGACGAATGCGGCCGGTCTCCTCCATCTCCCGCAGCACGGGATAGATCGCGCTGAATCCCCCGACCTGGCTCTCGACCGCCATCGACTCTCGCGACACGATCCCGTGTCGGGAGAGATAGAGCAGGGTACGCGCGTGCAGGCGCTCGGTCTCCGACGGCGGACTCGCGAGCATCGGCGCGACCAGCGACCAGCGACCGGCCGTCGTCGACGGCGGGGCGCGACGACCGCGACGGCGGCCGGGCGGCGGCCGGAGAGCCAGCGCGCGCAGCGGCGCGAACGTGTCATTCGTGACGAGTCCGCGCCATACCAGATCCCAGAGCGCCCTCGCGACCTCGTCACTCGCTTCGACCTCGATCCCCTGAGCGAGCTCTGAAAAGAACGAGGCACCCCGTGACTCCAGGCGGCCTAGCAGCAGGCGGGCCAAGCGGCCGAGCTCTTCCTGCCCATCAAGGGCTCCCGCCGCGCTGCTCGGCGCGTTCGACGAGCCGCTGGCCGAATGCGCGCGCTCGATCGTCGGCGGGTCGAGCAGCGCCGCGATATTCGAGCGTCGATAGAGCGCGACCCGACCGTCCCGCTCGCCGATCGCCCGGGACCCGACCCACACCAGCTGCCCCTGCGCCCCGCGCTCGTCGAGCATGCGCGGCTCGAAATCCGGAACGCGGGCCGGCAGGATCGACCGCTCGAGCTCCGCGAAGGAGAGCGGGAGCCCTTCGAGCAGATCGATCACCTCGTCGAGTCGCGAGTCGCCCTTTCGACGCGTGCCGATCCCGTGCCAGTCGACGAGGAAGCGCCCCAGGACCTCCCCCTCGACGGGCGAGATCTGACTGCGCAGACGTTCCAGGGTCCCGCGTTTGATTCGCCGCAGGATCTCGGGATCGCACCATTCGCGCCCGCTCCCCCTCGGATCGAACTCGCCCTCGACGAGCTTCCCTTGCGTGGCCAACGCGGCCAGGAGCGGCTCGAGCTGGCCGGGGATCAGACCGAAGCGCGAAGCGATCGACTGCGTCTCGAAGGGCCCGTGCGTCCGCGCATAACGCATCACCAGCTGCTCGAGCGGGGCCTTCGCGGGCTCGAGAAAGGCAGCCGGCAGCGCCTCGGGCAGGCAGACGCCGAGAGCCTCTCGATAGAGCGCGGCGTCCTGCGCTGCGACCACTCGCTCTGCGCCCGCGAGCTCGACACGGATCGCGCGACGGGCCAACTCGAGCTCGGCGAGGGCCTGATGAAGTCTCGCGGCGCTGCCTTCGAAACGCGCCTCGAGCTCCCGCTCGTCGAGATCACCCACACGCCGCAGCAGGTCGTGCAGCCCGTCCGCGTGCCGCGCGCGCAGCTCGGGATCGATTCCCTGACGCCTGGCCACGACGAGATCGATCACCTCGGGGTCGAGCAGCTCGCGCAGCGCCTCCGCCCCGAGCAGCTCGCGCAACATGTGCCGATCGAGCGAGAGCGCCTGGGTGCGGCGTTCCGCGGCCGGCATGTCCAGCTGATAGAGGTAGGTCGCCGTATACGAGAAGACGAGCGAACGCGCGAAGGGCGAAGCGGAAGGCGTCTCGACGTCGTCGATCTCGATCTCGCGGGATCGGATCCCCGCGAGCAGCTGCGACAGCCCCGGCAGGTCGAAGACGTCCTGCAGACAGGAACGATAGGTCTCGAGCATGATCGGAAAGTCGGGGAAGCCACTCGCGACCGCCTGCAGGTTCTGCGAGCGCAAGCGCTGGGTCCAGAGCGGCGTTCGGGCTCCCGGGCGCCGCCGCGGCAGCAGCAGTGCGCGCGCCGCGTTCTCCCGGAACTGCGACGCGAAGAGCGCGGAGCCAGCGAGCTGTTCGGTGACGCGCTCCTCGATCTCGTCGGGGTCGGGCAGGAAGAGCTCGGTCGACGGCAGGCGATCCGCATCGGCAAAGCGGAACATCAGCCCGTCGTCGGTCCACAGGGGCTGCGCGTCGAAGCTTCCGCGCTCGGCCAGGCGCGAGGCGATCGCGAGCGCCCACGGCGCATGGACTCGCGAGCCGAAGGGCGAGAGGATGCAGATCCGCCAGTCGCCGAGCTCGTCCCGAAAACGCTCCAGCGTGATTCGCCGATCGCTCGGGCAGCTGCCGGTCCACTCACGCTGGGCCTCGAGATGGTCGAGCAGGTTCTTCGACGCGTATGTGTCGAGCCCATGCTCTCGCGACAGCCGCACCATGGCCGCGTCTCTCGATCCGAGCTCCAGCAGCTCGCGCGTGAAACGCCCGATCGCTCGCCCGAGCTCGATCGGTCGACCGGGTCCGTCACCGCGCCAGAAAGGCAGTCGGCCAGCCTCGCCCGGGGCCGGCGCGACGATCACCCGATCGCGGGTGATCTCGAGCGTCCGCCAGCTCGAAGCGCCTAACGTGATCACGTCGCCCGGCTTGGTTTCGTGCACCATCTCCTCGTCGAGCTCGCCGATCCGCGGCCCGTCCGGGCCGAGATGCACGGCGTATTGCCCGCGATCGGGGATCGTGCCCCCCGACAGCAGAGCGATCCGCCCGGCCCCCTCGCGAATCTCGAGCGTGTCGGTCGCGCGGTCCCAATGGATGCGCGGGCGCAGCTCGGCGAAATCGGTCGAGGGATAGCGGCCGGCGAGCATGTCGAGCACCGACTCGAGCAGCCTCCGCGGCAGCGCGGCATAGCTCGCCGTTCGCGCCAGCAGCGCCGCCAGGTCGTCGATCGAGATGGGCTCCTCCGCCACGGTCGCCACGATCTGCTGCGCAAGCACGTCGAGCGCGTTGATGGGTATCTCGATCTCCTCGACCGCTCCCTCGCGCATGCCCTTCGCAACCACCGCCGCCTCGAGCAGGTCCCCCCGATGCTTCGGGAAGACCACGCCGCGGCTGGTCTCACCGACGGCGTGTCCGGCTCGACCGATCCGCTGGAGCCCGCGCGCCACCGCGCCGGGACTCTCGACCAGCATCACCAGCTCGACCGCCGCCATGTCGATGCCGAGCTCGAGAGAGCTGGTCGCGACGATCGCGCGCAGCTCGCCGGCCGCGAGCGCCTCCTCGATCTGCTTGCGCTTGTCGTGTGCGAGGCTGCCGTGATGCGCGCGCACGAGCGGCTCGTCGGCCAGCTCGTTCAAGCGATGGGCGAGGCGCTCGCAGAGCGCGCGGCTGTTCACGAATACGATCGAGCTGCGCACCGATCGGATGCGCTCGAGCAGCTCCGGGTAGATCGCGGGCCAGAGACTCGTCTCCGACTCCCCCTCGCCCACCGCGCGCAGCGGTCGTCCGGGATCGTCGGGATCGATCCGACCGCCCAGCTGCGGGCGCGTCATGTCCGGGACCGGCACCGAGACGGTGAGCTCGATCGCCGGCGGCCGGCTGGTATCGACGATCTCGACCTTGCGGTCTCCGCCCAGAAAGTGGGCGATCGATTCGACCGGCCGCGCCGTCGCCGAGAGCCCGATTCGCTGCGGATCGCCCCGCTCGCAGCGACGGGCGAGCCGCTCCAGCGACAGCATCAGGTGGGCGCCCCGCTTGGTCGGCGCCAGCGCGTGGATCTCGTCGACGATGATCGTTTCGACGTGTCGCAGCGTCTCGCGCTGCTGGGAGCCCTGGATCAGATAGAGCGACTCCGGCGTGGTGACGAGAATTTCGGCGGGGTCGCGCGCCTGCAGGCGGCGCTCCTTCGCCGTACTGTCACCGGTGCGGATCGCTACGCGCGGCGCACGAAAGCCGGCTCCGGACTCGGCCTTCGATGCGGACTCGGAACGTGTCGCGGCCTCGGTCGCGATGCCGGCCAGCGGCGCGCGCAGATTGCGTTCGATGTCGTAGACGAGCGCCTTGAGGGGCGACACGTAGAGCACGCGAACCCCGGGCGTCGCGTCCGCGGGCAGCCGGCCGAGTCGATCGATCGCGGCCAGGAACGCCGCCAGCGTCTTGCCGCTGCCCGTCGGCGCCACGAGCAGGGCGTTCCGACCGCTCGCGAGCAGCGGCCAGCCCTGCTCCTGCACCTCCGTCGGAGCGTCGAAGCGCTTCGCGAGCCAGGCACGCGTCGCGGCGTCGAAGCTCTCGGGCAGTCCGTCCATCCGAAGAAGCTAGCGTTCCCTCGCCCGCGGAGAGCTTCGCAAAGGCCCTCCCGGCGTCCGATCGCTCTCGCCGAGACGGACGCTCCCGCTCGTTAGAGCAGCTGCGTCTTGACGCCCTTGAGCTCTCGAGCGACCGGCTCGTAGAGCGCCTCGTGGCGCAGGCAGCGCTTCTGGAAGAGCTGAAGCAGCTCGTCTTCCTTCGCGGCTCCGTGCTCGAGCACGAAGGCCTCGAGGTCGGCCTCCCTGTCGATCGGCGTCGTCACACGACCGAGCAGCGCGTCGATCTCAGCGGCCTCCGCCGCCTCCATCTCCGGCCACATCGACTCGACCCGCGCCAGGTAGCTGGCGTTGCGCCAGGTCGTATCGAGCTCGTAGCGGAGGAAGTCCTCGCTCGCGCTGCGCAGCTCGGCGAGCTTGTCGACGAGCAGGTCGTGCGCGGGACCGAAGGCCGTTCGGGTGGGCTCCGGGATCGCCGGGGTCGGCAGGGTCAGGCCCTTCATGTCCGCCATGACCTCGATGCACGCGCGCGACCAGACCCAGTACCAGGCGAGATACTGGATGTAGTCGACCGTGAGGGGCGGGGCGGCGACGATCGGAGCACAGGTCGTCGGCGTCGCGAGATTGAAGCGCACCGTGTGGTAGTCGATGATCTCCTTTGGAATCGGCTTGCCCGTCTTCTCGAAATAGCGCTCGAAGGCCGGCTTCAGGTCACCGATCGGCTCGGCGAGATCGCGGCCGCGCATGGCGCCCAGATCGGACGCGGGATCCCCCAGGCAGGCGAGCTCGAGATCGATGAAGGAGGTCACGCGGCCCTGCTCGAAGAGGAACTGCGCCGAATCGACCTGCAGGCAGGAGATCTCGTAGCGATCCTTCGGCACGTTGCGTCGCAGCCAGCCGTAGACGAACTCGATGATCGGCTCGGGACGATTCTTGGCGGCGCGAAAATTCTTCTCCCAGCGATGCAGATCCGCAAAGCCCGCCGCCTCGGCGTCCTGCGGCTTCTCGACGCCGATCTCCTCGAAACGCTTCGGGTCGATCGCATGCAGGTCCGCGAGCAGATCCATGTAGTGACCGAGCGCCGCCACGCGCTCCTCTTCGCTCTCCGCCGTCGAGAGATCCGCACGGCCCGGCATCTTGTCCATCACGATCATCTTCGGATCGGGGCAGATGCCGTAGATATGCGGCACGGGCAGCCCCTCGGACTCCATCACCTGCAGCACGCGCGCCTCGTGCTCGAAGGGGTAGGCGCCGTGGTCGAGCTCTCCGCGCTCGCCGCGCAGATAGAGCGGCATCGGCTTTCCATCCCGCACCGCCTCCACGAAGAAGGCGGGGCGCCAGCGGGGCTGACGCTCGAAGCTCGTGATCTCGACACCCAGCTCCTTCTCGACCCAGGCGAAGGCACGCTGCCATTCGGGGTCGAGCTCGGCGCGTGCCCGGTTTGCAGTCGAAGCCTGATCGGTCGAGTCGGATTTCTGTGTCATGCCGAAATGCTAGACGAGATGGTGGGGCCTGCCGATCCCGTATCCGCCCGCGCGCTGCGGCGTCCTGGTCGCTCGGATCCCTCGCCGCGGCAGGGAGCCCTGGAGATGCGATGGGGGCTCGAGTCCTCAGCCTCGACCGCGTCGAGACCTGAGCCCCATCGAAAGCGCCGCTCGCGCAAGCGCGGCTGCTCGCGGGACTCGGCGTCGAGGACGAGCTCCTCGCCAGCCAGATCGTCCGGCATCGCCAGCGGATCGCCCGCCGATCGCCGCGGCCCCAGGCCACCGGAGTCTGCGAGGCCTCGAGCCGGTCCCGAGGGAGCTGCTGCATGAGCTCGAAGGGGCCGGTTGCGCCGCCGTGCACGCCCGCATCGGCGAGATCGTGACGACCGCGAAAATCGATCTGCTCGAGATGCCGTACAGGACCCGCCTAATAAAGCAATTCAACGCTGTCATCGGAGACGGTTGCCGAGTCGCACGTCGCGAAGGACCGGGTCCAGCCTCGGGTCAGAGCCTCTCCCCATCGCCGCGCAGGATCTGCAGCTCGACGCGGCGGCGCTGGGCGTCGCTCTGGAGAGCCGCCGGATCCTCTTCTCCGAAGCCTACGCGCTCGAGGCGCTCGGGCGCGACACCATGCTGCTCGACGAGCTGCTGCCAGACCGCCGTCGCGCGGCGCTCCGAGAGCGCCTGGTTGTACTCCTCCGAGCCCGCGGCATCGGTGAAGCCCGCGACCCGGAAGCGCGTGTCGGGGAAATGCGCATTCAGGACCTCCGCGGCCGCCTCGATCTGGGGCCCACTCTCCTCGTGGATCTCGTCGGAATCGAAATCGAAATGCACCTCGAGCTCGACGCTCGGTCGACTGCCCCCCGCCACGAGCTGGTCCTGAAAATCCGATCGCA
>Ga0209536_100014357_pt1 | contig 11385 bp, 11 predicted proteins | sample DeeMarSeWOR28_12_FD_187461 | JGI IMG/M metagenome (GOLD analysis project Ga0209536, IMG submission 187461) | Marine sediment microbial communities from White Oak River estuary, North Carolina - WOR-2-8_12 (SPAdes) (version 2) | ecosystem: Environmental > Aquatic > Marine > Intertidal zone >... | reverse complement strand
ATGGGCCAGTTATCACCATTTGCATAGCCTTTGATCTTCACAACGGCTGGTGACCACTTGAGTTCTGAAATTAGCCTGCTGGGCGGATACGGCCCACCAGAGCCCGCCATAGAGGGCTGAACCAGACTGAGCGCCAGGCACACAGCCAGGCCCGGCAATGACAATGACCTGTTCATAAGTTCTATCAAACCTCCTTTGCTCTTAGTTGGGGCACATCTCCACGCGGTCACAACCAGCACTGGGTTGCGTATCACATTGATTATAGTCTCGTCTTGGGGATTAGTGAATGAGAAAACCTGACCGTGCAATAGCCCGGTCTCAAGCATTGTGGGCAGAAGGCGCAACGGAGATTTGATCCGAATTGTGTGCAGATCCACCGGCGCCAGTTCCTTGCGGACTTTCCCGGAGAATGCCCACGGCCCACCGAGGATGCCTCTGCCCAAAACAGGCACGAAGAAAGGCGGACCTGTTACTTGTTGCTCCCTTTCCTGCCTTATGTAGGTAGACAGCAGAATATGGCTTGCTCCGAGAACAACCGTTAGAGATCTATCATGAAGAATTTAAACACGAACACAGGCCGAACCAAACGACTGCGGCACACGGCCACATTGGAAAATGAAAGGAGCGTATCAGGAACGAGGAGGGAGTTTCCAGAGAAGCCGGAATCGGTTTTCCAATTCCATCAGGTATTGGGCAGCTTCAGGGCTTCCCTCGGGCGGCGCCCACGCGGCGAATCCGTCATCACCAAAGGGATGATATGGTCCAGACTTGACCTCAAATATCACTGTGTCAGGCTCCAGTGCAAAAATTGTGTGCCAAACAGTCGGGCGGATGTCCATTCCGTAGAGACCTCGTGCGGGATCCAACAGAGCGAATTCCGACTCCAAAGCAGTCCCATCGTCATCAAAAGACACATATGCCAGAACGCCTTCAAGCACAACAATCGATTCTGACTTCGGCGGCATGTGATGCCGGTGCGGTGTGATGTAGCTGCCCGGATGAATGGCATTCAACATTCTTTGAAGTGGATCTTGGTCGCCGGTGTGGAAGATGTGTATATCGCGCTTGCGGCTGCTCTGTCTCGCATCGTCGGCTTTGTCACTGAGGAGGTCAGTGTCTATGACAACTGACCTTTGGTGGCATGACTTTGTGGCCGCTGACGAAATCCTGGTGACTCTGCGTTTGTTCATGTGTGCCTCGGCTATTCTATAACCTACCCGATACGTCCTTGTCCCAGTCTCTATAGGCAGCCAGTAATTTCTCGACAAGGTCCGCCCTGTCTTCGGCAAGGTTCCTCTGTTCGGCAATGTCGTCGTCAAGGTTGAACAGCATCAACTCGACATTGTCACCTCCGAGGAGTTTCCAGGGTCCGTGACGGACGGCCCATTCATCGCTCTTTCGCCAGAACAAGGTGCGCTCAGGCATGGGTAGTCCCGCAAAAAGTACGGGCGCGAGAGTTCTTCCATCCAAGGCGCCGTGACTGTTCGGTCCGGGCGCCTTCGATCTCGCTACTTCAAGATATGTGGGCATCAGGTCCATGGTCATAGCCGTGTCCCGCGCGACACCACCGGCCCTGATCCGGCCGGGCCACCACGCGATTGCCGGAACGCGGTGCCCGCCTTCGAACACATCGCCTTTCTGCCCACGGAGAGGGCCATTGCTTGAAATCTCATTCTTGTGCCGACCACCGTAATCCAAGTACCCACCATTATCAGAGGTAAAGAACACGAAGGTGTTCTCGTCAAGGCCCAACCGCCTAATTGCGGCCATGATTTGGCCGACGCTATTGTCTACTGACTCGACCATGTCCCGAACAACCGGCCCTACCTGCCCTTCTTTGTGTGGTCCCAGCTTCGAGAGATTCCAGTAGTCCTGACCCTTGACCCTGTGAGCCTGCTCGTCAGGACCTTGCCACGGAAAGTGTATTGCCAGATGCGCTACGTACAGGAAAAACGGCTTCTTTCTGTTCCTTTCCATGAAGTCAATGCTGTCTCGAGTGATCAGATCGACGCTGTAGCCATCTTCCATCTGGATTTGCTCATTGTGCCACCAGTCCTGCGTCCCGGAACGGCTTATATGCGAATGGTGATCACCGTCACCAGTGAGCAAGCCCCGAAATTCGTCGAAACCATGTCGCGTTGGCAGGTAAGGCAGTTCGTACCCCAAGTGCCACTTGCCGAACATGCCAGTTGCGTATCCGGTCTCTTTTAGCGCTTCCGGAATTGTCACCGCTCCCAGAGGCAAACCAATCCTGGCGTGGGCCTTGGCAGACAGCGCGCTTTCAAAGGCACGCCCGAAACGGTTTTGGTACTGCCCGGTCAGCAGGGCGGCACGTGTTGGGGAGCACATCGGGCCGTTAGAATGGAAATCAATGAACTTCATGCCTTCGGAGGCCATCTTGTCGAGGTGCGGCGTCCTGTTGGTTCTGTGGCCGTAGCAGCCAATGTCACCATAGCCGAGATCGTCGGCCACAATCAGAACAAAATTGGGTTTGGCGGGACTGCTGTTTGAAGAAGCCGAAGGTGCTGTACTTGGCCACTCATTAGGTTTGGCCGGTGACCTTTGGGCAAAACACTTACAGCGTGTCAATTCCAACATGCCCAAGCCCAGTGATTTTAGAAAAGTGCGTCGACTCATTCTGCGCCGATTGTATACCCTTGAAGGCTAGTAGATTCCCGCGAGTAAGATCATAAACTGTTATTGTAAAGCTACTCACCCGCGCAAAAAGCGAAATTTCAATCGTGAGCACTATAACAACAATCATGTTTTGCGACAAGCTACCTGAAGGCGGTAGGCTATTGTCTTTTGTAGTGACGACGAAGCGGAGACGTCCCTGTCTAACCACCGCCGGTGTTCACTACCAGCGCCCCTCAGAAATGACGCGCTTTCTTGGCAAATATCAACAGCCCACTTCCGGTAGTAAATCTCTCTCCGTCCACCTTGAAAGACCACTTCAATCGTCCGATTTCTATCTTCCGCCAACCTCCTATTTTGGCCTGGAAACTCCAATTTTAGCACAGGCTGACATCCACTTCTTGCCCCGAAGCAAAAATCTTATGGGGATTCCTGATTAACTTCAATGACCGTTGTGAATCTGTGGCTGGCTGATACACGGTAATGCAGATGCCTTAAACAAGATTTCTTGAGGCAAGAATGTTTGGGATTTGACTTTGAGCTTTTAGTAAGTGGACAACGTGCTTCTTTCTGGAGGTAACCTGGCAAGTTGTGAAAATAAGCAGGGCCCATATTGAATAGATCAGCGTAGGCCCCGAATTGATCAACATCTACTATCTCAACCGCATAAGCACCGATTCCTCCATCTGGTTTACATAGAGACTACCTAACCAGCCCAATGTCGTCGAAATACACGGTTCCTATTCCGCCGGTGGCAACTGGGGCATTCCTGGTTCCAAAGCCAATGGTGATTGAAGGAACACTAACAATGTCAACACCCTGATTGGCAAATTCCTGCAGGTTGATCACCCACTCGTTCCAACCGCCGTCCTGAGTTGCGGAGTCATCTGGATGATACACTACGGCGTCGCCCAGAGCTACAAACATACGATCGGCGGCATTAGCCGAATCACCACTTAACCAAATGGACAACTTCTTGACGCCATGCTTGGTTTAGTCCGTCCGGGAGACAAGCGTCATAGTTGCCTCGGAGGTCTTGCCCGCATTGTCGTAGCTGAGCGGCATCGCCTGGGCGCTGTTGCGGCCCTGCGACATAAAAGGCCGATCCAGATCGATTGACGGCTGTTGATGTCCTCGGTTTCATCGATATCTTCAGCAACCAGTTGCCCGTCTATGTGCAGACTTACCCTCCTGGTTTGCTGATCCCGAATCCCCGCCAGGTGATGCCAGTTGCCATCATTGATTCTACCGGGCGAGGCAATGGTGGTGCTGTGGGCTCTTGCCACATCACGCACGTACCAAGTCACTCCGCCGTCCGTGTTCGCAATTAACAGCCAGAATGGATCGGTGGATATACGGTAGTTTCCAACGATACCATCCTGTGGACTGGGCGTTGCTTGCGTTTTTATCCATACCGATACACTGAATGAATCACCCTGTGCAAAGGTGATGGACGGTTGCAGAGGAACCTCTACCACATCATCGATACAGTCCAACCTCAGAGCGCCGAGTTCATATCCATCGATCCATTGTGGATCACCTTCAAGCCTGCCGTGATTACCGTGGCCGGACCAATCCACGGCGGTAGCGCCCCGGCCTTCATCAAATGTCCAAAAGCCCACAAGATTGGGTTCAGCAACCGTCACATCCGGCACCGTATCGAAGCTCCAGACGTTACCTTTGTGCGTAGCGCCGGTGGCATCAAACTCATCGACCCGCCAGTAGTAGGTCTTGCCTGATTCAAGTGTGCCGGGAGTATAGGTCGCGTCGGTCTGCAGCGCGGCGCCGGAGGCATTGTCAACCTCGTTGAAATTGTCGCCGACGTAAACCTGGTGCATGCGCGCACCGAAGCCGGCGGTCCAGCCAAGGGTCACGTCCGGAAGCACAAAATCTATTCTGTCGGCTGGCGCGGGCTCATAGGCGGTCCCAGGTGGAATCAGGAAGCTCCAGACGTTGCCCTTCCATGGACTATTCGGCTCGGACTCATTGACCCCGTCAATCCGCCAGTAGTAGGTAGTGCCGGGGACTAAACCCTCCGGATAGGCATATCCCGGAAAGCCGGCCACATAGGAGGTCGAAGTCTGGTTGGCCCGGAATACCGGCGACTCGATAGTGGCGTCGTTGACGTCGTCGAAGTTGTCGCCCAGATACACATCGTGCGAGACTGCAAGATCTCCGGGCATCTAGGAAAGGTTCACCCATGTCTCCTCATAAAGTGCACCGTCCACCGGGTCGGGACGCCGCGTTTCCGTAATCGGGGCAGTTGAAGATATCACTAAGGCGTTGAGGAAGGCGAAAGGATGGGAGGCACCTGACATCTCGCGGGTGCCCTCACCGGGAGAGCTCTCCAGGAGGATCTTCCCGGTGATGTCCGAGGTGGCCCTTCCCGTAAAAGCATAGTCATCTTCAGCTGCAGGCGGGTTCTGTGTGCCATCGAACACAGTCTGGCAAAGGGATATGCCATTGGCTGTACAATCTGCGACCCGAGTCTGTTGGCTGCTGGTATCCCAGGCGTAGATCGTCATTTGGTAAGTTGTGTTGGCTGCCAAACCCGACAGCGTAACGGTCATAGCACCAGGCCGCGAAAATATGAAATCGCGATCAATCTGTTCGAACGGTATCCCGGTGGGCGCACCGCGGCGGCGCGAGTCAAGAGTGCCGCCGAATTCAACTGTAATCCCATCTACCTGAGAGCCACTATCGGCAATAGTAAAGGAGACAAAATCTTCTTGTGTTTCTGCCGGAATATTCGTCTGGTTGATGTCCAACTTGAGGATGGGCGAGCCGGCATTCGTCACATTAGTCAGAACTGAAATTAGTGCCAAGACAGAAGAAGCAACAAAAACCAGTCTTCTACACAGAACAATCCTCCTTCAAGAATGAGTTCATAAAGACTGCATGATAATGGAAATTACAACATATCGGAGTATAATGGTGCAAGGTCGATTGCCAAATATGGTGATAGTTTTGCCTTGTATGACATTGGCTCGTGGGCGTCATCGAGCAGGATTAGTAGAAGAATTGTACCGAGGCCAGAACGAGCAATGCCTCAAAAACGGGGCGCTTGCATGAAAATCGCAGGGAAAACGGACAGAGGTTTTACACTAATCGAACTTCTGGTGGTCATCGCAATCATCGCCGTTCTCATGGGCGTATTGTTGCCGGCATTGCGCAAAGTGAGGGAGAATGCCAGGCGAGTATCTTGCGCCGCAAACCTCAGTAGTCTGGCCAAGGCAATTCATGTGTACGCTGGGGAGAACGACGCGGCTCTGCCCCCGTGTGAGTTCGACGGCGAAAATGGGCCCCACCAGAGTTACGTTGCGTACACTGTGAATGTGTCGGCCTCTTTCGGAGAGCATATCACCAGTGGACCGCGTAATCTTGCCCTTCTTCATGGAATGGGTATCGTCAAAACGCCTGAGGTATTTTACTGTCCCGGTGCGTACCGCAATGTAGAGAACGCTCAGGGTGATATAAGTGTCTCGTGGCGCTATGATCGATATGTTGATCATAATGGTAGATGGCCATGGAACAATGGGTACGGCACGTCATGGAATACGAATTTGGTTCGTACAGGTTTCTTTTACACACCCTTGCACGCTAGAAAAAAGACTGATGCGGGACTGCCTGCCATAGCCGGCAAACTAGTCGAGGTTAAGGCCGGATCCGTCATGATGATGGACTGTTTCCAGTTCGTTCAGTCCTGTCCCCACCCAAGGGGGCGTGCGGCCGGAGTCAACGCCTTATATGCGGATGGATCTGCCGCTTTCCGGAGGATTCCGGAAGACGCCTTAGCCGGCGATGCACAGACTTATCAAGCCAGCAGTGGTCACCTGAATAATCCGGAGGTATATGTACGATTGGTGGAATCCCTTTATTAGGCTGCCTCCTTTGACGGTAAATAAGGTTGTGCGAAACAAGAACTCTTGATTCATTCAATACACCATCGCAGAGATTAGTATTGTCACGTCATGGCACGACCTGATTGAAATCCATTAAGCCTCGGGCAAGTCGGAAAAGGCCGAAAAGCAGCGAGCAAAACTGCCACAAACAGAAGCTGAGATAGAGTGAGGCACTGCACGCGAAGCCACCTTTTCAACGAGCTCGATACCGCCGTTATTTTCGGGTTACACTTTGTCACCTTTTTGTCTCCACTCGCCCCAATTATGCCCACTTCGAGCGTAGATGGACATCCATTTACTACCTCAAAGCGAACATCTTACAGGCATTAATTGTCGTCAACGTATTCAGTGACGATTGTCCACGCGAACAAGCTGCCGGCAGTCGAAAGCCAACTCGCTACCTTCGGGCTACAACCCAAACACCTCTTCAAGGACAACGACGGCATCCATGGCAAAGGCGTGCGAGCTTTTCTGGGCAACTGTGGCATAGAAGAAGTCCGCACAGCATATCGAAGTCCTTGGCAAAATCCACTCGTGGAGAGATTCGTCGGAACGCTGCGGGGAGATCTGCTCAATCATGTGACAGTGCTTCATTAGAGGCGTCTTGAGCGGTTGCTTCGGGAATTTATCGAAGGGTACTATCACGTGGCACGATCACAACAGGGTCTAGATAGTGACACGCCTGTCTTACAAACGAGACAACCACAAGTTCCAGGCCCAAGCAAACTCATATATTGCCGTTCTCGGAGGTTTGCATCACGGGTATATCCGCGTAGCTGCATAGGTCAGAATAGACAAGTTTCCTGACGGTCAGATTGCCTGCTGATTCCCCAGCCCGTCGTGCAGCAAGGCTCCTTCTAGTAGTGTATTTGGCGGAATTAGCATGGTTGACAAATCAGAAAGTCCATTAGTTTTGACTTCAACTTCTCATCGCAATAGAGTTTTTGGGAGGGACGGGCGTCAATGCTGCCTGCCGCATCTTAATGGCATGCCAGATTCCTACAGTCTTTTTCATCCCATCACGTGCTTTGATTAGCATTTCGCGAATCATTGCTCGGCATTAAGACGGTGGGCGGCAAGCATTTGCATTACATCCTTTTTGTAATGCTTGCCGATGGGTATTTCTGTCTCACCCATCCGTATTTTGTTTCGCTCGATCTTATCAATTCTATCTATAGCAACGATAAAAGATTTATGAACTCGAAGAAAATCACTCTTGGGGAGATTTTCTTCAACGGTTGTCATTGTCTCCCATACCGTTATCATCTCATCATCCGTGTATACCTCTACGGAATTTCCGAAGCCTTTGACATACCTGATCGCAGCGTACTTTACTTTGTGTTCGATCTTGTTGGACCAAAGAAAAATAAAGTCGTCTTTTCCATGCGCATCACCGCTTGGTCTGTCTTGCACTTGCCCTGGTCTTTGAACGGTCTCTTGGACTCTATTAACAGCCTTAAGGAATCGTTCAAATGAAATGGGCTTTAGCAAATAGTCGATGACAGCGTGCTCATAGCCTTCCAAGGCGTACTCAGAATAGGCTGTCGTCACGATAATCTTTGGAGGCCCGGCGAGGGTCTTGAGAAAGTCCATCCCCGTCATTTCCGGCATCTTCATGTCAAGAAACATCAGGTCAACGGACAATTCATGGAGGCAGGCTGCGGCCTCCATTGCATTGCCGCATTGTTTTACAAGCTCCAATGACGGGACTTTATCGATATACTTCTTCAAAACCTTCCGCGCCAGCGGCTCGTCATCCACTACTAAACATCTTATTTTCTTTGCCATAGCTTCAATTCAACTCTGTATCGTTTCTTCTCGTCCAGGATTGTCAATCGATGTGCCTTCGGATAGATAAGCTGCAGTGTCCTTTTGACATTCTTGAGCCCTAATTGATTGCCACCCTTGTCTCTTCTCTGAACCAAATCACTCTTACTGTTTTCGACGGTGAATTCCAATTCACCCTTGCCGATCGTCAATGATACATGAACGTATCCACTTCCTTGTGGCTCCATCATGCCATGCTTGAAACAGTTTTCCACGAAGGGTATGAACAGCATGGGCGCAATCTTCTTTCCACTCGTATCCCCAAGGACGTTGAATTCAATGTCAGCGCTCTGAGTAAACCGCAATCTTTCAAGTCCCAAGTAATTCTCAACGAATTTAACTTCCTCCGCCAGAGTAACCTCTTTCTTTTTTGACGAATCCAGAATGTATCGCATCAACTCTGAAAGTGCAATTATCAGTTCAGGGACCCGGTCCGATTTGTCCAGGCTCAGCGCGTAGAGGTTGTTCAGTGTATTAAAGAAGAAATGCGGCTGAATCTGTGATTTGAGCAAGGCCAGTTCCGTCTGAACCTGCTTGAACTGGGCCTCCTGGATTAGATACCGCTGTCTTAATCCCTGAACATAATATCTCAAGCCTGACGTGATGACAATCAAAACAAAGGCTACTGCAAATCCGTTAATGTGGGAACCGGGATCCCGTTCGATCGTTCTAAACACCAATTCGATTAGAAGCCCTGACACTGCTACGATCAGAACAATGGAGGCGAAATAGTGAATGTATTTCTTCTTTTCAAAAAAGACTCTTTGCGCGAGGAAGTGCGCATAAACCGGAATTGGACCCGGCACAATAACCGCCGTGCAGATTATCAGGGCAATGCGGCGCCCTCCCAATATAGAGATGCTTAAGTACAGTGCAGCAAATGCAACAATCCAGGACAAAGCGTGGCGCAGCACCTGGTCGTCCCAAATCCTCTTTATTACGAAAGCGCTCATTTCACAATTATACACCGCCCGCTAACCGATTTTGATTTTATTTAGGTTTTTTGTGCCTTTTTTGACGAACGACGTTTGAATTGCTTTTTTTGCCGTTCGACATGGGACTTGAATCATTCGTCAAGGCTTTGCAAACTCTATCGCCAAGAACGACTGTCACGCCCAAAACAAAACGCTTGCGGACAAAAGTCTAACTGTAAAATATAGCATGTAACGTGTTTTCTTTAACAATAAGCTGCTCAACTGTCACTCAATAGAAAGGAATTAGGATCATGGTTAGAAAGAAGCATGACACTGTGAACTCAGTCTTGGGATTGTTGATCATTCTGAACATTCAATCTGTAGTTTTTAGTGAGACTTGCATGGCCCAAGGGTATGCACAGACAAAGAAAGAAAAGTCATTAGAATTGCAGGAAGGGCTGGAAAAAATCTGCTACCAACTCGAAGAAAAATGCAGGGAACACAACATTCCCGGATTGGCAATTGCTGTAGTCAAGAGGGACAAAGTTGTTCTCAGCAGAGCTTTCGGATTTGCAGACCTCGAGAAGATGATACCCGTTACAGAGGATACCATATTCCCCATCGGATCGAGCTCCAAGCCTTTTACATCTACTCTCATTTCGATGCTGGTGACTGAAGGGAGAATGCGATGGGATGATCCTATCGTTAAATACCTGCCCGAATTCCAACTCAGAATTAAAAGTGACAACAATGGGGATCAGGTGACGATTCGGGATCTGCTGTCTCATCGTACCGGCTTCTTCCATATCCAACTCACCGGCAAGGCCGTGAACTGGGGCCAAGATCCAGACTGGGGGCCGGATGATGAATCACAGCCCTATACCCGGGCATCACTTCTCAAGGCCGCGGTTGAAGCCGAGCCCATGGCCCGCTTTCGTGAGAAGCATATTTACAGCAATATCAGCATGCTCGCGGCAGGTGTCGCCTCGGCAATTGCATATGGAACCGACTGGGATTCGCTTCTTGAAGAAAAGATGTTCAAGCCCCTGGGAATGAAGAACTCGAGCTCTTCCATAAGCGAAATACTGAACAATCAAAATGTAGCCGTCGGCTATATGAAAAAGGCCGAAGAATTCAAGGCGGTCAGTTATATCAACATGAATGTCGTCGCTCCGGCAGGCGGGATCAACTCAAGTGTGACGGACCTATCAAAGTGGCTGCGGCTTTTGCTCTGTGAAGGTGTATTTGAAGGAAAACGTCTGATCGAAGAGAAAGAGCTGCGGGAAACCTGGAAGAAACATATCGCGGGCGCGGATGTTGGAGGCATTATGCCCGGCGCTGATTACGGCCTCGGCTGGTTTCTAACCAGCCAGCGCGGATACCTTGTGGCAGAGCATGGTGGCAATGCTTTGGGCTTTAGTGCTTATATCGCCTTAGTACCTGACAAGGGCGTTGGATACGTGATGCTGTCCAATGCCCTGCCAAATCCAATAATGGGCAATAATCTGAGCGACATGGTTTGGGATGCCTTAGGCTTGTAACCCTGACAATCCGGCATCTCGCTTCTGTGCAGAACATAGCATGTAATGTGTTTTCTATGACGATATGCTGCTTCACTCTAACGCAATAGTAAGGGATCAGTATACGGAGATGACCAGATGACAGACAAAAATATACGAATGAGTGTACGGCCTCCATTACTCCTGGGCGTGACGCTGCTAGCCGCCGCGTTGGTGTGCGGTACGCGAGCACAGACCAACACCTACCATTGTGACAAAGAGGTGGCTTGGCCCGAAACGCGAGCCGGGCGCTGGGCGAAGGCGTACGTGGAAGCATATAACAGTCCCGGAAATGACCCTCTGCGGCGTTTCGTCAAAGAGCACTTCTCCGATGGCTACCTCAGGGACAATGCCCTCGAAAAGGTGGTCTCCGATCATTTTCAGACTCGCGGCATGCTTAAGAAGCTCGAGGTGCATTCGGTTGCCGCGGAGGGTGACTTCATCGTCAGTGTTATCGCCCCTGCGAAACCCCATGGATGGGCTCAGTTTCGGATCGAGCTTTCACCGAAACCTCCGCACGACATCACCAACCTGAGAATCGGTCCGACA
>Ga0209536_100014356_pt1 | contig 11386 bp, 9 predicted proteins | sample DeeMarSeWOR28_12_FD_187461 | JGI IMG/M metagenome (GOLD analysis project Ga0209536, IMG submission 187461) | Marine sediment microbial communities from White Oak River estuary, North Carolina - WOR-2-8_12 (SPAdes) (version 2) | ecosystem: Environmental > Aquatic > Marine > Intertidal zone >... | reverse complement strand
TAGCTATTGTCAGAATAACATTCCGTTTCATCCGCCGGATAATTTCGTTGAGATCTGCAAGAACTCGCAAACAAACGCGCGTAAAAGAGAACATGTCCATGGCTTTTTAGAATATCGTTCAGTAGTTTGATTTTATTTTTTTAATTTGAAATACTTCGAAGATGTTCTCTTTAACGCGCTCTAATTTGCTCAGACAGCTTCCCGACCTCAACGAAATCATCCGATGGCTTACGGTAAATCGTGACCGTTATTCATTCAATCGGAACATATTTTTTGCAACTTCTATAGTTATGATTAAAAAGTGAGTATGACCTGAAACGTCCGTTCGTGGAACCGGAGAAATTTCATGTCGACCTCAGATGTCGAAAAACGCGTTTGTGCAAGCGTTCCATGCAGGAAGCACGGATACTACCGTTATGTCGTTGATAGGAACGGGCCTCTTCCATGAAATAGGCTAGAATATCCATGTTTTCCGATAAATCGCTCCCATCTTTCTGGTCCGATGAAAGGCGTGCTGTTAAGGCCAAAAGGCCATAGAGGTAAACGCTTAAAAAAGTGATTCGGCGAAGGAAAAATTGCTTTTCCGTGACGTTGCGACCATAAATCATAAGTTCGACAACCATCAAAAAACGAATGCGTCGTGAAAGGGATTTTGCCAGCCGTACAGCATGGTTCAAACGATGGTGTTTGAATTTCATTTTCCAAGAACTCCGGCGGAAAAGCATTTTCAATAGTTGATGAAACTGTGATATTTTACCAGGGTATGCTTTTTGAATTTGTTTTGTCAGGGCTCGAATAACAAACAACGCCGGATAAATGGAATGAATTTCTGTGGTCCCTTCAAAGATGGTGGTGACCCGAAAATCACGCATACGCATTTCATAAGGCTGGGTACTCAAATAGCCTGACCCACCGGCCACCTGAAGGGCATCGTAAAGCGAGTTCCATGCCCTGGTGGTACCGAACAGCTTACAATGCGAGCTCTCAATGGCCACCGGTGCTAAAGGGTTTTTTTCAAGCATGGCTGCCGTAAATGCCGTAATCGTCGAGACCACTGAAGCATTCACTCGAGCTGTCACGATTTTTTCCTGAGTCAGTTCATAATTCTGAATGGGTTGGCCGAACTGGATTCGGTTCTTGGAACGTTTGAGCATATCTTCCACCGCCTGGTTGAGAATTCCGACCGACGAGGCCCCCAGTGCCAATCGTCCGTAGTTAAGAATGGTCATGGCGATTTTAAAGCCGTCTCCGGGTTTGCCCAGTAAATTTTCTTTGGGAACGCGGACATCCTTAAAATGAACGGCCGCCGTAGAACTGGCTTTTAACCCCATCTTTGGAATGTCTTTTCCGATCTTGACCCCCTCCCATCCGGTTTCAACGATAAAAGCGCCCATAAAACCGGGTCGCTGGGGATCCATTTGGGCAAAAACGGTCATGGCCCGGGCGTAATTGGCATTGGTGATATATGCTTTGCTGCCATTAAGCATATAGTAATTGCCGTCATCGGACAGCGTGGCCGTGGTTTCGATGTGTTTGGCATCAGATCCGCGTTTCGGTTCGGTCAGGGCATAAGAGAAAATCATTTCTCCAGAAGCCGCCTTGGGCAGATAATATTGCTTTTGCTGCTTGTTTCCGAACAGTACGATCCCTTTCACTCCGATGGAAAGATGGGCCAGAGATGTAAATCCCAAGGCCAAACTTTCGGTGGCGACCACCTCCACGACCTTCAGATAATTGCGCAGGCTCAATCCAGCACCGCCATAGGCTGAAGGGATATTTAGACCGAAAAAACCGATGGTTTTCAACTTTTCCAACAGTTCCGCACTTACACGGCCGTCGACTTCCAGTTGCCGGGGCGGGTATTGTTGACTGATTTCAATGTAGTGTTCAATAAAATCGTGCGTACGGTTATCGTATTTAGATTCTTTGAATTCATAAAATGTGTCTTCGTTCAAATGGCCAAAATAAGCATCTGCCAGAAAGTTATTAAATTTCATCGTAAGTACCTCCATCATCCCATGCGGTGGGGTGGCCTAAGGTTTGAACACCGAAAGGGCCGATGATTGGCGTCCATTTGGCTCAAGTGAAGCTTTACCCGCTTTAGAGCACGGGGCTTGCGGGGAGCATGCCGGTCAATCGGCGATTCGGATTGAATTACCAGATACTGAAATAGTGGTCAATCGGCTTTTACCAGTGAGTCGTTTAACATGAGATAAACATTACAGGTAAGATAAAAAATCGGGTGAACCCTAACCAAATCTTTATCTTTCGGATTCATCCATGAGCCTACAAAAATCGGCTTTTTCATCGGGAAGGCATGTTCGGTTGACCATCCATCGCAACGTAAGGGGGGCCATCAGGGTGGTGACGAAAGCCATAAGTACCAAAGCGGAAAATTGAGACTGGGTCAGCAGGGGAGCGTTAATGGTTCCATCGGCCAACAGCGTGTCACTGTATTTTATGACCACCATTGCCACCACCAACTCCACTGCGCCACGGCCGTTCATTCCGAATCCGATAATTACCGACTCGTAAAAATTGTATTTAAACGCAGCTGCGCCGAGTCCGCAACCCACGAGTTTTCCCATCACCGCCACCAAAATCAATACTGCGGCAAATCCAATAAATGTTGCATCGGTTGGAACATGAAGATGGAAAGAGAGGGTGGCGAAGAAAATGGGCACCAAGAAGCCGTAACTGATTCCCAGAAATCGATCGTTGATGATTTTAAATACACGATCATCCATGATTTCTTTTCTGACAAACTGGCCGGCCAAAAATGCGCCGATAATCAAATGAAGCCCTGCCTGTTCAGCCAGAAAAGCCATAACCAAAGCGGTGACAATGGCAAAAGTAAAGGCTTTTTCTCCACGATTGGTCAGCCGACGGGTAATTTTTGGCATAACATAATGGCCGACAGCGATGGTAAATCCAAAAAATGCAACCACCTTTAATACGATCCAAAGCATTGGTTTAAATGCCACGGATCCGGTTTCGGCCAATCCCAGCAATACGGATAAGGCCATCAAGGACAGGATATCATCGGCAATGGCCGCTCCGATGATAATATGACCGATACTGCTATGATGAATTTTCATGGAATGAAGAATCACAGCTTGAACGGCAATGGCAGTAATCGATACCCCCATTCCCACAAAGAGAGACTGATAGACGGTTCCGCCAAAGAGCCAGGCAGCAAGATAACCCAGAGTAAAAGGTAGGATAAAACCGCCGATGGCGACGGATAAAGAGGGCCACATGTTTTCCAAAAGTTCTTTGGGATTTAGCTCCATGCCGGTATGGAACATTACAAAAAAAATACCAAGTTCCGCGAGTATTTCCAAACCGGGGGATGAGGACACGATGCCCAATAATGGCGGACCGAGGATCACTCCGGCCAAAAGTTCTCCCAGCATTGCCGGAAGACCGTATCGTGAAAATGCCAATCCCAAGATCCACGCTGTTGACAGAATCAAAAACAAGTTAATGATGAGTTTTGCTGTTATCATCGTCCGTTCCTGTGTTGATGCGGTGAAATGGGAGCGATATAATTATCCGTCAACAAATAACATTACCGTTTCATTATTCAAATCTTTATAGATTGTCAACAGGGGTCATTTTAATTGATTTTAACCGGTAAGATTAAATCAATATTCGTGTATTCTAATAAATTTTTACCGAATAACCTTTTTATGAAAAATCAATGAAAAAGAGCCGTTAGAAACGGCTCCTTTAGGATTGGCTCATAACAGCCAAATGAGAATCTAACTGTTATCACGGGAACTTGATGGTGATTTTTTCTTTATTATCTTTTGCTTTGAACTTTATGTTGAGTTCAAGGCTGTCGTTTCGTATACCCAAAGAAAGCGGTGTTTTTCCCTTCTCCTCTTCGATATGGGTAATTTCTCGAACTGCATCCACAATCTTTTTGCCCACCTCATTACCGGGAGACGGCAGTTCGGTATCACGGTATTCGGCGACGACGCGCACATTTCCGTCCGGATTACGGGTGATGGTAATTTCTTCAGCATTGTTATTGACCCCGTGCAGAGCCACCAGCGCCAACCACTTGACAGCGGCTTCGTCTTTATCTTCTTCGTCTTTGACGATAGACATCTCTTTAAGAGGATCGCCGGTGGCATAACAGTCACACATTTCCTGAACCTTGAGATGTAAGTTTCGTTTTTCTTTCATTTTGAACCTCCTTTAAACCCCTGTACCCCAGACTTGATACAGGAGTTCACAAACATAATGCATCATCCACCTGCTGTTTGTGGAAAAGCCGTATTGGCATATAAGTACTCCATCTTTTCTTTATGCTTCAACTCTTCATTGGCCATTTTCAGCAGCATTTCTTTGACGTTGTTTTCTTCATGCATTTTGGCCAGTTCTTTATAAAACTGGTGGGATCTGAATTCTCTGTGAGAGGCGATCAGATAAACATCTTCTCTCTTTGTTTCTTTTGTAATTTCAGGTTCTTCAAGATACTCCGATATCTTGTATTCCACAACCGCGGTCATCCTCAACGCATCCGGACCGTAATCCCCATCTCGGTAATTCACAAGGAACGCTTTATGTTTTTTTTCTTCATTGGCGATGAACTCAACCGTATCCTTAATGCTTGGATCTTCCAGTTTGTTAAAGATATCCATGTAAAAATCGTACGCTTCCTCTTCTCTTTGGATCGCCAAATCAATGATTTCTGAAAGTTGCTTGTCCATACCCCCCGCCTCCTTTTTTGAATGTTGATTTATTTACGAAACCAATAAAGATATTAACTTAATAATAGATACAAAACAACTTATGTCAACCGGCACCGAACCGGAGCGTTGGAATTCCAAAAAGAGGGTAATTATAATCGACGTTTCCGATACCGAGCCCTAAGATCCCCTGGCTGCAGAACATTTGCACCGAATCGTAGAAATCGCTGAATCCATGAGGCGCGACATCATAATCCCCAAACGCCATGAAAGGGATTTTCCTATGGTTCATCAGATGTTGAAAGTGTGTGTGGGTAATGGTTAAAAACTGGATCCCTTCCGGCCCAAAACAGGTGTCTTCATCAAGTCTTGTTAGCAGCTGAGAGATTTTTAAATTTTGGTATCTTTCACCGGTCTGGATCTTTGAAAAGTAAAAGCCTTTGGGTCTTGATGGTGCTCCCGAACGCAAACGGAAATAATCGGGCTTGTCAAAGTGAATATACTCGCACTGCCACGTTTTACCCTTTCTATACTTACAGGCATATTCCCAGGCCATTTTGCCCGAAAGAATCGAATCGGCATTGCCATGGCCGTCATCCCCAAACCCGTATGATAGGATTACATCGACAAATCCGTCGAACCTGTCTTTGTCTGTTATTTGGGGCGGCGCTTTAATCCCACCGAATTCATCCTTTCGAATACCCCATGCCATCTTTTCATTGGCTTTTTGCCAGGAATCGATTTGTCGGGTAACAGGCAAAATGGTATCTTTCTGATTGTAGGACTTGCCTCCGGAAAGAAAAATGAAGCCTCTCAACGTTTTTAAAATATCAAAAATATGCATCATTCAAACTACTTCGTTTTGTCAACATGTTCTTGGTTATCGTAAAGACGAAAATGATGCTGCATGTTTATCATACACCATGATGGATGTTGATACAATAGGATGAATACTTGCGTATACGGCGGATGAGTGATGCTTAAAACAACAGAATACAGAATAGAGTGCCGTTGATGAAAAAAAGACAGGCGATACGAGGTATTTATAAAAAAAATAACCGGGATAATATCCTAAAAAGGACTGTTTCATCCCGGTTAAAGAGGCTTATTCGAATCGTTGGAAAAAGATGTAGATTTATTTCCAGCAGGGATGTCCGGATGAAGAACCGTATCCCATTGGACCGCTTCTTTTATATCCCTTACCGTAGCCATGACCCATCAATCCGGGGCCCATAAATCCTGCGCCTAAGCCGGGATTTATTTTTTTCATCTCAATCATATGTTCAATTCGTTTTTGATCTATCTGCGCTCTGAGATCGGATATTTCTTTTTGCAATTTTGCGGCATTTTGGGCGTCAGGATTCTTTTTGGCAAATTCACTTTCCAGGGCAAGTCTCTTTTCATAAAGGTTTTGCCTCAGATCTTCGGTGGATTTAAAAAAAGCCTCACGCTGTGCATCCATTTTTTGAATATCTTCATCACTCGGCTCACCTGCCATATAACCATAGCCAGGACACCCATAACCGCCGTGATGCCATCCAGGTCCACGGTGATCCCATCCATCATGATGTCGACCGTAGCCCATTCCTCTATCGGCAAATGCATATGCACCGAATCCCAGAACAGTAAAAATTGTTAGAAAAACGACTATTTTGCTTGCAATACGTTTCATTTTTTTGTACCTCCTTTGGTTATTTTTCCTTTGCATTGCTTTTGTGCTCCATAAAAGCAAATCGCATGCCACAGTAATGACTCAAAATCATATAGGAAATAACCTGCTGTAAATATTATTTTATTTCAAATACAATTTGATCTTTAGCGTCCAAAACACGACTGTTTAATCCCATCGAAATTAAACAGTGGATATAAACTATCCATAGCAATCCTCTTTTTTCGGATTCAGGTGGGTATTAAGTATCCACTTTGATCCATTGCCCTCGAGAAAAAGCTTGATACATTGTGGTATTGTGAGTTAAGGTTATACACAATCGGATCAAAGTCAACCCGGGTATAACTGAGGCAAATTTCGATGTGGTGTCATCTGTTATGGTTGTTAATAAAAACGTAAGGATTTTTGTATGACTAAATTTTATGTAAACGATACCGATCAAGCAACGATTGTCTGCCCCAAATGCGGCTTTGCGAAAACGGTAAACGCAGCGAAATTTAAAGAGACTCAAAAGTACATCAAGGCCAATTGCAAGTGCGGCGAAGTCTTCAAATTCACACTCGAATTTCGAAAACATTATAGAAAAGACACCAAATTGGCCGGTGAATACGCGATCCGGCAAAGCGGAGAAAAAGGGGAGATCGTCGTTCAAAACCTATCAATGGGCGGCATTCAGTTTACGAGTCTACGACCGCATCGAATTTTTAAAGATGATACGCTGGAGCTGAAATTTAAATTGGACAATCCCGCGCGAACTGAAATTCGAAGATCCGCAAAGGTTATGTGGGTCAGGGATCGCGATGTCGGGGCTGAGTACATCGAACCGAAATCATTTGAAAGGGATTTGTCCTTTTATTTAAGATCATAATCCAACGTTTCGGATATTCAACAACGATAGATATCCTTATTTTTTGACGCCATTATGTTCATGTTGCCGGTATGGAAAAACATCGTGTTGGTATATTGGAAAATAGGCGGAAACAACCTATTCAAGTTGTTAAAAATACTCAAAATTCATTCTGTTTATCCTTTGAAGCATGTTTCTTTCGCTGGGGCCATTATTCCTTTATTCTATTCGTTGAAACCTTCCTGCCCTAAAGGATGGGGTTTTGCCTTTTCGCAGTGCTTGGCAGCGGGAAGCCAGCCGATCCATTGAGAGGGCGAAGGACTTAACTTCAAAGCAATCTTCAATCTTTCAATTCGAGATATATCCTAACAACGTTTGTCTTATCGTTACTGGATGTAATTGATGAATGAAATTGATTATGACATTCAACAGAACCTGTTCAAGTTCCAGCAACGTCAAAAGCGATACCGAAAACCTTCGGAATCTGTGCAAAAATGTGAATCATGCGGATTGACTGTCTGATTTGTTTTTGATAATCATTAAACAGTTTGTTTAGGGTGTCATTCTGGTCGTGGTGCTGCAGAGATCCGACATCCATAACATGATTCAGGTCGTAACACGCATATTTCTTGGGAGCCAAGATTTGTGAAGCTGACGATTTATAAAAAAATGATGCTAGGTTTTGGTGCCATCATCATTATTATGATAGTTTCCAGCACCTATATCCTGCTCAAACTGAATGATGTCTCAAACTCTGCCGAAACGACCCTTACGGCCAATGTTAAGGCGGTGGATCTTGCCAAACAACTCCAGGCCATTCTCCACGAGGAAAACGTAGATGCTCAGAAATACCTTATTTCCCATGATGAGACCTATTTTTCTCTATTTATTGCAAGCAGTCGTCGATTTGACGGTTATTTAGATATATTGATTCGTTCGCAATTGGATGAAGCCTGGCATTCCCTTATTCAAAACATCCGTCGCACCCATGAAGCGTTTGTTGCCGAGGTACAAAACGTTAGAAATCTTCAACATTCAAAAGACAATTCGGAGCGAAACAGCTTACGGGTAGACTCCGTGGAGGTCTTAAACAGGTCCCTTGATCATCTTATCAACATCAATCGAGGATCCATCGAGAATGCAATGTCTAGAATGAGAGCAACGACAACCCGTTCCGCCCAAATAGCATCGTTATTGATCATTGGGACCGTGCTGGTTGCAGTTTCGGCGGCTTTCATTATTACCCGAACCATCACCAGGCCCATCGACGACCTGATAAGAGGTACCCAACAGATTGCACGGGGTAATTTTAAGCATGTCCAAGTCTCTTCCAATGATGAAATTGCTTTGCTCGTTAACGCAGTTAATGACATGAGCAACAAAATCAGGGATATCAATGAATTGAGAACACATATGATGCAACAGATTTCCCATGAGCTTCAAACCCCGTTACAGGTGATGCTATCTGCGCACGACATCTTGAGAGACCAATTCTCCGGCTTGTTAAATGCTGAACAGGTTCAAATGCTTGACTCCATTCGTCGTGGAATTATCAAACTGTCAAGCTTTAGCAGACAATATCTCGATCTTTCGAGGATTGATTCCGGCATGATGAAATATCACATGGTATGGACAGATCTTCTTCAAATCGTTGAGCCGCTTGTTAAAGATGCAAAGCTCATTGCCGAACCGAAGAATATCATTATTGAGATGTCTTACCTTCCTGTCCCGAAAGTTAGGGTGGATTCAAAAAAAATTTCAATCGTTGTGAGCAACCTGCTCAGCAACGCGATTAAATATACTAAAAACAACGGGAAGATCAGGGTGAAACTCGGCCCTTGTCCTCTGGGTGTACAGGTGAAAATTGAGGATTCGGGCATCGGGATATCTCAGGAGGAACTTCCCAGAATTTTTACAAAGTTCTATCAAGCCGGAAATGCGGGCAGAATAAAGAGCGAGGGAACCGGGGTCGGTTTGGCCATTGTCAAGGCATTTGTCGAAGGACACGGCGGCAGGGTTTATGCCGAAAGTACGGTGGATCGTGGTTCGACATTTACGGTTGAACTTCCGGTGGAGCCAGAGGAATTCCAAAGCCCGGCTATAAACCCTAACGTTGCAAATGTCGAGCATACCGCTCCGGTGAAATAGTCTTTGCCCCGATGATTTATGCATTGCATTTCATTGGACAGGCATTTCACCCCCGTACGATAGTTCCTGCCTGCGTTGCAGGCAGGGCAGGCAGATCCCTGTGAAAAATTCAGTGAATGGTTCGGAAAAAGACCAAATTTTTGAATAATAATACTTTATTCAATGTTCGGCGCGTTATTTGTGATAAGATGGGATTCGCTTCCCCATACAAGCGTAAGGAATTCTCATGAAAATTCGTAATACAATGATAATTGTTTTGTGCTTACTTACGACCAGTTGTATGTCAAAAATTCAGGGGTTAGAATCTGAATTGAAAGCCCGGGATTTTATGGACCGTGCTGCAGCCCTTGAGAAAGCTGAGGCATATCATCAAGCTGCGCAGGAATATGAGATGGTGGCCAAGCATTATCCTTCCACGAATTACTATAAACCCGCGGTTTGGAAGGCTGCATTGCTCAACATTCATCCAGACAATCCGGAAATCAATTATTCTCAAGCCCTCACTTGGCTGCGAGTTTATCTTAACTTGCCGTTGGAGGCTGATGAGAGAGAGGCTGCAACATTCTATGTCTCCATGGTAGAACGCATCAATAACTTACAGGCCGAACTTTCCTCTGTGTCTGAAGAAAAAGACAGACTTCTTAAAATCAATCAAAAACAATCGAGTGATATCGAATCTGACACCAAACGGCGAAAAGAACTGGAGACTGAACTGGCTCACGCCTGGGATGAACTTAACAAGATGAAAGCCGTAGACGTACGAATGCATCGGAGCAGAGTGGATAAAAGCGTTGGCAAACCTTCTCAACCGGCTCAAAAGACCTCGGAAACAAAAAGCGATAAAGAAAAAACGACGCCCCAAAGTAGACCGCATGCCCCTGTAAAAGATCAAGAATTCTATCCCTACATGATTCAAGTCAGCTCTTATAAAAGCATGGACGACGCCATACGGGAAGCAATGATATTAAGGGATAAAGGGGATTCCGTCTGTATCTCTCATGCCAGTATTGCTGGTAAAGGGAACTGGTATCGTGTACTCGTCGGCTATTATCGAACTCCCGAAGAAGCACAAGCGGCTGTTTTGGAATTGAAAAAGCGTGAGTATCACCAGGCCTTTGTGGTTAGACCGCCATTTGCTATGGAACTCGGAATTTTTTCTGATGATGAAAAGCTGAAAAAACTTAAAGCCCATCTTATCTCAAAAGGGTATTCGGCATACAGCCTTCCATCCCACGCAACCAAAAACAAAGTCAGGCTTTTGGTCGGCGCTTTCTGGGCCGAAAAAGAGGCTGAAGACGTTATCAAAGATTTACAGAAAGAGGGTTTCAAGCCCAAGGTGGTCCGACGATAGAACAGGATTCTCATCAGATTCTTCACCCAAAAAGCATGTTCAACAACAGGCGATGTTCTTTCGGTCATCATTACCCCACGAATTGATGAAACCGGTTTCTGTATTTACCTGCACCAGGATACCTTGCCTGTTATCGTTTGTAATCGAAGGTTGTTTGAACATGATGTTTCGCTCAATGCCGGATAACGGCGAACACACTGTCGACATCTCTGAATGGATCAATTTTTTAACCAGAGGTGATGTAAGGATTCAAGAATTTGACCGACAGAAAATACAAACCTCAAAACATTCAGGAGTGACCATGAAAATACGGCAATCCATCATTATTATTTTTATATGTTTCGTTTTTTACGGACCCGTGGGGTTTGTATCGAACAGTCGGTCCGGTACGACCGTGGATCACAATGTTTATGCCGAACTTTTAAACAAGTATGTCCATCAAGGAAAGGTCGATTATAAGGGTTTTAAAACGGATGAATCAAAACTGGATCAGTACCTAAAAGTTCTTGAGAATGTTGATCCTGAGAGTCTTTCCAGAAATGAACGGTTTGCTTTTTATATCAACGCCTACAATGCCTGGACCATCAAATTGATTTTGAGTGGATACCCCGGGGTTGAGTCCATCAAAGATCTTGGAAACATTTTTCAAAGTCCGTGGAAAAAGAAGATTT
>Ga0209536_100014355_pt1 | contig 11386 bp, 8 predicted proteins | sample DeeMarSeWOR28_12_FD_187461 | JGI IMG/M metagenome (GOLD analysis project Ga0209536, IMG submission 187461) | Marine sediment microbial communities from White Oak River estuary, North Carolina - WOR-2-8_12 (SPAdes) (version 2) | ecosystem: Environmental > Aquatic > Marine > Intertidal zone >... | reverse complement strand
TGCCTATATTGACAATAAAGATATTGAGATTGATGAGCTAATTACCCATATTAAAGCTCCAGATTTTCCAACCGGGGGTATTATATACGGATACTATGGTGTAAAAGAAGCTTTTCATACTGGGCGCGGCAGAGTTGTTATGAGGGCGAAAGCCACTTTTGAGGAAGTTCAGGGCAGGGAATGTATAATTGTCACAGAAATTCCATATCAGGTCAATAAGGCGGACATGATAAAAAAGACTGCGGATTTGATCAATGACAAAAAGATTGATGGCATTGCTTCAATCAGGGATGAATCTGACAGAAAGGGGATGCGCATTGTATATATCCTTAAAAGGGATGCCATACCTAATATTGTCCTCAATACATTATACAAATATTCAGCACTGCAGTCATCCTTTAGTGTTAACAATATTGCACTGGTCAAAGGAAGGCCGAAATTGCTCAATGTAAAGGAGATCATTCATTATTTTGTAGAGCATAGACATGAAGTTGTGGTAAGGCGCACAACCTTTGAGCTGAAAAAAGCGGAAGACCGTGCACATATCTTAGAAGGACTCATTATTGCATCCGATAATATTGATGAAGTTATTTCTATCATCAGAGCATCTTCCAATCCGGATGAGGCAAGGGAAAACCTCATGGAAAGATTTAAATTATCCGAAATACAATCCAAGGCCATTGTAGAGATGCGCCTTCGCCAGCTTACAGGTCTTGAGCAGGATAAATTGCGATCGGAATATGATGAGATCATAAAGACTATTGCCGATTTAAAAGATATTCTGGCTAATAAGGATCGCAGAATGCAGATCATAAAAGATGAGCTTCTTGATGTGAAAGAACGTTATGGAGACGAAAGAAGATCAGAAATAAATTTTGCCGGCGGCGACCTTAGTATAGAGGATATGATTCCTGACGAACAGGTCGTAATAACGATATCTCATGCAGGCTATATTAAAAGGACCCCGCTGAGTGAATATAAAACGCAGCACAGGGGAGGAGTAGGGCAAAAAGCTTCATCTACCAGGACTGAGGATTTCCTTGAACATCTTTTTGTTGGTACCAACCATCAATATATGTTATTCTTTACCCAGAAAGGAAAGTGTTTTTGGATGCGGGTTTATGAAATACCGGAAGGAAGCAGAACATCAAAGGGAAGGGCTATTCAAAACCTTATAAATATTGAGCAGGATGATAAGGTTAAAGCGTTTATTTGCACCCAGGACTTGAAGGATGAAGAATATGTGAATAGCCATTATGTTATTATGGCCACTAAAAAAGGTACGGTTAAAAAAACCTCTCTGGAACAGTATTCCAGGCCTCGGCAAAATGGAATTATTGCCATTGGAATAAGAGAAGATGATGAATTGTTAGAAGCCAAATTAACTACAGGTACCAGCCAGATTTTACTGGGTCTTAAATCCGGGAAGGCCATTAGGTTTGAAGAAAGTAAAACCAGGCCAATGGGACGAAGCGCATCTGGTGTGCGGGGTATAAAATTGGCAGATGAAAATGATGAGGTCATAGGTATGGTTTCTGTACATAATTTTGATGATGAAATATTGGTGGTTTCAGAAAATGGATATGGAAAAAGATCGAATATTGATGACTACAGGATTACCAACAGGGGTGGAAAAGGCGTAAAGACGATCTCCATAACTCAAAAAACCGGAGGCCTTGTGGCCATTAAAAATGTTTCGGATTCTGATGACTTAATGATTATAAATAAATCAGGAATAGCTATAAGGATGAGCGTTGATGACCTGCGCACTATGGGCAGGGCAACACAGGGTGTTAAGTTGATCAACCTCAAAGAAACTGATTCCATAGCAGCAGTTGCGAAAGTAATGAAGGATGAAGATAATCTGGATGAAGTAGATATCATGGATATTGAAGTGAAAACGGAAGATGGCACGGCTCTTGATACGGATACTACTGAAAACGATAAAGAATAATTAATAAACACTAATACGTAAATTGAATTTTAAAATGAAGACTAAACTTTTAACTCTGGCATTGATGTGCGTAGCACTAGCCGGATTTTCACAGAAAGGAGAACTTAAAGCAGCGGATAAAGCATTAAAATCTGGTGATGCGGCATCGGCTAAAGCATCTTTGGATGGTATACAGGGAATGATCAGTGGGGCAGATGAAAAAGTCCAGGCTGAGTATTTCTTCCTAAGAGGTAAAACGTATGCTGATCTTGCCAATAAGGGCGATGATGCTGCTTTTAATGAGGCAATTGACTCATTTAATAAGGTGCTTAGTATTGAAGGCGGTAAGGGAAAGTATTCTGACGAAACAAATCAGCGAATGGCCGCTATTACTGCTGATTTAGTGAATTCTGCCGTTGACGACAACAGTAAAAAGGAATTCAAGAGCGCCGCAGAAAAACTCTATTTAGGATATAAGATCAGTCCTAAAGATACTATTTACTTGTATTACGCAGCAAGTAGTGCTGTAAATGGCGGTCTTTATGAGGAAGCTCTTGGGTATTACGAGGAGTTAAGAGATATTAAATATGATGGTAGTGGAGTAGTATATAAAGCTACCAATATAGCAACCGGTGTAGAAGAGACAATGGAAAAGACGCAAAGAGATTTAATGATAAAATCAGGGGCATATAAAGACCCCGTAGATGAAAAATCACCTTCTAAGAATGCTGAGATTGTTAAAAACATGGCTTTAATCTATTCTCAATTGGGTCAGGATGATAAAGCGCTTCAGGCGTTTGCAGATGCCAGGGCAAGTAATCCGGATGATGTTAATTTACTGCTGAACGAAGCCAATTTACATTATAAACTGGGCGATAAGGATAAATTTAAAACCCTTATGGCAGAAGCATCTCAAATGGCTCCGGATAATGCAGATTTGCAGTATAACATAGGTGTAATTAATATGGAACAAGGTGATATAGAGGGAGCCCGTAAGGCATATAAAAGGGCACTGGAGATTGATCCCAATTATGTTAATGCTCAATTGAATCTGTCAACAACCTACGTGGATGAAGGAAATGGCCTGATTGACGAAATGAATAGTTTAGGTAGTTCCAAAGCGGATATAGCCCGTTACGAAGAATTAAAACAAAAGAAAGATGATCTGTTCAGGGAAGGCGCCGTTATTTTGGAAGATGCACTTAAATTAAAACCAGACAACCCTGGGGTTCTTACCCAACTAAAAAATATTTATGGGGCTTTGGGTGACACTGAAAATTTTATGAGAATTAAGAAGTTACTTGGGGAATAACCCAAATAGTAACTCTTCAAAAAAAAACCCCGGCAAACTAATTGCCGGGGTTTTTTTATACGATCTTTTTTATGACCCTTAGTTGATGAGTGTATTTCCTCTGTTCTGTATTGAAGATACCAGTATGATCCAGCCTGTCTATTCTTACTTTTCCATGGACATGGATTATAAAATTATCTTGCATAATTAGTCCTACATGATAAATCTGCCCCTCCTTGTTATCAAAAAAAGCCAGGTCACCGGGTTCACTTTCTTCAATAAAACTTAAAGCTTCGCCCTGTGTTGCTTGCTCTTCTGCCCTTCTTAGTAGTTTATGGCCATTTATTTTATAAACCATTTGTGTAAAGCCCGGGCTGTCTATCCCAAAAGGGGTTTTTCCTCCCCATAAGTAGGGCGCATTCAGATAGTGAAGTGCGGTAATTATCAGGTTCGATTTTCCGTCTTCCGAGCCTACTAAGGTACCTTCAAATTTATGACTAAGAAATTTGGAATTATTTACAGCTGATCCCAGTACTACCGGAATTAGCGCTGTATTGCCATCACTGACGTAAGATATCAGATCCGCTGAGAAACGCGCCCCCCCGGAACTTTTAAGGGTTTTAGAATCCTCGCTGGATATAGGGATGTATTGGTTATTTCTAACCCATCCTTCGCAACCATCAAAGTCATCGCGAATTTTACTCCAGTATTTTCTTTTTTCCAGGATTTTAAAATGATCGCCGTAGAGAAGTTGGGTTACCATCTCGCTCGCATCTTCTGCAAGAATTCTTATAGGTACTATACTAAGGTTACAAATACCGTGATGCATAGGCTGTCTTTACAGCTATATTAATTTCTTTCCAAAATAATGGCCGAAGCCCCACCTCCTCCATTGCAGATGGCGGCAGCGCCTATTTTACCGTTATTTTGCTCTAAAACACTTAGAAGGGTAATTATTATTCTGGCCCCGGAACAACCCAGCGGATGTCCAAGGGATACCGCACCACCGTTTACATTTACATTATTATCCCTGAGGTTTAATAGTTTCATATTGGCTAGTCCTACTACCGAAAAAGCCTCGTTAAACTCAAAATAATCTATTTGTTCTATTTTTATACCGGCTTTGGCAATTGCTTTGGGCAGTGCTTTGGCGGGGGCAGTAGTAAACCATTTTGGTTCCTGAGCCGCATCGGCATAACTTTTTATGCTTGCAATGGGTTTTAAACCCATTTCGTTTGCCTTTTCGGCACTCATTAACACCAGGGCCGCGGCTCCGTCGTTTATTGTAGATGCATTAGCCGCTGTAACTGTACCGTCTTTTGTAAAGGCCGGTCGCAGTGCAGGTATCTTCTCTAATTTTACGTTTTTAAATTCTTCATCTTCATTTATAACAATTGGTTCACCTCTGCGCTGCGGTACTTCTACCGGGACAACTTCATTGGTGAATTTGCCAGATTTCCATGCCTCGGCAGATCGTTTGTAAGACTGAATGGCAAATTGATCCTGCTCCTCCCTGCTAAAATTGTGTTCAATAGCACAGGCATCCGCACATACGCCCATTGCATTTTGGTCATAAACATCAACTAAACCATCTTTTTGCATACCGTCTATTAGTGTTGAAGGACCAAACTTTTGACCGGTTCTCATATGAACGTAGTGTGGAATAAGGCTCATATTCTCCATGCCTCCTGCAATGACAACAGAAGTGTCCCCCAGCGCAATAGATTGTGCGGCTTGCATTACTGCCTTCATCCCGGATGCACAGACTTTATTTACTGTTGTGCAGGGAACCGAGTCAGGGATGCCGGCAAAAATTGCGGCCTGTCTTGCAGGTGCCTGCCCCGTTCCTGCCTGTACTACATTACCCATAAGCACCTCATCAATTATATCAGGACTTAGGTTAATTTTATCCATGGCGCCTTTTATAGCAATGGCCCCTAACTTTGGAGCTGGAATAGTCGATAAAGAACCCATAAAACTACCAATAGGTGTTCTGGCTACAGACACAATAACTACCTCTTTCATATGTAAATCGATTAACTATGCGAAATTAATAAATTAAAGTGCAATGAATTGTGTTTAGTCTCTAAAAGGCAATAGGTAACGCTATTATTTTCTATTTTTGAAGAAGATATTTTCTACTATGGGGAAAACCTTGGACGGCGTTTATAAAAATCAATCACTTATTTACAAGTATATTCTCTATGTGGTTACCATAGCCTGTATTGTATTTTTCTTTCCAAGAGGAGGTAAGTTTAAATATGAATTTCAGAAGGGTAAACCGTGGCAATATGAAAATCTTTATGCACCTTTTGACTTTTCTATTAAGAAAACAGCCGATGAAATTGCAGAAGAGAAAAATGCCATAGAAAGTAGTCAGATAGATTATTATAATTACGATGAAAAATTGGCTGCCCGGGCCTACCAGATTTTTGAAGAAAAATTCCCTGTTGTTTTCAGTGCTGAAAAATTTAGCAACAGATCCCGGCGTATTTTGGAACAGCTTGGGAAAGAATTTATGGATACCATATATACCTACGGAGTCATAGCAGATTCGGACAAGCTGATTTCAAAGAATAGTCTTTATCTGATAAAGGAGGGGGAAGCAAGGCTGGTGGAACCTGAGGCCTTATATAGAATGGGTACTTTGAATGATTCAATCACCGGGATGCTGGAAGCCAGAAGACTTGGAAGCTATGAATCTGACTTTAAGACACTTTTCTATGAGGTATTGCAACCTAATGTTTCTTATGATGAAGAACTAACGAAAAGAGAATTGGAAGAGGCTATTTCCGAGATTTCTATTACAAGGGGCAATGTAGATGAGGGAAAGCTAATAATTGCCAGGGGAGAGGTTGTAGAATCGGAGAATTTAAAAATTCTGGAGTCCTTAAAAGCGGAATATGAATCGGAATTATGGACGGAAAACAACTACTATTTTATTCTTTTTGGGTATACTATTTTAGTTGCTTTGGTACTTATCATGTTGTTTTTGTTTCTCAAAAAATACAGACCAGAAGTATTCAGGAACAATGTAAAGGTGACCTTCATTTTCTTTAATATTTTGCTAATGGTATTAATAACCACACTCGTGGTAAAATATAATGAGACTTATGTTTTTGTGGTACCATTATGTATAATGCCCTTAATTCTTAAAACCTTCTTTGATGCCCGGTTGGGCCTTTTTGTACACGTCTTAACCGTACTTATTTTAGGATTTGTAGTTCCTAACAGCTTTGAATATATTTTTCTTCAGATCATTGCAGGGATAGTAACTATTCTGACGGTCTCTGAACTCTATAAACGGGCTAACTTATTTATTTCTGTAGGCCAGATAACATTTATCTACATCATAGGTTATTTTGCTTTTCATATTATTCATGAAGGCAACCTGGACAATTTGAACTGGTACATATTTGGGTTTTTCTTTTTAAATGGTATGATCACTTTGTTTGCCCAGCCCCTTATTTACATCTACGAAAAAGTGTTTGGTATGGTTTCCGATGTTTCCTTACTCGAATTATCTGACACCAATTCCAAATTGCTTAAGGAACTTGCCAATAAGGCTCCGGGAACTTTTCACCATTCTCTGCAGGTTGCCAATCTGGCAGAAGCTTCTGCCAATGAAGTTGGGGCAAATGCAATGCTGGTTAGGGTAGGGGCTTTATACCATGATATTGGCAAAATGAACAACCCTACTTATTTTACAGAAAACCAGGTAACCAGTATAAATCCGCATGACGATCTGGACCCAAAAGAAAGTGCCAAAATAATTATAAATCACGTCATTGAGGGAATAGAACTGGCCAGAAAATTTAATTTACCGGACAGGGTTATCGATTTTATAAGAACGCATCATGGAACCAACCTGGTTTACTATTTTTATAAGAAACAGCAGAAATTGGATGAAGCTGTTAAGGAATCTGATTTCAGGTATCCCGGGCCCATTCCATTTTCTAAAGAGACCGCCATTTTAATGATGGCCGATTCCGTAGAAGCGGCCTCCAAGAGTTTAACTAACCCGACATATCAGATCATTGATGAATTTGTTGAGAAGATCATAACAGGGCAAATGAATGCAAATCAGTTTTTGAATGCGAATATTACCTTTAAAGAGATTCAAATGATTAAGAAGGTACTTAAGCACAAATTAACCAATATCTACCATCTCAGGGTTGAGTATCCGGAATAATTGAAAAGAAAGGTTCCTCTATCGGGGATATGGGCTATTGTTAAGAAAATCTCTAATTTTTATTAAATATTCATATTTCCAAATTTGCATGGTCTCTCCTATGATTTACCCCCTAATAGACCAGCCTAATCTTCAGAATCCTCATTTTCCGGATTCTCATCGAAATCATGATCATCCTGTTCATCAAGATCATCATCATCCGGTTCTTCATCAGCATGGTCTTCCATTGCAGCTACTAATCGTTTACTGACTTTTACCAGATATATGGTATCATCAGTTCTTACTTCTACGGATTCAATAACTTCATTCAGAGCGTTCTTAAAGGTTATAATATCATCCTCATCATATCCGTCAGGATATTTGGTCACCAAAAGATCCAGGATATCATTATTTAATTTCTTATAATCTACAATTACTCTTCGCATAATTTCAATTCAATTATTTCAGTTTTACATGTTTAGTAAGTAAGCAAAAATCAAAGGTGCGACAATAGTGGCATCACTTTCGATTATAAATTTTGGGGTGCCTATATCCAATTTGCCCCAGGTAATTTTTTCATTGGGGACTGCACCCGAATAGGAGCCATAGCTCGTTGTTGAGTCACTAATCTGACAGAAGTAACTCCAAAAAGGTGTGTCTGCAATTTCAAGGTCCTGGGTGAGCATGGGAACCACACATATGGGAAAATCACCTGCAATACCGCCTCCTATTTGAAAAAATCCAATGCCATTTTTCGAATTGTTTGTATACCAGTCGGCTAAGTATGTCATATATTCAATACCAGAACGCATGGTGCTGGCCTTTAGTTCTCCCTTCATTACGTAACTCGCAAAAATATTTCCCATAGTACTGTCTTCCCATCCGGGTACCACCATTGGTAAATTTTTTTCTGCGGCTGCATACATCCATGAATCCTTCAGGTCTATTTCGTAATATTCTTCCAGTACCCCTGAGAGTAGCAATTTGTACATATATTCATGAGGAAAATAGCGCTCTCCTGCTTTTTCGGCATCCTTCCATATTTTAAAAATATGCCGCTGCAACCTTCTGAAAGCCTCTTCTTCAGGAATGCAGGTATCCGTAACCCGGTTTAGTCCTTTTTCCAGCAAGTTCCATTCATCTTCCGGGGTTAAATCTCTATAGTTAGGCACCCTTTTATAATGCGAATGTGCCACCAGATTCATAATGTCTTCTTCCAGATTTGCACCGGTACAGGAAATGATGTGCAACTTATCAGACCTTATCATTTCTGCAAAACTTTTACCCAGCTCTGCTGTACTCATGGCACCAGCAAGTGAAACTAACATTTTGGAACCATTGTTTAACTGTGCTTCGTATCCTTTTGCAGCATCAACAAGGGCAGCCGCGTTAAAATGTAAAAAATGATTTTCAATAAATGCAGAGATAGCCCCTTTAGTCTTCGTCATCGTCAAATTTGAAATTGGTATTGGATACGGATTTAAAATCTGTATCATAAGTATTGTCATAATCATCTTCGGCCTCTTGCCCTTTAAACTTATAGGTCAACATTTTATAAAATAATTTGGCGGCAAGGAAATCGGGGGATTTATCATTCTTATTGGGGCATAATTCAACCATATCAAACCCAACAACGTTTTTCTCCTGAAAAACCTGCAAAAGAAATTCGAGGGTTTCATACCACAATAATCCACCGGGTTCGGGCGTCCCTGTTGAAGGCATAATGGAAGGATCCAGTGCATCAAGGTCAAAAGTGATAAAAACGTTATCGGAAAGTTGATCTATAACATTGTCCATCCAATACTCGTTACTCAACATTTCATGGGCGAAAAAAGTCTTTTCCGGATCCATATAGGTTTTCTCAATAGTATCCATGCTGCGTATTCCTACCTGAACTAAATTTGTCTGTTGCGATGCCTCATGGACCGCACATGCATGGTTATACTGGGTACCCTGATAAGTTTTTCTTAAATCTGCATGTGCATCAATATGTAAAACGCTCAGGTTCTCAAAGCACTCATTGAATGCCCTGATACTTCCAATAGAAATTGAATGTTCCCCTCCTATGAGAGCCACAAATTTATTGCGTTTGATATATTCTTTAGTGGTTTTATGCACCGCATTAACCATAGCTTCCGGGCTGTTATTTTCTAAAATTTCATCGGCCAGGTATATACCCTGTTTGAAGACTTCCGTATCAGTTTCAATATCATAGAGTTCCATATTCTCTGAAGCTTCCAAAAAGGCATTTGGCCCTTTGTCTGCTCCTTTACCCCATGTGCTTGTTCCATCATAAGGAACAGGGATAAGAACAATCTTTGCTTTTTCAAGTTGTGCCAGATCTTGTGGGATCCCCGCATAGTTATTGTTTGTTTTCACTTTAAATTAAATTTTAGAAAAATTGTCAAATAATGCTTCAGTAATGTATTCTCCATTCTGAGAATTATCGACAGGCTTGACTTTTGCCATGTCATAACCCAGAATGGTTAAAATTTGATCCGAACTTTGTTCCGGTTTATAAACAGAAGAGATTATTCTTCCATTCTCATCTTTATCAATTAAAATATACTTTGGCTGTGGTATTAAGCAATGCTGCAATCCGCCAAAGCCCCCCAGGGTTTCCTGGTATGCCCCGGTATTGAAAAAGCCGATATACAACGGTTTGTCTCTCTTAAATTTGGGAAGGTAAATAGCGTTCATATGTTGCTCACTGTTGTAATAATCATCACTGTCACAAGTAAGCCCTCCTAATAAAACTCTTTCGTACTCACTGTCCCAGCGATTAATGGGAAGCATCACAAAGCGTTTGTTAATTGCCCAGGTATCGGGCAAGGTGGTAATAAAAGAAGAATCGATCATATTCCACTTTTCCCTGTCGTTTTGTTGCTTCTGATACAAAACCTGATAAATAGCTCCTCCGGCCTCCCCAACGGTAAAGTTTCCGAATTCTGTAAAAATATGTGGCACAGGAACATCAGCTTCTTTACAGACTAGACTTATTTGATTGACAATTTCGTCTACCATATACTCATAGTCGAATTCAAAGGCAAGTGAGTTTTTGATAGGAAATCCACCGCCAATATTTAAGCTGTCCAGAGAGACGCAGTTCTTCTTAAGACGCACGTATACCTTGAGACATTTTAGCAATTCGTTCCAGTAATAAGCATTATCTCTGATCCCTGTATTGATAAAAAAGTGGAGCATTTTTAGTTCTACCTTATCATTATTCTTAATTTGATTTTCGTAAAAAGGAATGATGTTCTTATAGCCAATGCCGAGACGTGAGGTATAGAATTCAAACTTAGGTTCTTCCTCGGAAGCAATACGAATCCCTACTTTAAAAGTGTCATTAATGTCTCTTGAAAGTAAATCTATTTCTTCATAGTTATCTATGATGGGAATGCAATTTTGATGGCCTGTATTAATGAGTCTGGCAATGTTTTCAATGTATTGCGGCTTTTTGTACCCGTTACATATTACATAAGTATCGTTTTTAATTTTACCTGACTTTATAAGATGTTCCACAATATTAATGTCAAAGGCCGAAGAAGTTTCTATATGAATATCATTCTTGAGGGCCTCATTAAGAACATGGGAAAAATGGGAACTTTTGGTGCAATAACTGTAATAATATTTTCCACCATAATTATTTTTTTTCATGGCATTGTTGAACCATGTTTTGGCGCGGTTAATATTATCAGAAATTTTGGGTAAATAAGTAAATTTTAATGGGCTTCCATGGGTTTCTACAAGGCTTAGAAGGTCTATGCCGTGAAACCGTAAATTATTTTCCTCCAGAGACAGGTCATCCTGGGGAAAATCAAATGTCTGATTAATCAGATCGATGTATTTTGTATTCACTTTAGTATATATAGATATTGAAAACTTGTTTTAATAAATTGGCTCACACTTATACGTAAATAGCGGAGGCTTTAGTTCTCAACTTCAAATAATTATTTGTTTTGCCGTAGTAGGAATAAAAAAGTAGCCG
>Ga0209536_100014354_pt1 | contig 11386 bp, 9 predicted proteins | sample DeeMarSeWOR28_12_FD_187461 | JGI IMG/M metagenome (GOLD analysis project Ga0209536, IMG submission 187461) | Marine sediment microbial communities from White Oak River estuary, North Carolina - WOR-2-8_12 (SPAdes) (version 2) | ecosystem: Environmental > Aquatic > Marine > Intertidal zone >... | reverse complement strand
TTGCCTGGGCATGCCCTTCTCCAAGATATCGAAGGGCATCTGCGGTCTGCTCTAAAGGGTACCGCCGTTCAATAACGGGCTTCACTTTGCCAGATGCAAGAAGTTCTTCCATCAAGCCTAAATCTTCTTGATTAATCTTCGCCAGAAAAGAACCAAACTTCTTTTTCTCGGTTTTTAAGATCCACCAATGCTGGAGCATACCGGCAAGCAGTTGGAAGATCGAAGAATTGCCACCTCCAGCCAAAACACAAATACCGTTTGGCTTGAGGGCTTGTTTTAATTTGGAAACTGAGAGATCGCCATTTGCAACAAAAATCAGGTCGTAAAGTTTTCCATCTTTAACAAAATCTTCTTGAGTGTAGTCAATTACACGGTGAGCGCCAATCGAGCAGGCCATGTCTACATTCCTCGAGCTGCACACAGCAGTCACTTCTGCACCAAATGATTCTGCAATCTGGATAGCAAATGTGCCGACACCCCCTGATGCGCCGTAAATCAATACCTTTTGGCCTGCCTGGATCTGGCCTTCGGGAAACTTCTATGGAAAGAACGCCCGGCCGGTCCCATCTATGGATCACCCATATGCGTAAACGGAAGCCTCTATTGTATGACCAAGGAGGGCAAGGTTGTGGTGATCAAGGCCCGGGATACTTATGAATTGCTGGGGATTTATGACTTGGGCGATGCAAGTTTTTCCACCCCCGTCATGTCAAATTCGGGTATGGTTTTTCGAACATTTACCAGATTATTAATGCTTCACATTTAATTTTCTAAGCTTTTCCTTCTTAACAGGATTTTGGAATAACTTCTTCCCAGCTTGTCATTGTGATATTCATAGGATCTTTTTGCCCATTCCAGGGCCAGGTCCGTATTCCCCAGGACTTCGTTGGCCACAGCAACATTCAGGCAGGCCCTGCCTGCGGTTTTTCGTTTGGGATGGCCTGACAGCTCTTCCCATATGTCCATGGCGCCTTCCCAGTTGGCCACCTCGGCACGCCGGTATCCCGCCTTGAACTGGTGTTTTGCCGATCCGCTGGTTCGTTTGTAGAGATGTCTCCGCTCCACGTAAAATCCAGGAAGGAAGCGGTTGATGTAGGCAACACCGGCTGAATAAGCCGTTTCGGGAAGTGCCGTAGGGGGTGGCAGTCCTCCCTGGGTATCAAAGCTCAAATAGGTGGAGTGCTGGTATTGATCGATGATAGATCTGGTACCCGGATGATAGAGCCGCCAGTAGCATACCACGTTCACGTTTACCCGGCCGGGAAGGGTGGCCTTGGGCGATCCTGTGGAAATGATTGCGGCAGCCTGTTCTGTAGCAGTGGTCAGCAAAAGGTCCGTATTGGAATCAAAGGTCTCCAGGACCAGAAGCGCATCGGTGCCTTCCGTATCACAAATACTGGCAACCAGCTCCCAATCCAGCAACTCCGGCATCTCTCGGGTGCCTGTCCCGTATAGCCTTACTTTCTGGGGAATGATAAGTTCGGCCTCACCCATCTGTCTGGAAGCCTCGAAAGCCCCTTTGACACAATCATCCGAAGCCAGCCGGTCTGAGCCTGCCACTTCGCTGGTAGTAATGGCTTCAAAGGTCCTGTTACCTTTTTCTTCTTCCTCCACAAGAGAGCGGTTCACCACGGCAATGTAATTAACATCGTCCGGCAGATAGGTCTCGGGGGGCTGGGGGAAATTAAGGCTTACATAGCCATATTTACTGCATCCTGCAGTGAGTAATGCAATAACTGCTATTGCATAAATTACTCCATTCTTTTTCATGGCAAGCAATATTAATGATTCCTATAATCATGTTGCACTGCCTGCATATACGGTAAAAGGCACAGGATAGTTTGGAATGTAATGAATTCATTTAAATCAAAGGATTTTAATCCCTGATAACCCGAACACCTTTCCAGAAAGCTATCCTGTCTCTGATCTCCTCTGCCTGAGGCTTAGGTTCAGCATAGTACCAGGCCGCATCGGGATTGACCATCCCATTTACCTGAAGACTGTAGTAGGAAGCCTCTCCCTTCCATTGACAGACAGTTTTCGTATCACTTTCCATTAAAAACTCTTTTTTGACTGCCTCCCTGGGGAAATACGCATTCCCTTCAACATTTACAATATCATCGCTTTCGGCAATGACCTGATTGTTCCAAATTGCTTTCATGTTATGTGTTTTCACAAGTGGTCTTTAAAGTATACAATTTTTTACATTTCTTATTATTGCTGCAATATTGGAAGAGGTAATGAATCAAGTTTTGGAGTTACCCCAATTTTTCCTGATGCTGGATCTTCATTCTAGTAATAGTCTGTGATTGAGGATTTTCTGATGTGATATGCGCAAAAAACGGGGGTAATTCGCAATCCTCAGCTTCTGGAGGTTGATTATAACCCCCTTATGCCTATTCCGGATAAACTACATGTCACTACTCAGTGACATTTTTCCCAAAGAGTGAAGTTTCAGTAATTAAGCACAAAAAACAATATATTAATATAGTGTTGTATATCAATGTTTTACACTTTGCATATCAATGAATGATTTAATTTATCGTGTCATCCTTATATGAAAATGTCACCATCTTGTGATATGCAAAAATGCCGAAAACAGTCTAGGCAACAGAATTGAGTGTACAACGTATTGATTCTTTCAGAACTTAAAACTGGAGAAATTCCAAATCAAGGTCTTTTGAACAATTGACTTCAAAATTTTATATTACAGGCAAATTCTTAATAAGATTTGACGGTATGAAAAAACGAGTCGCGATCATTGCAGGATTTCTGACCATCTCCATGTACCTGATGGGACAGAACTATCTAACGGGATATGAAGAAAACTGGGCACAGTGGCGGGGGCCTTATGAAAACGGTGTGGCTCCTGCAGGTGATCCGCCGTTGGAGTGGAGTGAGACCACCAATATCAAATGGAAAACAGAAATTCCAGGGGTGGGTCATGCTACTCCCATCATCTGGAAAGATCAGATGATCCTGTTATCTGCAGTTCAGACAGATCAGAAAATTGAAGTTGGAGAAGGCGGTGACGGACCGGAGGGGGGGGACTGGATGAATCCAAGGTCCACGGATTATATTCACAGGTTTGTGGTGATCTCAGTAAATAAAAACAATGGGGATATACAATGGCAAACCACCGTTCGAGAAGAGTTGCCCTACAGCAACACCCATGAATTTGGGAGCTGGGCCTCCAATTCCCCGGTTACGGACGGGGAATTCATCTATGCCTATTTCGGTTCACACGGATTGTACTGCCTGAATTTTAAGGGGGAACTTATCTGGGAAAAAGATTTGGGCAGAATGGAGAAACACATGAGTTTTGGCGAAGGCAGTTCACCTGTCCTGTACAGGGACAAATTGATCGTGCTCCGGGATCACCAGGGTCAATCCATGCTCCATGTGCTTGATAAGAGTACCGGGGAGATTATTTGGGAGGTAAAGCGGGATGAAGTCAGCTCCTGGTCCACCCCCCTGGTGATCGAATTCGACAGGGCCGTGCAGGTGGTCACCAGCGCAAGCAACCTGATCCGCAGTTATGCCCTGGAGGACGGAGAGATATTGTGGGAGTGCAGCGGTATGACACGCAATGTGATCCCTTCACCGATCTATGCGGATGGAAAGGTATATCTGATGAGTGGTTTCAGGGGCAGTTATGCCATGGCCATTGACCTCTCAAAGGCTTCCGGTAACATTTCAGGTTCCGATGCCATAGTCTGGAGCTATGACCAGAATACGCCCTACACCCCCTGCCCGATCCTTATGGACGGGAACATTTACTTCCTCAAAGTAAACAACGGGTATCTAACTTGCCTGAATGCCAAAGACGGGAGCGAATATTATACCAACCAGAAACTGGATGGAATAAACAACATATTTACCTCCCCGGTGGGAGTGAAAGACCGGATCTATATTGTCGGGACCAACGGGGTTTGCACTGTGGTCAAAGCCGGGGAAAGCTTTGAACCTCTGGCACAGAACACTCTGGACGACCAGTTTTTTGCTTCTCCCGTTATTCTGGGCAATGACCTGATCTTGAGGGGTGTTAAAACCCTATATTGCATATCGAAAGATTAAAATTTTTGCCCGGGATCCTATTTATAATTCCCTGGTAATTTTCAGGGCCAGTTCCCCGGCTGGAATTGTGATATTCATCTTTAATACCCCATCACTGGCATTTAGAACGCCCTCTTCGGAATAGGATCCGGTTAGGGTGTTCAGGATTTGCACCTGAAACTTACCCTGGCCGCTTTCCAGCAACAGGGATGTATTCTCTGTGCCAGTAGCTCGCAGGAATACAGCAAAACTGCCTTGCCGGTCTGAAAGCACATAGGCGATCAGTCCCGGTGAACTAAGCACGCAGGAATTATCCGGATAAAGCTTTTCCAGGTCAAAGCCATGCAAAAAATCGCTCAACACCTTTAATTGAAAGCGCAGATCCTTGCTTCCCCCTCCTGGAGCATCATTGACACCCGTGCCATCCTCATGTCCTACAAAAAACGAATAATCCAGGTTATTGAATAATCCCCCGCCGCTCAGCATAAACTGCCATGCCTGCCTCCGGTATACCTGATCGCCGGAACCGGCAAAACCTGACTCATCAAATCCAAGGACCCTGTTGTGGTGGTAGTTCCAGCGGGCCGCTTCGGGCCATGCATAGTGGAAGTTTATGATGGAGATTTGCTTGCCCACCTCCGGAACGGAAGCCCTGAAATTGGTATAGTTCTGTGCGATCAGGTGTTTTTTATCCAGTCCGGCTTCCTCTTCCACGATAACGGAGGCAATTTTCTCCTGCCAGGCCATGGAGGCCTCATCTGCAAAATCCGCCTTAAAGGACCAGTCACCAACATTCAAATCCTCCTTGTTTACAATATTGTAGACGGGTACCGCATGGTCTGACCAGGGCTCATTCTGAATTTCAAAGAAAAAATTATCATATGCATTCAGCTCATTCACCATCTTCCTCACAAAACTCAGCTGGTAAGTAAGCAACTCCCCGTTATTCAGGGTTTGTGCGTCAAAGCGGCTCAATTCTCCGCTCATATTGATGGTATTGGCCGGATTCTGGGGGCAGATATCCCAGTGTTCGTTCCGGTAAATGGATGAGAACAGGGTAAGCTCAACGATGATTCCATTCTCTCCCGCAGTTTTCATAAAATCATGCAAGCGCTGGAAATAGGCGTCATTCCAGCTTGAAAGATCATACTTCCAGGTCCCGCTACGGCTATCTACGACAATACCCCAGGGTGTTGTGATGCGCTCCTTCTTTGGTGCCAGGGTATTGTTCCGGATGCCAAAACTTTCCCCTTCAATTTCAAAATAGCTGCCTGCAAAGATACGGGTATAATTCATCCCGTCTTCGGCAAGTGTCCTCAGGTAGGTATGATAGTCGAAGTCCAGGTTAATCACAGCGCCATAGTGCTCAGCCGAAGTAATCAGGGCCAGAGTATTGCCCCTGTACAGGAAGTAATGCGGGTTTTCGGGATGCAATTGAATTGGACCTTCCACTGGTAACTCTGCTTCTGCGGGAGTGACCGTTAAATTACAGCCTTTCATCACCATGCAGAAAGCAAGCAGGGCAATTATGTTTTTCATTGTGGTAGACTTTAATTTCCGTATTTTAAGAGTGCCTTCCCTACAGGAAGCAGGGCCACATGATCTAACTGGACCAGCTGGTGAAGAAGTTCATCAAGAAAGGAAGAACTCAAGGGTCCCCAGCCCTCTTCATCCAAACCATGTGTATTGTAAATCAACCAGCCATCAGGCAGATCTAAAAAGTTGTTGATGGTCTGATCCAGGTGCTTGTCAATATTTTCCGGACCGCTGCTTGTACAGGTCAGTCTGAACTGATCCCGGTAAGGAAGCGCATTGACCGGGCTGCCACCTGTGCGCACTGCAAGAACCAGGGTCTTGAGCAACTTTTCCAACTCGGCATTTGATGCGTTGTACGGAAAGTTGAAGATGGCTTCTTCTGCTTTGAAGTCATCCAGTTCGCGGGCAAAAACATCCAGGCATTTTAGGACCAGTTCCCTGGCTTCTTCAAAAAGCAACTGAGTAAGATTTGCATGCCGGTACCCATGGGGCATGATCTCATGTCCGCGCGCCTTCAATTCGTTCCACAGTTCAAAATCCCCCACCTGCCAGGCATGGTATTCATCGGGTATCTCGAATGCCTTCGTATGAGCAGAAGCGATTACATTCAAACAGGCGGACAGTTTGTATTTTTCAAAAATCTCTGCCGTACGTATGCTTGATTTCTCAAAGCCGTCATCAAAGCTCAGGGATATGATATGCGTGGGAGCTCTACTTTCCTTCTCACAGGATGCAAGTGTTCCAGGGATTGTCAGCGAAGCCGTTCCCAATCCTGCAATCCGCATGAACTCCCTTCTGGACCTCTTTCTTTTGTACATATGGCTTATCTTTTTATTCTGATCTTTCTATTATTTTCAGATTATCCGGTATCATGTAATCCCATTGTTTCATGGCAAAACCGAGATGCTCCATTATCTTGTCCAGTTCAAGCTGATCCATGGCATAACTGTCTACCTGATGATCTTCAATGCCCTTTATATAATCCTCAAACACGGGGCTTAATTCTTCAAAATGGGAATAATTGAATCCCTTGTAAATGGCTTCCAGGTGCTGCAGGGGCTTTTCAGTAAGTTCCTCAAACTTTATTTCAATAAGTTTGTCCGGATCAAGTTGTGTTTTATCCTGGAGGTAATCCTTCATCAAGCTTTGGTAAACATCCAGGATCATCTTCGAAATTTCATCCTCCGAGAAGTTCTCCAGTTGCAGGGTGGGGAAAAGCTGGCCAAAAAATTTTTTAGTGGATAGGTAGACCTCAACCGGGTTTCTGATGATATGTATGAATTTGGCCTCCGGAAAAAGCTCCATGAGGTGACGCATCCTCCCCGTGTTAACAGGGCTTTTCAGGATGATCCGCCTTCCTCCTGTATTTAACAGGGCTTTAATTATCAATTGCCGGTAAAGCTTCTTCCATTCTTCTTTCTCCTTCTCCGAAAGAGATTCAAATCTGATATACTTTTCATACAGGATGCTATAGTTGGAAGGAAAATAGAAAAAATGGTAAAAGGAACGATGGGTGAGATTGCTCATCCCATATTCATCCTCCTGGGGAAAACTGGCCGATATCTCCAGATTATCCCCTGGTCTTTCCCTGGGCATAAAGATGCGCATGAAAGTTTTAAACAGCCATTTGCTTTTCAGGTTTTCCGGGAAAACACATTGGTAGGTAGTGGTATAGGCTGCAGCGGGATCCCTGGTCAGCATGTTATGCAGAAAGGTAGTCCCGCTCCTCCAGTGACCTATAATAAACAGGGGAGGTTCCTTGAATTCAAACTTTCTTATCTTTTTACCGAAATACAGGCGATCGAACCACCGAAAAGCAGATACAACTGTGACAAAGATATAGGTAACCCTTACTTTAAACCGATATTGGGGATCCACCTTGTTGCCCTTAAATACTGCTCTTATTATAGGCCAGGTGGCTCCGGCCAGGGGTGATAACCAGGGTAATTTAAATTCCGACCTGCGATGTCCCATCATTGGATACTCAGATTCTCATTCAGCTTTGGGTTCAGCTGGTTTATTGGCTCCAATAGGTATCTTGCAATAGAAATAGACCGAGGAGTTCCTGATGTCCACTCCATCCACCTTACTCACGTCCTTCAGGGCATAGTAGTAGTTCACCCCTATGGCCGTACTCTTGATCTGCTTTTTCAACTTATAGCCCATGCCTGCCACCAGGCCACCGTCGATGGCCGCTATTTCGTCACGGATATCTCGTTGATACTCCAGATTGCCGTCATAAGTGTTCTCCAGTTTAAAATTATCCCAGCACTTACCCCGAAGTCCAAGCTGCAACCCGCTCTCTATATAAAAGCGGTTATGGAAACGCTGATGCCACATGATGGGCACATAAAAATAATTTAATTTCTTGATCAGTTCCCCACCTGTGAAAACATCATCAAACTCCGGGTCCCCGATAGGGTATGTGGACATTCCCCTTGCTCCCACATTGGATTTAACCTGCACTCCGGTACTCAGATACGAGCTTTCGAACATGTTAATGTGAAAATAGAAGCCAATATTGAAGTTGTTCAATCCACTGGATTCAGAAATCGTATGTATCCAGGACCGGTTCATACCGCCGACAAGTCCGAATTCTATCTCAGGGGTGTTAAGCTTATCGCCGAACAGCAGAGATATCAATATCTGGGCCCTGGAAGGGCTTGCAAAGCTTATGAAAAGGACTAGAAAGCAGATCTTGGATAAGGTCTTCATCGGTTTAGTTTTTAGCTTAGGGCATGTTTCAGCTATACCTGGATTACGCTCCTGTTTGCACAAGATTCCAAGTTACTAATTTTTCATGTCAAGGATTCTCCTGAAGCTTCATTTATTAACTACGCCCTCTATTATCCAGGCTTTTGTTTTTAAGCAATAGATCCGGGAACTGACTTGTCATATAGTAGTTTTTTCCCATCTTTAAAGCGGATACTCCTTTGGAACTACAGCTTTATTCGAATTATGATCAGTGTAAGTGACTCCAGGCGTGCTGCTGTCATCGGAATGGATCTGGGCGGTACAAAATTGTCCGCTGCCCTGTTCTCACATGAGGGTGAGGTCATTCGAAAATCCGAAGTGCTATTAGAAGATAAAATGGGATCCGAGGTGGGAGCCTTGCTTACAGAGCAGTTGCTGGTACAGGAAAACTTTGCAAAGGAAAGCGCATATCACATCAATTCCATTGGGATCTGTGTTCCCGGCATCAGCAACCAGGAAAAAGGTACCGTATGGGCTCCCAATATCCCCGGTTGGGAAGCCTACCCCCTTTACCACGAGCTTAAATCGGAATTGAGCCGCCCGGATTTACCGGTTTCCATTGAGAGCGACAGGAACTGTTACATCCTGGGAGAGATGTGGAAAGGAAATGCCCGAAACTGCAGCAATGCCATATTTATGGCCATAGGGACCGGCATTGGCATTGGCATTGTTTCCAATGGCCAGATCATCAATGGAACCGGTGGAATAGCAGGAGCAATCGGATGGATGGCCCTCAACCGGCCCTACAGCAGGGAATACACATCCTGCGGCCAATTCGAGTTTTACGCTTCCGGTACGGGTATTGCAAGAAATGCTGAAGATCTGCTCCGGCAGGGTGCAGAAAGCAAGCTCCTGCGCGCTGGTAAAATAACGGCCAGGGATGTGTTTAATGCCTTTGAAAAGGACGATCCCCTGGCTGTACAGATATTGGAACAGAGCATTGAATACTGGGGTATGGCCGTGGCCAATCTGGTAAGTCTGTTCAACCCGGAAAAGATCATATTCGGAGGGGGAGTTTTCGGACCGGCCATCCGGTTCCTCGACCAGATCTACGAGGAAGCCAGTAAATGGGCCCAGCCCATCAGCATAAAGCAGGTGCAGCTGCTCGGCTCGGCCCTGGGGGGTGATGCAGGTTTGATCGGGGCTGGATATTTAGCCATCAGAAATAAGTAAACACTTTAAGTATGAACAGGGCATCACGATCCTATAGTAACAATCTGCTGTTCATTGCTGCAAGCCTGGCCATGCTGCTCTTTGGTATTGTGCTGATCTCGCTGGGATCTGTATTACCCCATTTGAGGGCGCATTTCAACCTTTCTGAACTTTCTACCGGTTCCCTGCTTTCCATTCTGCCCTTTGGAATATTGATGGGCTCTCTGGTATTCGGTCCGCTCGTGGACCGCTACGGTTATAAATTAATGCTGATGGCCTGCAGTTTGCTCATATTTATAGGACTGGAGGGAATAGCGCTTACCGGCCATATCTGGATCCTGCGTTTTTCCATCTTCCTCATTGGCCTTGGCGGCGGGGCAATTAATGGAGGCGCCAATGCACTGGCCGCCGATACGGCAGAGGGAGACCGCGGGGCACGATTGAGCTTCCTGGGCGTATTTTTTGGCATTGGTGCCCTGGGAGTGCCTTTCATGCTCGGCTCCCTGTCTCATGTGCTTTCCTATGATAAAATCCTGTTCTGGATCGGGATCTTTGTGCTTTTGCCTGTTATCTTCTACCTGATAATTGATTTCCCACTTCCCAAGAATCCACAGGGATTTCCCATGAAAGACGCCCGAAAACTTCTTAAAGATCCCTGGATCATCCTGACAGGATTTATCCTGTTCCTTCAAAGCGGAATGGAGGGCCTGGCAAATAACTGGAGCACCACCTACCTGCAGGAAAGCAAAGACTTCCTGAACCAGCATGCCCTTTACAGCCTGACCTTCCTGGTGGCGGGGATGACAGGCATGCGGCTGATCCTTGGCTGGTGGCTTCAGCATATTCGCTCCGGCCGGGTGCTGGTATTGAGCATCGGGCTGTCCGTTTCGGGCGCTCTGCTTATTCTATTGACCGGGAATCATAATCTGACCTATACAGGGATGGCCATTTTAGGTGCAGGCCTCTCCGCATGTTTTCCGGTAATCATGGGACAGGTGGCCGGCAAGTACAAGCAATTGAGCGGTACTGCCCTCAGTGTTGTCCTGGTCCTGGCCCTTCTGGGGAACATGCTGTGCAACTACGGGATGGGGATCCTGGCAAATGCCTGGGGAACCGCGGTTCTGCCTGTGGTAATCGCAGGAGGCTTGCTTGTTCAATTGTTCCTGATCATTCCGGCTCTAAAAAAAGATCTCAATTAAACACAATGCCTAATTCATAAATAAATTCATAGAAGATGCTAGCAAAACAGTGGTTACAAAATGCAAGGGAGGTCATGGATGCCATTGAATCCTCCCAGATGGATAATATTAAGAAAGCCGCCGCCATCATGGCAGATTCAATTGAAAAAGAACGCTGGGTCCATACATTCGGATGCGGCCATGCCACACTTCCCATTGAGGAAATGTATCCCAGGATAGGGGGATTTGTGGGCTTTCATCCCATGATCGAGCTGCCCCTGACCTTCTTTACCAATATCGTTGGCGGAATGAGTGTCCAGCAGTTCGTGTTCCTGGAACGGGTGGAAGGATATGGCAGGGAGATCATGAAGGGATGGAACTTTGACCAGAATGATTGCATGTGGATCTTTTCCCATACGGGGATCAATGCGGTGAATATCGATGTGGCCATGGAGGCCCGGGCGCAGGGCATGAAGGTAATTGTCTATGGATCCGCTGCAGAGGCTGAAGGCAAAAAGACCCGGCACAGTTGTGGCAAAACCTTGTTTGAGCTTGCAGACATTGTGGTGGACACCTGTGTCCCGGCCAATGATGCCTCTGTGCCCTTAAAGAATCACATGGATAAGGTGGGGCCGGTTTCAACCATGGGTTTTATCACCACGGTGTGGATGACTGTTACCACTGTAGCAGAAATACTGGCTGAAAGGGGC
>Ga0209536_100014352_pt1 | contig 11387 bp, 8 predicted proteins | sample DeeMarSeWOR28_12_FD_187461 | JGI IMG/M metagenome (GOLD analysis project Ga0209536, IMG submission 187461) | Marine sediment microbial communities from White Oak River estuary, North Carolina - WOR-2-8_12 (SPAdes) (version 2) | ecosystem: Environmental > Aquatic > Marine > Intertidal zone >... | reverse complement strand
AAAGCCGCTCCTACCGATAAGTTGGTTTAATGGTAGCTTGGACTTTTTAGATAACCAGGTTTTCTAATTTTATCATGGTTACACTATGCGTAAGCATAAATTAGCGAAAGTCGAGGCCAAAAGAACATCATAAAAGAAATTGTACCTGTCCAACTTCCCCAACCACTCAATTTCAAAATCGAAATTCCAAGCTCAACGCTATTCTTTTGGCCTAAAACACCCACATAGAGGAAAAAACGGACTTCAGAGAGGAACGTCATAGTCAGAAATTTGGCATTTTTGTTTTGCCCATAAAAACCTAAATTATACAAAATTTCAAATACTTATTTATTTCTCCGGCAAAGTATTCCGCCGCAATTTTTCTGACAGGCTACATTCATACCATCTCATCTGCTCTATCTTTTTAAATTTCAATAACTAAATAATTTCAAAACGTTATATTCTATTTGGTGGGAATAAACGATTTTGGCATACCGGTTGCAGAATTTATCGCAATTTTTCTTAAAAAACCGATCGCCATCCGGTAACGGTTCTGCTTTTAGGCGGTTCATTAAAGTTTAGAGAACAACGGCCGATAAAAAAGAAAAAGGTATAACGATACACAGCGTCGTAATCAATGCAGAAGACCATCAGAGAAAAAGACCCAAAAAGCTCGAAAGCATCAGCGCTTCAGTGGAAAAACACACGCATAACCGACATAGAGATCAAAAAGGGAGTACCTAATGACAAACGTTTTAGATTTTCATCAAAACCAAAAGGAATTTAAAGATTTTCACTCTATGAGCTGCGTTAGGGAAGACAATTGGCTAGTGTGGCGATGTCATCAATGCAGCCGAAAAGTCAAAACCAGTTTGAAAACCAGTGAATTCATGATTGAACGGAAAGGAAATTTCTTTTCGCATCATACCTATCAGTGTTACCACCCATCAAAAGAGGAATTTGAAAAATCCGATCTGCCTCCAATGGACTTTGACATTGAATTTTAATTACTCTACCCTGATTAGCGAAAGCCGAGGGTGCCCCAGCTTCAAGGCGTCCAAGGGTGAAGCTGTAGTGGCCTACCGCGATCCCTTGGCAACGCAGAAGATGGGGTGGCATCGGATTTCCCAAAGGGTAAACAAAATGGGATTTATAATCGACATTTACAACTCACCTACAGAGCAAATATCACATTGTGTCTATAATTCGCATAGTGCTCGTTAAATCAAGAAAATAAAAAACTATACCATTTTGTTTACGCTAATTGGGGTACTAATAGACATTAAGCATACTGCCCTTTAGAAAAAAACTGTTCGGCAGACTTGCAGACACGCCGGGCGGTCGGTTAAAAGTCAAAGACGCTTCTAATCGATACGCGCCTACCGGAAGAGGTTTGCCTATCATTTTGAAGGTGCTCTTTCCAGTCGATGTAGGGATAATATGGCTTTCCCCTATGACTTCAGGTGTTCCCCCCAGCCGCTTGGCATATATTGTTAGTGTTTTTTCGATAGGCTCGTCATCCGGCATGATCACATCGGTAAGATCGACATTAACATGTACCTCAAAGGTTTGGTTTTGACTTAAGGTCGTGATAGGATTATCCGTTCCAACCGGGATTATCATCAGATCACTTAAGCGTTGTTGCGGCCTGGAAACATGCACGGAGTCAACACATTCTTCTACCGTTTTACCCGAAGGGATAGGTTGGGCAAGGTGAGGTTCAGTTTTTTCAACTATCTCTTCAACGTGGGGAAGATGGCGGGACATAAATTCGATAATTGCGGTTCCATCCAGACCAGTAAAGGCTTTTTTATCTTTAGTCAATATATGTTCAATTTTTCCCTGGTATTGCCCTTGATAGCGGTAAAGATCTATACGGTAGGATGCCTTTGGAGATAGAATATCCTTGAAGACAGCCTTATCCCAATGCTCTGCGGCTTCAAACTTGCCTTTTAAAAATTCGATGATCTTTTCAAGCTCTAGGATTCTTTCCGCGAGTTGATGTTCGTGTGTCTCAGACCCTCGCAGCTCTTTGTCAGCATCCTCAACCAAATTTAATTTTGCCTGTAATTCTTTTAGACTACCTAATTCATCCTGGGCTTGTTGGAGTTTTCCTCGGCATTCAGAAATCTCGGTTTCTTGCTTTTTCAGGGTGTCTTGAACTTCGCTGAGCTCTTCCTGAAGCTGCGGCTTGGTCTTCTTATGATTACTCGGCGCTTTTTCCCTTCCTTTTTCTGATCTTGAATGCGTCATAAAAACAGCCTTTACTTTTTAAACTCATATAACCGATGATCAAAAATTTTATGCGTTTACTCCATATTTTCGGAGATATGAGGAAAGGATGCTTCAAAGTGCTTTAAAAGACTACACGCCGAAAACGACCAGCGTAGCTAAGGGGGCTTTTTAACGCGTAAGCGGCAGACGACTTTACCTATGAGTCACAACCATTCTTATCCATACTTGCGCTTTGAAGTCTGCATCTGGCGCAGGGCACGCTATGGCATGCTGGTTCTTCTATTGCAGATCCATGCGAGGGGAAAGAGTCTGGGAACCGGCATCTTGAGCTCTTCGTTTCACCACAGGTAACCCTTGTTAGGCTAACACAACCCCGGCGTTATTTGTTTTTGACTTTCGCCACAAATATACGGCCAGCTTTCAAAATTCGTAGACTCAGTCGATTTTTCTACAAAACTTGAAGCAATGGCAACTCAAGATAGCCTAAACTCGGAGTCCTACTCTGGATCGTCACGAGAACCCCCAATGAATAATGTCCAGGATCCAAATGGACTTCAGGTAAAATGGTATCATACGATACCTTGCCGGTAATAAAATTATCAGGCTTGGTATTACCCAGATGGTGCTTGGCGCCTGTGGAGCGATTTCTAACGTGAAATTGCGCAATGTAGGTAAGCTGGCTTTGCGCAGCGTCATCTGCAGCCTGCTCATCGAGTTCAAAGCCTGCTTGCAAAGTGAACGGTTTATCACCCTTGAGCATTCCCGGAAAAGGCTGGCCGGCCTGGGCGAAACCAATCGGGGTCTCGGCCTTCGGGGGTTGAAAAACCCGAACATGGGTGACATCCACCTTCTGGGGAGGCAAGGTTTTAGTCGATAGGAGCTCAGCCGCAGCGAGCTCTTTTGCAGGTTTCTCCTTTATCTTCCCATTTAACTGATCATTTAGCTGATTTTGAATCCATTGAAAAAGTTGGTCGGTCTGAATACCTGACCATTTTTCGAGGCTGTTGGTTTCGAGGTGGTGCACCTTGGTCCGTTGCTCCTCACCACGATCTGCAGTCTGCCGGATTTGAAAATCCACTCGAAATGATGCCAATGAATTCCATTTGGTCTCACCGCTGGGTAAGGAAAATTTTACACTAGATTCTGCAGTTGCCGGTTCCGAATCTCGCTCCGGTGATGCAGCTTCAGCCAATGCCTTGGCTTCATCAATCCAAACCTCGATCGTTTTGCGGCCGATGCCGCCGCCTTCGGCCTTGAGTCGAGTTTCAATTTCGTCGACTGTAAGAGCAGCCAAGTCGCTGAACGTAGAAACGCCGAATGATTCCTTCAGCCATTGCTGACGATGTAGCCCAATGCCCTTTATTTCTGTTAAATCATCATATTTTTTTTTGTTAGAATTCATTGTTCCTCCCTTTGCTATCCGGGGCACTTTAAATAAATGAATGCAACGGTTATCACCCGTCGGTTCACATGTGCACCTCTGCATCCCCACCAAACACTATTTACCATTCAGACTACAGGATAGACACATAAGCGTTTGAGTCGTTGACCTCGGAGCGCAAAACGACTCTAATAAAATCAAAGCAGATAACGAGGCCAACGACTGTCTTAACTGCTAATCCAGATTAAACAAGACATCAGGGATAAGCGGGTATCATCTGAATGATCGGACCCTCGATGAAGCCCGCGACAGGTGAATTCGGAATTGTTACCGCCGCAACGAGTTTGTAAGTCCCCTCGGTTAATGTATGCGCAGCGACGTTTACCGTCCCTGAATAATTCAGCGGACCGGCCAAGGTTGTCACTGTTGAAGCACCTAAAGTCAGTTCAGGACCGGGACCAATAGACTCGGCAGAGACAGATATTTTACAGGGAACCCCTAATGATACGATCCAAGGGGCGAGGAAACCTGCAAACACGAAATTGACCTTCACCTGAAATGCTTTGTCAATCTCCATAACGGTTGTATCTGCAAGGCCAGGCTCCGCCATAGCTTGCGCGGTGACATCAAAGGTAATCCACGGATTGCTTCCGGGTGCTGGTTGTGAGTTCATTTTTTATCTCCTTTCTTTAATGCATTAGGCATTTTTAGTAAAACCAAGTGATCTGTTGCCTGAATAGATTCGCACATTTGCCACCAATAGAAAAAGTGGCGTACTGCATTTCAGATCACTACATAAAAAATGCACATGTTTACTTTGACGATCTCCGGAAATCTTTTGCGAATCTTGACCCACATAATAACCAGCTACCTTTAATTCAAAATTAAACCATACTTAATTTTTAATTAAATTTGATAATTTTTTAAAAAAAATTTGCACAAACACCGAATGTTGCAATGGCAAATCAGTTTTTAGTAATCAGACTATCCCGCTTTAGCTGCTCAAATAGATGAATGGTTTCACTTGATGGTTTAACCTCCAGCTCGTCCTTTAGTACCTCAACACATTTTTGAAATTGTTTTATTGCCTTATCCCGTTGGCCAATACGATAATAAGCTAACATCAGACGTCGATAGATGTCCTCCCGACAGTTGTCTTTCTCTAAGATTTTTTCGCAGAGGCCGATAGCTTCTGAGTGTTTCTTGCTTAATACATAGAACTCACTGATTTTATCCAAAATTACCAAATATATTTCTTTGAGGTTTTCCCGATCTAGAGCAGACCACGAATCATAGATCTCATCCTCTAAAAACTCTCCTCTGTAAATTTGGGCTGCGCGTTCATATTCGGAAACGGCACTCGAAAGACCTTTATTAAGTTCGATGTTTTGAGCATTCCGCCAGATTTTCCTGAAGTCATCAACGTCCGACCAGATTTCGACTTGTGGATTTAGATAATAACATTCATCTTTAAATATGATGAATTCACTGGCAGGCGATGCAGCTTGCAAAACACGCCGGATACTGTGAAGCGCGACATTGAGACTATTTCGGGCCGAATCCGGGTTTGTTTTTGGCCAAAACGTGTCCATTAAGATATCACGGTAAATTCTCCTTTCATGATGGAAAAGGATATAAGCGAAGAGCGATTTTCCTTTTTTACTGGGCCAATTATCGATTACTTGATCTTTTAAACGAAACCTGAAATTGCCGAAAAAAAATGCCTGTACGAGTTCACTTAAACTTTTTATTTCCTCAATCCGCAATGATATTTTCTGCCGTTCTATATCCACTGTTGTTTCTGAAACTAATTTTTGTTTTTTAACCTCCTCGACCACGGTATGCGGTTCATTTTGAAATTCACCGATATCGTTAGATTTTTTTCCACCATTGTGATTAAATTTTTGAAAAATCCTTTTGAAGAGTCCGCCACCGTTTCCTTGAAAAACATGCGTTTCAGAGAGATGATTATTCCTCTTTTTTAGTCGGTTCTTTTTCCTTTTGGTTTTATGATCCGCAATTAAAGCTATTATCTTGTGTGTCGTATCCAGGAGCTCTCTCTCATCAAGAGGCTTTTTGATGACTTCTCTTGCACCGGAACGGAAGGCGGATAAGATCGCATCGGCGGTGGGATTTTCAACAAAAAAAATAATCGGTATTGAAGGATATTCTTTTTTAAAAGATTCCAAGAGCGTGATACCTTGCGAACCGTTAAGGACTTGCGAAATGAAGATTAGGTCTATCGATTGTGTTTGCGGCAGGTCAAAAGCAGTCCTACCATTCGGAACAAACAGCACTCTATTTTGAATTCCCAATACGGATTCAATCGTGTTGTAAGATTCTTGATCCGGATCTATGACGAGGATGGTAGGAGGCCTCGTAGACATGTATTTTCTCCTCAGGCGTATAGGGACAATTCAGCCGGCGCGAGTGTAGGCAAAAACTCCAGAAAAGAGAAAATCTAAAAAGAATTACAGTCGAGTTGGTTTTGAACGGTTACACTCAGATTTTTTACTATTTACTTGCAGGTTCGTCGCGATAAGCGACAGAAGGCTTGGATTCACCACCCAACGTTCATGCTAGCTCGTTAGGCAGATTGAGAGAGATGTGACAAATACTTGGGTGGTGGTACCCCACCCCCTGCGTTTTTTTCAGGACTCTTTGGAAACATCCTCAATAACTTGCCCTCCTTTTTTCCATATTCGAGGTGACCTACGTTAGTGGCCTATAAGATCAAGGATATTAGCTTTAAGTATTGATAATTAATTAATTATTAATCTCTTTCCAACTTAATTAAGCATAATTAGGTCTAAAAGCAAGTCGCATCATAGCCTAAAAATATGCGCGTGTCAATCAAAAAATTAAGTAATATTAAATAGTTATTAGGAAGTTGGGAGTTGATGGCCTGAATTAAAAAACATTCTTTGAGGCAAAAAATTTTTAACTACTTCAATATATTAAAGAAATTGGCTTTGGGAAAGGATAATTTTGCCGAATTTCAACACATAAAAACAATTTTTTTCGGCTTTATAACCCAAAGAAAGGCATCACACATGTTGGGTTTCGGCCATCCGGCACTTAGAGTATAAACTCGTTTCGCTGCGCGTTGTAGCGGCGCCGGCCTAAAACTCCGTCTCGTGTAAGCTTCCGAATTTGCGTTTTCAGGGTTTGAATTCGCTCTGGATATGAATGCGCCCCAATCTCCAGCAATTGCGCCAACACGCGCTGTTCGTCGCCTCCGGTATGCAGCGCTTCAATAATCTCCGAGCTCTTGGCGCGACCCTGATGCCTGATATCGGCCACCATCAGGCAAATCGAGTCCAGCATGCCGTCAAGGTCGTATCGTCGCGCGTAGCTTCTCATTCCGTCCTTTAGCTTTTGGGCTGCAACCTCGACCTGGACGCGTTGGTGTTCCTTGTCGTTGGTCGCCCAGTGGATAAATTTCGCGGACTGGATGACTTCGACCACTTCGACCTCGGATTCGGACGGGTCCAGGTAATCCATCAACCCCTGGGTGGTTTCAGGGGTTTCCAACGGCACGTGCTCTTCTCCGACAACCCGGACGATTTGGCCGCTTTCAACCAACAATTCCGGGAAGTAGTAACGTGCACCCTCCAGCTCCAACAAATGACGCAGCAAAACGACAAAGTTGCTATTCGGAGTATGCGCCGCCATCTGGTAAAACCCGAACGTGAATCTGGCCCGGTCATAGGTGTTGATGCAGTTGAAATACCCTTTGCTTTCGGCCAGGGTGGTGGGATAAAGCATCCAGGCCCAGTGATTAAATTCAGATTCGTAATCTTGCGGGCGGTAGACTGGGCCATTGCGCGTGTAAATGTTGGTAAGGCCGAATCTTCCCAAATAGCGAACCCTCCGTCCGACGAAGAAACGGCTTCCCAAATCCAGTTGTGCGAACCAATTGCTACCTTCCGAACTCACTGAAACCTTCGCCGATTTGACGGTCTGTGGCTCCGACGGTGGGCCTTCCAGGGACATCAGGGCTTCGTCCAAATGGAGCAGCGTCGTGGCATCGGTCTCGCCGGTAACTGGAAGCTTCCTGTCTGACTGGAAGTTTTTTATCGCTTGTTTGGTTTTGTTCCCGTAATATCCGTACCAGCGGTTGCGGGGGCCTAGCTCGACACGATAACGGGGATTGTTCTTGGCGAGCCTGTTTAGACCGTCATGCAGGGCCCGGCAGCCGATAACGGGTTGGCCCGTTGCCTCCAGGATCAGCATCCCCCGGACAACCTGTTGCAGAGTGTCGTCGGACGCCAGCAGTGGATGATCCAGCGTGTTGTCAACAAACGGGATGTCGACGGATTCGTCTTTGCCGTCCTCGGGTTCCGGTAGATTAAACAGATCTCGAAGTGCGGGATAATCAACCCGCATAATCCGGGTCTTTGCGATTCGTCGGAAAACGGCCGGAGCGGTTTCTTGGATGGCGTCGTTGAACGTGCGGTCATTGCCGGTCGAACAATGAATTACCTTGGTCACGTACCCGGATTCCACGGCGCTGACGACTCCCATATGACCCTGCTTATTTCCCCGGTCGGGATATACGATAATATCGCCGGGTTCAGCGAAATTTTCGGGAATTAGGTCGAAAAGGCCGGCGCCCGCCGAGCCTCCGCCCTCCCAGTAAGTGGTCGTCTGCAGCCAGTTACCGGAACCCGGCGGCAGCTCCCGCGGAATTCCGATAGCCCATGCGACAAAACCCGAACAGTCGCAGGTAACGGTCATCTTGCGGCTCGGGTCGAATCCGCCCTTTCCCAGTTTGTAACGCACACCTTTGCCGGTAGAACTCCGGGCGCGGCTCAACGTCCGTTCTCGGGATGCCACCGCCAATTCATCGCGCCATGAACTCATGCTTCCTCCTCTCGTTGAAAGTTATCTTGAATATTCATGTATATTAAACCTTGAGCTTTGATTTGATACGATTCAATTTGGTTCGTAGGGTTCGATTTTTTCGGAGCATGTCCTTGAAAATTCCAACTCTCCTGCTCACTGCCGAATAGCTTAAGCCGAATTTTTCACCGATCTGTTGGTTGGTTAGCTGCCCTGACTGCCACATCAAATAAATCAGTAAATCCCGGTCAAGTTTATCTTTCTCTGAAATTCTGGCCGTTTTGCGGTAATGCTCTGGATTGCATTTCAAGATCTCAGCCGCCTGCAGCAAAACGACTTCGGGATTCATGCTTTTGGCCAGCTGTTTTTGGTGAGGCATCTCCGCGTTAGGCACATCGGGAAGATATCGCTTTTTGATTTTTTCGGCAAATTTTTCCGTGCCTAAAAATATCCCATGCCGTAAATCTTCCCAAAGCCGCTGCTCCTCTTTTGAATATTTTTGGGCATGTTCCCGGTAGGCCTTGTGTTTGTCGGCAACATGTCTAAACTGCGATAAGATCACGTTGGTGTTAAGCCATTTTGGAATGACGTGTCCATAAGCGTAAGGTCTATAACTGCTCCAGGTATAGGACGCCAGCCGTTTCACTAATCCAGCCCTTAGGGGGTTGCGGTGGATATAATAAGAAAGCTGCAATAGATAGGCATCATTTTCAACGAGCATATTTTTGAAACGCCCTTGGAAAAGATGTCCGCTTCGATTATGTTTGACGTTGATACGTTTGGTATACGTGGCTCCAAACCATTGCATGCTTTTAGAAAGATTGCCCCGCTGGGTGCGCAACAGGAGATGATAGTGGTTGTCCATCAGGACATAGGCCAAAATGTCAATCTTAAAGCGCTCCGCCAGCTCCTCCAGACTGTCTAAAAACAGCTGCCGGTCGCTGTCCTCGAAAACAATATCGCTCCGGTTATTGCCCCGGGACAACACATGATACAGCGCACCCTCATATTCGATTCGCCACGCTCGAGCCATGAACGTTTCTTAACACAACCCAGACAACTATGTCTACCTATAATCATTGATCAAGATTTGACACCTATTGGACACCTATTGTTGAACATTCAACTTTCATTAACCGGCAATACCCTTAATCAATCGATCTCTAGACGTCAGGCCAACAAAATTTCCGGCTTCATTTAAGACGGCAATTCCCTTCAGATTTAGGCCAGTTTTCGCCCACACGGTACTTTTCAAGGCCTCGGCAACCGAGGATTCCAAAGCGATGTGCTCTATGCATCCCTCACCCAGCATTTGTGCAAATTCGCGCTTGGCAACATCGGGGCTGAATTGTGGGGGCGAGTTGAATATTGGCAACAAATTGTTGACATTTTCTTTCACAAACGAGTGCGGAAGTTGAGCCAAAAATTTCCCGTTCCGATCGAGAACTAGCACACATATAAATTTATCGTCGAAGACATTCGTCAATCTATGGATATATTCTCGGATGGCCCAGTCGGCATAGCGTTCCCCGCCGCGAATACTGATGGTCAATGCAATCGGTGTTCCTCGCTGCTGAATTCTCCGACCCTCCGCAGAATGAATAAATTGATCCAGCTTACTGAGAGATTCCTTGCCAATCATTGCAGTATCTTTGAATTTCGTTTCGATTTCCATCACCAATTTTTCAGCGTTCTGACGGATTTTTCCCGACAACCGTGAAATTTTCGGTTTCAGTGCTTCATCAATCGCCTTGGTTATTACCCCTTTTACCTCAGGGGATTTCAAATAGGCATCCGACAGCTCTCGAATGAGCGGCTCTCCTTTCTCCTCGAAGAATGCGGCGGTGGTCAGTTCAATTTGTTCCTTGGCCGTTTTTTCGATTTCGTTCTGGATGAGCCATTGGCCGCGTTCCGGGTCCTGCATATACTTTTCAATATCTTCCCGGATTTGCTGGGCAATAAACTTTTGTCCTTTTTCAGGATTGCCAAGGTATTCAAAAGCTGAATCATTGAGTCTTTTTTGAATTACAGTGTTGGTCTCGATTATGGTGGAAACTTTGTTCGGTATCCACGAAAACAGCAGAAAAAGGATTGCGATGATTCCCGCACCTCCCACAGGTAGGCCCACCCAGCGGAACAAGTTATTTTTTACGTCCGACTCGATTTTACGCTTGAAATAATCCAAGGTTGCCTCGTTGACAAAGAGATCCTTCTCGATTCTTATTTGTTTTTCTTCGTTCATGGTATCTCCTCCTTTGTAAAGTGAGGCGGTAATGTCAGAATAAACAGCGGGTAGATAACATTTATAGCAGCTACCGCGTGGCATCGGCCCGCTTAGTGCACCAAAAGCAATGATACGACGCACCCTCATGTTCGATTCGCCATGCACGCACCATGAAGGTTCCTTAGCACAACTAAGTCAGTATATAGTCATCGATCAAGATTTGACATGTGTTTTAGAAAAAAATTTCTAACATATCGCAGCAAGCTGCGTGGAATTAGACCTAAAAAAAAGTTGTCTGTGCTTGCCCAGTGGAATACCACTCTACGAAGCGACAATAAAATAGTTTCAGTCATCATATATTTACAAGTATATTGCCAGTAAAAAGTTCTCCATACAAATGCCGAGACGCCGCGCCAAATGACGGTAAACTACTGAGTGCTTTTCTCCGGGAGTCGTCTCCCGCCCGGAGAAAAACAGAATTTCTCCGTGAACTCTGTGCCTCAAGCGAAGCCCCGCGGAGCGGGATGCAAGCTCGGGTGGTGAATAAACCAAAATCACATTAGCTAGTCACAAGGCAAGCATTTAGAAGAGAAAGACAATGGCTATCAAACCAAATCGCCTTAATCAACCTCCTTCATCTGGGTATCGCTAATTTTGCCGTTATTATCTACTTTGTGAAGAAAAACTTTTGTGGGTTTGGACGAATCGTTTTTATCAATTTCA
>Ga0209536_100014351_pt1 | contig 11387 bp, 9 predicted proteins | sample DeeMarSeWOR28_12_FD_187461 | JGI IMG/M metagenome (GOLD analysis project Ga0209536, IMG submission 187461) | Marine sediment microbial communities from White Oak River estuary, North Carolina - WOR-2-8_12 (SPAdes) (version 2) | ecosystem: Environmental > Aquatic > Marine > Intertidal zone >... | reverse complement strand
AAAACCATCAAAGGATTGATTTCACCGGGGCAGGAAAAGATCAAGCATGCCACCCTGGTGGGTCAATACCGTTACGCCAAAGGGGTTTATTATGGCGGCCAGCAGCCCCAGAAAGAAACCCAGGTGTTGATGAGACTCTATCGCCAGGCGCTGGAACGCTACCAGAACATCGTCCAGGTAGACATGCACACCGGCTACGGCCCGCGCTACCAGATGACGGTGCTCATCTCGCCCCTCGATCCCACCCCTTCAACTGAAGCGATGACGAAGTTCAAGTACCCGCTTGTGCAAAAGATCAATGCCGACGAGTTCTATCCCATCAACGGCGACATGTGTGATTATTTTTACATCTTGCGGGATACTGAATTCCCAGATAAAAAACTGTTTGCAGGCGGGTTCGAGTTCGGCACCTTCGGCGAGTCCCTGATGGCGCTCATCCGCAGCTTGCGCATCACCATTCTTGAAAACCAGTTGCGGCATCACGGCGCAAAAAATGAAACTATTGCAGAAAACATTCGTAAAGAATATCAGGAGCTTTTCTTTCCTGCCGAGGAAAGTTGGCGCGAAAAAGCACTGGCCGACGGCCGGCAGGCGTTGAAAGGTATTTTAAGTGCACACAATCTGATAGGAGTATGAAATGTCTGAAGAAAAAGTTCGCACAGAAGAGTTCAGCGTCAATGGCGAAGACCTGATCGGTAAGATCAAAGAACTCATCCATGAAGGCAATATCCGCCGCATCATCATCAAAAAGAAAGATGGTGATACCGTCATGGAAATCCCGATGAATCTTGGTATTGTGGGTGCGCTCATTGCGCCACAGTTGGCCGCTATCGGCGCCATCGCTGCCCTGGTCACCGAAACGACGGTGGTAGTCGAAAAGGTAGGATAAAACTAAAACCTGACAGGTTTACAGCCTGTCAGGTTTTCAATATCATTTCAGTCAAGTTGCAATTTAGTGATTCAGAACCAAAACAGCCTCACGTGAACAGGTGATCTGGGTCTTATCACCAATCTTGGGAAGTTCGAGGAAGGGGTTGTTGAAAGTATCCATGTGAAACTTGGTGCTTCCCACCACAACCTGGACGCGAACGATAGAACCGAGGAAGGTGATGTTCTCAATTACAGCATCAAGCAAGTTGGCCTTCTTCTGCTCCGATGCAAAACTAAAGCGTTCAGGCCGGATGGCGATGGTTACCTTATTTCCGCTTTGCTCATTTTCAAGCCCTTTCGCAGCTTGAAGTTGAATCCCATCAATCCGTATTGTACTGGCTTTGGGATCGACCACTTCCGCTTCAACCGCATTCAATGTCCCTACAAAGCTGGCCACAAATTCAGTTGCCGGAAAATTATAAATCTCAAATGGGGTGCCCACCTGTTCCATGTGACCCTCGTACATCACTACTACGCGATCAGAAATGGACAACGCTTCTTCCTGGTCGTGGGTGACGTAAATGGCAGTAATACCGAGTTTTTGTTGAATGGAACGAATTTCAGAGCGTAGAGAGACGCGGATTTTTGCGTCCAATGCGGAGAGTGGCTCGTCGAGTAAAAGCACCTCGGGGCGCAGGGCCAGGGCACGTGCCAAGGCTACACGCTGTTGCTGACCACCAGAGAGTTGGGAAGGAAAGCGATCACCGTATTCTGGCATGTTGATCAATTCCAACATCTCTTTCACACGGCTTTGGATTTCGTCGGTCGGTTTCTTAGCTACCTTGAGGCCAAAGCCAATATTGCTTGAAACGGTCATGTTTGGAAAAAGCGCATAAGATTGAAATACCATACCGACATCGCGCTGGTTAGGAGGTGTATTGGTGATATCTTCGTTGTTAATAACGATGCTTCCACCCGATGGCACCTCGAACCCGGCCACCATACGCAGGGTGGTTGTTTTTCCGCACCCACTTGGGCCCAGGAAGGATACCAACTCACCTTTTTCGATTGTAAGGTTAAAGTCCTTGACGGCATCGGTTGAGCCAAAAATTTTGCTTACATTGTTGATTTTTAGAAATGTCATAATGTCCTCACCAAAGTTAGTGTGCACCGGCAAGCTGCTCTTGCCCGGCGCCCCGCCCGACCCACTGCATGAGACCAATAGAGGCCCAGGTCAGCAAGAAACTAACCACTGCCAAAGCCTGAGGCGTGTAAGCACGCATCGCGCCAATCTCTTCCATGTACGGACCAAAAGCCGGCCAATATAATAGTGACGCAAAAGTGAATTCACCCATCACAATGGCAAAGGTCAAAAACACGCCACTGAGAATGGCTGTCCGGAGATTGGGAAAGATGATATTCAAGAGAATGACACGCCAACTTGCACCTAAGCTGAGAGCGGCTTCAGTCAAAGTACGCACATCAATGGCGCGCAATCCAGTATCAACAGCCCGGTACATGTAAGGTAAAGACAGGATAACATAGCCCGCAACCAACGGGATCGGCGTACCAGTAAGCACCAGAATCGGTGCCCCAAACAATTTTAATCCCCCGCCATAAAGACTACTCATACCAAAGACGAGCACAACGGCCGGCACTACAAAAGGCATTAGCGTCACAAACTCTACCCAGGGACGTGCCTTTTGTGTACGCCAGTGTACCCAATAAGCAGTGGGCACCACCAGGAGCAGGCTGAACACAATAGTCAGGAGTGCCCAAAAGAAGGAAAATCCAAAATTCTGGTAGAACTGTGCGTCGGTAAATGCCACACGATAGGCTTCAAACGTATATTGATCCTTAATCATCTTAAGGCTGAAATTAAAGGTAGCCAGGAGCGGCAGGAAGAAATACACAAGGCCGATAATCAAAATAAGCCAGGCCCAGATATTTTTAGTTTTCATTGCAACCACCTCGCAGCTCTTCTCTGCAGGGATATATAGCCAACCATACTGATGCTCATAATGAAAACCATCCCTAAAGCCAGGGCATTACCCAGGCCGGGGTTAAAGAGCACATCACCCTGCATCTGGGCACCAATCAGGATAGGTACCAGGTTAATAAAACTGCCTGAAAAGGCATATGCAGTGGCATAAGCACCAAAAGCGTTACCAAACAACAGAATCGTAGTTCCTAAAAGGGAAGGAATCAAGATCGGAAAAGCAACATAGCGCCAGTAATGCCAACTTGTGCCGCCCAGGTTAGCACATGCCTCGCTCCATTCTCGCCGCAAGCCATCCAACGCAGGTGCCATGATTAGCACCATTAACGGGAATTGAAAATACATGTATACGATGCTCAACCCGGTAACGCTATAGATGGTGAATCCTCCAGCGTGAATATCAAACCCAAAGGCACTTTCGAGCCAGCGCGTGACCAGCCCGTTATTGCCCATGGTGGCGATAAAAGCAAAAGCCAGTGGAACACCGGCAAAGTTGGAAGCCACCCCGGAAAATGTTGTCATAAAGGTTCGCAGACCTTTGGGTAGCCCCCCCAGGACTACTGCATAAGCCAGCAGGAATCCAAAAACCGCTCCGCCCGACGCGGTAATCGCGCTAATCGTTAAGCTGGTTTTGTAGGCGTTGATAAAATCCCTGACTGTGAAGAGGGCAATAATATTATCAAATGTAAAGCCACCATCCACAGATTCAAAGCTGCCAATAAAAATGGAAATTGACGGCAGGAAAAGGAACATGGAAGCAAACAGAAAAAAGGGCGCAAGGGGCAGCCAATTGACAATGGAACTGGACGCCCTTTTAGACGGGGGACGCGCCATAGGCGCGTCCCCTTTTGATTGGGCTGTGAGTTTTTCGTTGGTTATACCCACTGCATCCTACTCCTATTCACCAAAAACGACACTGCGCCAATTTTCGGTGATGTAAGTAGTGGCTTCCTGGAGTTCATCAACTGTAAGGAAGACCGCATTTGCGTAAGCTTCGGCAGGCGGCAATTTGGCAGCCAGTTCCTCAGGAACAACACCGCGCTTGGCCATATCATTAAAGCGGATGGGATGTGCATAGCCTTTGAGGTAGATGTTCTGGCCCTCATCCGACATAACGAATTCCCACCACAGGCGAGCAGCGTACGGGTGCGGAGCGTACGCGCTGATTCCGCCAGCATACGGACCGGCAATCACGCCTGACTTCGGGACGATAATCTCGGTTTCCGGATTGCCTGCCAGAGAGTCACGGTTTGCCAGTGCCAGATAGTCCCATTCCATAACGATCGGGGTTTCACCCTGAGCAATCGTGCCCTGGTCAGCGATAACCGGGATGAAGTTGCCAGCATCGTTCATTTCCTTCCAGAACTGCAGACCGGCCTCAGCTGCTTTGGACTTATCACCACCAGAGCGAGAAAGGCCAGCAGCAAAGACGGTCATAACTGATTGATTGGATTTGAGCACGTCACCAGCCATGGCAACCTTGCCCTTGTATTCCGGGCTAAGCAAGTCTTCCCAGTCCTGAGGAGAATTTTCAATCGCGGGTTTGGAAACTTCAAAGGCTAGAGCGCCATAGTATTCTGCCCACCAGTAGCCGTCAGGATCTTTCATTTCAATCGTATCCCAACCGGCAACCTTATATTTTGCAAGCAGACCCTTGGCCATGGCATTCGCAGTGTGGCCTACACCAATATCTACCACATCCGGAGCTTGCGGACCTTTGCTCTCCTTATTGGCTTCGATAGCCGCTAATTCATCAGCCGAGCCGGCGTTGGGATCGAGTTCATTAACCTTAAGGCCGTATTTGGCTTTGAAGGTTTCAAGCATCTCGCCATAATTGGCCCAGTCATGGGGCAACGCAATGGTGGTCAGTTCGCCTTCGGTCTTAGCGGCGGCAATCAGTTCATCCAGAGGAATAGAGTTGCCACTGGTCAAATCCGGCAAATCTGCAGCAGCAGGTTCCGCAGCTTGGGGCCCGCATGCTGCCAGATACGCAGATGCACCTGTAACAGTAGCCCCTAGCTTGAGGAAATCACGGCGACTTACTTTTTTAGATGACATATTTCTCTCCTTTGTTGTTTTGTCTATTACATACGGAAAATTATGTGGGTGCCATTACACAGATAAGTTATTCTTTACGCACCTCCTATACATATGTGTTTGTTGCTTCATCCATAGCCCCCTCGAATCTGCATGATCTTGAAGAACCATCACGCACGTACACCGATAGTATACAAACATAACACATTGTAGCATCATAAATTTACACAGTCAATTAATATTCTTCAAGATTTCCTGCGACTGGGGGACTTTCAGTGCCCCCAGTCGCTCGTATCTATCCAAACACGCTACTCAACCGGAATCTCCTTGTATACCTTTTCCACATCAATACCCTGACGTTTACGATAGGCATTGAAGCCATAGAAGATGCCAGCGGCTAAACCGTAGTTGATCAACATGAAGACGATCGAGCTGGTATTCGTCCAACCAATGCCATAGAGATAACTAGGATCCCAGAACCACTCCACTAACAACCAATCCAGGAAGGGTAAGAACACCAGCCCGGCAAAAGTGATCAGAGGAAGTTGTTTATCTGCGGCCAAATTCTTCCCTACATAGTAAAGAAGATATAGCAATACTGCCGCATTGACCACATTAAGAATCCAGATCAGGATGTAGATAATGGTGGATACGGTTCCATCTATTGCTGCAGCGCCAGCAACACCATACTGTATCGATTTGTAAATCAGGAATATTGATACAGCGCCATAGGCTGCAACACTCAGCCAGGATAATCCGTTATTCACCTTGAACTTGGCGATGGGTGAACCATCAAAGACATCCTTCATTTTCCAGGGCAAGATTATCGCAGCCACAGTCGATCCAAGGAATGTAACCGCAATCACCAAAGTCGAATCCAGCGCCAGGGTTTGAAGATCAAAGATGTTGAAAGCGTACAAGGTGGCAACAATCATCCCCGGGATCACCATCAATAGCAGCGCATTGATGGGCGTACGAGTACGCGGCTCAATATTGGATACCCACTCCGGGAGCATACGGTCGAAAGCGGCAGCGAAAATCACGCGGGTGGAACTAAGGAAGATTGTGCCCGACCAACCGAACCACCAAAGACTCATTAGCAAGACAACCAGGAACTGCAAGAACGGGGCTTTGGTCATCATGGCGGCGAAGAGAACTGGGTAAGGCCAGAATGGCAACGGGGGCGCTTCCTCAGTGTAGCCCCAGGTGTAATTCCAAAATGCTCCGTTGGCCTTGTTGTAGAAATCCCATCCCAGCGTTTTTCCGATCAGCGCGAAGAATATCAAAGCCAGCACCGCGGTGACGATGATACCGGCCGCCATGCCCCAGAAATTGCGTTTGTAATCCGAGGCGCCGCGCACTTCTCCATAGAGGGTGGAGCCCCAATTGGGCCACAAGTTTTGGAAGGTGATTAATGGAACCAGTAACATGCTCGCACCTAGAACCAAAGAACCTAAAGGAGCGGAAACAGTCCCGGCTGCCTCACCAGCTTCCAGCGTGGCTTGATACAAGTCCACTTGTTCGGTACCAAACATGGCCGGGGCTATACTGTTCAGGTTGGCGACAAAAGTCTCATTGGTGCCAAATCCCAGCAAAGCGAATACCAACAACAAGCCTACCATGCCGCCCCAGAAGCAAACCTTCTGCACGCGCGCATACCATTTCATGCCTACAGAGATATAGAAAAACACCAGTACGCACAAGATCAGGGAGCCCGTCAGCAAACCTGTTTGGCCGGACATCCACAGCGCGGCATCCTTAGCGCCTGCAATCGCCAACAGTGGCGTAAAGACCTCGTACATCAGCATCTGACCGTAGAGCGGCACCCACAGCCACAGGATGAACCACCAACCGGTGACAGCCAGAATGAAGCCAGTGGCGCGTCCCAAAATACGGCTTTGCCATACATAGTCACCACCAGCGCGCGGCATGGCAGAGATCAGACTGGCGTATACGATCACCTCGAATATCGTAAAAGCTCCACCAATCACCACTGCGACTGCCAGATTTCCCTCGAAATAATACGCGTAAGAAAAAATGAACAGACCCAGAGTAATCAGGTTAATGGAAAACGCAGCATAGACAAAGGCGTCAAAAACCGACCAAGATCGCACCAGGCCGCTTGCTTTACGAACGAAAAGAGTAACCTCACTCATCAAAATCTCCTTTTTTGATATGGCGTATTCCACTTTACTCAACTACAATCCCGCTCGCCCGCGAAATACACCCATTGAAGTACCCGACTATTTCAGTCTACTAATCGTATTGTAGACCTGCCCCTCCGCAAATAAACTTTTGAATCCGGCGCCTCCTTTCTGGCAAGGTAATCATAACTATTCAAAAAAGCATCATCCCTGCGTAAGCATATAAGTGCCTATTTTTTTTGGTTTCAGATCGATCAAGGCTCCTTGCAAAATGCCCTGTTCATACATACTGCCTGGGTTGATGCACAATGTCTTGTGATACTTGCGAGTACCTTTGCCTTCATGAATATGTCCGAACAAACCTAATAGCGGTTTGTATTTTTCAATTACCGTAAGTACAGCCTTGCTGCCAACAGATACTAAAGATTGTCCCGCATTTGCCAGGTGCAAATCTTCTGTCAATTCTGGCGCTTCATCAAGCCCACTACCATAAGGTGGTGCATGCAGATTAAAAACAGCAGTTCGCGGATTCTGTAACTGACTTGCAATTGCCTCGATCCGTTCCAGCAAGGCGTCATCTTCCTCTTCCCTGTGCGTATCCCAGGGGGTAGGGTTAGCCCATCCAGAGTTGATCATCTCGTGATGTTCATCCAAATGGATCATTTTTCCTTCAACTAATTCGACGCGCTTGGAAGTCTTGATGAGGTCATCGATCTCAAACATGTCATCATTTCCAGGACAGACATAACAACGGATGTCAGTTCCGGCTAATTTCTCATCAGCGTAGTCCATCCAGCGTTGGGCAGTTTCCATTGCCTGATCGAGAAAAATCTCATCCGACCGGCCCGATGTAGTAGATATCTCATTTACTTCATCCGGGGTTGTCACGTAGGGATAGTAACCCCGGTTCTGAATGGTTTTAACCATTTCATCCACCTTATCTTGCCCATCCAGGATCGACACCTGATCAAGCAAGGTAACTTTGTACTTGTCGTTCCCCTGCGCAACGATAGGGACAATTGCCTTTCCGGTCATATCGCCCCCTAATATGAGAACATCAGCCTCATAGAATTTACCAGCATTTATGAACTTCTTCCAGCAAATCTCGGAACCATGTACATCGGTTGCAAAAAACAGTTTCATCTTTATGTTCCTTTCGTCCCTATAATAAATTTGACAAGCACATTTACCAGCCTGCAGGTACTTCTAATTCGCCAGAAACGATACCTTTGAACTCGGCTCGAATTTGGGCGTCAATTTCAGGGGCAATGAGAGCCGGGGCATCCGTCGTCAGGATTTCACGCACGCGTTGCATGGCATGCACCTGCGCATCAGGAGAACCTTTTCTTTCCCAGCCTTCACGCGCATCACGATCCGCAATTCTAGGCAGCAGGGCTTCGGTCTTCATGCGTTTTACAGTATGCTTGTTTGTCATGAACGATCCGCCTGGCCCGGCTTTCGCGATCACATCCAGCGCCAGGTTTTCTTCGCTAAATTCAAGGCCGCGTTTGACGCGTTTCAGCATCAGGGCGATTTCGTCATCGATCACAGCCTTGGCAAAGTCGAAGACCTTCAGCGCATCCAGCAGGCCACCCATGTTCAGCATATCTGCGCCAGCCAGCACTCCCGCCATGGTGGACAGTCCCGTTTCAAACCCCGACTGGGCATCGTTGATCTTGGCGTTGGTCAGTCCGATGTAACCGCCACTGGGCACATTATAGAAGTGCGCCATCTGCGCGCAGCCCATGTGCAACATGCCGCATTCGATCCCGCCCGAAGCGTATGCGCCAGTGCGCATATCAGCTACAGTTGGTAAAGTAGCATAGATGAGCGGCGTACCATCTTGCACCATTTGCATCAGCACCGCGGCCGCTAAGAATTCGGCATTGCCCTGCGCCAGTGTGCCTGTCATAGACATAGGCGAAGTCAACCCTGCGTTTGGCACGATGCTGGGATAGACTGGCAGCTTGTTCTCTGCAAAGTAGATCAGCATCTCGGTCGAGTCGTAGTCCATGGTCAGGGGCGAGACCACCGGGCAAAAATGATGGGTGATGAAGGGATGCGCACGGTAGGCCTCATCGCTGCCGGCGATCAAAGCGCCCAGCCGCAGGATCATCTCGGCTTCCTCATAGTTTTTGTTGGTAATGCGAATCGGTTTCAGGCAGTGTTTCAAGGCCGGATACAGGCGAGATATCGTAAACAGTTCGGAGGGGGCATCATCGGCCAGTGTGGAGACGGAGAAGACATCGTAGCCGGGCAGTTCGTTGATGAGATGCGCAATCCGGGCGATATCGTCTGAGCGCGCGCGTCTTTCCTGACCCGTAACTGGGTCAATAATATCGGGCGCTGAGCTGGCTGTGACGATTACCGGTCCCTGCTCGGGCAGGGTGCGGTCAAAATGAGGGTCACGCCCCCGGAAGGTAAAGGTGGGGGGCATCATGGCACGAAACTCTTCCACCACCTTTCGCGGGAATTTGACAATGTGCGTTTCCGCATCGACCATGCAGCCATGCTTCGCGAAAATCGTGCGCGCTTTTTCGTTCCGCACCAACAGGCCGACATTTTCCAGAATTTCAAGTGAGGCTTCGTGGATGCGTTCAACTTGTTCCTGGGTCAGAAGTTCTGCAAATGTAGACAAAGAAATGCCTCCAAAAGATTTAGTCACTGGCTGAGATTATCAGCCTTTCTACTTCAACTTTAAACGCCAACGCCATGATTTCTTCAAATGGGAACATCTCCAGACCAGCCCTGGTTACTTTAAGGGAAGCAGCCGCAGTTGCAAAGCGGACGGATTCTTCCAGGCTCCAGTCATTCAAGTAGCCATAGATGAATCCAGCTGAGAACGTGGCCCCGGCACCACAGCCGTCCACAGCGACCATCTGGGGCGCGTGGACACGGATAGCTTCGTTCCCGGAAACCACCAGGCTGCCTTCGCTCGCCAATGTGATGATGGCAATCTCGACTCCTGTCTGGAGCAGTTTACGGGCTACATCCAACGGATCGCTTTCATCCTTCTGGGCGGCATCGGTGACCGCCTGGCAAATAAACGCCCGCCCTGCATAACGTTCAAGCAGGGCGGGGTCAGTATGAGCGTGTTCCAGGTTCAAGAAGACGGGAACCCCAAGACGAGCAGCTTCATCCATCGCGCGGAGGATGTGGTCACCGTCGTACCAATCCACATACATTATTTGCGCGCCATTCAAAAGGGACAAATCGGCTGTGTCGAGCGTAGCCAGCACATGCTCTTCACGTTGCCAGAAGTAAGTGCGTGCGCCTGTTTGGTCTGATATGTCTACTTCGAGCGGGGTTTTAATATCTTTCGAAAAGCGTACCCCCCCTTGTACACCCCATTCTTTTAGCCGTTGCGCCAGGTTGCGGCCACGTGTATCGTCTCCAAGAGTGGTACCGATCATACCTGCAGATACATCCCACTGACAAAGGACACAAGCGATGATGGCCGCGTCGTCAAAGACAAAATCGCTGACTTCTTTGATGAGCGCACCCGTGTTATGCTCTGGCAATTGCTCTACAACCAGAATTTCAACATCGGTAAGCATGCCGAAGCCAACATAAGCGGGAGGGGTTGAAAGTTTATTTTCCAATAGCATTTTCCATCTGCTTCAAGTACCAGCGCAAGAAGCGGTCAAGATTGTATTCTTTATAGGTCGAAAGCGGACCGGGCGTATAAGCGTGCGAACTGACTCCACGCTGCTGGTTAACACAAATTTCCCAGTCCTGTTCAGCTGTCAGCAGCCAGAAAGGTAACAGTTTATCGAGATCGTAATCTTTGCCTTCCTCGGCTTTGTCGTCCACCAGCCAGATCATGCGGATGGCGGTGTGGTCCAATCCATTGGGCGTCAGGCGGACTGCTACGCTGTGGTCGCAACTGGCATGGATCCAGAAGTTGGGTAGGGTGCGCACACGCATTGTGCCCACTTCGGGATCAGTGTAAGCGCCCATCAGCGGCGCAACCTGCTTACCATCCATCGTTTCACTGACGTAGCCGTCTACCAGTGGTGTGCGGTTGGCTGCGTACCAAATGTTGTTGTCGGGGTCGGGGAATTCTGTCATGCCTGTTTCGGCACGGACCGCCAGTCCCTGCTCGGCCCATTTGGCTGCGCTGCGCTCGGTGACAAGGTTCAGGTGCAGAGCCACGCGCTCGATGGTATCGTCAGCATTATAGTGATCGAAGTTGGCTTTGATGTACTGCGGATGGTTGACGTTGCAGTGGTAGCACTCGCGGTTGTTCTCCCAAACCAGTTTCCAGTTGGCATGTACATCGAAGTCCATGATCTTGGCGACTTTTGCACGCGCCATTCCCTGGCGGCGGGCGCTCG
>Ga0209536_100014350_pt1 | contig 11387 bp, 11 predicted proteins | sample DeeMarSeWOR28_12_FD_187461 | JGI IMG/M metagenome (GOLD analysis project Ga0209536, IMG submission 187461) | Marine sediment microbial communities from White Oak River estuary, North Carolina - WOR-2-8_12 (SPAdes) (version 2) | ecosystem: Environmental > Aquatic > Marine > Intertidal zone >... | reverse complement strand
GTGGCATCGGCGGCTGAATCTTCATCACCCATGATGCGCAGGGCGGTGTTGAAGAGTATGGCCTGGTAGGCCAGGACAAGGGTATTGAAGGAGTTTAAGTCGCCGCGTTGGGCTTCTTTGATAAGGGCGGGTTCGTCCATAAGATTTTGGATTGACGATTGTTGATATACGATTTTCTTTAGAGATATTGTATCATTACCAAGTTCTCAGATAATCAGAGCCCAACATCCGTAACAAGTGCATCAGTTGTATACTGTGCTCATCTCTGGTTGGATTTACTTCTCCAAAAGAGGAATAGGCCCCGCCAGACCAGCATCCCCAAGGCTGCACTTCCACCGAGAATAAGAGCAAACAACGGCAAAGCGACCCCATTCAGCATCGCCGCCCGCAGGATAGTGGCCATTGGGGAGGCCAGTAGCATCGCCAGCGGCGGACGCCAGAGTTGCTTCGGGTCCGATATAATCTGTGTATTGAAAAGCCCCAGCCAGGGAGCGATCAGGAACCAACTCACCACTAACGGGATGAAGGTGGTGAACATACGGGGCGCGAAGGAGATGTCCGTTTCACCGTGCGATGCAAAGCCGATAACAGTAATGATAGCCAGGGCGAGGATGTCACCCGTAATGAGAGTCCATGTTGATTTATGCATGTGTAAATAAGCCCTTGTTATGGGTGCACTCCCAAAGGGATGCTCTACGATTGTACTGCATCCAGCTCGCAGTGCCTGTCCCCAAGGGGGGCAACTGCTTGCAAACATTATATGTTGAATTGCGCTTGTAGTTAGAATCCATTTCCTGCAAAAATGAAAAAAGCTACTCCCCCGATGACAAGTAAAACGATAGCGATCATGAAAGCCAGAAATCTGCGGTTTCGTTCTGCATCTTCTGCAAAGGGATCATTACTGATAGCTGGTGTAGAAGGCAAATTTAAGTGCGTTTCTGTGCGCATTTGAATCTCAATCGCATCAACGGCATCTTTGGCATCTTTCAGCCCGCAGTTGTGTGCTTCGCGGTATATTTTGACTGCTTGAATCTTCTGACGTTTGGCCAACAATTGTCTGATTTGGTCTTCCAGCACCATATCAATTTCCTGGTTTGCTTGTGTGGGTGGGGAGAAATACACCGGTTCACCACGCTCGATGGCCTCAACTGCGTCTTTGGCATCTTTCAAATCAACACCGGTCGCTTCTCGGTAGAGCTTAATGGCAGCGATTTTTTGGTTTTTAGCAATTATTTCTTTGATTTGACTTTCTAGTTCTGTGGAGTGACCAGCCATAGAAAATTCCTTCGAAACCAAATGTAGGGGCGACCCGCCCGGCAAGATTAGATGCATTGACAACCTTGAAGGGTCGCCCTTACTGTGCATGAAAAAAACAGGGCAAGGTACATCTGCCCTGTTTGCTCTACTCTTCTTTCTCTTCCTTGCGCAATGCCGGGAAAAGCAACACCTCGCGGATGGAATGTTTATCGGTGAGCACCATCGCCAGCCGGTCAACGCCCATGCCGAAGCCACCGTTGGGGGGCATGCCGTAGCGCATAGCGCGCAGATAATCCTCGTCAAGCGGATGGCGCTCCTCATCGTCAGCATCGTAATCGCGTCCCATTTCAAGGAAACGCTGCTCCTGATCGAGTGGGTCGTTCAACTCGGTGAAAGCGTTACAAAGCTCAAAACCAGAAACATAAGCCTCGAAGCGCTCCACGGTCAATGGGTCGCCGGGTTTTGACTTGGCCAACGGTGAAATATCGCGTGGATAGTTGTACAGGAAAGTCGGCTGGATCAGGGTCGGTTCCAGGAACTCGCTGACCAGGAAATCGATCAGTTTGCCGCGCGTGGCATCCGGGTCAGGGGTTTTGTTCTTGTGTTTGGCAACGATGGCCTTGAACAGGGATTTGGCATCTTTGTACTCATTGATGTCAATGCCGCTTGTGTCGAGGATGCCCTGGCGCATTTCCAGCCGACGCCAGGGGGGGGTGAAATCCAGTTTCTGGCCCTGGTAGGTGACTTTGTAGCTTCCGGTCACTTCTTTGGCAACATACGAAACCATCTGCTCGGTCAGTTCCATTACTTGCAGGTAGTCGGCATATGCCCAGTAGAATTCCAACTGGGTGAATTCCGGGTTGTGTTTGTAAGATACGCCCTCGTTACGGAAGTCTCGGCCAATCTCGTAGACTTTTTCAAGGTTGCCGACCAGCAAACGCTTGAGATACAGCTCGAACGAGATGCGCAGGTACATATCCTGGTCAAGCTCGTTGTGGTGAGTGGTGAACGGCTGTGCCGCCGCGCCTCCATACAACGGTTGCAGGATGGGCGTCTCGACTTCGAGGAAGCCATGATTGTCGAGAAATGTTCGCAAGGCCTTGACCAGTTTTGCGCGTATACGAAAGACTTTGCGGACATCAGGATTCACTGCCAGGTCCGCGTAGCGCTGGCGGGCGCGCAGTTCCGGATCTTCCAGCGCTGCGTGGCGGACAACGGTGCCATCCTCAAGCGTCTCATCCTTTGCAGCCGGGAGCGGCGTCACGGATTTGGCGAGCAGCTTGAAGTCGTGGACGAGAAGCGTGGCTTCCCCGGTTCGGGTACGCATCATCACACCGGTTGCTTGAACAAAATCACCCAGGTCGAACATTTCGTTAAAAAAGTTCACTTTATCTTGCCCGATCTCGTTTACGCGGAAGAACAACTGTATCTTGCCGTCACCGTCCTCGATGTGTGCAAAAGTCAGCTTGCCCATCGGGCGGGAGGCGCGGATGCGCCCGGCCAGCGTAGCCTTGACTTCTGGTGTTTCACCCCCTGCGGCATCCTTTTCGGCGGTTTCAAATTCAGCGATGATCTGGGCACTGGTGTGCGTACGCTCAGCGCGCGTCGGATAGGGTTCGATTCCCTCGGCGCGAAGTTCTTCGAGCTTCTCTAAACGAATTTTTTCAAGCGATGTGTATTCTGGCATAACTACTCTCTTCCATCCCTCCCCGTCCTTCCCCCATTTTCTTACTGAAAATGGGGGAAGGATGGGGGCCGGGTGGGGGTTGGGTATAAAAAGCCCCGCGCTTCCCTGGGCAGGTGCGCGGGGCAAAAGCTGCAAACCCCTGGCTATCCGATCTTGACGATGCGGATTGTGTAAGAGCCATCGGGTGTTTCTATTTTCACCTCGTCCCCAGCGCGCTTATTCAAAAGGGCTTTGCCCATTGGCGATTCGTTCGAAATCTTTCCTTCGCGCGGGTTGGCTTCTGCTGCGCCGACAATCGTATAAGTCTCTTTGTCAGAGCCATTTTCTTGGATTGTCACGGTTGAACCAACCTGCACTGCATCAGCCTTCTTTTTCTTATCGTTTTCGATCACGCGTGCCGTTGCAAGCAAGACTTCCAATTCCTGGATACGTCCCTCAACGAAAGCCTGCTCATTCTTGGCAGCTTCGTACTCAGCATTCTCGATCAGTTCTCCGCCCTCCATGGCTTCATGCAGACGGTCAGCAACTTCCTGCCGCTTAACTTTGCGAAGGTAGTAAAGCTCTTCCTGGTGTTTCTCGAAACCTTCCTTGGTTAGGAATGTAGTTGTCATAGTTTTGTCCTACGAACAGAATTTGCATCTCTATAGAACAGAGATGCAAGACGTTTTGTGACTCAGTTTTCCCGAAATCGGCCTTAATATATCACGTTTCAGAGGCAGAATCAAGATGCTTATGGGTTATTTACACCCAAATTGAAAATCTGCCTCGTTTGGAATAATAGGCGCGGATACCTTCCCGTGCCTTTTCTGAACTATCGAAAAGCGCGCTTATTTGGGACTCATGGGCCAGCACCGCTTCGACCCAGGCGTCCAGGCCTGTTTCCGTTATGGTGTGCAGGGATTCCTTCATCCCGGCTACGAGTGGGGCCAACTGCTCCGGCTTCCAGAAGTGGTAGGGAATATCAGCCGTATACACCACTGGACGATCTAACTGCTCCACAGCCTGCCGCACGATTACGTGATCCACATGCCCGCCAACCCCCAGTTGACAGATGATTCGATCGTTCGGCTGCAAACGTGGGGCGATGGTTTGAGCGATCTGGTCAGGCAGATACGCTTCCGCTTCGTGCGGCTGGGCGTAAATATCCAGGTAGAGCGGATCTCCATCCGGCCCGCGGCGGTAGATGCAATCCGGCACATCGAAATGGACGGATTTCGCGCCTACGATTTTTGCCGCTTTCATATCTTCTTCGCGGCGCAAACGGACGGTCTCTTCGGCGGTTCCGGTGCCCCATTGATGGTGGAGCAACTGGGCAAAGGGTGTCAATTCACCCGGCGGTGGGAAGCCGCACACAATGGTCCAGATTTCGACCGGTTTCCCAGCTTGGGTTTGTTCGTAGAGGAATCCACCGGCTGAAAGCACGGCATCGTCAAGGTGTGGGGAGATATATATCCAGCGCATAGAGATAATTTAACCACAGATGTTCATCTACGGGGAATATCTTTATAATAAGTGTAGGAGAACTTATGTCTACTTTGCCGCTTAAAGGAATCCGCGTCCTCGATCTGTCTCGTTTGCTGCCAGGGCCTTATCTCACCCAGTTGATGTCTGACATGGGAGCTGAAGTCATCAAAGTGGAAACGCCGCTGGCCGGGGATTATGCCCGCTTGGCTCCGCCTGAGATGGGTTTGGGTAGCCTGTACGAGACCGTCAACCAGGACAAAAAAAGTCTTGCGCTCAACTATCGCAACCCGCGCGGATGTGAAATCTTCATGAAGTTAGCCGCTACTGCGGATGTGGTACTAGAGGGCTTTCGTCCAACCGTTGCTGACAGATACGGTATTGGCTATGAAGCTGTCCGTGCTGTGAAGCCAGACATCGTCTACTGCTCATTATCGGGTTACGGGCAAGAAGGACCATATCAGCAGCGCGCCGGGCATGATTTGAATTACCTTTCTATTGGCGGGGCAGTTTCGCTTAACGGACGCCCCAGTGAGCGACCCGTTCCCTATGGTCTGCCGGTTGCAGATTTAAGTGGCTGCATGCTGGCCGCGATTGCAATCTTGGGTGCATTGGTAGGGCGGGAACGGAATGGAAAAGGAATGTACCTTGATATGGCTCTTTTGGACGGTGTCATTTCATGGATGACCCCACTGGCATTAAGTGCTCACTTCAGCGGATTGAATGTAGGAGCAGGCACACATCCATTATTGGGTGGACAGGCCTGCTTCAACGTATATGGAACTGCTGATGGAAAATACCTCACTCTGGCCGCATTGGAACCGCATTTCTGGGGTGATTTTTGTAAAACGATCGACCGAACCGATTTGATCAAACGTCAATTTGACCCGACATTAGGTCCGGAATTGGTAGCCGTTTTTGGACAAAAAACGCGCGCTGAATGGCTGGCACTGTTTGCTGACACGGATGCCTGCGTTGAGCCGGTCTACTCTGTGGAGGAGATGTTGTCTGACCCGCAAGTGCGGGCGCGTGGCCACATCAGGATGAAAGAAGGACGACCAGTGGGCATGAATTCCCCATTTGTGTTTGCGCGAGGTGAGCGCTCACCCGCTCCAACGCTTGGTGCTGATACGCGCGAATTGTTGGGTGAGATTGGTGTTGACGATGATGAGATCAATGCTTTAGCTGAGCGTAGGATTATTACAACAAATTGATCTTTCGAATGTGCTGGAGGCTAAAACCCATTTATAAAATAACATTGTAGTTTAGATTCAAAAGTTGATTTTGGCTTACAAGTCAGGTAAACTTTGAGAAACGGAGGCGCTTATGGATGAAAGACGCAAACTGGACCGCAAGTATTTGATCGTATATTCGCGCGTATTCGAACGCAACCTGGGCAAAATGCTTGGTTACTTGGGCGATCTGAGCCTTTCAGGTGCCATGATTATCAGCGAACAGGAGCAGACGGTGGACAGCATCCTCTCTTTACGCTTTGACCTGCCAGACTTGCAGCTTTTCAGTATCGGTCAATTGGACATTGCTGCGCGTATAGCCCATTGCGAGCCGGATATCAACCCCGCATTTTATAACATTGGCTTTGAGTTTCTGGATGTAACGTCAGAACAAAAAAACATTATCGAAAAAATGATGGACGCCTATGAATTCCGCCGCGAGCTTCCCAATTACCCTGTGCCTCCCTCCGCTTTGCAAAATAACGATGAGTGAGATGCCAAATTAGACGGAAGCAGGCTCCGGGTCCCGAAAGACGCGGGGCCTGTCTGTTTAAGACTTGATATAATTCGTGCGATGCGAACATGGGTGCTGAAACTGAGCGCCCATTCTTTTTCGCCGAAGTAATATCTCAGGAGATTCAATGAGTAATTTACCCATCCCCGAGTTTTTTGATGTGGGAACACTGGACCAGGTCTGGCGTGTGCCTTATGAGGAGCGCGCGGGTCAGGCACGAGCGTGGGCGTTTCAATACGGCCTTCAGCCTGCTTCCGCTGACCAAGCCAAAACCTGGCTGATGCTGATAGATGTGCAAAACACCTTTTGCATCCCTGAATTTGAGTTGTACGTGGCCGGGCGCAGTGGACGCGGTGCAGTGGACGACAACCGGCGCCTATGCGAGTTCATCTACCGCAACCTGGGCGTTATTACCCGGATTACAGCTACCATGGATACGCACCAGACCATGCAGATTTTCCATGCCATTTTCCTGGTGGACGAGAACGGTGAACACCCTGCGCCGTACACCAACGTGACGGCTGAAGATGTTCAAACTGGAAAATGGAAGTTCAACCCAGCGCTGGCAAGCCATTTTGGCATTTCCATAGAAGAAGGACAGGAACGCCTGACGCACTATACAGCCAGGCTGGAAGAGAAGGGCAAATATGCGTTGACCATCTGGCCGTATCATGCAATGCTGGGCGGTGTAGGGCATGCTTTGGTTTCCTCGGTGGAGGAAGCGCTTTTCTTCCATTCCGTAGCGCGTTTGTCACAACCAAAGTTTGAAGTTAAAGGCGATCGTTCATTTACCGAGCATTATTCTGTCATCGGCCCGGAAGTGGAGAAGGGGCCAAAGGGCGAGATCTTGGGTGAGCACAATGATGGGTTCGTAGAAATGCTCAAAGACGTGGACAGGCTTGTGATCGCTGGGCAGGCCAAAAGTCATTGTGTGGCCTTTACCATTTCTGACCTGCTGAGTGATCTGCAAAAAGAAGACCCTGCCCTTGCGAAGAAAATCTACCTGCTAGAGGATTGCACCTCACCGGTGGTTATCCCCGGCGCGGATTATACCGAGCAGGCCGATGCAGCCTTTGCGAAATTTGCTGATGCCGGGATGCATCTGGTCAAATCGACGGATAACTTTCTTGATTCCTGAAAACATATTATGAGCATTTTCAACAAAAAACGTTTAACCAACGAAACATTCAAACTTGACATCGAAAGGATGCGCCAGGGCTGGTACTCCGATAAGTACTTCGAGAATATCGGCCGCATGTTGACGGTTCTGGCTGCCGAAGGCTATTCTTATGGTGGTCAATTCCATAATTTACCCGATGGCATTTCTCCCGCTGATATCGATGTGGGCAACATGGAAGTGGAAATGCAGTGGTTCACACGCCGCATGGGTAAGACGGTGGTTGTAGGTGTGGATAAGGCATTGTCCATGCTCAAGCATTGCAGTGGTTACTGGGATAGAGATGAATTCGTGGATACCAGTGGCGAACTGGATGTTTGGGCCGTCCATGATGGCACGACGGTAGAATTCGATGGTGACCCGACCAATATCCAACCAGTACTGCGTGTGCGTGGCCGCTATCGAGACTTTGCCCTGCTTGAAACCCCTTCTCTTGGGATCATGACCCGCTCCAGCCGGGTAGCAACCAATGTCTACGAGACCCTGATCGCGGCGCGTGGCAAGCCCGTGCTATTTTTTCCGGCCCGCTTTGACCTGCACGAAGTCCAGGCGGCGGATGGATATGCTTATAGCATTGCTGTTCAGCGCTTCAATATGGACTACGCCAAAGAGCTGGGCCCGTTCGTCTCGACCGATGCGCAGGGTGACTGGTGGGGCGGTGCCGGTGGCGGGACAGTGGCACATGCCGCCATCGCATCCTTCCTCGGGGATACTGCTGAGGCGATGATGCAGTTTGGCCGTATCCTGCCTGCTCGTATTCCGCGTATTGCGTTAGTCGATTTCAACAATGACAGCATTGCCGACTCACTGGATGTGCTGGATACTATGTTCGCTAAATACCGCGAACTAACAGATGCTGGCAACGAAGCCGAGGCTGCCAAGTATGTACTCTACGGTGTGCGCCTGGATACCAGCGGCAGCTTGCGGGACGTATCTGTGCCTCCTTTGGGGGACCCAACATTGGATTTAGGCGTTACACCGCGTTTGGTATTCAACGTCCGTCAGGCGTTGGATGCAGCCTGGGAGCGTTGGGATATCCCCACCGGCTGGATGGAGCGCGCTCAGGAATATTGCAAGAATGTGAAGATCGTTGTCTCTGGCGGATTCAAGCCTGAGAAGATCCAGAGATTTGAGAAGCTATGCGTTCCGGCAGATATATATGGGGTTGGCTCATACCTGTTCAATAACAACGGCACCACCGTAACTGACTTTACGAGCGACGTGGTGCGTGTCAAAGTGCATGGCGAATGGGTGGATATGGCCAAGGTTGGCCGCGCGCCGTGCGAGAATAAGGATTTGGAGAGGGTTTGGTAGTTAATTCAAAGTGACAGTCACCTCGTCCCCTTCGCTTTGCTTCGGGGATGCTCACCTGCACTGCACTAAGCGCAGTGAGGTGCAAGTGTCGCAAAGGTGACTGTCACTTTTCAAATTGCGCGCTCGATCTTGAACGGCGTCCCTTCCACTGGTTCCTCATCAAACTCCCTCGCAGCCAGATGCCCCGAAAACACGGCTTGGGCGATGATGTTGGGCGCTTTGGCGTCGCCGATCAGGCGCAGGGATTGCAGTTTGCCTTCGGCCAACGCGGGCTGGAGTTCGTAGTACAGCCCGTCGTTCGAAAAGCGGTCTGCCACCAGGACAACGCCATCGTGGGGGAGTACGGTCGTCTCGCCGGTTAGGGAATGGGTCAGGGTAACGGTCATCGTCCCCGTAGGGGAAGCAGGTTGGATTTCCGTAAGAAGCGTTTGGGGAAGCAGCTTGACGCCCAGTTTCATCAGCCGAGCCTGTATTTTGGATTGCTCCAGTGTGAACTGTGTCCAATAAGAGACCAGCGGTGCGGGCGTGACCAGGGTCACATCACAGCCGTTTTGAGCCAGGGTTTCTGCGAGTACGCCACCCAGGTAGAAATGGTCGTCGTCGTACAGGATGACGCGGCCTGTTGGCATTTTACCTTCCATCAAATCATCGGGGGTAAACACATTGGATTGGTCATAACCAGGAATGGGGTGATGGATGCTGCGACCACGTCCATCACGGCGATAGGTTGCGCCGGTGGCCAGGATGATGTGTGGGATGTCAGTTTCGATGATCTCAGTAGCGGTCATCGGGCTGGACGGATACAGGCCGACGTTCGACATTTTTTCGAGGCGGGTCAGTCGCCATTCGGCCACGCGCCGCCATTCGGACAGGCCCGGCAGTGCCGACTCACGGATTACGCGCCCGCCGGGTTCGCGCCGCGCGTCCAGCAAGGTGACATTGCAACCGCGCGCGCCGAGCGAGACGGCGCATTCAAGCCCGGCCGGGCCAGCGCCCACGATCATGATCTCGGCCTCGCTCTTTTTGGGCGCGATGATCTCAGGATGCCAGCCGCGCCGCCATTCTTCACCCATGGTTGGGTTCTGGGTGCAGCGGATGGGTATCATTCTTGTGTCGCCGGTGACGCATATGTTACAGCCGATGCATTCGCGGATGTCTTCAAGACGATCTTCCCTGATCTTGTTTGGCAGGAACGGGTCGGCAATCGAGGGTCGGGCCGCGCCGATCATATCCAACACGCCACGCCGCACGGCAGAAACCATCGAATCGGGCGATGTGTAGCGCCCCACGCCGACCACCGGTTTGCTGGTCAGCGACTTGACGAAGCTGGTGTACTTCTCCTGGTACCCTTCCTTTTCGAAGCGCGATGTAGCTGAATCGTTGCTCCAGGTACTGATGTTCACATCCCACAGGTCGGGCAGCTCAGCCAGCATGGCGATGACATCGTGTCCTTCGCCCTGGTGGGAGATGCCTTCTTCACCGAGTAGTTCTTCCACGGCGAAGCGCGCCACCACGCCGCAGGTATCACCTACGGCGTCTTTGGTATCTTCCAGAAGTTCACGGAACAAGCGCGCGCGGTTTTCGAGCGAGCCGCCGTATTCATCCGTGCGGTCGTTGAAGCGGCGTAACAGGAATTGTGCGGCAACGGTCATTGTATGCCCGGCGTAGACGTAGACCAGGTCGAAGCCCGCACGTTTGGCACGCAGCGCAGCAGCGCGGTGCCAGCGGCGCACGTTGCGGATATCTTCCTTATCCATGCGGCGGGTTTGCACAGGGTCGTAACCCGTGCCGCCCAGTGTACCCTTCGAAGACGGTCCCAGCGAAACGGCGCGTGTGTACAAATTGTTGGCATCCAGGCCGTTGTAGGCCAGTTCGATGCCTGCCAGCGCGCCGTGCGCATGCACCGCTTCGGCCATCAATGCCAGGCCGGGGATGTCATCATCGCTCCATAAACGGCCTTCGAAATATGGCGCAAGATCGCTGCTATGATGGATCTCTATTTCCTCAGTGCAGACCACGCCCCAGCCTCCCTCGGCCTTGATTCCACGCATGGCGGCCAGTCCGCGCGGCATACGGTGGCCGAATCCGTTGCAGTGTGGCACCTGGTAAAAACGGTTGGGAGCAGTCACCGGTCCGATTTGAACCGGCTCGAAGAGAATGTCGTAGGGCAATGGCATGGTTCTATTCCTTTGAATTGAGATGGGGATATGATACCCGCTCGGTTTCCCCCGTCAATGGAACGAAATTCCTGAGTTTAGAGGTGTTCTGCCAGCAGTCCCGGGACTTTCTGCGCTATCGCATCGCGCACGGACCGAAAGACTGCCAGCCGTTCATCATCTGTTCCTGTGGCTTTGGCCGGGTCCGGGAATCCCAGGTGGACGCGTTTTCCCTTCCCCAGCCAGAGCGGACAGTTCTCCGCTGCATCGTCGCAGACGGTGACAACCAGGTCGAAGTCCATATCACGGAACCGATCTATATGCTTGGATTCGCCGCTGTGCATGATGCCGATCTCTTCCAAGACCTGGATCGCTTTGGGGTGAACGTACCCAGAAGGTTCGGTCCCAGCAGAGAACGCCCGCCAATCGTTCGAAAGGCGGGCGTTGACAATCGCTTCGGACATCTGCGAACGGCAGGAATTGCCTGTGCAGAGGAAAAGTACTTTGCGGCTCATTTATTTTTGTGCCAGAACTCGTCGTCCGTGGACTTGATTTCTTCCATCTCACCTGTGGCGATGAAAATGGTGCG
>Ga0209536_100014348_pt1 | contig 11389 bp, 8 predicted proteins | sample DeeMarSeWOR28_12_FD_187461 | JGI IMG/M metagenome (GOLD analysis project Ga0209536, IMG submission 187461) | Marine sediment microbial communities from White Oak River estuary, North Carolina - WOR-2-8_12 (SPAdes) (version 2) | ecosystem: Environmental > Aquatic > Marine > Intertidal zone >... | reverse complement strand
CCCGGGGGGCGGCGTGTCTTTTGGCAGCGGTTTTTTTACCCTCGAGTTTCGTGATAGTTGTGGTTGCCGGTTGGCGGTGGCCGCTTGGGGAGGGGATGTCCCGCTGGTTAAGCGCCGCTTGCTGGGCCGGGTACTGGCCTGAAATTTTTTATCGCTGCCGGCAGATTCCATCTTTGGGGTTTGCGTTTTTGCCGGTCGGTTTGCGGCCGGCGGCTTTGGGGCCGGCGCGGCAGATGCGCTTGGAACTTTAGCCCGGTAGACCGGGCTCGGGCTCGAATCCGACGCTGGAGCGACTGTTGGTGACTCCGATGACACCATCGACATCATCTTTGCAATAATGAGCCTTCGTTGGCTGAACAGCGTGACGCTTACAACCGCCAGCACCAACAGCACCAGAAACAGATATAGTATCTTGCGCCAACGCCGGCTCTTATTGGATTGGTGTCTTTGTTTAGACGCAATGGTTTTGGGCAGCGATGGATGCGTTTGAGGCGGAAGCGCGTCCCCCTCTATTTTTTTCAAGGCTTTTAAGATTGAGCTCAATTTTTTTCCTTGATGCGGATCACTGAGTCAAGCGAGGCATCTCAAAAGACCCTTTTTCCTGATACAGGACCATTTTGGTCAGGGGGCCCACGAAGCCGTCGACGGGTATGCCGTATTTAGCCTGCACTTGCTCAATGGCCCGGCGCGTCCAGTCATCGTATTCGTCGTTTATCTCGACGTCACTGAAACCCAGTTCGTACAACAGCAACTTGAGCGTGATTATTGAATCATCATTGGCGTTCTGGGGTATCGTGCCCCAGATGGATAAAAAATTTTTCCAGGGTAGATAGGCAATTCCGGACCAGTATGAATTAATCTGTTCGGCATCCGATACCACGACTTTGTTTTCATCCGGGCCGCCGAAAATAAAATTGTGTCCGTCTATCTTGCTCAGCGTCAGATACCCGGGCTCCTCGCTGCCGGTCGGAAACAGCTCCAGGATTGCCGGCAGATTCAGGCGCTTTAACATGTCCAGGGACGTCTCCATCCGGTGCATGAAAACGCCCTTGGGTTTGGCCGTTAACCGGAAAAAAGCCTGGTCGTCATCCAGGCTGTTCAGATAGGGTTGAATTTCGATGGGGGCTTGCCATAAATCCATCGCATCCTTAAGGGCTGAATTGCGGGAGGCTCGGATGTCCATGGAGGTTAGATAATCAGCTAATTTGATGTTCTGGCTGCGATCCGGCTCCGCCTCGTAACCCGGTGCTTGCGGTTGGGCCGCTGCTGCGGCAAGGATGGACTCATCGGAAATCTCGGCCCCCGAACTTTGGGGTTTAGGTATCTCTGACCCCTGGGCGGCGCGCAGATCAGATTCCTCAATCGGGCCCGGATCAGCTTCATTGCCTGCCGCTGGAACAGATTCATCGGAAACGCCCTGATTGGAATCGTCGGATGCAACCCGATCGGGGTCCTCATCTTTGACACCATCCGGGTTAGAATCTGCTAAAGCGTTTAATAGCGGTTTTTCAGGGACTTCGGCTTCTAGTTGCCGGTTTGGTGCCGGGTTGAACCATGCCTTCAGGCCCTGTCTCAGGGACTGGTGAAAAATTGCAGCAGCCAAAATAATGATCACCGCGCCGGCCAGCGCGGCTATTTTTTTCCAATCCGGCCGGACAATTTTTCTGGAGACACCTCGGTTTATTAGCTCCTGGATGGAATTGCGTGCGATTTTTCCGGTAATTCTATATTTGTTCAGGCCGAAAGCCGTCAGCAAAATCCGGTCACAGGCGATATTGATGACCCGCGGGATTCCCTGTGAGTATTTATAAATCGGACGGTAGGCAGCACGATCGAATTTAAGGCCTGATTTCTGGGAAGCGATATCAATGCGATATTGAATATACTCGATGCTTTCATCAAAGGTCAAGGGGCTGAGATGGTATCGTAAAGTGATCCGCTGGCCGAGTTGTCGAAGCTCATGCGAATCCAGGATGTCACTGAGCTCCGGCTGCCCGACCAGAATAATTTGCAGCAATTTTTCTTTTCTGGTTTCCAGATTCGACAATAATCTCAGCTGTTCCAGTACATTTTTGCTCAGATTCTGGGCTTCATCAATCAACAAAATGACCTTCTTGCGGAGGGTCTTCTGGTGCATGAGAAAATTGTTTAAATTATCGATTAAATCTTTGGTATTATCGGCATTGTATTTTATTCCCAGCTCATCATTAATCGTTTTAATCAGTTGCCTGGGACCCAGCTTGGGATTAAAAATGTAAGCCGCGACGGTATCGTCATCCAGGTTTTCAAGAAAAGCACGGCAAAGCGTCGTTTTACCGGTTCCGACTTCGCCGGTAATTTCCACGAAACCATCACCTTGAGACAGGGCATAATTCAGGTGGGCCAGCGCTTCTTCATGGCTTTTGCTCAGGAAGAGGTAATCCGGATTTGGAACCAGCTTAAAAGGCTTTTCTTTGAAACCGAAATAGTTTTCGTACATGTCAACATATTAAAGAAAATTGCAGTTCTCTGTCAAGTCGGATTAATTTTCAAGATAACTGCTCAAGATGCGATGTCTTTCGTCTTTCGTTGCCCGGGCCAGTTTGCGGCATGCCTGGTAAAATTGATTCATATTTCCGTCGTTTTCCAGCAGCAATTTTTGGAAGGCCGGCACGAAATCATGGTAGGCGGCGACACTGGCTATTTTAGCATTGTTCAGGGAATGATTCATCCAATTATCATAGTTCGCCCAACCGTTTTTTTGGGTTTTCAAGCGGTCGAATTCACCGCGCAGCGCAGAAAAAATGGATGCTTTTTGTTCTCTTTTATCCAGCGCGGATGCATCGGATTGGTACAGCGCTTCAAGTATCCGGCGGTAATGCATGATCAATTGGATAAATTGCTGGTGACGACGGTAGCCCTCCAAATAGTCCCGGTACCGGCTAGACGCCTGGGCCTGCGCCTGCCACCGTTTCAGCCCTTCCTGCTCCACGGCAGTGGCAAAACTTTCATTAAACGCCGTGTCACCTTTCACATAAAGCTCCTGGTGGGCCAGCTCATGAAAGAGCAATGCCGCCGATTGATCCTCGGAATATCGTATAAACGTGCTGAGCACCGGATCGTCAAACCAGCCCAGGGTGGAATAAGCCCTCACCCCGGCCACATACACTTCAAACCCCTGGCTGCTCAATTTATCAGCATATTGGCGGGCATTATTTTCTGTGAAATAGCCGCGGTACGCCGCACAGCCCACCACCGGATAACACCAGGTTTTGGGCGTCAGAGAGAATTCCGGGGCGGCGGTAACATTCCAGACCACATACGGCCGCTTGAGGTCCACATATGCCAGGTAGTGGTTTTTTACCGGAAGCCTAAGTACGTTTTCAGCAAATTGCCGTACAGCGAGTATATGGGTGAGACTTGCCCGCAGAGATTCCGGCGATTCAGGATCCGTCAGAATTTCAGATATCGGCTGCCGCGCTGCGAGAATACGATACTGGCCCTCGATCGCCTGACTGTAGTAGTGCACGGATTCGCAGCCGCACACCGCAGTTGCCAGCAGCACCCAGACGGCTGACTTCAGATATTTTTTAAACATAATTAATCCGCAATTAATCCGCCCTGGAAAATAGCCCGTTGAGGATTGCAAATTTTTTCTTTAAAACTTCAGCATGATGGTTGATCGAACGTCCGGCGGATTAATTATATCAAACTGTAGCAGAATTTTTCAAAAATAGCCCGGTTAAATTTGCCGGCTTCCACATCTTCTTTGATAAATTTCAATGTTTCCAGTGGTTTTCGAGCTCTGCGGTAGGGCCGGTCTTCATTGGTCAGGGCTTCATAGCAGTCGACGATGCCCAGCAGCTGACCGACGTAGGATATGTTGCGGGTACCTTTGGGATAGCCGCTGCCGTCCAGCTTTTCATGATGTTCCAGAGCGCCCAGCGCGGGGGCACCGCCGATTTTATTTTTGGCCCGGATGATTTCATGGCCGATGCTTGTATGGGATTTCATAATGATAAACTCATCATCGCTAAGCCTGCGCGGCGCCTTGAGAATTGATGAAGGGATTTGGGTTTTGCCGACATCGTGCAGCAATGCACTCAGTCCCATTTTTCTGGTTTTTGGCATGCTAAAATTGGAATAGAAACAAAAGCCAAGGGTTAAGGCCATCACATTGACCGAATGAATCACCGTTGAGTAGTCCTTAAAAGAAATGGAAGCAAAGGCTTTCAAAATATCCGGATGTTCTGAATAGCCGGCGATCAGCGAATCAATGGTTTCAGGCAAAGCCTGCAGGGTTCCGCTGCGGGGTTCGGTCAGCGTTTCCTCAACCAGGTTGCAAAGGGTCGCTTTAACTTTGAAGGCATTGCCGGTTTTCAGGCTGTCGGCGAGGTTTTTGTTAAATTCTTCCTGAATCTCCTTAATCGCAATGATCCGGTCTTTCTCCTGAAAATACAGGTCGGGATGCTTTTGCTGGTTGATGCGCAGTTCTGTCAGGCAACTGCCGGCCGGTTTGTATAAACAGTAGGTATCTGCGCTCGTCTGATAATAGAGCGAGACATCTTTGTAAAAATTTATCTGGGAGTTGCGCACTCGGATATAGTTTGGTTGACCCACGATTACTGACTTGGTTAATTGGTTAATTCATCCGCCAACTGATCACAACTTAAAAAGTCCATGCCCATGTTATCGGCTTTTTTTTAATTAAGTTAAAAAAAATTTTGCAAACTCGCCCATCCATCCTGAAAAATGCCCACCCTGCATGACTTGTCGATCAGAGTTTTTTACCTTCCGCGCTTACGGCCATATACTCCAGTGCGCACATTACGGTTCGACCGGTTACAGTGGTCAGTTTGAGTTGTCCTTCGGAATTTATCCAGTGACTGATCTTCATTTCTTCCTTGACCGCGAACGATTCCGGATTGCCGTATTTTTCGACCAGCATGTCCTTGATCGAGTTCAGCCAGGCGGTGTCCCCCGGGTCCGCCGCACGCGGATTAATATGGACCAGCACAACTTTGAACAATTTCCCGTCGGGCGAACGCTCATCGAAATAAAAGCCCACCCCGAAGTCGCGTCCCCAAATGCGAATCTTTTTCTTTAATTTGCAGGTCGGGGTGCTGCCCGGTTCCCACGGGCTCAAGTCAAAGTGTTTTTTGACCGCCGAATGGGTCATACCCCATTTTGCTTTCCCCCAGCCGGGTATAGTGGATTCGGCCGAGGCCGCTGCGGGCCATGGAATTAAAAGGCAGATTAAGATCAAGAATCGAACAAAGCGCATGGTGATTTCCTTGTTTAAGGTTTGGGGTTCAGAGGTTCAAGGTTCAGGGTTCAAGGTTCAGGGTTCAAAGGTTCAGGGTTCAAAGGTTCAAGGTTCAGAGATTCAAAGGTTCAGGGTTCGGGGTTCAAAGTTCAGCGCATCAGAGGTTCTCTCCTTCGCCCTGCGGGCTTCCCACTTCGCAAAAGCTTCAAGGCGAAGGGACCGCGGGCGTGCAGGGTTGATAGGGAACGTGTCGAAAGGTTTAGGCCATTTTTACAGCAGATTCGCTCTAATCTTTTACCTTTATCCTTTTACCTTTAACCTTTGTCCTTAAGCGCTTTAACCCTGAACGCTGAACCCGGAACCTTGGAACCATCCTGAATTTTATCACTCACCCTGCAAAAAAACAAATCTAGCTTTTTTCTCAGGAACCGATCGAAGCTAAACCCACGCTTTGGCCTTTTAATGTTCGTTGCTGGAAATTCGATGCCGGCGCGGCCGGACGTTTTTTATCTGGCCGCCTGCGGGCCAAATCAACCTGGTCCCATGGGGCTATCTCCTGGAGGCTTTTGTAGGCGATGATGCAAATTTAATATGCTGGTTTGGTTTAATTTGTATAAAAGCGTACATAAATTTCAGGTTGAATGCGGTATTGAATGGTTTCTGCCAATATTCATCTCCCATTTTAATTTGCCTATTGCATGCTTTGCCGGAATTAGTGTATGGTCCAGGCATTCCACTTCCATTGCCACATGGAAGGGAATACCCCCTTTTTTGAATCGACAACCTTCATTCGCCGGCGTTTCCTTAATTACTCCGCCCTGAAAAAAAGAATATCCAGGGTGAGAATCAGTTTCTTGAAAAACTGAAGATTGTTTCTTGACGAACGGTCCGGCGGTTTAAATACGTCGTTGGAGTATCAATAAAAACGCATGCTCGATACCGTAGAACGAATGGCCTACACCTACTTTCAGGGTGCCCGGGGCAGCCACAACTGGGATCATACCCTCAGGGTCCGCCGGTTGTGTGAACGGATCGGGGCCGCCGAAGGGGTTGACATGGACGTGCTGCTGGTGTCAGCCTACCTGCACGATATCGCCCGCAGCCATCAGGATGCCTCCAACGGCGCGGTTTGTCACGCTGAAAAAGGAGCCCAACTGGCGGCTGCCATCGTCGACAAATTGCCCCTGACTGCCGGGCAAAAGGAAAATATTTTACACTGCGTTCGATCCCACCGTTTCCGGGGGAGCCACAAACCCCGAACTCCGGAAGCCAGGGTTTTATTTGATGCGGATAAACTCGATGCCATTGGCGCCGTCGGTGTGGCGCGGGCATTTCTTTTTGCCGGTGAAATCGGTGCCCGGCTTCATCGTGAAGATGCCAATATTGAAGCAACCAGACCTTACAGCGCTGATGATACCGGGTACCGGGAATTTAAAGTTAAACTTTGCAAAATCAAGGACCGTATCCTGACCCGCGAGGGACAAAAAATGGCCGCTGATCGCCACGTTATCATGGAAGAATTTTTTAACCGATTTAGAGAAGAATATGAAGGGAAGAGGTGAATGCTATGGCAATGAACATTGTAGACAAGATTGACCATTTAGTGCCCCTGCGGCATGTGCTGATGAGCGTGTCCGACAAAAGCGGTCTGGATTCGTTCGTCCCCGCGCTTTTGGCCGTCAACCCGGGGGTGAAAATATTTTCCACCGGCGGCACGTTTGCAAGACTCAAGGAGATTCTGGGGGCGTCGGCCGATGCACATTTGACCCAGGTCTCCGAATACACGGGACAGCCTGAAACCCAGGGCGGATTGGTGAAAACCCTGGATTTTAAAATCTATCTCGGTCTTTTGACAGAAACTTATAACGCGGCCCATCAGGGGGATTTAAGCCGCACCGCCAGCGTGCCGATCGACATGGTGGTTGTGAATTTGTATCCCTTTAAAGAGACCATTGCCAAACCGGATGTAACCGTTGAACAGGCCCGGGGCAACATCGATATCGGAGGTCCGTGCATGATCCGGGCTTCGGCTAAAAATTTTATCCGGGTGGCATCGGTGGTGGATCCCGGCGATTACGGCATGATCACGGCCGAGTTAAAAGCCAACAGCGGCGCTTTATCCTTGAATCTGCGCTACCGTCTGGCTCAAAAAGCCTTTGACCACACCGCCGTCTACGACCGAACCATTGCGGATTTTCTTAAGAGCAAGGCATTTGCGGATGTCGAAGGGTGCTATCAATAAAGGTTCTGGGTTCAGGGTTCAAAGGCTTAAGGACAAAGGTCAAAGGACAAAGGTTAAAGGTCAAAGGTCAAAGGATAAAGGTAAAAGATTAGCGCGAATCTGCTGTAAAAATGGCCTAAACCTTATTTTTTTATAAAATAGACAGAATACATTACTTCGTCATTCGACATTCATTCACGCCGGGGCGTGGTTCGACATTCGCTTTTTTACTGTTTCTTTTCGGATTTGACCGGCCGTTTTTTTGCCGGCGGCTGGGGTGAACCCCGAACCCTGAACCCTGAACCCTGAACCTCTGAACCGATATACAAAAGGAGAATCAACATGGCCGAAGATCTTAAAAAAATGTACCGTACGATCATGGATGATCATTTTCCGCCCCAAATGGAGATCAGCTTTGTAGACGACAAGACACGACAAACGCTCTTTTACGAGAAAATGACCTGGACCATCGACGGTGTTCAAAAAGGACTGCGATACGGAGAAAATCCAGGTCAGGAGGCCGCCCTGTACCGGATGGTCAACGGCAACCTAATCTTGGGGGAAACCCGGACCATACAGCCGGGCCAGTACCTGGCGTCGGATATTGAACTGCTGCAATCCGGCAAGCATCCCGGCAAGACGAACCTGACCGACGCCGATAACTCCTTGAATATTCTTCGCTATTTTGTAGACAAACCCGGGGCGGTAATTGTCAAGCACAACAACCCCTGCGGGGTCGCGCTGTCAGACAGCCTGGAGGATGCGTATCGCAAGGCCAACATGGCCGACCGGGTGGCGGCCTTCGGCGGCTGTATCGCCCTGAATCGACCGGTGGACAAGGCCACGGCCGAAGCCATCGTCCAGCAGTACGCCGAGGTGGTGGTGGCACCGGATTTCGAAGATGGGGTCATGGATATTTTTGGCAGCAAGAAAAACCTGCGGATCGTTCGGATCGGCAACATTGCGCGTTTACAGTCATTTGTCGGGCAGCGCTGCGTCGAATTCAAAAGCCTGATCGACGGCGGGATCATCACGCAGTGGTCTTTTGTGCCGACCAGCCGCAGCCGGCAGGACCTGAAACTGGCCGAATGCGAATACAAGGGCCGGCTTTACAAAATCGAGCGTGCGCCCACGGACCAGGAGTTCGAGGACATGCTGTTCGGCTGGCTGGTGGAATCCGGCATTACATCCAATTCCGTTATCTATGTCAAGAATCTGGTGACGGTCGGCATCGGAACCGGTGAACAGGACCGGGTCGGCGTGGCCGAGATTGCCCGAGACAAGGCCTATCGCAAACTTGCCGATCGGTATTGTTTTGAAAGTCTCGCGATTCCGTATAATGAATTGACGGATGCGGATCAAAAAGCGGAGTTTGATGCGCGGGTGGCCCGGGAAAAAGGCGGGCTGATCGGCGCTGTCATGGTCAGTGATGCATTTTTCCCGTTCCGCGACGGCGTGGATGTTGGCCTGCGCGAAGGGGTTTCGGCCGTGATTCAGCCGGGGGGATCCGGCAACGACTACCAGTCCATCGAAGCCTGCAATGAAGCCGGCGCCACGATGGTGTACACGGGACAGCGCAGTTTCAAGCATTAGTCCAGCTAATCAACCAGTGCAGCAGAAAATATAGTCTTGGATAAGGTTTCAGATGTCAGGAATTTTCGCCAAGATGATACCGACCGAAACCGTTGAAAAAACTATGGGGCAGTCGTTCTTGGTTTTGACAAAATGAATCTAGCAAAAACCGATCAGGAAATCTACTCGTTGCTTGAGAAAGAAAATTTACGGCAGCAGGCAACCCTTAATCTAATCGCCAGTGAAAACTATGTGAGTCGTTCCGTACTGGAGGCGACCGCATCGGCCCTGACGAATAAATACAGTGAAGGCTACCCGCAGCAGCGGTATTACCAGGGCAATGAAAATGTCGATGCCGTCGAGATCATCGCTATCGAGCGCGCCCGGCAGCTTTTTGGTGCCGAACATGTCAATGTGCAGCCGTACTCGGGCAGTCCGGCCAATGCCGCGGTATTTATGGCATTTTTGGATCCGGGCGATACCTTTATGGGATTCGATCTAGCCTGCGGCGGGCATCTGACCCATGGCCATCCGGTAAATTTTTCCGGCCGTATTTACCGGGCCGTCAATTACAGCGTCGATCAAGAAACCGAAAGACTTGACCTGGATGAAATCCGCAGGATGGCGCTTCAGCACAGTCCCAAGATGATCATATCCGGGCTGACTGCCTATCCGCGTGAAATTGAATTCGAGGCATTTCAGAAAATTGCGGAAGCGGTCGGGGCTATTCATTTTGCGGACATCAGCCATATCTCCGGCTTGATTGTCGGCGGCTGTCATCCAAGCCCGCTGCCGGCTTGTGACGTCGCCATGACGACCACCCACAAAACGCTTCGCGGTCCGCGCGGTGCCATCATTATGTGCAAGAAAAAATATGGCAGCCAAATCGACCGGGCCGTGTTTCCGGGCAACCAGGGCGGCCCGCATGACCATATAACGGCTGCCAAGGCCGTGGCCTTTAAGGAGGCGCTTTTGCCGGATTTTAAACGCTATGCCGAGACCGTTGTCGCAAATGCCAAAGCCCTGGCCGGCGAATTAACAGGCAGGGGAATCAAGCTCGTTACCGGCGGGACCGACAATCACATGCTATTGATTAGCTTGCTGCCGTTCGGCATCGGCCTGGGCCGATCCACTGCGGACGCTCTGGAAAATGCCGGTATCGTCACCAACGCCAATACAGTGCCATTTGATCCGAGTACACCGTTTAAACCATCGGGGATTCGGATCGGCACGCCGGCGGTTACCACGCGCGGTATGAAAGAAAGCCAGATGGCAACAATCGCCACCTGGATGGCTTCCATTATTGAAGATCCAACGAACCGGGAACTGCAGCGGTCCATAAAAAAAGAAGTCGAACAACTGACCAGAGATTTCCCGATACAGCCCGGACTAGTTCTGAAATGAAGAATGAAAATTGAAGATTGAATATTTAAGGTCCGCCGCGACTCGGCTGAACTATTTGCGGGCCGGCGGGTCAAATTTAAATATTAATCTGCCAATTTATTAGAAAAACTTTTGATCACTATCCTGTGATTCCTGTGGTGGCAGGAATCCAGAAACACCGCAGCTTTTTCTGGATTCCGGCTCCTCACTTTCCTGCGGCCGGTCGATAATCCCGATGCCCTTTTGGGGAAATAGTGTGATATACTGCCGAATTAATATGACGGAGCGAAGCGACAACCGTAAATCTTCAATCTTCAATCTTCAGTCTTCAGTCTTCAATTCAACCCGGCAGGCCGTCAGCTTGAAGGGGGCGATCTTGGAAAGCGGGTCCAGTTCATCGCGGGTAAGCCGATTTACGGGTGATTCGCTGTAGTGAAACGGCATAAAAAGTTCGCCGGGCAGCACGTCTGCACTGATGTTCAGGCGCGTACTGATTTCCCCCTGGCGGGATGTCAATTTAACCGCCTCACCATTTTCGAACCCTAATTTTTTGGCATCCTCCGGGTGCATCAGCACATAGGCTTGATCGGCAAAATCCGTAAGCGCTTTATTGCGCCGGGACATCGTGCTGGTATGGTACTGGTAAAGGATCCGGCCCGTGTTCAGCAGAAATGGATAGTCGGCAGTCGCTTTTTCGTTTTGGGGAACGTATTCCACCGGGTTCAGCCGCGCCCTGCCGCCCGGGGTGTTAAATCGCTCCAAAAAAAGCGTGCCGGTTCCCGGATGGTCTGCTGTGGGGCAGGGCCACTGTATTCCTTCCTGTTCGATTCTATCATATGAGATGCCTGCCATGATCGGTGTCACGGCCCGAATCTCATCAAAAATTTCCGATTCATCCTGATAGAAGTTTACAGGTCCGCCCATCCGTTGCGCAAGCTCCAAAATTATCTGCCAGTCTTGCCGGGCTT
>Ga0209536_100014347_pt1 | contig 11389 bp, 12 predicted proteins | sample DeeMarSeWOR28_12_FD_187461 | JGI IMG/M metagenome (GOLD analysis project Ga0209536, IMG submission 187461) | Marine sediment microbial communities from White Oak River estuary, North Carolina - WOR-2-8_12 (SPAdes) (version 2) | ecosystem: Environmental > Aquatic > Marine > Intertidal zone >... | reverse complement strand
AGAGAGAAGATGGAAATCGCCCGGCAGTTGGTGCGGCTGAACGTCGATATCATCGAGGCGGGCTTTCCGGCATCGTCGCCGGAGGATTTCGAGGCCGTGAGGCTGATTTCCGAGAATATCCAGGGGCCCGAAATCTGCGGCCTTACACGGGCCAGGAAAGAGGACATCGACGTGGCCCAAAAGGCCCTCACAAAAGCAAAGCGGGCGCGAATCCATACGGGGATCGGCGTCTCGGAAGTGCATATCGTGGGAAAATTCGGCGACGATAAGTACGGCAAGACGATTGGCGAAAAGCAGAAGACGATTTTGAAGATGGGCGTCGAGGCGGTTAAGTACGCGGCTGGGTTCGTCCCGCAAATCGAATTTTACGCCGAGGATTCCGGCCGGGCCGATAGGGCGTTTCTCTACGAGATACTCGAGGCCGTAATCGACGCCGGGGCGACCGTTTTGAATATCCCCGATACGACGGGCTACGCCATCCCGGAACAGTGGGGCGGCTTGATCCGCGATATTCGCGCCAACGTGCCGAACATCGACAAGGCGGTAATCAGCGTCCACTGCCATAATGATCTGGGAATGGCGGTGGCGAATTCTCTCGCCGGCGTGAAAAACGGCGCCCGGCAGGTCGAGGGCACGATTAACGGCGTCGGTGAACGGGCCGGCAATGCAGCCATCGAAGAAGTCGTTATGGCGATACGCACCCGGCGGGACTTCTTCGACGAGGTCGAGACCGGCATCAACACGCGCGAGTTCTCCCGTACGAGCCGAATGGTCGCCGATATGCTCGGAATCCCCGTCTCAATTAATAAGGCCGTTGTCGGGCGCAATGCGTTCGCGCATAGCTCCGGCATCCATGTGGACGGATTTTTGAAGAAGCGCGAGACATACGAGATCATGCGGCCCGAAGACATCGGGCTTGCCGAGAGCCGTGTTGTTTTGACGGCACGTACCGGCCGGCACGGCTTGCGGCACCGCCTTGAAGAGATGGGGTACTCGTTGTCCAAGGAAGAGCTGGAGAAAACGTACGAGCGGTTTTTAGCTATAGCCGACAAGAAAAAAGAAGTATTCGATGAGGATCTTGCTGCGATTATCAGCGACGAAATCCATCTGGTCGAGCATGTGTATGAGTTGGAATATCTGCACGTGGCCTGCGGCACCGGCACATTACCGACCGCAAGCGTCAAGATGAAAATCAAAGACAAAACAAAACAGGCGGCGGCATGCGGCGATGGCCCGGTCGATGCAGCGTACGAAGCCATTCGACTGGCCACGGGATTATCGCCGAAGCTTGAGAACTATTCGATCCGTGCCGTCACCAGCGGTAAAGAAGCGCTCGGCGAAGCGACCGTCCGAATCACCGAAGACGGCAGAATATTCACCGGCCGGGGAATCTCGACGGACATCATCGAGGCTTCAGCGAAAGCTTACGTCGATGCTATCAACAGAATGGTTGCGGCAAAAACGAAAGGCGAACAGCCTAACGTCGAAGCGGAACTTTAATTAACGGAGAATAAAGAAGAAAATGGCAATGACATTAACCGAGAAAATTCTGGCAAGAGCGGCCGGCAAAAAGAAAGTCGTGCCGGGCGAGCTTGTCGATGCGAAGATAGATATTGTGATGTGTCACGATGTTACGACGCCGCCGGCGATATCGATGCTTCAGGAAAGGGGTATCGATAAAGTATTCGATCCGGAAAAGATTGTGGTCACACCCGATCATTTCCAGCCGGCCAAGGACATCAAGAGCGCCGAGCTTCACAAGCGGCTTCACGACTGGGCCGTCCGGCACAAAATCAAGCACTATTACAAGCTCGGCAGGGCGGGCGTGTGTCATGCGCTGCTGCCCGAGCAGGGGCACATCCGGCCGGGCGAAGTGATCGTCGGCTCCGATTCGCACACGTGCACCTACGGCGCCTTTGGAGCTTTCAGCACGGGCATCGGTTCGACCGATGCGGCGGCGGCCATCGCGACCGGCCAGTTGTGGTTCAAGGTCCCGGCTTCGATGAAGTTCGTGCTGAACGGCTCGCTTTCTCCCGGCGTTTACAGCAAGGACGTGATTCTCGCCGTGATTGCGAGAATCGGCGTCGACGGCGCGCTCTACAGGGCGATGGAATTCGTCGGGCCGGCCCTTGCAGATATGTCGATGGAAGCACGAATGACAATAACGAACATGGCAATCGAAGCCGGCGCCAAGAGCGGCATTATCGGTTTCGACGATGTCACCCGGCAGTATCTCGACGAGCATCTAAAGGAAAAAACGTGCTACAACGTTTACGATTCCGACAGCGATGCCGAATACCTAACAACCGAAGAGTTCGACTGCTCGGCGCTGGAGCCGATGGTGGCTCTGCCGCACCTGCCGAGCGGGGGCGTGCCCGTCGGAGAATGTGCCGGGATGGAAATGGACCAGGCGTATATCGGAAGCTGCACGAACGGGCGGATCGAGGATTTGCGAATCGCATCGAAAATTCTCGAAGGCAAACAAGTCGCCATTCGCACACTGATTGTACCGGCCACGCCGGGAATATGGAAGCAGGCCAAGGATGAAGGTCTGTTCGATATCTTCTACGACGCAGGCTGCGTAATCGCAGCCCCGACGTGCGGCGCGTGCTTGGGCGGATTCATGGGTATCCTCGCAGCGGGCGAAAAGTGCATAAGCACGACCAACCGCAACTTCGTCGGCAGAATGGGACATCCCAAGAGCGAAGTCTATCTCGCCAGCCCGGCAACCGCGGCAGCCAGCGCAATAACAGGAAAAATAACCGATTGCAGAAAGTATCTGCAATAAATCCTAATATCTAAATCCTAAATCCTAAACAAATTATAATGACCGAAAAAGAAAATTCAAAACAGTACGACCTTGAGGACAGAACTCTTGAATTCGCAAAACGCGTAAGGGTATTTGTTACTGGACTAAAGAATTCTATTGCCAACACCGAAGACAGTAAACAACTTATTAGGTCGTCGGGATCAATTGGAGCTAACTATATAGAGGCGAACGAAGCTCTGAGCAAAAAGGATTTTCTAATGAGATTAAAGATATGCAGGAAAGAGGCCAAAGAGAGCCGTTACTGGTTGAGATTAATCGACACTAATAACAATGAGGAACTTGTGAAGGAAAGAAAAGCCTTGGAAAAAGAAGCTCGTGAGCTTACTCACATTTTCGGATCAATCGTTACAAAGAGCAAATAATGTTTTGAAAATTTGATTTTAGGATTTTGACATTTTTTAGAATTTAGAGATTAGGATTTAGAACTTAACAAAGAAAAAGGGATAATTATGGCAAAGTCTTTATTATATAAAGTCAGAAAGAATCGGATGAAAATCCTGATTGCCATAATAATCGCAATCCTTCTGCTGCTTGTTCTTGGCTATGCGATAAATCCGGATAAGACCTGGGGACCGGGAATTCATGAACAACCGAACACATCGCGATAGCTAAGCGACTACAGTAGAACAGTGAATTTAAATTTTAAGGCGAAGTGTTGGACATTTGATATTTGAATTTCGATATTGTTTAGGATTTAGAAATTAGGATTTAGGATTTCATACTTGTGAGCTAAGGAGTTTAGTAATGAGTATAGCACACGTATACCATAGAGATCACGTGAATACCGATGAAATAATCCCTGCGAGGTATTTGAATACCGACGACAGGGCCGAGCTTGCGAGTCATTGCTTGGAGGATTTGGACAGGGACTTTGTTAACAAGGTCAAAGAAGGCGATGTAATCGTGGCCGGCGAGGATTTCGGCTGTGGCTCATCAAGGGAGCACGCCGTCTGGGCCATCCGCGGGGCCGGCGTACAAACCGTTATAGCAAAATCCTTCGCCCGGATCTTCTATCGCAATGCCATCAATAACGGCTTTTACCTGATCGAGTCTTCCAATGCTCCGGATAAGATCAATGACGGCGACGAGCTTGAGATTGATTTTAAAGCCGGCGTGATAAAGAACGAAACAGCCGGCACGGAGATAAGCTTTAATCCGCTACCGGACTTCGCACTCGAAATAATCAACGACGGCGGACTGCTCGAACACATAACGAAAAGTCAAAAGTAACCGCGGATTTCGCAGATTACGCGGAAAAAGTAGGGTGCGATGAATCGCACCAAAATCGTAGGGTGGGATTTGCCCTGAGTAAAGTCGAAGGAGTCGAAAGTATAAAGTTCTATGTCTAAAGTGGCTATATTAGAACAACTCGGCCAAAAAGGGGCTGATATACCTGCGTTTGTCGAGCGGGTAATTAAAAGGCCGAAAGAGATTCCCGAATTGCTTGAGGCGCTGAAGGTTGAGAAGAGCGCGGTCAAATATAATTATGAGAAAGTGCTTCGTCTTGCCAGTGAACGACGGCCGGAAATGATATACCCCTATTTCGAAGAGTTCGTAGGTTTGCTCGACAGTGACAACAGTTTTATTAAATGGGGAGCTATTATGACGATAGCCAATCTTTCGTCTGTCGATGAGAAGAAAAAGTTCGATGCCATCTTTAAGAAGTACTATGCGCCGATAAGAGGTAAGATGATGATAACTGCGGCAAACATCATCGGCAGCTCGACCAAAATTGCTTTGTCCAAGCCTGAGCTAACTGAGCGTATCACACGCGAGATACTCAAAGTGGAAAAAGCAAAATACGAAAGGCACGGCAAACCGTCATCGGAATGTCGAAATGTAGCAATAGGTCATGCAATTGACTCATTCGAGAAGTTCTTCGAGCAAATAGATGACAAGAAGGCTGTTATCGCATTCGTTAAAAGGCAGCTTAAGAATACGCGAAAACCAGTCGCCAAAAAGGCTGAAAGATTTATTCGCAAACACACTAACGAAACTACCGGGTAGCTAACTTGGCCAATAGTGCAGACGGCTTCGGTCGGGATTTTTCTTGCCTTAACTGGTAGTTTCGATCATAATATAATCAAAAGAAGCGGATTTTTTCATTGAGTTATACAGATAAATTGAGCAAATAAAACTGATGGTATAGAATAAGGAATGAAGAATATAAAACTAAGATTTATCAAATAAACTCTCTGACCTTTTCGACTAAATCCAGAATTTACAAGGATATCTAAGTTCTGATAAGAAAATTAGATGTTACACAAATTGCTCAAATCATTTTTTGTAGTATTAGCCCTTTCAACACTGTGCCCAGCCACAACACAAATCCGTGATAGACTAATTTATATCAACAATGAATATTTCTTAGATTATGACGAATTTCCGTTTGAAGACTATTGGTCTGATGAAAATCCGAAACCTGAATGTCTACATATGGGAAGCACTGCATGCTGGCGTGGTTACATCGCCACATGGGAGGTAAGAAACGGATCATTATTTCTCAAATCACTCGATAAAGAAAGTTTTCCAAATAAAGATGAAACAGTGATTCCTTTACAAAACATATTTCCCGATGTTAATGGCCCCATCTTAGCAGACTGGTACTCAGGTGTGCTCAAATGCGACAAAGACGAAATGCACAAAGAATTGTTGTTTATCTCAATTAACAAAGGTAAAGTCCTCGGTACAAGAAAAGCGACTTGGGAACAAGTCAAGAATCCGCCGGATAAAGACTTATCGTGGAGTTCGTTGCTGCCATCAAATGGAAAAACCAGAGCAATTCGCGCCAAGAAGTGGTGGCTACAAAGCACTCGATGGATAGACGGTGAGAGTATATTTAGGAGGGATGATCCCACGCAGTCAGGGAAATCATTCAAAATTAGAGGTATCTACTTTCCAGGTGGGAAATTATGGACTACTCCAATCAGTTGTCATTTCCTCCTAGAAATACCTGATTCGGTAAAATCACCTACGACAGTTACACCTGTTGAGGTTACTGCTAAATCACAGAAATCACATTACTACTTCCTCCCCGAACAATTCATAGAACAATCACCTACAAAAGGCATATCCACCCAGGTCGTTACACAATCAAAGGAGGATTTTCATTGCTTGATTGTCAGCCACATTAAAGTTTTACCAGTTGGAACTGCTATCCAGCGTGCTACAGACAACATAAACATGACAATAGAGTGTATTATTATCACGGTACTGATTATTTTAGTTTTAGGAATGTTTGGGATTGGAATTTTTGGTCGCAAAGAAGGCATTTCTTTTTGGAAATTTTGGTTTACGGGCTCATATACATCTCGGAATATGCATGGATATATAAAGGCAGAATTAGTGAAGCCATTTCTGATCATCAATTGGTTATCCGTATTATTTTTCCTTGCACTTATAGTCTATTTATACTTTTTTGGTTAAGAAAAACAAAGGGGTAAAACGAATTCCTCAGAGAAGGGCGATATTCTGTGGCAGATTCCGGTTGAAAGATTAAAAAGATGAAGGATCCTTTCGGTTTGTTATTGGTTTTGGCAGGACTTTTTGCTATCGCAGGGAGCCTGTTCGATTGGGACTTGTTAATGAACAATCGCAAGGCCAGGATATTTGTTAAGATGTTAGGCAGGAACGGGGCCAGAATATTTTACTGCATTTTGGGATTGGCAATTGTTATATTCGGCCTGCTGATTACGTTCGGGATTATCACCTAACGTACATCTTAACAGGCGATATGGTCAATAAGTTTGGTAGCCTCTGAGAATAATAACTATTATGTCTCTGTGTCAAATCATAGACGAGTCTTTTGGGGACAACCGATATTCCGTGAAGGATATTATTTGTTAATGGATAAACCCAGGTTGCAGCAAACCTGTTTTGAGTGCGTAGTCGAATGGATTAAGTACCCTTTGTCTTTTTTTCTTAACCACTCAGGACACCATGTTCAGAGATGATTTTGATGCTACCTGAATGTGAATCCGGCCGGATTCTACAAGTTTGGCGACAGACCGAATTTCCTCAATCATCTTATCCTCTTCCATACCAGGGAGCATCTGGTTCGAGAAAATAGTCTTGCGTTCGCTCTCAGAGAATACTGCATTTGCCAGCAATTCCCGGAGGTTCTGGCGGGCATCTGAATTTTTCTTGTCAGTTCCTGTTCCTGCATCACTTCCCTTATTTATCGCCTGTCCGGCTGCTATACCCAAAAGGAAGATATCGTGGAGGTTTTCAGCAACATTTTTTGGAATATTGACAGAAATATTATTTTCCATCGCCGCGGCCGCCCAGGCGGCATTCCCTTCTATGCGGCGGCAAATTTGAATTTCATTAAGATTAGGAAGTGAGTCTCCAATAAATAAACTTAGCCTTTCCAGGCATTTTAAGAGACTAACAAGCTCTTTATAAGTTATATCGTTCACGAGATTGATGAGCACTTCGGTCTTTTCTTTTGGTCCAGGCTGGCTGTATTCAGTAGCTGTCTCAACGATGGCTCCCTCAAGGTTAGCTCCCCAAAGATTGGCCTTTTCAAGGTTAGCTCCTCTAAGATCAGCATTCTCAAGGTTGGCTGAGGCAAAGGACGCACCGTCCAAATTGGCTTCACACAGGGTGGATCCCCAAAGGTTGGCCTTTTCAAGATTAGCTCCTCTAAGATCGGCCTTTTTCAGGTCGGCTGCAAAAAGATCTGCTCCCTCAAGTCGTGCTCCCTCAAGATCGGCTCCGCTAAGTTTGGCTCCTTCGAGTGCTGTTTTTCTCAGATCGGCATTATGCAGGTGAATTCTGACCCCAGGCTGCTCGGCACGGTAGTTGTTCCATTCATTAATGTTTCTCTGTTGCGAGCAACGTTTGAGAATGTCATATTGCTCCTGATTAAACCTGCTTTGATCCTCCTGGGATCTTAAATTGTAATTTTCTCCGGTCATGATTTTTACCTTCACAGAAAAAAGAGGTGATCCGGCAAAAGAAGCCGGTTAGATCTTGTCTGATGAGAAAGGTCAAATAGTCTTATTTTTCTTCGCTTCATAATACGCACGCTCGGGCTTATAGAGCTTCTGAAGAGCTTGACGACCTTCAGGATTGGCCTCCAACCCAATGAACTGAAGGCCAAGACAAATGTTCTTACCGTCTGCTGTCGGCTGAACTTCTTTGATACGGGCATCAAATGTCAGCAGTGGTTCGTCGGGATTCGGCCTGAATTCCATTCCCATCAATGTGCCTTCACCGAGCATAGTCGCTGTAGTATCTTCTGTGGCTTCGATGGTCACCTGGATTCCACCTTCTGAAACGTCCACGATCCTTCCGTGCCAAAAATGTCCGGGTAGCTGCTTGTGATAGTCGTCATCACGGCCGCCGTGCCAAAGGAGCACATCCATTTGCAACCACCAGGGGATTTTCAAACGGAAGTGCTTTCTTCTCTCTAACGGCTTAGCGTTGTTCAACCTGCAAATTTCCAGAGTGCCACTGCCGGCCTGCTCGAACAACGGTGTATGGACAATCTCAGAAATGTCAGCAGTATGGAATATCCTATCAAAACCATACAAATGGAAGATTCGTCTTGTGGCAGCACTCAGATTATAAAACATACAACAACGCCCACGGTCGCTCAAGACGCTGCACAATTTCGTAAGCCGACAGAGGGTCTGGTAGGAAGGCTTGTCAACTGCCCCGAGATCCACAATGAGGTCGGATGTGGAGCCATCGAGAGCCAGCTTCGCAGTGATGGCATCGAGTTCATCACTGGTCTGCGGCTCCGCTGGTAACTTAGTGATAAGTATATTGTCAGACCAGTCGTGGTCCATTTGTATATACTCCGCTTGCAAAAACTATTACTACTAATAGTATAAGAAACAGGATAATGGATGCAAAATCGTAATTGATTCCAAACCGAGGAGCCACGATCTTATCAGACATCTAAATACACCTTATGCATCTGCGAGCCTTGTGTTTTAATGTGGTCAGCGATGACTTCAGGTGCTAATGGGTGGCGACCACCCAGCGAACGCAGTAAGTGAAGTGGATGGTGCTTCGGCAGATTAGAGCCTCCCCATAAAAAACCAGGCTTCATCCTCAATCCCTTTTATTCTCCTGAAGAAGCTGTCCAAAAAATTCAAAAATCAGGTTTAAATCTTAAAAAAACCTTGACACGAATCTATAAATATGTAAGTATATTAAATATACTTATATTACCTTATGAGGATTTTGGATTATGTTAAGTACGATTGAAGCTGCTAACTGCATTGGCGTATCGAAGAATACCCTTCTGCGATGGCTCGATGAAGGGCTGATAGATGATGTCCAGCGCGACTGGCGCGGCTGGAGAGTTTGGAAGCAACCTGACATAGAGCGTATAAAAGCATTCAAGACCGAATACCATAGCAAACCAATTAAACGCCGCAGGCGGAATTCGATTTCCAGGGCACAGTATGCCAAAGCGGCTGCTAAAAGCATGAGAAGCTTTGCGAAAGGTTATATTCCAAGACCGGAGGTGGGAATGTGAAGATTCGTCGGGCTAAGGCAAGTGATGCCGCACGCTGTGCAGAGTTCAGTTGCGTACGCAGCGCAGAGGAGCTGAAAAAACTGCTTAAGCAGGATGACACTCAGTGGCTGGTCATTGAGGATGACAGCGGCACAGTAGTTGGTCTTGGGATAATCCATTACTGGGCGTGGAACAAGATGGCGTGGATATGGGATTTGTGGGTGGACAAGAGCGAAAGAGGTAAGGGATACGGCACCGCCTTGCTTAAAGGGATGCTCAAGGCGGCGAAAAAGGGCGGAGCAAGGGTCATGATGGACGTCGGGCCTCCTAATCCGCATGACTGTTCCCTGGCCGAGCTGCTCGTCTATAACGGCTTTCGCGTTTGCGGCTTGAACGACCGCTGGTTCGCCGATCAAAAGAACGGTACGGCGGTTTTTTACGGATACGATCTATGAAAGGGAGAAATAATGGCAAAGAAGAAAAAAAATACATTAGTACCGTACGCTATGGTATCTCCGGGTTTTGAGGCGATTTACACGGGTAAGAAATCTTCCCCTGAAGGCGAATCAGATGATGAAGGTAACGAGATAAGCAGATGGTCGGTTTTCACCTGGACGTTTCCCGAACAGGAAAAGAACTGGGGTGAGGAAATTAAACACCTCAACAGCATACAGAGTAAATTAGGAGATCTGGATGACAGTACGCGCCAGATTCGCGCTCATATCGGCAGCCTTGTGCCGTGTGACAGCGGATTTCCGGTTACTGTTGATGAGCTGCTGAACGCTATCGGCCGGGGAAAACTTGATGAGCCGTCATTTCACAATGGTTGCTGGAATTCTGCCGTGTGGTGGAAGCAGAAAACCACCCAGCCGGTCCACGCCGAAAGCAAGAGGACAATACACGCCGTATTAAAGGGTTATCTTGCGGGCAAGGGCAGGAAAAGTTTAACCAAAGAATTTCCCGGCGCTGCGGGATTCATTAATCGTACGTATGAGTGGCTCGGCCCGGTATCGAAGTTCACAGAAGTCCAGAAGCTGATGATGGATCGGATGCTCCTGACAATTGACTGTTTTATCAAGACCAGTTTCACCGCTGTCGAGACCGTGCCCTCCCCGGAGGTATCCGAACTACAGGACCTGGAGGCCCAGAGTCAGGACCTGTTTTATGATGAAAACGGAAGCGGTGCCCGTCTCGATGCGGAGATATCAAACAAAGCCGGACTGCCGAAAATATATCCTCAATGGAATCCGGAATTTGAGAAAACCCTCGATAAACTTGCCGAGCCAGGTAAAAAGGATTTATACAAGGTTTGCTGTGCAATTGCTTCCGGCGTCCAAGTGCTGTCCGATTGCCATCATAACACATTTCGCCACATTGAAGGGTGGATTCACGGCATCGGAACCGGCCGATTAAGTATCCCCACACGCAAGGCCCAGGCCGAAAGGCAACGATTAGCACATTTGCTGTTTGGCTATGCACTGGGCCTGGATACGTGGTTGATGCGTGTACCCCTGCAATTTCTCCTTTTGGATCTCGGACACATCGACCTCGGTTTTGACTTTAAGAATGAGATTCTGCGCGTATATGCTTATCTTGGCGAGGAAAGGACACCGGTGAAAGAATGGCTGGCCGCCTGTTTGTGGTATACCCTTACTTACAATCCCATGGCCGGCTACTCCGAAGACCTCGATCCTGTGGCCAGCTACCCCATAGGCCTCGTTCAGCACAGGGAACTGCTCGAACGCGCCGAGCAAATGGGTATCAGCCCGCGTGAGTGGATGAATTCTGCTCTGGGAAAAGATTCGTAAAATAATTCAGATGAAACTTCTTACAATAAAGTTCAAATTGAATCGTTGAGCAATTGCAAGGTGAAAGGTCTCAAAATGAAAAGGTTAGAAACCTGCTGGCAGGCTTGCGGTGTTGAAGCGGATGCCGAGATGCTCGAAATTGACGCGATGGAAGACGCGATTGCTCCTCTGGACGAGCATACGACTCGGATTAGAGAGCTTATTACACGTTATCAAGCGTGCTATCACGAGGCCGACAAGGAGGCTGAACTTATAATCGGTGCTATCGGATCTGGACAG
>Ga0209536_100014346_pt1 | contig 11389 bp, 12 predicted proteins | sample DeeMarSeWOR28_12_FD_187461 | JGI IMG/M metagenome (GOLD analysis project Ga0209536, IMG submission 187461) | Marine sediment microbial communities from White Oak River estuary, North Carolina - WOR-2-8_12 (SPAdes) (version 2) | ecosystem: Environmental > Aquatic > Marine > Intertidal zone >... | reverse complement strand
AGTCCTGGCAAAATCTAATCCGGGTACTTACCCACGAGATAATGAACTCCATAACCCCAATCGCCTCATTGGCCTCCACCGCCCACGGGTTGTTAAAAGATGAGCGTGAATGTGAGGTTCCCGAAACGATGAATGAAACCATCACTGATGTGAGGCATGCGGTCAACACCATTGAAAAACGCAGCAAGGGGCTGTTGACGTTTATTGAAAACTACCGCAAGCTCACCCGTATTCCGAAACCGGATTTTAAGATCGTTCCGGTGAAGGGTCTTTTTGAAAGAGTCGAACACCTGATGAAAGATCAATTTGATCGGAACTCAATAAATTTTAAAATGCACATTGATCCGGAGACCCTGGCGATTACGGCTGATCAGGACTTGATCGAACAGGTTTTAATAAATATTTTCAGGAATTCCATAGAAGCAATCAACAGCATCAGCAACCCGACAATAGAATTAACGGCCGCAACAGATGGATTGGGTAACCCGGTTATCAAAGTGCTCGATAACGGGAAAGGAATTACGGATGAGGTTGCGGAAAAGATTTTTATCCCGTTTTTTACCACCAAGCAGCAGGGTTCCGGTATCGGTTTGAGCTTGTCCAGGCAGATTATGCGCCAGCATAAAGGCACCCTGAGCGTTGCATCAACGCCGGGAGTTGAGACGGTGTTCAAGCTGCGCTTTTAGCACGAATAATAAAATTTAAATTAGCCACAGAACCGCACAGACTCACACGGACTTTTTGGCCGAGCGAGCCGCCGCCGCATCTTATAAAGAGCTATGGCGGGCAGGCTCTGCTCGACCCAAAGCATTCAATCGCTTCGCGATTACAGAAAAGCACTATCTTAAACAAATTGATAAGAACTTTCATCTCAATATATGCTCGTGGCCTTTTTTGCTTTGCATTAGTCATTGCAATAGCTGCTTGTGTGGCGCCGAAGCGGCGGGTGATCATAAACCCGGAATTGGATCAGTGGGACGCGAAGCGCTGGCGTTATGTGAACCTGTTCCCACCGGCCCATGGCTATCTCGAAGAAACAGAGTTTGACCATATTGAATTTCGCAAACCATACGAAATTGGGGAGCGGGAATATGCAATTCTCACCGATCCCAGAGGCGATATCGACCGATCGAAAGGGTATGATGCTTCCGAATACACTGTTACCCCTGATCTCGATCTTATTCAACATCCTGCGCATAATATTCAGATTACATGGATAAGACACGCAACCTTCCTGATTCAGCTAGGTGAAAAATATCAGATCCTGGTTGATCCGGTTTTAGCGGGAATTGATGGAATGGCCGGGAGCCTGATGAAGTATGCCGACACCATGGAACTTTTCGCAGATCCACCGCTCATAGTTCAAAATCTGCCTTTATTCGATGAGTCTGAAAATCCTGGCGAGAACAAAATAACTATCGTTGCCATATCCCATGATCACCATGATCATTTAAACTATAATACTCTGAAAGAATTGCCTGCAAATACGCATTATTATGTCCCGCGGGGTTTACAAACCGAATTTCCGTCACGTTATTCCAACGTCACCGGCATGGACTGGTATACTAAAGATACCCTTAAGGAGCTTACGATTCATTTTCTGCCCGCCAACCATAGATCGGGACGTTCAATGTATGAATCAAATCAAACCCTGTGGGGCGGATGGCTGTTTGAGTGGAATAATTATCGTGTGTATTTTGCCGGCGACACCGGATACAGTGCTGTTTTCAAAGATATGCGGCAACGTTATGGTGAATTTGATATTTGTTTGATGCCCATATCCGCCTATTTTCAACGCCAATGGCATTTCACACCGGAGGATGCTATCCAGGCCTCAGCAGATCTCGGTTGCAAAACCCTGATTCCCTGGGGCTGGGGCACCTGGGTGATGAGCTTCGAACATATCCTGGAACCCCCGCGCAGGCTGCAATATGCATTTGATAAGATGCAACCTGACAATATGGAACTCCGTATCCTTAAGATGGGTGAAACCTACACACGAGATGCTATTTTGGAGAAATAGCCGGCAGCTACAAATAAAAGACCTGATTAACTATAACTAAGCAGAGGACTCTTTCTCTCTCATCTCAAGATCCTTTATCAGGTCCCTATAGTGAGGAGGCGAGTGAATCGGATTAAAGTCGCTGTCTTTTTCGAGATATTGTCTGTGAGCAAAACCGGCTTCCGCTGATTTGGTCAGATAGTTGCTAATCTCTTCTGCGATACTATCGCAAAAATACACCTGAGCTTCGCCCGGCCTCATATCTTCAAAAACAAGCACGGCTATCGAAAGTTGAGATTTTTCCATGGAAAAGCGTTCAATCAATATCAAGAATAACGAAATCGTAAAAGAAGTCTCAATTCCCGTCATTCCGGCGAAGCCTGTGCCGGACTCGATCCGGTCGCCGGAGTCCATGACCATCTGAATCGACTGGATTCCGGGGCCTGCCCCGGACCCCGATCCGGGATTCGCCGGAATGACGGTCCGAGCCGGTTTCGGATTTTTAACAAGATCATCAAGAATAATAGAGTGAATTTTTTTCTTGACAAAATAGTTTAGTTACTAAACTATACAGACATGAAACCCTTGAATGAAAAAATCCTCGCTGAAATAATGGAGCAACTTGTTCGTGTGATTAATAGATTCAATCGTTTTGAGAAGGTTCCGATGGATTTTGGTGTTGAGGAAATGCTGTTCCCATCGGAGATCCATACTATCGAAGCGGTTGGGAAAAACCATTGGATTAATGTAACCCAATTGGCAGAAACCTTGGGAATCACCAAAGGAGCTGCCTCTCAAATGATCAGCAAGCTGACACGGAGGGATTTTGTTACAAAAATCAAAATCCCCCGCAGCGAAAAAGAGACGTTTCTTGAGTTGACCCCCAAAGGTCAGAAAGCGTTTGAAGGACATGAGAAATTTCATCGCGACATTTACCAAGATTTCCAAAGATATGCAGCCAACATTTCGACCAAAGATTTTAAAAAGTTCAAAGAAATTCTAACAAAAATCGAACTTCATATAGATCTGTATTCAGGCAAACTAACATGATATTTATTCGCCTTGGCAATTTCGCTTGATCTCGTATGCTGTGGTAAGCAAACTATCAAGATTTTCATCGTGTCTCATAATGCTTCATAATGAGAATTTCGCTGTGATTATCAAAAAAAGATTTCACTCGATAGTTTAGCTTTTAAACTATCATGATTTTCTAAATGATTCATGTTTATTCGGAAATAAGACAGTGTAGCAATAAAATAGGTTTTCAAAATGGAAAGGACGATAATTGTTTTTGGAATCGGCCCTGAGTTTGCCCTCTACTCGGCAATTATGCAGCTATATGGGTTAATTTGAAAAATACGCCCGAAGGGCAATAAAGGAGAAAAAAATGGACGTGTCGAAAAGATCTCATTCCAATCATGGCCATGTGTGCCCCTGGTGGCTGGCCTATACCTTTGATAATCCTCTTCGCAAAATTTTTCACAAACCGCAAAAAATGCTTGGTCCTTACATCAAAGCGGGTATGAAGGTTATGGATATAGGTTGTGGCATGGGATTCTTTTCGATCGGGATGGCCAAACTGGTCGGTGATAAAGGCAAGGTTTTCTCGGTTGATTTACAGCCCAAGATGCTCGAAGTTACTGAAAAGAGAGCTAAACGGGCAGGTGTGGCGGAACAAATTTTTCTCCATTGCTGCGATCCCGGTAAGTTAGGTATAAATGAAAAGGTGGATTTTATTCTGACTTTCTGGATGGTCCACGAGGTCAAGGATCATATGGGTTTTTTCAGTCAGCTGCAATCAAACCTAAATGGCGGTGGAAAGATCCTAACCGCAGAGCCCAAAATGCATGTATCCGCTGAAGATTTTGAGATAACTCTGGCGATAGCCCAGTCTGTCGGTCTGCAGTTATGCGGGCAGCCACCTATTCGCTTCAGCCGCACAGCCCTGTTAAAGATAGACTAAAGCGTGTAATGCAAAAGCTCAGCTCTTTTACCTTGAATCTTAAGCCTAGCCTTATGCATCTTGTGACTGGAGACCAAAAACCGGCAACATCCAATTCCTAATCGACCTTTGGTTCAATATTTGACACGATCAACTCTGATTTTAAAAAGCTTGATCCTCTTTATTTTTCAAAAACAAACGCAATTGTATCGGCAGTCTCATCAAACGAAAAAGGTCTTGCCTCTTTGCCGGGTTTGCTTGCCACGAGAATTAAGGTGTCTTTTTCAATTTTATAAATCCCAAACGACGTTTTACCATTATATGCCGGCTCTGCAGTATCGTTAATCTCAAGATCTACTTTATTCCACAGGCAATTATTGTTCAGCTTAAAGTGACCGCTATACCACATGCTGAAGTCTTCACAGATCATGTTAAATTGATTGCGCCGAATGGTTAAAATCCAATCCAGATGAGGGTCACTTATCTGGTAACCTAACCACGTCCCTTCAAGCTCCGCTGGACTGCTGCATGCAACGAGAAGCGTGTTAAGCATGAAAAGAAGTAAAAATAATTTGCATCCTCTAAATCCCATTGGTGCACCTTCCCTTGCCTTAAAAGCCTAAAATAGCTGAGAGTTGTTTTCAGTTGGACGGACTTCTGTAGACGTTAGAGCAAGGGGTGTGCCAGGTATCTGTGATAATAAAATGCCTAAAATTAGGAATGCCAAAAGTGCCTAAAATTAAAGAAAAAATAAATAATACAGATGAAAACTTTCGTTATTTAAATCGCTTTAGGTACTTAAAGCACTATTTTTACTGTTCGTTTTTAATACAATGGTTGTCCGGAATCGAACAGAGAAGGTGGAATATACTATGCTTTTTCAAGCTTCTCATAGTGAATGGAAGCTGCAATCCAATACACAGCTCAATGCTTCTAAATCGGTAAGATGGTTTCCCAATACCATTACGTGGTGATTTCCTTCGACCTGTTGGATAAATTTTCGTGTGTTTTGGATTTGAATTGTTACGGTGTTTCGGCAAAAGGTGGTATCTTCACAATTTACGACCTTACCGCAAAGCGCCACTATCCGCTCCAAATTCCGTTGGGCCCTGGCCAATGTTACCTCAACGCCGGTCGGAATTTCGGTAAATGACGTAACACCGGTTGATCCATGGTAATCTCGCAGTGTATACGGCAGGGGGTCTTTATCGAAACCGGACATGCGTGTGGGCAGGATACAATGGGATAGCCTGATGACATTGTTTTCTGGATCGGCGTGCACGATGTTGCCGAGAAACGCCGGCTTGTGGCTCAGATTACTCAGCAATATCATAGTCAAAAGCCCTGCAATGTCCATTTCGCACCCACTGGGGATACCCTCGTCTCGCAGAAATGACATGCCCATACAGGGATTGATGATCTGGCCTGAAAATTTTTGTGACTGGGTAATTTCCAGGCAGTTTATAGCCATAGCCTGAGCACCTTTGCGCTTCAGAATATCTTGCATGGCTAAATAGGCAGCCGCTGATTGGCGCAGGTGCTCTGCGGTGGGTTCGATCACCTTACGGGCGTCATTCATCCATTTACTCGCCAAATAAGCGGCTTCATCTGCATCGATCTTTTGGACCGTATCGATAAGCTGCCGGAGTTCTACTGGTATGAATTGCAGCCCGGTTTTGCGCCGGATGGCTTCCAGATCAGGAAAACCGTACCAGCGCAGATGCCACGTCGGCGGGGAACCGAAAAGAACAATCCGCGTTTGGGCTAGAAGTTGTTTTACTTTCAAAACCTTTAACGTATTTAAGATATCTTCATAGTCTAAAGCAATGAACAGGTTGCGGCGTTGATGGCGCTCTTCGCCAACCGCGTATAATGCCATCGCCGGAGTATATTGACCGCTGAAAGCTATGATGGGTCCTTGCCAGCGGAGCAATTCCTCAATAGGGGTAACACCTAAGACGTAAAGAAGAATAACATCGATGCTGTTTTTTTCTTCAAAAATAGACTGATAATCCTTGGAGCTGCCGACGAGAAGCTCTTCTAAAATTGTTGTCTCTTCGCCCATTTCTTTTTTTAGTTCTTCCAACAGCGTATTGATCCGGTCTCGACTCTGGTTCTTGTCCAAAACGAGCTCCATGCGACCGTTATAATCCACAAATACGCCGGCACCGCGACTGAGTATGATAACCGGTTTGATATTCATACCTTCATGCCTCCTTGTATTTTTCAAGAAGTAATTTCAAACCCCCCTCTAATGCCATATGACTATGTTGCCCCCTTTAAAAGGCGGGATTTCGCGTCTTAATTTTATTGAATGAGGTGCTCAACAAACCGGATCTAAACGCTCACTTACTATCGTGTGCGCTCCGCTTTATAAAATTATCAGCTTTAGCGTTTGTTTTCATATGGGCAAGTCTTTGGGTAATTGTTAACCATACCAAATAGGATAGTTGCATATGCAACTATCCTATTTTCTCAACTCAAGGGGTCAATAATCTAATAAAGGATAGGCACTACAATTTTTATAAATATTTAGTGGAGCAGATGATGGTCAGTGAATGATCTGCTCATTGTATAGCCTTAATACAGTGAGTTTTGACTCAATTAGCGCAGACGTCCATTATTTATGGTTTTAATGGTCCCTTGATAACCTTAACAAGGGCTTCTACAATTGATTTTTTATCTTTGATAATCAGGCTGTTGGACGGGCCATAGGCCGTGATACGACCCTGCGGCGACAATAGGGGCTCCAAAGTTTTGGCCAGCGCCTCTGCATCGGCGTACTCAAGCTCAATGATCTGAATAACGATTGGGTCTCCGTGGGGGACAAGATCTTGAGCATAAGAGGGATAGGCGCAAATAATTAATAATTGGATAAGCAGGAAATTTTTTAATAATCTAAACATTTTTATGATAATTTCCTAAAATTGAGCGACAGGGTTCAAGAAACTACACGGCATAATCGCCGCACATTTACCGCAGACGTGGGTCGATTCAGGCAGGTCAAGCAAATAATCAAGGGTATCGCGGTTTTCATTGAGCCGATTCCAGCACCGTCGGCGATCAAAGTCATTTTCGCTGAGCGCTTCAACCGGACAGGCTTTCATGCATTTACCGCATTCCTTACCGGCTTTAGTCAGGCAGGCTTCATCGGTTTGGATTAGGGGATGGTCTCCGATTTGAGCCTCTGTCACCAGGCTTCCCAGACGACCAGCACAGCCCGCCGGCGTAATGAGCATGTTGTGAACACCGAACCGGCCGAGGTTTGCTAAACAGCCCAAATGCTTGTGTGACCAGCGGGCCATTAGCTTGGCTTCATCGAAGTTGTGAGTGGCCGGGGTTAGTTCGGACTTGAACCCATGTTTAGCCAACAGATCACTCAATGCCCGACTTAAGCGGCCAATCAAATCATTGGTTTGTACATAGGCTACCCCCCAGTTGCGACACGGACGATCTCCACTTTTGTTTTCTTTAACCAACTGCTTTTTAAACGGAATAAAAAACACAATTACCGATTTTGCGGTTGACAGCAAATCGTGCGGATGAAGATGATCGTCAGCTGCAATCCGCGGTAATTGCTCAAAACGCTGATCAACCGGAGATGTTGCCACCAAAGGCGTCAACCACCAGCCGTCTGTGCCCAATCGATCAGGCTCATCTTCTAAATATTTTTCGACAAACTTTCTTAATTTTTCAATATTGATCTCATTCATATTTATCAATAACTTGAAATATTTGATACTTAACCCGTTAAAGTCCTAGGCGATTTAATTGGGGCCAAATACCCAATACCGCATACTTGATCATCGCTCGATTTAGGTAATAAAATCATTTTTAATAGTCAACAAATATTAAGGTTAAAAAAAAGATACTTATTTGCTTTGGCAAAAAAGTACCATTTATGCTTGACTCGTTTTTTGATTAGATATATGAGTCATCACCACTCTTAATTGTTGAGGTAGCATATTTAACTTTAAAAAGGAGGAAAATGAAGATGAATAAAGGTGATTTAATCAATGAGGTTGCCAAGTTAGTTTCTACCAAAAAAGAAGCTCAGAAAGCTGTGGATTGTATTTTTTCAAATATTCTTAGGGCCTTAAAAAAAAGAGACACTGTGCAAATTTCAGGTTTTGGTAGTTTTAAGGTGACCAAAAGAAAAGCCAGAAAAGGCAGAAATCCACAGACAGGGGCGGAGATTCATATCGAAGCAAGAATGGTTCCGAAGTTCGTTGCCGGTAAAGCATTGAAAGATGCAGTAAAATAAATAAAATTGCATTTGGGAAACAACATCGAAGGCAGGGTTATTCAATTCTGCCTTTTTTATTAATTTGTATATTTAATGAGGAAAGTGGATTTTGGTTGTATTCACCATTGCTTTAAAATTTTGCATTTTGCAATCGATCGGACAGGTGCAACCCGTACTCAAAATGAATCCGCTATCTTTTCCAACGATATCGATAAGCTTTCGGCAATATTCTTCCATTTCTTCAGGGGTGCCTAATGAAGACATGGCAGCCGGGACATCACCGGCAATGCACATATGTCCTTGTAGTATTTCTTTGGCCTTAAAAATGTCGGTCATGCTGTCTAACTCCGCCACGACCATTTTAGAAGGCAAATCCTTAAAGTACGGCAGATTTAAGGTGTAGTCCTGATCCAGGTGCATGACAGTTAATATCCCTTCGGCAGCAAATGCGTCGACCATGCGTTTCATATAAGGGTATTCGAAGCGCTCGTAGATGTTCAACGGATAATAAAACCCCCCGCCCCGTTCCATGATCAACATAACCCCCGGCTCTCCACTGAGTTGGGTGGCCTCAATGACATCCGAAATTAAATCATCAACCATGGCCTCCATGACAGCTTCCAGTTTATCCGGAATTTCATAAATATCTTTGGTGACGCCCAGCAGCGTGCGAGAGGTGGAAAGAATCATCAGCGGTGATGACGTAATCGCCCCGCAAAGTGTGCGGATGCCTTTATCTTTCCAGAATTTCAATTCAGTTCTGTACCGATCCATCTGTCGTTTGGTCCACTTGATGGTCTGTTCTTCACCAGCCGGATTGTAGCGCTTTTGATGTTTGGTGCGAAATTCTTTCCAACCGAGTTTGATGATATCCTCATAATCCTCGCGGGTGATGATTTCCGTCTCCAGGAATTGAGGCGAGTCATTTTCACCCAGTTCGGAGCCCGGGAACAAGTTTTTCCCGAGCGCGATACCGCCGGAGGAATAAACATGGGGGGTTGCCGGTATGCTGTATCCCGGCAAAATCATTGCATCCCAGCCCCCCACTTCCTCAAAAACATCAGCGATCGAGTAAAATCCTTTTTTCCAGTCTCGCATGGCCTCAGCAACCGTAAAGCCCTTGTATTTAGCCGGGAAAAAAATATCCATCAACGGCGCACAAGGTATTCTATCCACAGGCTCCAGTTTTAATGCCGCTTCGATTCGTTGCATGGGTGTTATGGTTTCTTGTGGCATTTGTATTCGACCTCCAATTTTAGAATTGCTTTCAAACCATGATCTGAAGTTTGAAAACAATTCTATTAGAATATTTTTCTTTTATTTCTATTAAGTTATAGAATTCGCGAGACGTTCGACTAAAACCCCAGGAATCCTTTACACTGTTTGATACCATCCATGACATCTATGGTTTGCCCGTCGGCACCGAGATATCTTTTGACGGTTCCGGTGGTGACACCCCCTCCGACAATGATCTTTAAATCTTCCCTCAGCCCCTTTTTTATAAGCAAATCCACCGTCTCTTTCATCGCCTCAAATGAGGGGGTGAGCAATGCGGAAAATCCAAGAATTTGAGGTTTTATTGCTTCAACAGATTCAACGAAGTGTTGAACCGGCACATCAACGCCCAGATCGTGAATCTCAAAGCCTGCGCCTTTGGCGACCGTACAAAATATATTTTTGCCAATGTCATGAATATCACCTTTTGGTGTTCCAATAACAATTTTGCCAATGGTTTCCAAGGCTGTTTCCTGCAACTTTGGTTCCAGTATTTCCAAGGCCTTTGAAAAAAGATCCGCGGACATCAACAGTTCACTCAAGAAAAAATCTCCGGTTTCAAACTTTTGACCGATGCGCGCCATTCCATCCTGAAGTTCCCGTATGAGCTGAATAGGTACCTCGCCGTCATCCAATCTCCGAACAACCTCTCCCAACACCACATCTTTTTTAAATGCAACGAGAGCTTGCGCTAAATCTTCTTTCATCGTGTTCTTCCTTCTCTAATTTTCTGATTTTCCCTGCATGCATTTGATTATTTAAATTGGCTACCCATAAGATCTTATTGCACAACACAAAATTTCTGTAAAGTTTTAAACACCATGCATAATACAAAAACTTTCGCCGGTCTGCCGGCCTGTATGGACATAGATGATTTATCAGCAGACATTGCTATCATCGGCATACCTCATGGGACTCTGTGCCATCCTCGCAAACCGAGTCACTCTGCTCAGGCTTCAACATCGATTCGTAAGGTGACCCAGAAATATGCGAGTATGTTGGACCACTATGACTTCGACCTTGGCGGACCCTTGCTCGATAACCGCAAAATCCGAAAAAGAGGTGCACGAAAGTGGGGTCAAAAGGATATTGAACTTAATTCCGGACGGAACAGCCTGTTTGGTCACAATCGTTTGTTATGAATTCCCGATTTTAGATATATAGCCGACATCCATCATCCAGCTTTTTTTCACATTGCATTTCGAAACCCCAAATTTGGATATGGTTTTATACCAATCGATGAGTGAAGAGTGAATAAAATTGGCTTTATGGCCTTTTTTCTGACCTTCCCTTTAGCCTTAGTTGTAAGGTTTTTCTATAAAATTCTCTTACCGATCGTTATGAAAACTGCTGGCCGTTCCATTGAATGGATTATCATGCGACTGGTGAAAGTGGGTGCCAAAGTTGCCTATCATGCAAGGTATTGGCATGTACATATCGCGACGGCGTTTCCGTTACGTCACCATTATTGGTCGATTTTTGGTAAGCTTTAAATGTATTAACAAAAAATTAACGAAAAATTAATTGAATTAAAGTAGGAGAGGTGTTAGCCAAATTGTGGAAAAATGTGCATAAGCGGATTTGAGGGGTGTACCGGTATGATTTTGAAGGTTTTTTCATTATGCCAATCCTTCAAATCAAGGAAAATATGCGAAAAACAGTTAAAAGGGAATGCGCGGAGGCCATTTAAGGTTATCGCGCGCATAATTCGGAAAAAAGATAAGCAAAAGGGCATCAGAGTTATGAAACAGGTCAATCTTGGATCACAAGGCCTTCATGTGCCTGCAATCGGTTTGGGCTGCATGGGAATGTCGGAATTTTACGGTTCCTCTTCAGAAGCTCAAAATCTTTGCGTTCTCGATCGGGCAGCAGACATTGGGTGCACGTTCTGGGATACGTCAGACATGTATGGCCCGTTTACGAA